>Ga0196972_1000301_pt1 | contig 31440 bp, 19 predicted proteins | sample S1v_2013CmetaG_FD_148618 | JGI IMG/M metagenome (GOLD analysis project Ga0196972, IMG submission 148618) | Soil microbial communities from Anza Borrego desert, Southern California, United States - S1+v_20-13C | ecosystem: Environmental > Terrestrial > Soil > Desert | place: USA: California...
CCTGGACAGTCATTGCCATGGGCAAAAAAAACGGAAGGTTGGAAGGCGGGGGAGGGAGGGCCCCGCAGGGGGGAATGGCTGGAGTAATTTCGAATTAGGAATTGGGAATTGGGAATTGGGATTTGACTTGATTTTAGCGAAAAGCTGACTAGCGACGGGAGAACCAGCTGACCAGTCATACCGGGAATTAGGAATTGGGAATTAAGATTTAGACCCTGATTTTAGCGAAAAGCTGACTAGCGACGGGAGAACCAGCTGACCAGTCATACCGGGAATTAGGAATTGGGAATTAAGATTTAGACCCTGATTTTAGCGAAAAGCTGACTAGCTGACGAGAGAACCAGCTGACCAGTCAGACCGGGAATTAGGAATTGGGAATTAAGATTTAGACCCTGATTTTAGCGAAAAGCTGACTAGCGACGGAAGAACCAGCTGACCAGTCATACCGGGAATTAGGAATTGGGAATTAAGATTTAGACCCTGATTTTGGCGAAAAGCTGACTAGATGACGAGAGAACCAGCTGACCAGTCATACCGGGAATTAGGAATTGGGATTAAGATTTAGACCCTGATTTTGGCGAAAAGATGACTAGCGACGGAGAGAACCAGCTGACCAGTCATACCGGGAATTAGGAGTTGGGAATTAGGATTTAATACCCTGATTTTGGAGAAAAGATGACTATTCCAAGCCGGAATGAGAATCATTTAGGTCCTGAATCCTTTCCTATTCAGATCGGGCCTTTCGTAGAAGCTTCAGTTTACCACAACTTAAACTACCATTCGTAAAAGTTCACTATTTGGGATAGAGCGCTTTTCCAGAAACCCTTCTCCCTTTTCACCAACTCCATATTAAGCCGGGCAGTAAAAAATCATATTTCTGACCCCCACAGCAGGTCTTCAACCTGGGATCACTCATTACCATATTATTTTCTTCCCGCCACAGTTGTAATGAAGATTTGAACGAGCCGTGAATGGCCCTTAAAGCCCTACCGGTTATCTCCCGGGCAAAAACGCCTACAACTCCCTCACACATCGAGCAATGCTTTCCGAGGAAAATGCATTCTCCAAAATCTTACAAAAAATTTAATATTGAACTTCCTTGAAACCTGAATTGTTAATTCATCGTCACTGATGGAATGATGGTTGAACGTACTTGAACGTCCTGTACGACCTCGAACCACCTTAAAGCCTAACTTTGCCCCATGAACAACCCGCTTTTCACCTTTCTTGCATTCATCGGGATAATTTCCTGTTCAAATGGAACCGGAAAACCCAATGTAGAAAGGGAATCACCTGCGAATACACTGGCAAATAATATTATGGAAAATACAACGTCAAATAATAACACAGACACGGCAACATTCGCCAATGGATGTTTCTGGTGCACGGAAGCCATTTTTGAACAACTGGACGGTGTGATCAGCGCTACTTCCGGTTATACGGGTGGATCCGTAGAAAATCCAACTTATAAACAGGTTTGTACTGGCGAAACCGGCCACGCCGAATGTCTCCAGATAGTTTATGATCCTACCAAAATTACCTTCGATGAATTGCTGGAAGTGTTCTGGGAAACACACGACCCGACTACCCTCAATCGCCAGGGTGGAGACGTGGGCACACAATATCGGAGCGGCATTTTTTATCACAACCTGGAACAAAAAGAAAAAGCCGAACGATATAAGGCAGAACTCGATAAAAGCGGTGCGTTTGACAATCCCATTGTTACGGAGATCACTAAGTTCAGTAAATTCTACCCGGCAGAAGATTACCACCAGCAGTATTTTGAAAACAATGAAAATAATAACCCCTATTGTAAAGTTGTTATCAGGCCCAAAATCGATAAATTCAGGAAGGTGTTTAAGGACAAATTAAAACCGGAATGACGTACGTTGAGCTGCTGGCGAGTTGAACGATTGGATGGTTATAATTGGAATTTGGAATTGGGCGGTTGCAAATATTCAAGGCAACCTGATTGAAATTCCCGTACGCGACACCAGATTATTTAACAACCACCTGATTCCTAATTATAAATTCCTCAACCAGCCAAATGAAAAAAACACTCCTCACCCTTTTCATCCTCCTCTCCCTTGGTGTTTTTGCTCAAAAAACATCAACAACAGTGAGCTTGCAATTGAGTTTCCCGCAGGGGGATTATAAATCAACCTTCCCTGTAACAGGCTATGGACTGAGGTGGAACCTCATGCACAAGCCAAGCCTGAATGTGCCGATCAGTATCGGGGGAGAACTGGCGTATCTTGTTACCGGGAACAGTGCCAGAGTATTTGATATTTTTTATCTCGGTTTTTACGACCGGTACCGTGTGTCAGCTACAAATAATGTGTTTACTATTGCTTTTAAAGCCCGGGCTGACCTGTTGCCAACAGGTCAGCCATTGCAATTATTTATTGATGGAACTGTAGGCACAAACCTTTTCTTTTCGTCCGTGGATGTAAGCCGCGAAACTTTCTTCGGTCAATCAGAATATAATGGCGGAAATAGCACTAAAGGATACTGGGCCCTGATCTTTGGACCCGCCATCGGCCTGGAAATAGCGCTTGATAAACGACGGGAAGTGGCTCTGTTATTGAAAGGAAGCTATCTATTTGGTTCAAACACCAAATACCTGACTGACCCCTATATTGACAACGATGGAAACGTATTCTTCACCCAGCGCGAATCCAAAACAAATATGGTCATCGCCGAAACAGGGGTCAGATTCAATATTTTTAACCGTAGATAATTAACGGTCTTACATGATCATCAGTCTTCCGGAATGTTTTTTCCCATCCACTATCACTGACAGAACATAACACCCTTTGCTTAATCTGCCCAGATTACGGACTGAAAAGCTATTGTCTCCCTTTTCAAGATTTAATTTCTCCTTCATCACCAGCCTGCCGCTCAAATCTACCCAACTCACAACCACTGATTGCGGGCATGCTGCCACAAGGTCAAGCCGATGATCAAACGTACTTACAGTAGGATACACCTGGAATATTTTACTATTCTTGTGTGGCTGGTCTTCAGCCGACTGACCAAATACTACAATTGAATAAAGACTTATTAATATGAACAGGATAACCCTGATCCATACAATTGAAATGCCTTTCATTTTCATATATAAAGGTTTAACGTACGCTGCTTGAATCAATCATCCGGAGATGATTAATGAACAATGATCTTTTGGGAAAATCTGGTTTCTTCCGTACTCAATACCACTACATAATTTCCTTTGCTCAAACGGTCGAGGCCTGATAATCTAAAGCTGTTATTTCCTTTTTCGAGATTCACACGTTCATTTTTTACCGTGCGTCCTGCCAGGTCAAACACTGATACGCTTGCTGATTGTCTTGCCTGCATTGTACAGTTTATTGTAACTGAAGAATTGGTGATGGTAGGAAACACCTCCAATGATGAGGTTTGGTTGATTCGGCCTCGAAAATGCAGGAGATTTGAATATCCTGTTTTTCCGCTGGCATCAGTGATCTTTAGGCGGTAGGTAGAAGTGGAACCCGCTGTCTGCCTGTCAGAGTAAATAAAATCTTTTTGCCGGTTGCCTTCCATGTTCACCCAATAACGAGCTATTTCAGAAAACGAATGACCATTCTCGCTTTTTTCCAGGCTCACTTCTGTTGCTGTGTTAGCATCGGTAAGACTCCAATTAAGCTTTATCGCTTCATCCTGCTCTACACCGTTGAATGATTCTAAATTAGAAACCGAAAGCACGCCCTGGTTAGGATAATTAAATCGCTTGAAGTAAAGGCTGGCATATCTTGACATTGCTACAGGTAGCGAATTGGTCGCACCCACCCTGAAATAGAAAGTATCTACATAGAATGACGTTACTGAGTACATCACCTGTGTGGCAGAAGTATCAACCAGCGTTCCGAACAATGTTCCGGTTACATTTCTCGCTTCCCAGGCCGTACCGATTTCTGAGATAGCAAGTTCATTATGATCTAAATTGTAAGTACAAAACCCACCCCCCATATCAATTCTGTTGAATTCCTTTAAATTCATGTTCAGGTACGCAGTGCCATCAATATCAAGTCCGCTTACATCAACCTGCGTCTGATACTTGGGTATAGTACTTCCTGAATGAACAAAGATGATCTGGAAATCAAAATATCCTTCCGCCACATTCGCATTAATAGTATACTCGGGTTGAAATGCTTCTGAATAGCCATCCAGCGTTCTATCAATATTTACAAGCGTTATCCCAGGCGTTTTTGCGGTAATCCTTACACGCGCATCCACACCGGGAGCAACGTTGGGAAAACGATAAACAGCATTCACCTGTCCGGCCGTTCCGGAAAGTAGTATGGGACTCTTAAACTTATAAATGGGAGTTTGTGCCTGTAGATCTACCTGCAACAAAATGGCCAGGCAATAAAAAGCAAACTTCAGGGAACGAAGAGTAAAATTCGTTTTCACGGTAGGGTACGTTTAGTTTTTAAAAGGGTCGATTAAGGCTTCAAGAAGGATGCTGGACTACCCGGGCTTATACTGTTGCTAATTCGAAATTTTGCTAAATGGCTGCCCGGAAAAAAACTTAGTAAAAAAAGCAACTCGGCGACGCTAAAGTATATAGCGGTATTTGATTATGCAAGTAGAAACCTTTAGAAAAAACAAGTATTTTTCCTAACAGCTTGACAGTCAAAGTCTATTCAAAAAATATTTTTTCGGAATTTACTAAAAGTCAATCGTGGTTTTACGTAGTTCTAGCAGATTGAGGGGATTGGGCTGAAAGCCTTTGACACCCGGTTGAACCAACCTAACTACCTTATCATACCACAATGGTACCACCGGCGCATCCTCCATTACAACCTGGTCAGCCTGCTGGTATAATTTATACCTGAGTGTATCATTTTCTTCCACCAGGGCCTGCTCAAAAAGCGCATCAAATCGAGGATTATTGTAGCGGGTATAATTGGGGGGTGCCGGGTTTTTGGAGTAAAAAACGGAAAGATAATTCTCGGCATCGGGATAATCAGCAATCCAGCTTCCCCTGAAAAACAATGCGCGGGAATTTGAGGTAAGCTCGATCAATAAAGATTTTTGTACGATCTCCACCTGCACCTGTATACCTAATTCCTCAAGTTGCCTTGCTATAAAATTGCCCATTTCTCCATACATGGCGATGGTCATCAGCTTTATTGAAGGCAATCCCCTGCCATCGGGAAACCCGGCCTCCGCCAACAGCTTCCTGCTTTTCTCCGGCGCATAGTAATATCCTTTTACAACGCTTGAATCAAATGAAGGCAGGCCTAACGGTACAAACCCTGATTCAGCAGGCGTTCCAAGCGAATTGCGGAGATAGGTGATCATTTTCCTCCTGTCAAACCCGTAATTGATGGCCTGCCTGATTTTCTTCGCTCGAAGCGGCGAACCCGATACAAGCGGATTATCGGGATCCACAAGTATTCCGAGATATTCAACATTTAAGTACGGGTTCACCTGTAACCTGATCCTGTCTTCCCATTCTTTTTTTAATCTACCCTGCTTGGTGAGAACTTCATCTTTAAACGAAGCATCAATATCATTAATGAATTGAAGTTGCCCCTGCCTGAAAAGAAGGAACTCCGTTGCTTTGCTATCATAGAAGGTGACCTTAACACCATCCAGGTACGGCAACCTGTTTCCTGCACTATCCCGTTCGAAATAATGAGGATTTTTTTTAAGAACTAAGGCCTGCCCTTCCTGCCAAACCACAAATTGAAAGGGGCCTGTGCCTACAGGATGCCGACGAAAATCATTTCCATATTTTTCAATGGCCTCTCGTGCTACTATCGAGCAATACTGCATGGAAAGGATGCCTAGTATAGGGCTATATGGACTCAATAATTTCAGCTGGAAGATAGTATCGTTTACTGCTTTGAAAGGAGTTTCGCTATTCACTTTACGGTTGAATATCCAAGCACCCGGACTCGCCGTCACTGGGTCTATCAGGCGCTGGAGGCTATATGCCACGTCTTCAGCCACCATTTTCCTGCCTCTCCCTCCAGGAAAGGCTGCATCATCATGAAAGTAAACATCATCTCTTAAATAAAACGTATAAGTAAGCCGGTCATCAGAAAGTTCCCACCGCCGGGCGAGAGAAGGAACAATGTGAAGGCTATCATTAATTTCAACCAGTGTGTTGAATAGTTGATGCGCCGGCCACATGGTGGATTGTGCCTTTGCAAATGCAGGGTCAAGTGAGGCTATCCCTGAAAACTCATTGTAGTGAAAGATCTGTTTACCTGATCGCTCTTCTGAATAACAGCCGGGAATCACACCCAGCATCGTGAGCAGGAAAATGTAACGGATGACAACAGAAACAATGGAGTGACGCGCGGAAACTAATATCAATTTATCTTTAACAGGCATATTAATATTGAACGACTAAATTTACAATCAAATACCTTCCGCATTGAAATACTTTTTGAGCTTTATCATTTTCGTAACCTGTTGTTGTAACTTAAATACTGGTCACGCACAATTTACAAGGCAGGATAGTTTGCGAGGAAGCCTGGGCCCGCAAAGAACCTGGTGGAATGTAACAAAGTATTCTATCACTGTTGAACCCAACTATGCATTTAGAACCATAAAAGGAAGCACAGTTATCGCTTTTGAAGCAATCGCTGAAGGAAAAATCATGCAGGTTGATTTGCAATCTCCCATGGAAATTGACAGTGTACGCATACTAAAAGGTGAAAGAGCGCAAGGCTATAAAACAATCTCACCAAATGAAATACGCAGAGAAGGAAATGCCTATTTTATTAACACACCCGGTTTTACGAAAACCGATAAAGGACAAATTGTACTCTTTTTCTCAGGTCAACCCCGCGTGGCTACTAACCCGCCCTGGGATGGTGGCTGGATCTGGAAAAAAGACGCAAAAGGAAGACCATGGATGAGCGTTGCCTGCCAGGGCCTTGGAGCGAGTGTTTGGTATCCTTGCAAAGATCACCAGAGTGATGAACCGGATAATGGCGCTGATCTGACCATCATCGTGGCAGATTCTCTTGCTGCAATAGGAAATGGCAAACTACTTGAAAAAATTAAACTCGAAAACGGACGAACAGCATGGAAATGGGGAGTGAAGAATCCCATTAATAATTATAACATCATTCCTTACATAGGTAAATACGCAACATGGCAGGATGATCATGCCGGGGAAAAAGGAACCCTTTCTGGGAATTTCTGGGTTTTGGACTATAACCTGGAGAAAGCGAAGAAACAGTTTACCCGCGATGTACCCCGCACACTCAAAGCATTTGAACATTGGTTCGGCCCATATCCGTTTTATGAAGACGGATTCAAACTGGTGGAATCACCTCACCTGGGAATGGAGCACCAAAGCGCCGTTGCCTATGGCAACCATTACATGGATGGCTATATGGGCATGGACCTATCAGGAACAGGCTGGGGTAAGAAATGGGATTATATCATTGTACATGAAACCGGTCATGAATGGTTTGGTAATAATATTACTACCAAAGATATAGCTGACATGTGGGTACATGAAGGATTCACCAGCTATTCAGAAACGTTGTTTGTAGATTACCATTATGGCACGCCGGCAGGAAATGAATACCTGCAGGGTTTACGCAAAGGAATTTCAAATACACAGCCCGTTATTGGAACCTATGGCGTAAATACCGAGGGCAGCGGTGACATGTATCCCAAGGGCGCCAATCTGATTCATATAATAAGGCAACTGGTCAATAATGATATTAAATTCAGGGAAATCCTTCGTGGTTTAAACTCTCATTTTTACCATACCACTACTACTTCCGCGGAAGTAGAAAGATATATCGCTGAAAAATCAGGCAAGGACCTGGCAAAGATTTTCGATCAATACCTGCGAAACAGTGAACTTCCCGTGTTAGAATATAAGATGCAATCAGGTAAACTCATGTGCAGGTGGACCCATTGTGTTCCAGGCTTTAATCTTCCATTGCGCCTGGCGGGTGCTGATGAATGGATCTTTCCCACCACGGAATGGAAAAATTTTACTCTTTCCAAAAAGCAGAAGAGCAATTTTCAACCCGATAAAAACTTTTACATTCTGGTAAAAAATCTTGATGCCAATTAGGGTATTGCCATATCAAACAGAATAACCATAACTGCCTACATGAGCATTCGCAAGCAAAGTATTATTTCTTCCCTTGTCATCTACATCGGCTTTGCGATAGGCATGATTAACGTGTACTTCTTTACCAAGGAAGGCTTGTTCACCACGGAACAATACGGTCTCACTTCCCTATTCATGGCTATTGGTGGAATGATGATGGCCTTTGCCAGCCTTGGAATGCCTTCATATATTTTCAAATTCTACCCGTATTACAAGGATAACCTGCCTGATAAAAAAAATGATTTACTAACCTGGGCACTGCTTATTACCATCATAGGATTTGCACTTGTGGTAGTAGCCGGAATTGTTTTTAAACAGGTGATCATTAGAAAATTCGGCGAACATTCTCCTTTACTGCTCACTTATTATAACTGGATTTTTCCACTTGGCTTTGGACTCACCATTTATAATTTACTGGAAGTTTATACCTGGAATTTCAATAAATCAGTTTTGACCAACTTTTTAAAGGAAGTTCAATGGCGGCTGCTTACCACGCTGCTTATAGTGTTGATGTTGCTCAGGGTGATAAAGGATTTTGACCTGTTTATTAAATTGTATTCCTTCACCTACCTTGCTATTGCAATAATCCTGTTCCTATACCTATACTTTACGGGCAGAATACACTTTACTTTTAGCATCAGCAAAGTGAGCAGGCGTTACTTCAAAAAAATACTGCAATTATGCGCATATGTTTATTCCGGCTTGCTCATCTTCTCCATTTCCCAGGCATTTGATTCCATTGTGTTGGCTTCATTAAGCGGACTTGATGTGGCGGGTATTTTTGGCCTCGCTCAATTAATGACCAGTGTGATCCAGGCTCCACAGCGAGGAATTGTTTCAACAGCCATACCTCACCTTTCACGTGCATGGAAAGAAAAAAACATAGGTTTGTTGCAAAGAGTTTACCAGCGCTCATCTATCAACCTTTTGATTTTCGCATCAGGAATTTTTGTATTGATAGCTCTGAACTATCGCCAGTCAATCATCTTTTTTAATCTGAAAGAAACCTTTCTCCTGGGTTATAGTGCATTTCTCCTACTAGGCATTACCCGGATCATTGACCTGGGCACGGGAGTGAATGCGCAAATTATTGCAACTTCTACCTACTGGAGATTTGAACTGGTGAGTGGTGTAACGCTATTGCTGGTAATGCTTCCACTCACCTACTTTTTTACCAGGGAGTATGGCATGATTGGACCGGCAGCCGCAAACCTGATTTCTATCACCATTTACAATTTCATTCGGATAGTCTTTCTTTGGAAAAAATTCCGACTGTTCCCGTTTACCATGTCTACCATTTACACATTATTACTTGCAGGCGTTAGTTTCATTGCCTGTTATTTCCTGTTGTATGACATGGAAGGATTAATTGGCCTTGTACTTCGCAGCCTTTTATTTATTACGCTTTATGGGGCAGGAGTGATTTATTTCAAGCTCTCTCCTGACCTGGAGCCTGTAGTAAGGACAGTGAAGAAAAGATTGGGAATGAAACCTGAATGATCACCTGCTGGAGGAAACCGGACGCTGAATTCTTCCGGCACCCAGGAATCGCTTAAGATAGTAAGGCTCAAAAAGGTCACTAACCGTAACCCCATTGGATGAGGAAGCATGAACAAATTTGTTGTTCTTCAGGTAAATGCCCACATGAGACACACCGCCCGTAGTATTGAAGAATACGAGATCACCTTCTCTTAGTTCAGTCGCAGAAATGCGGTTTGCAGCTTTGTATTGCTCAAAAGCCGTTCGGGGAATTGAAAGAGCGAATGCGGAAAGGTAAACCGCTTGCACGAATGCCGAACAATCAACACCTTTTCGTGTAGTGCCTCCCATTCTGTACCGGGTGCCGTACCATTCATCTACCTGCCGAAGCAATTCCGTCTCTTCAATTTGTTCTACTTCAGTATTTAATAGCACTGCATACTTGATTTCCAGCGCAGTGGCGTTTTCTACACTTGATTCCCTGTTGGTGAAACCCGCTGAAGGGCCTGATTCTTTTTTCTGAATTTTGGTTTCTGTAATGATCGTGGTTTGCGAAGGATTCACAGCTATATCTTCTATGAATTTAATATCACTATCCTTCTTTTTTGAAATGTCAGCAGGCGCATTTGTACTTGCCACCTGTTTGGAGTTTGAAAAACTCATCGGCTTGATGCTGGAGCAACTTGTAAAAAGCAAAGCAACAGACAAAGCAGAAATAATTGTTCTCAGGATCATGCTGGTTTAATATTCAAGGCATTGCAAAAATATAACAAAAAAACTTCAAAATCTCTTAAATCCTTAACGCAAAATTTTGCAAATAATTGTTTTGCAGTAAACAACTGACAATAAATGAGTTGGGGTGAAATAGAAAATTACTTCGGAAAGCTAGTATAGTTACAAAATTATAAAACAGGTATTTTGGCCGGCCATGCATTTTCTTTTCATAGCCCTCTTAATACTCATCTCATTTGCCGGGTGCGGTCCTGCAGCCAGCAGCAAACCGCCTGAACGCCTACCCAAAGTATTGATTGCGAGTGCAGATACTATTGTTCCCCCTGATTCAATAAGAACTAAGACTGAATATGACTTCTTATTATATACTGGCCTCGAAAAATTAAATGCAGCGCCCGGAACCAAATCAGTCCTTTTCAATAAAGATGGCTCATTGCTGTATGCAATGAACCTGGAAGGGATGAGTATTTATGAATTTGACCGCGCTTCACGTAAAATACAGAGGGAATTCAGGTTTAAACCAACAAAAGGTGAAGGCTGGGACTATGAGACTGACAAGCCAATTCCCTCCTTTGAAGAGAAACCAGTAGAAGCCTGCCTCTCGCACAATGACAGGTTTCTTTGGGTTTCCTTACATAACGCGGGAGGTGTAGTGATGATCCCGCTGGATTCTTCTGAGCAAAAGCACGATGATTCCCTGCTTCTTTCAGGCAGGAACATGCCAAATAAGCGGATTCGGGTTCATTACCCTGAAAATTCTAGTAAAGATTCGTTCCTTGTTCCGCTGATCAAAACAGGAAAAACGCCCAAAGTAATTTCAAGAACTAACGATAGCCGGCATTTATTGGTGAGCAACTGGCATACATATAATGTGTCAGTCATCAGGGTGGATACCGCGATCTTTCCCCATGCTGAAGTGATCTCTACCATCCCTGTCAGTTCTATTCCACGTGGCATTGCGGTTGAGGATGGACAGAATCGTTCGTTTGTTGCCATAATGGGTGGTGCTTCCCTGGCCGTGATAAATAATAGCGTGTGGATGAAAGAAAAAGTTATCCCGGTAGCATCCAATCCTAGGCATATCCTCACTGATACAAGCGGCCACCTGTATGTATCATACAACAAACTTGGCAAAATTGCATGCATTGATACGGAGACCGGTAAAACCCTTTTTACTGCTAAAACAAAGCCACAGCCGCGCACGCTGATGCTTTCAAAAAATCAGCGCTTTATATTCGTTACCTGCTACAGCAGCGATACGGTTGAAGTATACAGGATCGATGAAAATAAATTTACCAGAATCGCCTCCCTCCCCTGCTCCGGACACCCTGTTGGAGTGGATATTTATGAAGATGACGACAAGCTGGAAGCCTGGGTATGTAGTTATGTGAACGGAACGATTACGGTCTTTAAGTTCAATAAATCCATTAAATAAATAGATAATTAGTCAATTAGTCAATTAGTCAATTGGTCAAATTCCAAAATATAAAGTTTTAATTGACAAGCTTTCCCCATTCTTCAGCCTTTTCATATTTGACCAATAAAAAATCAGAAATTTGCATTTCTAAATTAATTGACTAATTAATCTTGAAATTCTCTCATCTCCACGTTCACACACAGTTTTCGCTTCTTGATGGGGCAGCATCTATCCAGAACCTGTATAAAAAGGCAATTTCGGATGGAATGCCGGCACTTGCCATCAGCGATCACGGAAACATGTTCGGCGTGTTTGAGTTTGTGGCCGAAGCTCACAAGAATAAAGACGAGAATGGCAATCTCAAAGTGAAGCCTATAGTTGGTTGTGAGTTCTATATTACGGCTAACCGGCACATCAAAACCTTTACAAAAGATCAGCGTGACGTACGGCATCACCAGATTCTACTTGCCAAAAATGAAGAAGGTTATAAAAATCTCATAAAGCTGACTTCCCTGGGTTTCATAGAAGGTCTGTATAGCAAATACCCGCGAATCGACAAAGAACTCATTGTTCGCCACCACAAAGGCCTGATCGCTACCACCTGTTGCCTGGGCGCAAGTGTTCCGCAAGCCATTCTCAAGAAAGGAGAAGAAGAAGGAGAAAACGAATTTAAATGGTGGCTCAATGTGTTCCAGGAAGATTTTTATGTAGAACTACAGCGGCATGGAATGGCCGAGCAGGACAAAGTGAATAAGGCGCTGATTAAACTCGCCAAAAAATACAATGTAAAGATTATTGCGAGTAATGACTCACACTATGTTGACCAGAGTGACTTCAACGCTCATGATATTTTGCTTTGTATCAATACCGGCGAAAAGTTAGCCACCCCAGCTTTACGTGAATTCTCTGATGACGACGTGTTTAGTAAAGACAAGCGTTTTGCATTCCCTAATGACCAGTTTTACTTTAAGAAGACGGATGAAATGAGGTCAGTTTTTGCTGACCTTCCTGAAGCAATAGATAATACAAATGAGATTGTAGCAAAGGTTGACCTCCTCGATCTCAAAAGGGAAATACTACTTCCCTTCTTCCAGGTGCCAAAAGAGTTCAGTTCGCAGGATGAATACCTGGAGCATCTCACCTGGATGGGTGCAAAAGAAAGATATAGTGAAATAACCGCCGAGATCGATGAACGCATAAGGTTTGAATTGTTCACCATTAAGACAATGGGATTTGCCGGTTACTTTTTAATTGTGAGTGATTTCATTCGCGCTGGCAGAAACCTTGGTGTATTCATTGGCCCTGGGCGCGGTTCCGCTGCAGGCTCCGTGGTTGCCTATTGCACCGGTATCACCAACATTGACCCGATTAAGTATAACCTGCTATTCGAGCGTTTCCTCAATCCTGATCGCAAGTCAATGCCTGATATAGATACTGATTTTGACGATGAAGGAAGGCAGAAAGTGATCGACTATGTGGTAGATAAATATGGCAAGAACCAGGTTGCCCAGATCATCACCTATGGCACCATGGCCGCAAAGATGAGCATTAAGGACGTGGCGCGTGTGATGGATCTCCCGCTCGCAGAAGCTAATGTGCTTGCTAAACTGGTACCTGACAGACCGGGCATTGAATTAAGAAGAGTATTGCAGGCTCCGCTCCGGACAAAAGACGGTGAAAAATCACTGGAAGAAAAAGATGGCCTTGGAAGTGAAGACCTGGATAATGTAAAGAAGCTTAGGGAAATTTATAAACAGGAAGATACCGTTGCGGGGAAAGTACTGCACGAAGCGGAAAGACTCGAAGGCTCTGTGAGAAATACAGGCATCCATGCCGCGGGTATCATCATCGCTCCAAAAGATCTTACCGAACTCATTCCCGTTGCAGTTGCAAAGGATTCTCCTTTATGGGTAACGCAGATTGAAGGAAACGTGATTGAAGATGCCGGCGTAATCAAAATGGACTTCCTGGGATTGAAGACGCTTACCATTATCAAGAATGCACTTCAATTGATCAAACAGAACCATGGCGAAGAGATTGACATCGATAAGATACCGCTTGACGATAAAAAAACTTTCGAACTCTACCAGCATGCTTCAACCATCGGTACGTTTCAATTTGAAAGCCCGGGTATGCAAAAATACCTGCGTGAATTAAAGCCTGATAAATTTGGCGACCTCATTGCCATGAATGCACTTTATAGGCCGGGTCCCATAGCATACATACCAAATTATATTGACAGGAAGCATGGGCGCGAAGCGATATCTTATGATCTGCCTGAAATGGCCGAGTACCTCGAAGAGACCTATGGAATTACTGTTTACCAGGAGCAGGTGATGTTACTTGCACAGAAACTGGCCGGCTTTAGCAAGGGAGACGCTGATGTGTTGAGAAAAGCGATGGGTAAAAAGCAGAAATCCGTGCTTGACAAAATGAAAGCGCAGTTTATTAAAGGCGCCACCGCCAAGTCACTTCCTGCTGAAAAATTGGAAAAAATATGGAGCGACTGGGAGGCTTTCGCTCAATATGCATTCAATAAATCGCATTCCACCTGTTATGCATTTGTAGCGTACCAGACAGCTTTCCTGAAAGCGCATTATCCCGCGGAATACATGGCAGCCGTACTTAACAACGCCGGCAGCATAGATAAGATCACCTTCTTCATGGAAGAATGTAAACGAATGGGGTTAAAAGTGCTGGGGCCTGACATCAACGAATCGCTCAAAGGCTTTGCGGTAAACCAAAAAGGTGAGATCAGGTTTGGATTAGGCGGATTAAAAGGCGTGGGCGAAGCTGCCGTGGAAAGCATTATCGAGGAAAGAAAAAAAAGCGGACCCTTTATAAATATTTTCGATCTCATCAAAAGAATCAACCAGCGTACCGTCAACAAGAAAACGCTCGAAAGTCTCGCTTATGCCGGTTCATTTGATTGCTTCCCTGAACATCACCGGGCACAGTATTTCCATGTGCCGGCTGATGAAACAGTGAATGGTCTTGAGAGAATCATTAAGTTCGGCCAGGTGATACAGGCACAAAGCGCCACTTCAACCAATACTCTTTTCGGAGACCTGCCAACAAGCATGGAAATACCCCCTCCCAGGTTGCCCGATTGTCCGCATTGGTCATTGATAGAACAGCTCACGCATGAAAAAGAAGTAACCGGAATGTTCCTAAGTGGTCATCCGCTCGATCACTATAAATTCGAGATGAAGCATTATGGGGTAACCCCGGTTTCTGAATTAATAGAGTTTCGTGAATCATTCAGGTTGCAAACCAATCCCGGCAGGGTTTTCCGGATCATTGGTTTGATAGCTGATGCCCAGCATAGAATTGCAAAAAGTGGAAACAAGTATGGAAATTTCACCATAGAAGATTATTCCGGTAAAACGGAATTTGTGTTGTTTAGCGAAGATTATCTCAAATTTTCACCCTACCTGCAGCAAGGCAGTACAGTTTTGTTGAATGGCTACTATAAACAACGTTACAATAAAGAAGATGTTGAGTTTAAACTCATGTCAGTGTCGCTGGCCGAAACAATGAAGAAAACTCTGACAAAACAGGTAAGCATCGCAGTAAATGTGCAGGATATTGATCCGGGCATGGTCAATTTCATGGAAAAGAATATTCACCGGCACCCGGGTTCTGCCTCCCTTAAGTTTATGTTAATAGAACCCAAAACAAATGTGAAGCTCTCACTGGTTTCAGGGAAGGGATTTGAAATGAATGAGGAAATGATACGTTATTTAGAGGATTCTAATGTACTGGATGTGGTTGTAGGATTGTAGAAATCAGCCAGCCAACAATTTCAATATTCAATTGTTATCATATTAGGAACTAAATTTGTATTCCTATTTATAAAAAATAAAAAAATGGCAAAAGAATTTAATGATGCAAATTTCCAGACGGATGTGCTTGCTTCCGATAAGTTAACCGTAATCGATTTCTGGGCGGAGTGGTGTGGACCTTGCCGAGCCATAGGGCCAGTAATTGAAGAGTTGGCGAAAGAATATGATGGCAAGGTGAATATCGGGAAGGTAAATGTTGACAACAATCCACAGGTTTCCATGAACTATGGCATTACCTCCATACCTGCAATATTATTCATCAAAAACGGACAGGTAGTTGACAAACTGGTTGGCGCTCAGCCCAAAGGGAATTTTGTGAAAAAGATTGAAGCGCATTTATCCTGAAAAAATGATTCAATGATATAAAGTCTCACCTCCTGGTGGGACTTTTTTGTTTACTATTTTTCAATCTTCTGAGGCCGAATTTCAGAAGTACTGATCTTTTCAGCGGTGGCCATTTCAAAATCTTAAATGATCTCCAGCATCGCCGAAGGCGATATCGCCGCATCTCTGCGGCGCTGCGAGAAAATTTTAATAATGAATTTTAGGTTCCCATGTTGTTACAGAAAAGTATCTCGCGGCGGCGCGGAAGATTGCGCTACTGCCCGGTGAGTTTACTCTGCCAATAGGAATTTTTGCACGGTGGTAACGGTGACATGGTGGACACGGCTGGCTTTTAAAATTTCAGATTATCTCCATCATCGCTGAATGCAATATCGCCGCGTCGTTTCGGCGCTGCTAGAAAATATTTATCGAACTGGGTGAAAAAACCGGTCAACAAAACGAGAACCGGGAAACCGAAAACTATTTTCGTTCATGTTTATGTCTAAACAAAATAATGAAGAGTATTGCCACCACGAGAGCATAAGCCGCAAAGCTTATCCAAATGCCCCGCCAGTCTTTTTCTCCATCGGGATAGGTGAAATAATATTTAATGACGGCTCCACTGATGAGGCTTCCCAGCACTGCACCAATTCCATTGGTCATCATCATGAACACGCCCTGGGCACTGGCACGTATTGAAGGTTCGGTTTGGGTTTCCACAAAAAGAGAACCGGAAATATTAAAGAAATCGAACGCCATTCCATAAATGATGCAGGAAAGAAGGATCATCCAGAGGCCTTCTGCAGGATCACCGTAAGCAAAGAGTCCAAAACGCAAAACCCATGCGATCATGCTGAACAGCATCACATTCTTGATACCGAATCTCCGGAGGAAGAAAGGAATGGCCAGTATGAACAATGTCTCTGAAATTTGGGAGACAGACATTATGATCGCGGGATATTTCACTGCAATGGTGTCTTTATACTCTTCCACTTTGGCGAAATCATGGAGGAACGTATCGCCATATGCATTGGTAAGTTGGAGAGCTGCACCCAACAGCATCGCGAAAATGAAAAACAGGGCCATTTTGGTGTTGCGGAAAAGGGAAAAAGCTTTTAGACCAAATGATTCCATCCACGTTCTATGTGTGCCTTTGGAAGTGGACTGCGGGGGACACCGTGGCAGGGTAAAAGAATAAATACCCAGGAACAGAGATGCTACTGCTGCCACATGAAATTGCGCGGCTGAAGTCTCAATTTTCAGCAGACTAACGATCCACATGGCCACAATAAAACCGATTGTACCCCAAACCCTGATGGGCGGAAAGTCTTTAACCACGTTCTTACCGTTATTGATCAATGCGGTATATGAAACCGTATTGGCAAGGGAGATGGTGGGCATATAAAAAACCATGTACAGCAACATCACCCAAAAAAAAGTGAAAGGATCGTTTACCATGGGTATGGTGGCAAGGATCACAGCACCTGCGATATGGCAAATTCCCAGTAGCTTTTCCGCATTGATCCAACGGTCAGCAATGATGCCCATCACGGTGGGCATAAGGATGGAAGAAATGCCCATTGTGGAAAAGATAATACCGAATTCTCCACCATCCCACTTCTTATTTTGAAACCAATAAGCTCCGATTGTAATCAACCATGCTCCCCATACAAAAAACTGGAGAAAATTCATTACGATTAGCCTCAGTTTGATATTCATCTTGCAGCGGTTTGGTTTTGGTGGAAATTATTGATTCCTGACCGGAAGATAATGATTTTCAAATATTGCAAAAGGTTTCCGGGGCCGTTTGGAGGCAACCTTAAACCGCAAAAAACTGATTCAAATTAAGAAGCCGGCTAAAGGCTGGCCGGCCATAAGATTTTTTTTCAGGTGTTTGTATTATTCAGTATAATTGTAGCCGCTTTTATAAGGTAAATTCCCCATTTTTTAACTAAAAACTAAACTGCTTTGAAAAATTTTACCCATCTATTCGTAGCAGGCTTGTTTTCTATTATCGCGATAAGTGCGAGTGCTCAACAACCTGCGCGATTCAATCCCGAACAACAAAGGCCCCAGACCCAGGGTGCGGTTACAACGCCGCAACGGTCATGCCCTACGTTCGAATTGATGGAACAGGCCTTCCAGGCTGATCCAAGCGCCAGGCTTCGATATGCGCGCACCCAGCAACTATTGGAACAGCAAGCTCAACAAAACCGTGAAAATCCCCAGGCCCGTGTGCAGGCGATCATCACAGTTCCTGTAGTTGTTCACGTTATGTTGCCCGCCGCCCAACAGGCACTGGTAACAGATGCGATCATTCAAAACCAACTTGATACCCTTAACTTCTATTATGGGGGTTCGCCTTTTAACCAGGACAGTTTGCGTGTGTATGAACCATTCCGTACAGCTTACGGAAGGTCTGAAATTCGCTTCTGCCTTGCTCAGCGCACTCCGGCTGATCTTCCCACTACGGGCATTACCCGTACTGAGACTGCTACTATTTATGACGGCACCAATACTCCCGGTAACGCAATTGTTTGGGACCCTACAAAATACCTGAACATTTGGGTTGTAAATGGAGGCGGTTCCGGACTATTGGGTTATTCCTATACGCCAGGTACATGGTCACCCAGCGATCCTCACCAGGGTTTCGTAAATGACTACCGTGCATTCGGCTCGGGTCCCGGTCAGTCAAGCGGCGGTTATCATTTCAATGAATACAATGGTGGTAAAACCGCTGTTCATGAAATTGGTCACTATTTCAACCTGGCACACACATGGGGACCTAATAACTCAGGCAACCCGGGATGTACATTGACTGATGGTTGCGCTGACACGCCTCCCACTTCAGGACCTTTCTTTGGCTGCCCCGGTTCCGTTCCGGTAACCAATGCCTGTTCTCCTGCAGCTCCTGGTGTGATGTGGCAAAACCATATGGATTATGCTGATGACCGTTGCATGCTTCTTTTTACAAAGGATCAGGCTACACGTATGATGACGGCTATCAATACTGCACCTGACCGTGTGGGATTGATCACCTCAAACGGTTGCGTAGCACCTCCTCCGGCAGCTGGCAATGATTCACGTATTTCAGCCATTCTTTCCCCTGCAAATACATCTACTACTGCCTGCTCACCGATTGTTCCGGTGGTGACTATCCAAAATTTGGGTAGCAACCCACTTACTTCAGCAACGATTAACGTGAGATTGAATGCAACTACTGTTACACAAAACTGGACCGGCAACCTGGCCCAGGGTCAAACAGCAAACGTTACTTTGAATTCTCTTGCCGTTCCTACTAATGGAACCCATACTTTAAAAATCTATACTACTCTTCCAAATGGATTAGTGGATGCTAATCCGACGAATGATACTACTACGGTAGAATTCACGAAGATTGCACCCGTTTCAATTCCAACTTCGCATGATTTTGAAACTGTGTTCATGCCAGGCGGATGGGGAGTGAACAATCCTGATGGTGCTACTACATGGGGCTGGTACATACCAGGCGCAAATAGTGCCACCGCAACTGCGATGGATAATTACACTTATGAAGCATATGATGAAGTAGATGATATCAGAACTACAGTTATATCTACTACAGGTTTGCTTTCTAATGACTCCATCCTGGTTACTTGGGATCTTGCTCATAAGAACTTCCCCGGCCAGAATGATAAATTGCAAATACTCGTTTCAAACAACTGTGGTGCTTCATACACTACAGTTTGGGAAAAAGAAGGCGCAGGGCTGGCAACAGCCGGTTCAACCACGGCGTTCTACACAACACCTGTTGCTTCTGACTGGGTCAGGCAACGAGCATCTATTGGCCAAAACCTATTCGGCAGTGGTCAAATACAGGTAGTATTCCGCAATGTGAATGACTTTGGAAACGTAGTATGGATTGATAACATCAACATTTCTATCAAGCCCAGAAAAGATATGCAGGTCACCGCTGTATTGCGGCCTAACCCAACTGAATGTACTCCTTCCATGGCGCCTTCAATTACAGTGAGAAATAATGGTGGAGAATTGGTTACAGGCTTTAAAGTAGGATACATTCTGAACAATGCTGCCCCTGTTTACCAAACGTTCAACATTCCTTTGGCTAACGCGGCTACAACTACGGTTACATTATCTAACATCACTCCGGCTTCAGGTACGAACACCATTAAGTTGTTTGTTGCAGATCCAATTACTGCTTCTCCTGGGCCTGATGGAACACCGGCCAACGATACAATCACACGCGTATTCGCAGTGCCTGTTACAGTTGCCAGTATTTCTGAAGGATTTGAGGGAGCACAGTTCGCACCATCAAACTGGATCATTCGCAATCCAAATAACAACGGTACATGGATGCGTACCAATGTAGGAAACCAAAGTTCCTACTCGGCATTTATTGATAACTGGTCAGTGAATACCTTCCTGCAGAGAGATGCACTGGAAGCTCCGCCAATCAATACTACGAATGCAGAGGGCGCCACAATTTCGTTTGATGTTGCACACAGGAACTACCCATTCTCATTTGACAGCCTGAGAGTAAGGGTGTCAAAGGATTGTGGTGTTACGTATACTACTGTTTATAGCAAGTCAGGATCTGACCTCGCTACAGGATTGGAATTAGAAGATCCTTATACCACCCCGCCAGCCTCAGAATGGAGAAGAGAGACTATTTCCCTGGATAATTCATTTATGGGAGGTAATCTTATCGTGCAATTTGAAAACACGAGTGATTATGGTAATAACATTTTCCTTGACAACATCAATATTGTACCAACATTCAAGAGGGATATCCAGGTAACCAACATTACTCCGGAAGTGGTGTGCGAAGGCAGCTATAACCCTTCTGCAACCGTACGAAATAATGGTACTGAAACTGTAACTGCGTTTGACGTTACTTACAGGATTGGAACAGGTGCACCGGTTACAACCAACGTTACAGGTGTAACGCTTGCCCCTGGTGCTTCTATGAACGTTGCCCTGACTGCAGGCACACTCGCTGCAGGCACTAATAACATCAGGGTTTATTCATCAGCACCAGTTACTGCAAGTGGTACCGGTGACCAATACCTGCTGAACGATTCCTTATCGAAGACTGCTGCCGTTGCGGCAATGGTGAACGCTCCAATTGTTGAAACATTCGAAGGTACATTCCTTCCAACAGGATGGGCGATTGCGAATTCAGATGGTAATATGACCTGGGCTAAGGCAAACGTAGGACAAAGCAGTAACGGTTCTGCATTCCTTAGGAATTACGCCTACTATTCAGCCGGTCAGAGAGATGCTCTCTATACTCCGGTTATGGATTATTCAGATGCTGACTCTGTAGTGCTTTCATTTGACCTTGCAGCTGCAACCAGAACGTTCCCCGGCTCCACAACAACTCCAATGGATACCCTGGAAGTGTTGGTAACAAGGGATTGTGGTAACACGTTTACGTCCGTTTATAAGAAATGGGGTGCACAACTCCAGACTATAAACAACACAAACTCTCCGATGGCAGCTGAGTTCTCACCAGTTAGCAATTACCTGTGGAGAAGAGAGTATATTGATCTTTCAGGCTTCGCTCCTGATGGTCCTTTGCAGGTTGTTTTCAGGAATACTTCAAATAACCAGAACAATGTGTTCATTGATAATGTGAACTTCCGCACACGCACATTGCCGTCGTTGCTTACTGATAACGGGGTGATCGTTACACCTAATCCATTCGCTGAGCAATTCAATCTCTGGTTTGTACAAGCTCCAACCGACCTGCGTTACATCCAGGTGTTTAACTCTGCCGGTCAGCTTATATGGAAGAAAGTATTCGATGGAAGTACAACCAACGTGATCCCGGTTAACCTTGCAGGCAAATCTGCCGGAGTGTACGTGATCAACCTTGGCTACTCTGACGAAGGCAAGAACCAACAAATAAGGATAATCAAGTCGAACTAATCTTTATATTAGTTACTTTACCAAAGCCTCCCGATATCGCGGGAGGCTTTTTTATTTTCATTGGCGTAAATTTGCATTCTGAATAGTAATTATGGTTACAATCGGGCTGGATAGTGAGTTGAAAAAAATTGCCGCGAAAGTGGAGAATGGCCATCGGATCTCTGATGAGGACGCCATGTTGCTTTTTGAAAAAGGCACCCTGGCGTTTGCGGGTAGCCTGGCCAATATGGTTCGTGAGCGCAAACATGGCGACATCACTTATTTTAACCGCAACTTCCACATTGAGCCTACAAACGTGTGCGTGTTCAGCTGCAACTTCTGTTCTTACAGCCGTCTTTATGCTCACAGGGATGAAGGTTGGGAGCTTAGTATGGACCAGATGCTTGACATCGTTAAAAGCTATGATGGACAACCGGTAACAGAAGTACATATAGTGGGTGGAGTCCACCCTAAATTAACCCTTGAGTTCTTTGCTGAGGTACTGAGAAGGATAAAGACACACAGGCCGGAGCTTCACATTAAAGGTTTCACGCCGGTTGAGCTTGATTATATGTTTCGCAAGGCAAAAAAAACACCCATGGAAGGAATGCAATACCTGAAGGAAGCCGGGTTGCAATCATTACCCGGAGGTGGCGCAGAGATCTTTCATCCTGATATTCGTAATAAAATTTGTGCTGACAAGGTTGATGCTGATGGATGGATGGCCATCCACGAAGCCGCACATAAGCTGGGCATGCATACAAATGCAACTATGTTATATGGCCATATAGAAAGCTATTACCACAGGGTTGACCACATGAGGAGGCTGAGAGAACTGCAGGATAAAACGGGCGGCTTCAATACATTTATTCCCTTAAAATTCAGAAATAAGGATAATGACATGAGTAATACCCCGGAATCAAGTATGCCCGAGGATATGAAAATGTATGCCATAGCCCGCATCTACATGGATAATTTTCCGCATATCAAAGCCTACTGGCCAATGCTGGGAAGGCAGAATGCCCAACTCACCCTTTCTTTTGGTGTAAACGATATTGATGGAACCATCGATGATACCACAAAAATCTATTCAATGGCTGGTTCGGAAGAACAAAACCCATCCATGACAACCGAACAACTGGTAACGCTCATCAGGCAGGCAAGGAGGAAGCCGGTGGAGAGAGGAACTTTGTATGAGGTCATACAGGAATATTAAAGGAATTTGGAATTAGGCGGTTGCTAAATTATTGAAGTTGTCCGCTCTGCAAGCAAGCGTCAGTTTCCTTGAATATTTAGGAAACACCAAATTCCTAATTCCAAATTCCAGACTTCATCTTCGATCCTGAAAGATTTTTCTATTGCATGATTTGGGTTAAACCTCACGACTAACATTCCGATAAACTAAGCGGCACATTCACCGCCAATCCTCCATCTGCGGTTTCCTTATATTTACTATTCATGTCAAGTGCTGTATCCCACATAGTTTTGATCACACCATCAAGAGAGACCTTTGCATAATCAGGCATGCTTTGCATTGCCAGTTGTGAAGCGGTGATTGCTTTAATAGCTCCCATGGTGTTTCTTTCGATACATGGAATTTGCACCAAGCCGGCAATGGGGTCGCACGTCATGCCAAGATGATGCTCCATGGCGATTTCAGCCGCCATTAACGCCTGCCGTTGGGTACCTCCCAGGCATTCGGTCAGGGCGGCTGCTGCCATTGCTGATGAAACGCCAATCTCTGCCTGGCATCCACCCATGGCTGCAGAAATAGTAGCGCCTTTTTTAAAAATGCTGCCTATCTCTGAGGCGGTGAGAAGAAAACGAATGACCTGGTCATCAGAGCTGCCTTCATTAAATAATGCGTAATAAAATAATACAGCCGGAATCACACCGGCGGCACCATTCGTTGGTGCAGTCACTACTCTTCCGAATGATGCATTTTCTTCATTGACGGCCAATGCAAAACAACTCACCCAGTCAAGAATGTATCTAAAATCATTTCCTCCACCATGAATGGCGTTCAGCCATGTATCAAAATCATTGTACGGTTTTCCTTTGAGTAATTTTTTATTGAGATCGGCCGCTCTCCTGCGCACGTTTAATCCGCCTGGCAACAAACCACTTGTATGACATCCCTTGTAAACGCATTCTTTCATCACTTTCCAAATCTCCAGTAATTTTTCCCTGGTCTGGCTTTCGGGCCTCCATGCATTTTCATTCTCCAGAACCACTTCATGAATGGACAGACCGGTTTTAATGCACCAATGAAGAACATCATCAGCTGTATTGATGGGAAAAGGTAGTTGAGCTGCTTCGTGTCCACCCACCTGCTCATTTTCCTTTACCACGAAACCACCGCCTACTGAATAGTAAGTTTCCGCGATTTGATTGCCATCATTAAAAGTGACTAAAAAGCTTAATGCGTTGGGATGAAAGGGTAATGTTTCAGAAAAAAGGAACACGATGTCTTCTTTAGGATCGAAGTTGATTTCATGCCTGTTATCAAGCACCAAGCGCTTCTTGTTTGCAATGTGATCGAGCTTGCCCGTGATCCCATGAACATTAAAGGTAACGGGATCATCCCCGCTCAAACCCAGCTGAACAGCCATATCAGTTCCATGCCCCACGCCCGTCTTTGCAAGCGAGCCATATAACATAACCCTGATGGCCGCTACTTCATATAATGAATTATTTGAATTAAGTGTATTGAGGAATCGCTGCGCAGCTCTCCAGGGCCCGAGTGTATGAGAACTGGAAGGGCCAATACCGATCTTGAAAATATCAAAAACGGAAATAGGTTCGTATGTAAGTATGGGCTGTTTGATAGGCAAAATTAGGAATAAAAAAGCCTTGAGCATTTTATTACTCAAGGCCAGCAGGTAGTATTGGCTTCTTTAGTCTTCGGCTTAGTTTACAACGTCTATTAAATGTATATCGAAATCAAGAAATGAATTGGCCGGAATTGCACCGTAAGGCTTACAGCCATAAGCCAGGGCTGAAGGAATGATCAACCGAATATGGCCGCCTTCCTGGATCATTGACAAACCGATCTGCCATCCGGGAATCAATCGACCAAGGTCCCACCCGGTCAGGCTTGAATCAGTTTCATCATCGAAAATAGTTCCATCTGCCAGTTTACCAGTGTAAGTGATGAATACTTTTGATGTATTGGCAGGAGTCTCCCCGGTGCCTTGTGCGAATATTTGGTAATATAAACCACTCTCATGTGCAATAGGTGACAAACCCTGGTTTGCCGCATAGGCCTCAATGGCTGCTGCTTCATTAGCTACAGGATTGGGATCACAAGTGTCAGATTTAAAGCAACTGGTATTAGCCAGTACCAGGAAAGAAAGGCAAAGTAGTAAAGCGGGTATTCTCACTAGTATCCAATTTTAGGTTCAGTATAACAGGTTAAAAGACAACCGGCAATCATTTTTCGCTGCAAGGATACAAAAAATTAGGGAACATCCTGCTTTGCGACCAATTCGCGGTATCGTTGCTCATTGATATCCCATTTGTGATATGCGGAAAATACGGTAGTAAAAACCACAATGAGCAGGCCGGCGATTATTACAACCAGCACGAGCGATCCCTTTGCTTGCAATTCCATGTGAGCACGTTTGTACCAGCCAGAGAGGAAATTAAAGATGATCGCAATTACCATCAGGGAAGCGAGTGGAAGTCCTAATGCCAGTCGCCGGAAACCACGTTTTCTCCTGAGCCTGTTAGCTTCCCAGTACTCTACGAACTGCCGCTCTTCATCAGTAAGCATTTTGTAAAGAAGTTTATAAGCGTAATCACTGCAAATGTAAAGTATCGCATTCACCCTATTGCATCGGCCGGTCAAAATATCTATATTGTGGTTATTAATTCCAATACTTTGAAACTAACCTATTTACTTGCCCAATACCTCTACGCAAAAAAGCAGCTCGACCTGCCGGGCATCGGAAGTTTTTACTTAGACCCTTCAACGGTCATTGATGCGGAAAATCATAAACAGCGACCGTACATACCGGAAGGAATTAGTTTCAGGAATAATGCTGCTATTACCAATGCAGATGATTTGATTGCATACATTTCCACTGAATCAGGAAAGATGAAACCTCTTGCTGCGGCTGACCTGGATACACACATTCAATTAGCACTGCAGTTTCTCAATATTGGAAAGCCTTTCGCTTTTGATGGCATTGGAACACTTACAAAGATCCGGGCGCACGAGTATGAATTTATTCCGGGAGCAATCATTCCCGAGAAAATGAAAGAGAGCGGGGTAAAAGACAAACAACCACTTTCTTCAAAGGATACCGTGGATGCCAAATACCAGACTTATTTATCAGAGCCGGAGACAAAACAGAATTGGAAGAAACCAGTGGTGGCCCTTCTCATAATTTGTGGAATTGCCATCACCATTTGGGCCGGTTATATGATATCGAATCGAAATGGTGATTCCGATTCAGGATTTACTGATGACGTTGAGGCTTCCCTTACAGCTTCATATGTTGACAGTACTTCCATAAAGGATAGTCTGGCAAAATCAACTCCTCCCAAATCAGATAATTACAAATACGTATTGGAAGTAGCTCAAAGCAAACGTGCATTTAAGCGTTATAACCAGTTAAAGACAAATCTCTGGGATGTAAAACTGGAAACTAAAGATTCAGTTAAGTACAAACTCTTTCTCACGCTCCCTGCCAGCCATGACACCACGCGTGTACTTGATTCACTAATGGTGATGCTGGGAAGACCCGTTTATATTGAATATAATTAGTCAAATAGTCAATGAGCCAATGTGGAGCGCCTTTCAGTTAAGGTAACCCCATTGGCTCATTGACTAATCAACTAATTATTTATAAGCAATCATCTTTTGTTCCGCCTTAATTATCTTCTCAAAGAACGCCCTGAACTCTGCATATTTTTCTGCCGGAATTATCTTTCTCTCGCTAATGAATTTCCGGGTAATCGTCAACTTATTCGGCGCCACGAGTTGGTACTTCACTGAGAATTGCATGTTTCCAAACTTGAGGGTTTCATTAGCAGGGATCTCGATGAACTTTTTGCTGGCGGGGACCTCGATCTTTACTGTAGTCTCATAAATGTCAGCATCTTCATAATTGAAGTATTCAATTGGATATTTGCGCTCATCCGCGGAGAAATTATTGAGCGTGGCCACCACATCAGGATATACTACCCTGAATGTTTGCAGGCTTCCTATCTCAGCTATTTCATCCTTTACACGGTAATTATAAGAATACCTGATGGAGTCAACCAACTCATTCATATCAGAGAAACCCAGTTTTTCCAATTTAACGTTGTGCTTGTAGGAGCCTGCTACTGATTTCTCCATTTCCTGCTGGCGTTTCTCTTCATCCAGGTTAGCATAGGTATTCCTTAGAGAACTTGACAGGTTGCCTGACTTGGTACATTCCACATTTACAACAAGGTCAGTACCCTCCGGCTTTATGATCATCGTTCTTCTCACCACATCCTTTGTTCTGTTAGGAGCAGTCAGGTGAATGAGATTTGATGCAGCCGTGCTACCCTTTTGAGGGATTTCCAATATTAATGCATCATGCAGGAAATTAGGCATGCTGGCAAAAGGAAGATTGTTATTAGTAAGCTCTATGTAATAGCTCTTGTTATCTAATTTAACCTTGGCAATGCAATGATTGAACTCGATGCTTGGAAGCACCATATCCATTGCCCCATTGTCCCTTGTGTCAACCAGTACCATCTGGCTTTCAATACCCGCCATGCGGCAAAGCGTAACAAAAAGGTTGGATAAATCCTTACAATCACCGAGTTTGGTATTTAAGGTAGTTGATGCTGTCTGTGGCACAAATGCGCTTTGCCTGAAAGGAACGGAGCTATACCTGATATTTTTCTCGATATAGTCATAGATTATCCTCGCCTTTTTAAACTGGCTAAGTGATTTAGTCTTCTCATCAGGGAATAATTTATTGAAGACTTCTGTGATCTCAAATTCTTCCTCGGTTTTGTTATTTAGTATGTCAGCATACCAGGTTGCGATATTCTGCCAGCTGGGGATAGTTGAAACGTGTAGTACGATGCCGATATCACAATTATTGGGCATTACCGGCTCGTCACGAAGTGGTTCCAGCTTTTTGGCGACCCAGGTATAGCGGTTGAAATCTTCAACCGTAGAAACCTCGGGCTTGAGGTTTCCGTTCACCACCTGGTATTTTACTTCCTGTCCTTTGGGGACGAGTAGGTTGAAACTGGTGGTTGCTGTATAGATTTGGCCGCTGAAATAATACTTATCAGTCAGGTCTTTGCCAAATCTTCCGTAGCTATAATTCTGAATGCGGTATTTAAATACAACTACATCACCAACTTCGAGTGTGGTGAACACAATCTCATTGTCATTTCTTTCTCCCTGGATCTTGGAACCTGATTTTTTTACAATTTCAGCCTTTTCGATAAGCAATGATTGACTGTTGCCGTAACCTATAGATGATTCCTTATAGCGGTCAATTCCCTTTTCATTTGTTATACGAAGGATGAACAGGTAATATTCTTCTGTGGCGCCTCCGGGATGCATGATCGTGTTCTTGCCATCATGGATGATATAATATCCATAGTCAGTGTTTTGGGCCTCTTCTGGCTTATCGTTCCTGATAATGGCGTCAATATCCTCTTCGGGCAGTATTTTGTATGACTCGGATTTGCCCATTAACTTTCTCACCTTATTTATTACATCATACTGGTTGGGATCATACAACAAAGATTTGTTGTAAGCATTGATCGCTTCCTGGGTCTGTTTTCTTTCGCTCTTGATATCGCCCAATGACTCCCAGTAATTTTCATTGTATGGAGCCAGGCTTAGCGCTTTGCTAATATATTCCTCTGCTTTGGCATATTCTTTTACTGCATAGTAATGATCTGTAATTCTTGAAAAGCCCGAAGGATCATGGGGAAAATCTTTCAAGAATTTCATTTTAATCTGCATTCCCTTTTCCTGTTGACCCTGTTCTTGCAGTATTTCACTGTATTCAAGAAGGGTAGAATAATTGAACGTCTTCTTCACAAAATCCTCATACAGCCTCATTGCCTTTTTATTGTCTTTATTCACCTGTTTGTGAATTTCATACATCATTTTAAAAAGAGCCTCGTTCTCCGGGTATTTTTTAAAACCGTCTTCAACGAGTTTCAACATTTCCTCGTACTTCTCCTGGTTAGCGAGTACATTTAATTTATTGGTGACGGTACTCTCATCCTCTCCAAAGAGCTGTTCTCTTTTGCGAATTTCTTTTTCCGCTTCATCATATTTTTCGTTGTTCAGGTGCTCCTTAATACTAATGTCGAGCACAAGCACACTTTCAGGATCCGATTTTTTCAGTTGTTCAAGGTGATCGAGCATGGCGGCCCGATTGTTTTCCTTGATCAATATTTCGATGAGCTTGATGCGCACGAGGTTATTTTCTGGAGCTTTTGCCAGGGCAGATTCGAGAAGCTTGCGAGCCTCCATCGTTTTCTTGTTTCTTTTGTATACATCTGACAGCAAAATGTAATTAAGCAGATTGTCTGGATGTTCGGCTACTTTCTTCTGAAAATATGCTTCGGCAAAATGCGGTATGAGCGAATAAGCGGATGGCTTCCCGGTAATTTTGTTATATGCCTTGTATTCGGGTGATCCTGCAATGCCGGGAATTGCATTATACTTGTCGTCAGTCAGCCGAATATTGAAATTTGGATAGCTTTGGCTGGTATAGGCGAGTTGAACAAGTATCCGGTTTGTACCTTTCTTTAACTTGCACTTGACTGTATAAGTGTCAAGTTCTGTTACGCGTTCTTTTCTTTCATTGATCACGGGTTCATCATTCAGCCAGACTCTCAGTGAACCGGTTACACCGGCGTTGAGAAGAACTTCCATATCCTCATTAACAGTAACGAAGTTTTGTGCATACACGACAGCGGTACTTTCATGAAACTGAAATGAAACTGGTGTCCATCCGTCATTATTTTCAGCAGGGGGGGTAAACCATTTAATAGGGGCATTGGTCAGGGAAGTAAAGACTGCACTGGGTTCAGGATGATCCAGGGGACCATAGTCCTTATTGATACCGCTGCCAGATAAATTCTCGAACGGACCTACATATTGCCAGTTGCGGATATTCCCAATTTTTGCATACTCTTTGTGTGCAGCTTCAAAATCATTTGAATAGAGGTGGTGTACACCTTTCTGGTAATGCGCGGCAGCCAGAAGACTTCCGGGTGAATTCTTGTCATCAAGTATCCTGTCAATCAATTTAAGCTGGTGCTGATGTGGTTTCTTACCATATCCACCCAGCACGCTGGTATTGAACCATAAGGCGTATACATATGGATAGGGGTTTTCAGATTTATCATAAAAAGCGGATCTGAAATCCTTTACCTGGTCATCTTTACCATTATAATAATTGAGATAGATTTTTGAAATGAATTCATCTCCACTAGTTGGATTGGAAAGGACTCGTTCAGCTTCTTTACGATTGTTCTTATTTAGGGCCTGCCAGGCCTTGTTAAAATTATCCTGTGCAGAGACCGTCAGGGCCGTAACAAATACAGCTAAAAGAACAAATACGAATTTTCTCATGGTGAGCAGTAGTTAATGGTTAAAATTGTTCTGCCAAATCCTTAATGCACGCGGTAGAAATCCCTCAGCACCGGTTTGGGATGGATCAACAGCAGTAGAAAGGAATTTTCAAGGCGGAATATATTGGCGAATATTGCAAAAATTTGCAAGAAAATCAACCCTTTTAAGCAATTGTATTAAAACCGGTTACCAATCATTAAAGCGGCACCAGAATAAAGGCAGTCGCCTTGACCCCGATCAATATTAGGCTGGGTTAGACCTGAAAATCATTTTAACAGCACTGAACAGCAGGAAAGATAGTTGATAAATGAAACAGATTTAAGGTGCGGGTAAATATTGATGGAGATCGGTCATTTGTTATAAAAAAATATTAAGGAGGTGAAAAATTTTTAAAGGTTAGGTACTCCGGGGGGTAAAAATCCGGGGGCACAAAAAAAATCCAGGCTTACACTTCCCCGCCCGCGGGGCCCTCCCTCCCCCGCCTTCCAACCTTCCGTTTTTTCTGCCATGGCAATGACCGTCCTGGACGCTTTCAGCGTCATTTTTTTTCAGTTCACCACCCTCCCTCTGCCCGGCAACCGGCTGTTCAGCTAAATTTCTTCTCTCTCAACATATGGATCCAAATGATCGATCAAAACACAAATCTCCATTACGCTGAAAATAAAACCATGGGAAAAAAACAATTCCTGGCGCTTTTTTACACGCTAAATCGCCGGTAAATGACGGATTTATTCCGTCTTTCTGCGGATCTATACATAATCTTCCACGGCCCTTAGTATTCATTTCAACCCCAATTCCCTCTTTCGCATGAATTTGAATTATGAACTAGCTTTTATATATTTGGCCGCACCACCAAGCTACTGCTGCACATGAAAAGAGGCGTCATAAACCTTCTCCTGTTATTCTCCCTGCCCGTCTTCTGCAATTCGCAGGAAGCAATCTATCAATTTCAACGAGACGACTCACTTCTCAAAAAGCAATGGTTTGAACTTTCCAGCAGCAAAAAAGATGCGCTTTT
>Ga0196972_1000302_pt1 | contig 31423 bp, 24 predicted proteins | sample S1v_2013CmetaG_FD_148618 | JGI IMG/M metagenome (GOLD analysis project Ga0196972, IMG submission 148618) | Soil microbial communities from Anza Borrego desert, Southern California, United States - S1+v_20-13C | ecosystem: Environmental > Terrestrial > Soil > Desert | place: USA: California...
CGGGAAGGGAATAACCGCCGCATTGATTTCCTTTTATTCTATCATGTAAAATGAAAAAATTGCCAGTGTATATCAGGGGGGAAGGCCTGCAAACCGGATAAGTAACGAATGGGCCATTCAATGGTTACGACACAATTAAATTTATTCCGGCAATCCGTTTACGAGTCTGCCCCAGGTTTATAAAATCTTTTCATCAGGCCTTGTTCATATTCCTGAAACATAAACCCGCTACCCGATACTGTATTTTCCATCGATTGCCTGCGCCAGTAAAAAAATTAAAATTTCTCTTACCTCAGTCTTACCCTCGTTAAACAATTTTTTTATACGGTTTGAAGGGCGGTATGCACTTTTATGGTTACAGAATTAGGTACTTATCAAATCGCTCACTCTCCTTTCCCGGTTGCCATCACCGTGGATGACCAAAATCATACCCCTGCAAAACCCTCCTCATACACCGCCGGTGTACCATGAAGGAAATTTGCTTTAAATATCAAGATATGAGCACTCTTATTCAACAACGTTATTCCGGTTCAATGCACCATAGCGCTAAGCAGGATAACATTTGGAGCCGGTTCCTCAATTGGGCCACCATGCAGGAGAAAAACAGGTTTATGTGGCTGGCAATTGCTATTACCGCCCATGGATGTATCATCACTCCGCTTACCATTCTATCCGTAATGCTTTCAGGAAATAATAATATGTTTTACTGGTCACTCTGCCTGGGCGCTATGGCAATGTCACTCGTTTCTAATCTGGCTGCCATGCCTACCAAATGGACAATACCCGTATTTTTCTTAAGCATACTTATTGATCTGGGAATTCTGGTTAGCCTGGTGGCTGGAGCATTGGGGTAGGTAATGGGAGTTGCCCATGTCAGATGTCAGTTGTCGGTTCACAGTTGTCTATTGTCAGAAGCTTATTAATTACAAGCTGATTAACCGGTAGGGTAATCAGCTTTTATTTTTCTCATGGGCCCAGCAAATTCCTATCCCCATCGAAGCCCCCTTTTCACCACCCAACCACCCACCAAATTCCCAATTCCGAATTCCAACAGCCAATTCCCAATTCGAAATTCCCCCACTGCCCTTACATTTGTAGTTTTGAATGCTGCCATGATTGATAATCAATTATTGATAAAAGCGTACCAGCTTATGTGCCAGGCAAAAGCCATGGCAGACACCTATGAATCGAATCGCCAAATTTGCAAATATGTTCATTCCACCTCCCGGGGACATGAAGCCATACAGCTTGCTACCGCCTTTCAATTGCAGCCCCAGGATTTTGTGAGTCCTTACTACAGGGATGAGAGCCTTTTGTTAGGCCTCGGTTTTACTCCGTATGAGCTCATGCTGCAACTGCTCGCGAAGAAGGATGATATTTTTACCGGCGGCAGAGAATACTATTCGCATCCAAATTACAGGGGAGATGATAAACCAACCATCATCCACCAAAGCAGCGCAACCGGAATGCAGGCCGTGCCCACAACGGGTATTGCCCAGGGCATTCAATACCTGGAAAAAATTTCATCAGCAAAGCTTAAGAAAGGTCCCAGGGGTGAATCGCCGATTGTAATTTGTTCATTGGGAGACGCAAGCATTACAGAAGGGGAAGTGAGCGAGGCATTTCAATTTGCCGTATTAAAGCAATTGCCCATAATCTATTTAGTGCAGGATAACAACTGGGGAATTAGTGTATCTGCCGAAGAAGCGAGGTCAATGAATGCGTTTGAGTTTGCGGCCGGTTTCAAAGGAATGGGGAGAACGCAGGTAGACGGAAGCGATATGGAAGCCTCGCTCGAAGTAATGAGATATGTAGCAGAAACAGTGAGAAAAGATCGAAGACCATTCATGGTGCATGCACAGGTACCATTGCTCGGGCATCACACCAGCGGAGTGAGAAGGGAATTTTATCGCACGCAGGAAGACCTTGATAAACATTCTGCACATGATCCTAATCCCAAGCTGAGAAAGAAATTAGTGGAAAGAGGAATATCGATTGAAGAAATAGATGCCATTCGAACAGATGCAGAGAAACTGGTGAGGGAAGATTTCAAGAAAGCTTCGGAAGCCGCGGAACCAGATGCGGGCTCCGTTCACTCGCATGTATTTGTGCAGGGAGAGATTAAGGAGGAAAAAGGGACGCGCAGCCCTTCAGCAGGAGAGAAGATTGTGATGGTAGATGCTGCGCTCTTTGCCATTCGGGAATTAATGGAAGATCATGAAGAGGCTGTATTATATGGCCAGGATGTAGGTAAGCGATTGGGAGGCGTATTCCGGGAAGCGGCAACACTAGCTGATCGTTTTGGCGAGCATCGTGTATTTAACACGGCCATCCAGGAGGCTTACATCGTTGGTTCAACAGTTGGCATGAGCGCAGTGGGCTTGAAGCCAATAGTTGAAGTACAATTTGGAGATTACATTTACCCGGGTTTCAACCAACTGGTGACGGAGATCTCAAAGTCAAGTTATCTGAGTTGTGGCAAGTTCCCCGTGTCAATGATACTCCGTGTTCCTGTTGGTGCATATGGCGGTGGAGGCCCTTATCACAGTGGTTCGGTAGAAACCACACTGTTATCCATCAAAGGAATCAAGATCGCTTATCCATCGAATGCTGCCGATATGAAAGGGTTGATGAAGGCGGCGTATTATGACCCCAACCCGGTGGTGATGCTGGAGCATAAAGGACTATACTGGAGCAAGGTGCCGGGCACGGAAGACGCGCGTCGTGCCGAACCGTCGCGGGATTACATACTACCTTTTGGAAAAGGTGAAGTTGTATCACAAGCATCGAATGAAAATATCCAAAATGGTGAATCATGCGTGGTAATTACATATGGAATGGGAGTGTACTGGGCTAAGGCGGCTGCCGACGGGTTAAATGGCCAGGTGGAGGTAATCGACTTGCGCACATTATTCCCGCTCGATGAGGAATTGATCTTTGAAAGGGTACGCGTGCACGGAAAGTGCCTGGTGCTTACCGAAGAACAACAAAATAACTCATTTGCCGAAGCACTTGCAGGACGCATCTCGCGTAACTGCTTCTCCTATCTTGATGCACCCGTAGAAGTACTGGGAGCAATGAATCTGCCGGCTGTGCCAATGAATATGGCGTTAGAAGCTGCCATGTTGCCAAATGCCCGGAAGGTAGAGCTTTTACTAAAAAAGCTTTTAGAAGAGTAAAGCTGTATTGGTAATTTGGAATTCGGGAATTGGGTATTTGGAATTTGGAAGTTGCTAAAGAGTTTGAGTAACCGATGCTTGTCTAAGAGTACGGTTACCCGCAATTTTTAGCTACTGACTAATTCCAAATTCCCAATTCCTGATTACAAATCCCTGCTAAGCATTGAGTTTTTTCTTCAAATTCTGATCAATCGCCTCCAAAAACTCCTCTGTATATAGATAATCCTTTCCATGCTCCACCTTTGGTTTAATAGTGATGGCGAGGTCCTTGGTCATCTTTCCCTGTTCAACGGTTTCTATGCACACCGCTTCAAGGATATTGGCGAAGGTGATCAGTTCCTGGTTATCATCAAGCTTTCCCCTGAATGCTAATCCCCGCGTCCAGGCAAAAATGCTTGCGATGGGGTTGGTGCTCGTGGGATTGCCTTTCTGGTGTTCACGGTAATGCCTCGTCACGGTGCCGTGTGCCGCTTCTGCCTCCATGGTCTTTCCGTCTGGCGTCACCAATACGCTGGTCATTAGTCCCAGTGAACCAAACCCCTGGGCCACCGTATCGCTTTGCACATCGCCATCATAGTTCTTGCAGGCCCACACAAAATTGCCGTTCCACTTAAGTGCGCTCGCCACCATGTCATCAATCAGGCGGTGTTCGTAGGTAATGCCTGCATCTGTAAACTGCGACTTGAATTCCTTTTCATAGATCTCCTGGAAAATATCTTTGAAACGTCCATCGTATTTCTTCAGGATGGTATTTTTGGTGGAGAGATACAGCGGCCATTTTTTGCTCAGCGCCATGTTAAAGCAACTGCGTGCAAAACCTGCAATGCTTTCATCAGTGTTGTACATTGACATGGCTACGCCATCACCTTTGAAGTTGAACACCTCGAAGGTTTGAGGCTCGCCTCCGCCTTCGGGAGTAAACGTCATAGTGAGTTTGCCTTTTCCCCTGATCACCGTATCAGTGGCACGGTACTGGTCGCCAAACGCGTGCCTGCCTACAATAATGGGGGCGGTCCAGTTGGTCACCAGGCGGGGAATGTTCTTGATCACGATGGGCTCGCGGAACACGGTACCGTCAAGGATATTCCTGATCGTGCCATTCGGGCTCTTCCACATGCTTTTTAATTTGAATTCCTTCACGCGTTCTTCATCTGGAGTAATGGTGGCGCATTTTATTCCCACTCCGTATTGTCTGATGGCGTTCGCGGCGTCAACTGTCACCTGGTCGCCCGTTTCATCACGGTGCTCAATGCCCAGGTCAAAATATTTTATATCAATATCCAGGTAGGGGAGAATCAGTTTGTTCTTGATGAATTTCCAGATTATGCGGGTCATTTCGTCGCCGTCAAGCTCTACCACGGGATTTTTTACTTTGATCTTTTGGGCCATAAAAGCAAGTTTAGGTGTTAAAATTCAGAAGGTTGCAAAGCTACAATATTATGAAATGCGGGAAATAACAAAAATCGGCACAATGTCTGCCTATACTATGTAACTCGTCCTACCCCTTTGAAACAGGTCAACCTCATCCTATTGTTTATGCAAGCAAACAAATATGGAAACTTTACGACCATTTTTAAACTATCTCCGCAAGTTCGTGAACCTCACGGATGATGAATTTGCCAAGTGCCTGGTACCCGTAATCAAGGTGAGAAGGTGCCCCAAGCGTTCATTCATTACCAAGGAAGGCGAAGTAGAGAATTATTTCAATTTCATTGTGAAAGGCCTCGTGCGCAAGTATTACCAAAAAGGCAACCAGGAAATCAATACGCAAATTTCCACCGAGAATCACATTATCCTTAGCCAGGAATCCTTTCATTCACGCACCCCGTCAGAGTACTACATCGAAACGATAGAACCTTCCGTATTCATTTCCATCCATCATGATGACCTGGAAAAGCTTTACCGCATATCGAAGAAGATGGAGCACCTGGGAAGATTAGTGATCACGCATACCATGATCATCAAAGACAGGTGGCAGATGCAAATGATAAAAATGACGCCGAGGGAACGCTTTCTCAACTTCGTGATGAAGAACCCTGAGCTCATGCAGCGCGTTCCGCAAAAATACCTGGCGTCATACCTCAACATCAAACCGGAGACCTTTAGCCGGTTCAAGCATTTGCTAAAAAATCATTCAAAAAGCATTGGGCAGGCCGACCATCAAAACCATTCCCGCAACGCCGCATAATTTTTAACATTTAAGCGCAGGTCTTAGATAATGCACTCCAGCAAATAATGAGGTCATTCACGATCCGAGGCCATTTTCAAATTTTCAATCCGAATTAGCCAAGCGCCACATCAAGTATCATCATCACCAAAAACCCTCCGATAAATCCAAGCACCGATCTGTCAGTATACCGGTCGCGCTGCGTTTCAGGAATTACTTCTTCCACTACCACAAAGATCATTGCGCCTGCGGCAAATGCGAGGGCATAGGGCAGAATGGGTTGCATGTAAATTACTGCTACCGCTCCTATCACACCGGCTACAGGTTCTACTACCGCTGAAAGCTGTCCATACCAGAAACTCCTTCTTCGGCTCACGCCATGTCGCCTGAGCGGCATGGAAACGGCAATTCCTTCGGGAAAATTCTGTATCCCAATGCCGATAGCGAGAGCGATGGCACCAGCCACTGAAGTGTCATCCATACCAATGGCCGCCGCACCAAATAGCACCCCCACGGCCAATCCTTCAGGTATGTTATGTAGCGTAATAGCGAGAATGAGAAGCGTTGTCTTGTGCAATTTTGTTTTTACACCTTCTGACTCGCTCAACCCAAAATTCAGGTGTAAGTGAGGCGTTACTTTATCGAGAAAGAAAATGAACATGGCGCCGAGCAGGAATCCCACTGCTGCAGGAATCCAACTGAACCCGGAGGCATACATTTTTTCAGACATTTCTATTGCAGGGCTCAGCAATGACCAGAAGCTCGCGGCTACCATTACACCTCCCGTGAAGCCCAGCATGGGATCGAGTACGCCCCGGTTCATCGTCTTGAAAAAGAAAACCAGGGATGCACCTAGAGCAGTAAGACCCCAGGTAAAGAGTGTAGCCAATAACGCCGAATATACAGGACCTATTTCCGTGAAAAATTTTTCTATCGATTCCATTGGTTCAGATTTTTACATAAATATTTTCCGCCAGCTGATCACTGATGGTAAATGCGGGCTGCCTTCCTGTTTTTATTTCCATTGAATTATCAAAATCAAATTTTCGTTTTATCTCGAGGCGGGTGCCGAGGCCAATGTTTTTATGGCCAAGCACTTCAAGCATCTCGTTTGACTGATCGCTCACATGGCATACAATGGCAGGTTTGTTAAGTGGAAGTTCCTTCAGGCAGATCTGCTTACTTGTTTCTATCTTTCCATTACTGTCAGGAATAGGATCTCCATGAGGGTCAAACCTTGGAAAACCAAGAAACTCATCCAATTTGTCAATGAGTTTCTTGCTTCCCACGTGCTCGAGGTCTTCCGCCACTGAATGCACTTCATCCCAGCTAAATTTGAGTTTCTCGGCGAGAAAATATTCCCACAACCGGTGTCGTCTTATAATCAACAAGGCAAGCTTTTTGCCTTCATTGCTAAGCCGAAAGCCATGGTAAGCCTGGTAGTGAACAAGCTTCTTGGTTCTGAGTTTCTTCATCATATCCGTCACTGACGCAGGCCTTGTGTTCAACTCAGCCGCCAATTCATTAGTGGTTACGGTGCCATCTGAATGTTGCAGATGGAAAATGGCTTTGATGTAATTCTCTTCACTGGTGGAATAATTCAACACGACTAAAAATATTTTTAGACAAACCTAAATATTTTTTCGCCAAATTCAAAATAACTATTGATCAAAAGGGCGGAATGGGTTAAATTGCTGATCAATTGAAACGAATGATTGTTACCAGGAAGATTTTTTTCATTCTGCTTTCTCTCTTCATAGTGATGGAAGGCTGTAAAGGCAAAAAAAAACCTTCCCTTTCCGGTGATGAGCCCGTGGAAGTGGAAGATTTTATCGAGTTCTTTCCTGCTGCCAAAGTTCCATATACGCTGGCGGATACCAGTTTGTTGAAAAAACAAAATGATTCATTAAGGATCAGCCATTCCATTTTTACCAGCTTTGTTCCTGATTCTGTTATTGCAAAAGTTTTTGGGAAGAATGTAAAACCCCGCTTTTACCCTATTGCGCGCTTCAGTGCGGAAGAGGAACACTATGTTCTCGCCCACGCTTTCACCAATTCAAAACGCATAGCCTGGCTGATTGCTTTTAATAAGGATAATGACTATTTAGACGCTATGCCTTTCCTTTTGCTTGACGCATCATCCGCCACTCAGCAGCTAACTTCCATCGACCGAAATTTCGGAATACATAAGAGCGTTTCACGAAAAAATGCTGATGGAAGCGTTAGCGAAGGCAAAGATGTGTTTGGTTTTTCAGCAGGCGTCAATAAGTTCTCACTCATCATGACGGATGCGCTTGATGATAAGATCACTGAGTTGATTAATCCTATCGATACTTTTTCCCGGAAGCATAAGTATGCGGGTGACTATGGAACCGGTAAACTAAATATTATTTCCATACGTGATGGAAGGAGGGCTGACCAGCTCCGTTTTTTTATTCATATTGATAAAAATGATGGCGCCTGTACGGGTGAACTGAAAGGCGATGCGGTGATACGCTCCCCTACGGTGGCAGAGTACCGGTTGGGCGGTGATCCCTGCGTATTGCGGTTCACATTCTCAGCCAGCACGGTTACCTTAAAAGAAATTGAAGGCTGTGGTGCGCATCGCACCTTACGCTGCTCGTTTGATGGCAGGTATGTGAAGAAAAAAGTAACTAAGAAAAAAAGTTGAAACAAAAATATTCGCTCGCGAACACAATATTTTCGTGAGCACCGCTAACAGCTATAGTCCCCATTTTAACCTATCTTGCGCCTTCGTGTAAAAAAGACACAATATGAATTTTACTAATTACACAATTCCGTACACTCCTGATCAGCGTTATTCAAGAAAAGTCGCTTATTTCTCAATGGAGTTTGCCATTCATCAGCCTTTGAAAATCTACAGCGGTGGATTGGGATATCTCGCCGGTTCACATTTACGAAGCGCATATGAGCTCAGGCAGAATCTGATTGGTGTTGGGATATTATGGAAGTACGGGTATTATGACCAGGAACGGCACCAGGACCAGACATTGGAAGTGGCCTGGAATGAAAAGCAATACAGCTTCCTGGAAGATACTGGTATCAGGTTTCAGATAAACGTGCATGAGCATCCGGTGTGGGTGAAAGTGTATTATCTCAATCCGGAAACGTTCAAGTCTGCTCCATTATTTCTTCTGAGTACTGACGTTCCTGAAAATGATTATGTATCGCAAACCATCACACACAGGTTGTATGATGCAAATGTGGCAACAAAGGTGGCACAGTTTATCTTACTTGGCGTTGGTGGCGCCAAATTGATGGATGTGATTGGGTTTGACCCTGAGCGCTATCACCTGAATGAAGCACATGGCCTCTCTTCCGCGTTTTACCTATACAAGAAGTTCAATAAGAATATTGAAGAAGTAAAGAAGCGGTTGGTATTTACCACGCATACCCCTGAAGAAGCCGGTAATGAAAAGCATGATATTTATCTCTGTCACAAAATGAGCTATTTCTGCGGCCTTAGTGTGGACGAAGTAAAGAAGCTGACGGGTAATCATGAAGATGCTTTCAACCACTCACTGGCGGCGCTTCGCTTCGCGCATATTGCTAATGGAGTATCAAAACTTCACGGGGAAGTATCCCGCGCCATGTGGAAACGGTTTGAAAAGATCTGTCCCATCATTTCCATTACCAATGCTCAGAACTGGTGGTATTGGTCAGACAAGCAGCTCTACCGCTTCATGGAAAATGATAATGATTATGGAATTGATGACAGGAAGAAATATTTGAAGAAAAGAGCTTTTGAGATTGTGGCTGACCAGACGGGAAAGATATTCAACCCTCACGTGTTTACAATTGTGTGGGCTCGCCGCTTCGCGGGTTATAAACGTGCCGGCCTGATAACAACTGATGAAGAACGATTTGAAAAACTGTTGACCAATAAAAAATATCCCGTGCAGGTGATCTGGGCGGGTAAGCCATACCCGGTTGACCATCCCGCAATCAGCGAGTTCAACCAACTCGTATACCTGAGCAAGCGATATAAAAATATGGCCGTACTCACGGGTTATGAACTCACCTTGTCAAAGAGACTGAAACAGGCAGCTGATTGCTGGTTGAATAATCCCCGTGTGCCCCGCGAAGCTTCAGGCACCAGTGGCATGACCGCGGCTATGAATGGCGCAATCAATTTCTCCACTGATGATGGATGGATCCCTGAATTCATCAATCACGGGAACAATGGATTTGTGGTGCCAAAGGCTGACTATGCAAACATGGCGGTGCATGAGCAGGATGAATATGACCTGAACAAGATCTACGAAATACTCGAAAAGGAAATTCTGCCCTTGTATTATGATGATCACAATACCTGGAGACAGATCATGAAGAATGGAATGCAGGATGTTCGCATACAGTTTGACAGCAACCGCATGGCGCATGAGTATTATGAGCTTATTTACAAGTAGCTTACTTTGACGTTTGAAGTTAGGGGTTAGGTGTTGGGAGCCTGGGGTTCGAAGTTGTGTTGGTGATTTTCAGGATTGTTTCATTTGGGAATGGAAGCATCCGGGATCAGATGGGAATATTTTGACACTCTTTTCTGTAATAATGGTTTCACTTTGATGCGCGTTGTAACTGATAATCAAATGGATTTTTTTAATGGAATGATTCGATCATCTGTTCAGTGGTGGTCGTTACCTGGAAATAGGAAGCCAGTTTTCGAATCACCCCTTCCACCATTGCATCAGGGCAGGAAGCCCCGCTGGTAATAAGTATCTTTGCCGGTGTAGTTGCGGGAAGGTAATTACTCGTAAGCACTTCCTGTTTTGTTTCAAAAAAATAATGAAGAATGTCTTTGTCAGAAAGGATCTTTTCTTCGCTATTGATAAAATAAGTAGGAAGCTTTTCTTCACAAAGTTCAACCAGGTGAGAAGTGTTGGATGAATTATAACCTCCCACTACTATTGCAATATCAGCCGGGGTCTGTAGCATTCCCGATACCGCGCTTTGGTTATCATTGGTGGCATAGCAAAGCGTATCGCGAGTGTCAGCAAAATGTTCTGTGACCTCTTCCTTGCCATATGACTCTTCCATCACCTTCTTCAGGTGGTCAGAAATGGCCTGGGTATCACTGGCGAGCATGGTGGTCTGGTTTACCACCCCAATGCGTAGCAGGTGCAGGGAGGGATCAAATCCGGTGGAATATTGCCCTTCAAATTCAGCGAAGAATTCATTTTGGTTTCGGGCGCCGCTAATGAACTCGCCCAATTTTTTGGCCTCGCTCATATCTCTTACCACTACTGAAGGTGCATTAGCCGCCGCATGGGAAAAAGTTGCCCGCGTTTCTTCATGACCCGGCTTGCCATGTATGATGATGGAATAATTTTTTTTTGCAATGGCCTCGCTCCTGTTCCATACTTTTTCTACAAAAGGGCAGGTAGTGTTGTATGATGCAGTATGGATACCTTTTTCATTCAGCATTCTTTCAATTTCGAGGGTGGTACCAAAGGCAGGAATCAACACGATGTCATCGCTTTGAACTTCATCGAAGGGGATCAATTGTTTGCCATAGGTATCCTGGAGAAACTGTACGCCATGAGCTTTCAGGTCAGCATTCACCTGAGGATTATGGATCATTTCGCTTAAAAGAAAAATCCGTTTACCCGGATTTTCATCAACTGTACGAAATGCAATCTCGATGGCGTTTTCCACTCCGTAACAAAAGCCGAAATGACGCGCCAAATAGATTTGGAGAGGGCCAAAATCGAGAAGGGTAGGAGAAAAATCTTTCTTCATCTTGTCCATTTCCTTCCTTTTCTTCTTAATGGCGGAAATTAGCGGACTTCTGTATATAATGGGAACGTCAAAGCTTTTCATGACTGACTTGTATCGCGATAACTGCAAATTTAATCTTAGTTGACTTAATATTGTATTAAAGAAACCTTCCGCCGAATAATGTTATCTCAAATCAGGAATAAGGATGGAAAGAAAGTTTGAAACGGTTGATTGGGCGCATTCTACGAATATTTACGAAGTAAATACCAGGCAATATACCGCTGAAGGAACGTTCAGGGCATTTGCCAGGGAATTACCCCGCTTACGGGAAATGGGTATTGAAACCTTGTGGTTCATGCCTGTTACCCCCATTTCAGTGATGAATCGGAAAGGTACACTGGGTAGTTATTACGCCTGCTCTGATTACCGGTCCATCAACCCTGAGTTCGGCACGCTTCATGACTTCAGGCAGATGATCGTTGAAGCAAAGAAACATGGTTTTAAGATCCTTATTGATTGGGTTGCTAACCATACCGGTTGGGATCATGTATGGACAAAAACCAACCCTGAATTTTTTGTGAAGAACGAACGCGGTGATTTCCGACCTCCATTCCCTGAATGGAGTGATACTATACAGTTGGATTATTCCCATCTCAGGATGCGCGAGGCCATGATCGAATGCATGAAGTATTGGGTGAATGAATGCGACATTGACGGATTTCGCTGCGATATGGCGCACCTCGTTCCCCTGGAGTTTTGGAAGCAGGCAAGAATGGAATTGGATGCTGTTAAGCCTTTGTTCTGGTTCGCGGAAACGGAGGATCATCTATACCATGAAGTGTTCGATGCCACGTACGCCTGGGAGTTTTTGCACACTATGGAGAGTTATTATCGAAGAACGGCGGGAATGAATGACCTGGATGGTGTATTGCATCGCTACAATGATCGATTTCCTTCCACTGCTTTGAGGGCATTTTTCACCAGCAATCATGATGAAAATTCACATAGTGGTTCTGAATATGAGCGCATGGGTGAAGCCGCGATGGCCTTTGCAGTTTTGTGCGCAACTTGGAGTAATGCTGTGCCATTAATTTACAGCGGGCAGGAATTACCGATGAAGAATAAGCGCCTTGAATTTTTTGAAAAGGATTGCATTCCATGGACAGGAGAGTATGGTTTGCAGGAGTTTTACCGGCAATTACTTTGGTTGAGGAAAATAAACCCTGCCCTTCGCGCCGGCGACCATTCGGTGAAAACATTTCGACTGGATACTTCCGCTAACCAGGCCATTTACGCTTTTCTTCGAAAAAATGGCTCCAGTGAAGTGATGGTGCTGCTAAATCTCTCAGATACCGAACTGGCATTTACAGTAAATGGAAAATTTGTCAAGGGTAAGTATCAGTCATTGTTTACTGGTTCAATAGATGAATTGACAGATCAAACCATTTTTTCCATTAAAAGTTGGGGGTACCTGGTTTACTATAAATAAATAAAGAACGCTTTCGGTTTTCAGTTTCCTGTTTTCCGTAAGGACCCGTAATTCAAGGATGTCTTTATATTCCCAAAGAATGATCCATCCACACTCAAAAGCTCTCTACCATCATAACGTTTTACTCATGTCATATAAAAGAGCATTTTGAAAAATCAGACACCTAACGGAAAACGGAAAACAGAAAACCGAAAGCGGACCTGGCTGTTATTCCGTATCAAGATTCAACGGATACCTGTAAGTACCGTCATAACCAGGATAAATACCTTCTACCTGCACCGTGCCTTCCAGATTGCGTAGCACCCTGGTGAGGCTTTGCACGCTGGTAATGTCAACGCCATTTACACTCAGGATAACAAATCCTTCCTGCATTCTCGTGCGACTGATAGGACCACCTTCCGTGATCTTTTTCACTACCACGCCACCTTCCACTTCATATTCCTGGGCGATTTTTTTATCGAGTGTTTCCAATTCCGCACCAAGAGCCTGGCCTATCCCGGTTGATGCAATGTCATCATACGTACCACTGGTAGCAGTCAATACCGCTGTTCCGCTGTATTCTTTTCCATCGCGTTTGTAAGTCACTTTTACTTTGTCACCGGCGTTATATGACGCGATAGTACCTTGTAATTCCGTCCATGAGTTGACCGGTATATCATTCACGCTGGTAATCACGTCACCTTTCTTCAATCCCAGTTTGGCCGCAGCGCCATCTTTGCTAACCGCACCGATGTGCGCACCACCTCCGGCATCTAGTTTAGTTTCTTCCGCGGCTACACCGAGGTAAGGTTTGCGTACATCGCCAAACTTGATGAGGTCATTGACTATCTTTTTCACAAGGTTTACAGGGATGGCGAATGAATAACCTGCGTATGTTCCATTAGGAGCAAGTATGGCCGAATTGATGCCCACAAGTTGACCATCTGTAGTGATCAAGGCGCCACCGCTGTTTCCCTGGTTGACGGCCGCATCTGTTTGAATGAAAGATTCAATGGGCGTTTCACTTTGTCTTGAGTTAATGCCAATTGACCTGCCCTTTGCACTCACGATTCCTGCGGTCACGGTAGTTTCAAGCGTGAGCGGGTAGCCCACTGCAAGAACCCACTGACCAAGCTTTACATTGTCAGAATTGCCGAAGAGCATGTACGGGAAATTATTTCCATCAATTTTTAATACGGCAAGGTCACTGCTAGGGTCCCTGCCAATTACTTTGGCCTTGTATGTCTTTTTATTGCTAAGAGTTACGGTGATCTCATCCGCAACGCCATTACCTCCGTCAGAAACTACGTGGTTGTTCGTCACGATATAACCATCTTCGCTGATGATCACACCACTTCCTGATGCTCTTTGCTCAGGGCGGATAGTGGGGCCTGGACCGAAATTGAAGAACTGTTCAAACAGGTCTTCCATACTGTTTCCCCGGGTACGAGGAAGATCGTTGGTTATTCGCTTGGCCGGAATCTTTGTCTTAATATGCACCACAGTAGGCACCGCGGCATTCGCAGCCTTGGTGAAATCGATGGGATCAGCTACCCCTCCGGAACCATTCTCAAAGAAGCCCGCATAATTTGCGGGAAGCTTCAGGTCACCTGACTGAACAAAATTGCTTTTTTCCTTTGTCAGTTTCCCATACGTCCACACGCTGCCAACCGCTGATGTTGCACTGATGGCTACAATCAGTAAGATTTGCTTTACTTTCATAGTATTCTTATCCTTTTTTTTATTTATTTCTCAGACGATATTTCGTCAAATTGTATGCCTTGTTTACAAAGTAACTAATAGTGTAAGTTATTCTGGCTCCGTTAGTTTAGTTTAACAAATCATTTACTAAGACCTTCGTACTTCCTGACAAAATTATTAAGATTTCGCAGAAAATGGCAGGTCAATTTTGCAGGTTTTTCAGAAAATGGAGGGTATCTACCTGGTCGGCGTAATCCCCAATGGCGGGAAACTGCGATTTTCCGAAGGGGATGAAATCATGGCCGACTATACCCTGCAGATCAGGATGGCCCGGCAGTTCTTTTATTAATGAGGGCGCGTTCTCGAAAAAGGAATAATTCAATTGGCTAATGGGAGAGAATAGGGCCTGGTTTTCCACCAATAGAATGGAATGGGTGCTCATATAAAACTGGTGGTTGAGTAACAGGATCGCCAGGTTATAATCGTAATTGTTCTTGTACTTATGATGTTCCGCGAGGTAATCATATTTCCTGAAGGCATTAAGCAGAGGGATGAAATCATAGCCATTGGGAACATAGAGTTTCGTAACGTTTCGGCAGCCCAATCCGAAATAGAGGTAAACGTCATCTGCGAGGGCTGCGAGTTCGGCTTCTGATTCATTTCCCGAGAGAAGGGCGATGGATGTTTTGTTGCGGCGAATAATGTTCGGGTATTTTTTGAAATAGTAGTCAAAATAGCCGGAAGAATTATTGCTTCCGGTGGCGATATAGGCATCACAACCTTTAAGCATGGTTGCGAACCTGATGAGCTTCTCGCATTCAGACCTCCATTCAATGAGTTTGCCAGCCAGGTGTTTGATCAGTACTTCGTCTTTTGACGACGGTTTTATGAGGGCTATGTGGCCGGTGATGAAAACGCAAAGGAAATCATGAAAGCCAACTAACGGTATATTGCCGGCCATCACAATACCAATGGTTTTAGGGGCATTGTTATCAGCGGCAAACTCGTACGGTGTGATCCACTCATTTAAAATGGAGGTTTGCAGGAAATTATCGGCAATTGTAGTAGTGGAAATATCTATGAATTCCGAGGTGAACCATCCATTTTCGCGGGAAGCTTTTTCTTTAGCTGCCATCCAATCCGCTTCATTTGAGCGCATGTAATCTCCCAATTTTACCAGCAATTCTACACGGGTTTGTAAATTCATTCTGTGATTAGTATTTTAATGCCTTGATCCCATGAAATTTATCATGGATGATTGGGCAGCAAAGATTAAATTTGTGATGCAAAAATAACCTGAACCCACTAATAAGATTGTATGGCTATCAAGATAACTGAAGAATGCATCAATTGCGGAGCATGTGAACCTGAATGTCCGAACAATGCTATTTATGAAGGCGGCGTGGAATGGGCCATTTCAGACGGAACGGCGGTGAAAGGAACTTTTACGCTATTGGATGGAAGCGTGGTAGACGCTGACCAGAAGCATGCGCCCATAAGTGTTGATACGTATTACATTACCCCTAATAAATGCACGGAATGCCAGGGTTTTCATGAAGAACCGCAATGTGCGGCGGTATGCCCTGTGGATTGCTGTGTGCCTGATGAAATGTACAGGGAAACAGTGGAAGAGTTACTTGTAAAGAAGGAAAAATTGCATATGTAGTTTTTACTTTTGCATGATGATCCTGTGCATAAGTTCCGGCATTAATTTTTTTATTCTCCTGAATTTGTTTTTATCTTAGAATAAATACAAAAGCAGCTTTAAGCTGCTAACCTTTGGCGGGTGATATTTCCCGTCGTAAAAAGGTGAAGGAGAAACGGCCTTCACCTTTCTTTTTGTAGCTTGTTTAAGGGTTAGGAGTTAGGGGTTAGGGGTTAGGAGTTATTGAGACCACGTAACTATAAAGACATTTCTTTTTTTTATGTAAATCAGCCAGCAAATCCTGATTAATGTGATACGCCAAACTTTTTTAAGCAGAAACTTTTAAGCAGACAATGAAATAGAGAAAATTAGGAACTCCTAACTCCTAACTCCTAACCCCTAACCCCTAACCCCTAACCCCAAACCTGAAACCTTGAGTGAATTTTAGCATACTAAATTTCCTTCTACGGCAATTTTCCTCAATATTTGCGATGTTAAATCAGAATATCAATAAATGAAGAAGACCATTGCCCTGGTAACAGGTGGATTTTCCGGAGAAGCAGTCATATCGTACAAGAGCGCGGCAACCATTGCAAAAAACCTCGACCCGGATAAGTATAGCGTATTTATAATCGATATTAATCACCAGGGATGGTTTTATGAGTTAGTGGATGGAAGAAAGGTAAGTATTGATAAGAATGATTTTTCCTTACAGCTCGATCATCGCAAGATAAGGTTCGATGCCGTATTCATAGGCATGCACGGCACACCCGGGGAGGATGGAAAGCTGCAGGGGTATTTCGATACGCTGGGTATTCCTTACACCAGTTGCGATGCCGCCACATCAGCCATTACTTTCAATAAGCGGTACACCGTTGCCGTGGCAAGAATGGCTGGCATACAGGTAGCCAATTCCCTGCATATTTTCAGGCATACTCCTGTGAGTGCTGAAAAGATTTCCTCTGTATTGAAGTTTCCCGTTTTTGTAAAGCCCAATAATGGCGGATCAAGTATTGGAATGAGTCGCGTGAACCGCGTGGAGGATTTGGATACAGCCATGGAAAAAGCGTTTCGCGAAGATGACCAGGTGCTGGTGGAAGAAATGATCACGGGTCGCGAGTTTACAGTAGGTGTATTTAAATCAAAAGGCGAGATCACTGTATTGCCACTGACGGAAGTAAAAGCACATGCGGATAAAGAATTTTTCGATTTTGAGGCCAAATACGAGGGGAAATCATCAGAGACTACACCTGCAGAAGTAGATGAAGAGATCGCTGAAAAGGTGCGCGCCGCCGCTCGAAGAATCTATGAAGTACTCAATTGTCGCGGAGTGGTGCGTATTGATTTTATTTTTGATCAAATCACAGGCCAGCCATTTATGCTTGAAGTGAATACCATTCCAGGGCAAAGCGATGCAAGCATCATTCCCCAGCAGGTAAAAGCAATGGGATGGAGCCTGAAGGATTTTTATGCGAGACTGGTAGATGAATGTTTTATTGAACGGAACTCCTAAATCACGAATCAGAATGTTTAAATTCATCACACATCGACCGCTATGGCTCAATATCCTCACAGGATTATTGTTGGCCATTGCGATCCTTTTTATTTTTATTTTTTCTCTTAACTGGATCACTCATCACAATCAATCAAAGTCAGTTCCGGCTGTTCAGGGAAAGTCATTTGAAGAAGCTACGGAAATCCTGGAAAAAGCCGGTTTTGAAGTGGTGATCCAGGATTCGATATATGTTGACACTGCCAAGCCATTGAAGGTGATGAAGCAGGTGCCCGAGCCTGATGAGCTGGTTAAAGTGAACCGCACGGTGTATCTGACAATCAACCGTGCCGTTCCTCCCATGGTTGACATGCCTAGCATTGTAGGTTATAGTTTTCGCAGCGCGGAAATGACGCTCAAGAATAGCGGGTTGAATGTGGGCGATACGATTTACCGGCCTGACTTTGCCAAGAATTCAGTGCTCGAGCAGCGATACAACGGGGAAAAGATAGCACCCGGTACCAAGATCAGGATGGGCAGCAGTATTTCGTTAGTCCTGGGAGATGGAGTAGGTGAGTTGCAGTTCGTGGTGCCCAACCTTATCGGAATGACTTTTTCACAGGCACGCGCGGTGCTGGCGGCCAACGGAATCGGGATAGCTTCCGTGGTGGCTAATGATGACGTGGAAGACACAGCCAGTGCCTATGTATACCGGCAGAATCCTGAACGATATAATCATGAAGGAAAATTAAGGCATATTCGTTCAGGCCAGCTCATGGACGTGTGGTTGCAACTTGATGTACCCGTGCGTGACACTATTTCAAATAATGACCCTTTACCAGAATAAATCACATGCAGAATATTACAGTAGAAGAATTGAAAGCCCGTATGGATGCGGGAGAAAAGATCAACCTCATTGATTGCCGCGAACCACATGAATACCAGGAATACAATATTGGCGGCAGGTTAATACCACTTGGTAAGATACAAACCATGCAGGTGGAAGAGCTGGAAGATTTGAAAGATGAGGAGATCATCATCCATTGCCGCTCCGGCCAGCGTAGTATGGTAGCTTGCCTCGTGCTTGACACCCTCGGCTTCAAGGATACCAAGAACGTGGCGGGTGGCGTGCTGGCCTGGAAGGAGAAGTTTGATAAATAAGCAACTTCTGTTGCTTGTATCATTCGTCAACCGCCAGGTAATCATATCAATTTCCGGGAAAGGAAATAGTTTCCCAATGCTGCTATAGTCTCACGTTCATTCCGACCATGAAATTTCTTCCTGCCATGGGAAAGTAATAATTCTCTGTGACCACTTCACCACCGTAAATATAGCTGAAGGTATAACCGTTGGGTTCATACATTTTGTTGAAAATGTTATTTAGTTGTAACACGATGTTCACTTCCTTCAACCATTTTTTTGAAAAGGTGTAAACCAATTTTGCATCCTGGGTATAGAAAGCATCCAGTGTCCGGTTTTCATTACTCGTATTATCGAGGTATTGTTTTCCCACGTATTTCCCGGTGAGGCTAACTTCAAAACCTTTTGCCGGCATCAGGTTTATGCTTCCTCCACCAACAATTGCAGGAGAATATGCCAGGTCAGTTTTTTCATAGCCAATACTTTTTTGACCTCCCAGGTCATAGTCATCAAGAAACTCCTGGAATCTTCTCACTTTGTTACTGCTTATTGCCAGGTTAGCATTTACATTCACCCATGAATTGATCTTTGCTGTACCGAGTAGTTCGGCACCCAGGCGGTAACTGTCTTTTATATTGGTGCGGGTATATGCTCCCACATCATTAATCTTACCGGTAAGCACAAGCTGGTCCTGGTAATCCATGTAAAAGAAATTTGCCGCCCAGTTTATTTTCCTGCCATTTTTTTCTACTCCCCACTCAATGTCATTTAGTCTTTCACGTTTCGGTTGATTTTCCATTCCCGCTTCAAAATCATCACGGTTAGGTTCCTTGTTCGATACACCGTAGTAGGCATACCCTTTCCACCCATTTTTTATAAAACTAAAACCAAGTTTAGGATTGAAGAAGTCATAAGCTTTGTCAACCGTTAAGCCCGGGTTATCGCGAAATCCGTTTACGTTGTAATCCACATGCCGGTATTGCAGATCGTAAAAAAGGTTAAAACCGTTCGTGAGCGGGGTTTCGTGTTTAAAATAAATATTCAGATCAGTCTTCTTTGCATCATTATCATACCAGCGCAACTTGGGTGAACTGATTCCATTTTGTGCCCAGATTATTTCCCCGAAATGATCGCCATCATAGCGCGTCCAGCCTCCACCTAGAGTGAATTTGGTCTGTCGCTTATTGAATTGCAGGGAGAATATGTTTCCATAGAAATAGTTGTCGAGCCAAAGCTGCCTGACCAGATCAGTGCTCGTGACCGTGGGAGACGGATCCGGCTGGCCATAGTCAGCATATTCTTCACCTGCCTTGTACTGTTCATAATAACCTTTGCCCCTGGTAAGGAATACCGCGGTGTTAAAAGTGAACTGCTCAGAAAATTTATGGTCAAAGAAAAGCTGGTAATGATCCTGGCGGAAATTGTCAGTTTCGTCATCGTATGGCTCGCCTGGTTTTTCCATCCCCGCATAATTGATTTTTCGGTTACCGGCTTTCAAATCGCTTTCGGAAACGCCGTTCCAGGCCTGGTAGGTTCTTTCATTCCCGGAAAAAACATTCACCCGAACTTGAGAATTATTCGCGAGATATGCCGTGGAAAAGTAAAATGATTCCAGGTCACTCGTGGCCCTATCGATATATCCATCACTACTTATTTTGGAAAGCCTTGCATCAATAGTAAAGTGATCACCCAGGATACCGGTGCCTGCGCGAATGGTATGCTTCCATGAATTAAACGAGCCAAAACTATTATTGATCTCCCCATAGGCTTCACGGTTAAGCTCATTTGTACTAAAATTAATGCTGGCACCAAAAGCACCTGCGCCGTTGGAAGAGGTACCCACGCCCCTGATCACCTGGATGCTGCCAACGGATGAACTGAAGTCAGGAAGATCAACGAAGAATGTTCCCTGGCTTTCCGCATCATTATAGGGAATGCCATTTAAGGTAACGTTGATACGCGTGGCGTCAGTGCCCCTGATGCGCATGCCGGTGTAACCAATACCATTGCCCGCATCAGAATTGGCGATGAATGAAGGGGTCTGTGAAAGTATAAAGGGAACATCCTGTCCCAGGTTTTGCCGGCTGATCATTTTTTTTGACAGGTTAGTGCGGGGAAATGGAGCGTTGTCACTGGCCCGGATAGCCCGCACTTCAACGGGTGACAACAAATAAAAACTATCGGCGAGGGCCGATGAGTCAGAAACGGTTTGTCCGGTAGCATTGAGCATCGTCATTGCCAGGACCTGGATGATTGCAATCCTCTTCATTTTTAATTGTTTTTGCGGGCATCCAATGTTTTGGGCGTCCACGTTAAAAAATGAGAGGGAAATGCCGCCTTCAAAATGAAGGACATGGAGAAAGGATGTAATAATTGAAAACTCCTTCCCTGCGCAGGCATTACCCTGATCAGGTTTTCGGGTATAATCTCAGATTGGCTCAGGCCAAACACCCCGGGAACACTGAAGCTTTACCAGGTCAACGCTGACCTTTCAAAAGCTGTGACAAAATTAGGGGTAAAATATTTACCCGCTGGTGTAACATTTCTACCAGGCCCTTCGTACCACACCAAACCAGTTTAGTTTATGAAAAAGATACTACTTTCTATTTTTTGCATGAGCGCCTTGATGGTGAGCTGTTTAGCGCAAAAAACCATCAGTGATGCCAATGCCCAGGTAAGGGAGGCAAAAGATTTTCACGGGATCAGCGTTTCTCATGCCTTTGATGTTTATCTCACGCAGGGCAATGAGGAAAAAGTGGCCGTGAGTGCGGCAGATGTAAAGGATCTTCAGTATGTGAAGGTGGAAGTAAAGAATGGGATACTTTACATTGGTTGGGAATCAAAAGCAATGAAATGGTTGAAGGGAAACAAGAAATTGAAGGCGTATATTTCATTCAAGAAGATTGACCAGTTAAAGGCGAGTGGCGCATGCGATGTGAATATAGTGGGAACTTTAAATGCAGATGATTTGAAAGTGGATCTTTCAGGGGCGAGTGATGTGGAGGGTAAGATCACTGCCAGAAACTTAAAAATTGACATGAGTGGTTCCTCTGACATGAAGATCACCGGTGAATCAGCCAGCCTCACAATGGATATGAGCGGGGCCAGTTCGTTCAAAGGATTCGATTTTGCAGTAAGCACCTGCGATATTGATGCGAGCGGTGCCAGCGATGTAAAAATTACCGTCAACAAGGAATTGTCAGTAGAGTTGAGTGGTGCGAGCGATGTTTCCTATAAAGGAACGGCGATGATTCGCGATGTGAAGACGAGTGGAGCGAGCAGTGTGAAGAGGGCGGGGTGATTTCTTTAATGAGTCAAATAGACAATATGTCAAATAGTCAATGGGAAACCTGAGGAATTGGGTTTCCCATTTATTTTTTGGCACTGGATAACATAAGTAACCTTTTTTATTTCTCGCGAAGGGGCTGATTCCGAATGTCGGTCCTTCTGATAAAGCGGTAAAAAATGGTAGCGGGTACTAAAACCAAAAAAGGCTACTCAAGCTGAGTAACCTTTTTTATTTGTTGCGAAGGGGAGGATCGAACTCCCGACCTTCGGGTTATGAGCCCGACGAGCTACCGCTGCTCTACTTCGCGATCTGGTCTGCAAAGGTACGATTATGCAGTTTAGGTACCAAAAAATATAGAAAATAATGCTCGGGACTCCTCTTTAACTTTCCTTAAAAGAAAGTAACCAGCAATTAAATGGTCGCCGAGGATCGATCCACCACCAATCGACCATCGGAGCATTCAACTGGCACAATTTTATACCTTCAATTCCCATGGACTGGCATTCTCTCCCCATTAACGAAGCAATCAGGGCCACTAACGGTCATCCTGACGGACTGGATGATGACTCCGTTCGCAAAAAAAGGGAAGAGTTCGGGCCTAATGAACTCACCGCCAAGAAAAGGAAATCACCTCTCACCATTTTCCTGCACCAGTTCGCTGACGTCATGATCGTGGTACTCGCGGCCGCTGCCGTGATCTCCGGCTTCCTTGGTGAAGTTTCTGATACCATCGTGATCATCGTCATTATTATTCTCAATGCCATCGTAGGCTTTGTGCAGGAGTACCGCGCCGAAAAGGCCATGGAGGCTCTTCAGAAAATGACGGTCCCGAAGGCTAAACTCATACGCAAGGGCCAGCCATCCGAGATCCCTTCCTCTGAAATTGTTCCTGGTGACATTGTGCTACTCGAGGCCGGCAACATGGTGCCCGCTGACATGCGCCTGCTGGAAGTGCATTCACTCAAGGCGGATGAGGCGTCGCTAACCGGCGAATCGAATGCCGTGGATAAAACGACCGAACCCATTGCTGAAAAAAATCTCTCGCCAGGTGATAAAACCAACCTCGCATTCAAAGGGACTGTGATTACCAATGGCCGCGCAAAAGGTCTGGTATTCGCAACCGGTATGAACACTGAACTGGGGAAAATTGCCGGCATGCTGCAGGAAAAGGAAAGTGAAACCCCACTTCAGAGAAGAATGAAGGAATTCAGCCGCAAGCTTACCATCATCATTCTCGTGATTTGTGCTCTCATGTTTACGGTGGGTTACCTCCGTGGCGAGGACGTCACAACCATGTTGCTCACTGCAATCTCGGTTGCGGTGGCGGCCATACCTGAGGCGCTTCCTGCCGTCATTACGATTTCGCTTGCATTGGGGGCCAAAAAACTCGTTAGTCAGAATGTGCTCATTCGTAAACTACACGCCGTGGAAACGCTGGGTTCCGTCAGCTATATCTGTAGTGATAAAACAGGAACGCTTACAAAGAACCAGATGACGGTAAAGGAGATCTGGACGCCCGATGAAAAGTTGGTTCCCGAGTTGATCAAAGCCATGAGCCTCAACCATGATGTGTCAAAAGCAGCGGATGATAAAAAAGCGACCGGTGATCCCACAGAAATTGCCATGGTGAAATATGCGCAGGAACACCAGGAGTTCTCATCTTCATGGATCTCGCTGCATTCCCGCGAGGAAGAATTGCCATTTGATTCTGACAGAAAAGCAATGTCAACCATTCATAAAGATGGTGAAGAATTCCTTGTGTTAACCAAGGGAGCTTCCGAGTCACTCGCTAATGTTGTTACAGGAGATAAACAAAGCTGGCGCGACCGCGAGGAGGAGATGGCAGGTAAAGGAATGCGCATAATTGCATTTGCAAAAAAGAAAATAAAAACGCTCCCCGATGAGGTGAGCCCCAAGACCATTGAATCTGATCTGGACTTCATCGGGCTCGCCGGTTTGATTGACCCGCCGAGGGAAGAAGCCAAAAAAGCTATAAGTGAATGCAAGCAGGCAGGCATCATACCCGTAATGATCACAGGGGATCATCCACTCACTGCGGCTGCAATAGCCAGGGAACTTGGCATTCTTGACTCAGCCAATCAAAGGGTAATGACGGGTAAGGAACTCGCTTCACTGAATGAAGAAGCCTATAAGAACGAAGTAGAGAACATCAGGGTTTATGCCAGAGTTTCACCTGAACAAAAATTGAACATAGTCAAAGCCTTGCAGGAAAAGGATCATTATGTGGCCATGACGGGAGATGGAGTAAACGATGCTCCTTCATTGCGCCGCGCAAATATTGGTGTCGCTATGGGAATCACGGGTACTGATGTGACGAGAGAAGCGGCCCATATGATATTGCTTGATGATAATTTTGCCACTATCATTAAAGCTGTGCGGCAGGGCAGAAGGATCTATGATAACATTCGCAAGTTTGTAAAATATATTCTTACGGGTAACACGGCGGAGATCTGGACGATTTTTCTTGCACCCCTGCTGGGGTTGCCCATTCCATTGTTGCCTGTTCACATTCTATGGGTCAACCTGGTAACTGATGGGTTGCCTGCCCTGGCATTGGCATCAGAGCCCGCTGAAAAGAGCCTGATGAACAGGAAGCCGCGCAAGGCGGGAGAGAGCATTTTTGCAGGGGGATTGGGATTACATGTGTTGTGGGTTGGTATCCTGATCGGTTTCATATGCATTGCAACCCAATCATACATGATTAAAAAAGATGTGGAGCATTGGCAAACGATCGTTTTTTCCATTCTGTGCTTTTGCCAGCTATGGCACGTGATGGCTATCAGGAGCGATACCAGGTCATTATTCAAACAGGGATTATTGAGTAATAAAGTTTTGCTGGGAGCGGTGGTGCTTACGATCATCCTGCAGCTCGCAATCATTTATGTTCCTGCAATGAATACTTTTTTCCACACAACGCCGCTCACCATAAATGAATTGATAATGGTGTTTGCCATCTCGAGTATTACGTTTATAGCTGTTGAAATAGAAAAAGTAATTAAGAGAAGGAAATTAAAATGACGAATTGAGTTAATTGCAATTGTCCAATACCTCTGAGGTGGGGCCGGTGAAACCCAATGGGGTAAGCTGATCGCTAAAGGAAAGTTGATTGGCATTGATGGATGAGGGAATGCAGATGAGAGAATGGATCTTACCACAGACACCAATTTTGTTGCCTGCATCGGTTATGCCTTCAATGCGGTAGTAATAAGCAACATAATCTTCTGATTGGTTGGATACTGGCCAATTGACTGAAAAATCTGTCGTTTCAAGCAACAGGTTCGAGTTTTCAGAATATATTTTAATAGTTGCGGATTGTACGTCGATAAGGAAAGGAGAAAACTGATCATTCAGCCCATCCCCGTTAGGGGTAATTGCATTCGCTACATATATAATTGCCTCGTCAGAAGGCGGCCTGGTGTCATTTTGAAGATTATCACAATGAATGGTGATGGGGTTATTGCTATCCCTGGAACAACCAAATAATGTAAATATCAGAAATACAAATGCAAGGAACAAACGGGCAACATGCACCATATAATATTTTTAGCGACAAACTATAAACCTTATGAAAATAATACAAAACTATCGATCATACGAACTTCCAGCCTCGCTGCAAATCTGCAGCAGGTCTTCATGGATGTGGGCCTCAACTGTCATACATTCAATACCTTTGCAAAAATGAAAACGGGCTTTGTTAACATATTCGGTCGGCCAAATGCGGGTAAAAGCACGCTGCTCAACGCTTTAATGGGTGAAAAAATGGCCATCGTTTCTCACAAAGTGCAGACTACCCGCCATCGCATCAAGGCCATTCTGACGGAAAAAGACTACCAAATCGTGTTTTCTGACACCCCGGGCATCATCGAGCCAAAATATAAATTGCACGAGAAAATGATGCAGGCAGTGAAGAGTGCATTGGAGGATGCAGATGTAGCATTGTTAATAGTGGATGTGAATGAAAACTGGGAAGAATGCCATACCATTTTTGATGCATTGAAATTGAAGGTGCCTTCACTGGTTGTGATCAACAAGATTGACAGGGCTTCAGAAGCAAAGATTGGGGATGCAAAGAGGTTTTTTACCGATAAATCATATTGCAAAGGCATCATCACTATTTCTGCCACTAGCGGTATTAATCTAAAGAATTTTCTTCGGCCGATCCTTGAATTGCTGCCGGAAGGGGAGCCCTTTTATTCAGGGGAGGATATCAGTGACCTTCCAACGAAATTTTTTGTGAGTGAATTGATAAGGGAAAAAATTTATGAGAACCTGAGCGATGAAATTCCCTATCACACGGCAGTAATGATCCGCGAGTTTAAGGAAAAGATAACGCTTGTAAAAATTGTGGCAGATATCATTGTGCATCGCGAAACACAAAAAGCAATCATCATAGGTGATAAAGGCAGCATGATTAAAAAACTGGGAACAGAAGCGAGAAAGGAAATAGAAGCCTTTCTTCAGCAAAAGGTTTTTTTGGAACTGTTCGTAAAGGTGAAACCAAAATGGAGGGAGAATGAATTGCAGCTTCGGGAGTATGGATATTAGTTTTGATCATCGTGCAGAAAATAAAAAACGCCTTGAAGGGCAGAAAAAGTTATGAGTTTTACAGTAGCAATCGTTGGGAGACCAAATGTTGGAAAGAGTACTTTCTTTAACCGGCTGCTTGAGCAGCGCAAGGCGATAGTGGATGATGTGAGTGGTGTGACGCGCGACAGGCAGTACGGGGTGGCTGATTGGAATGGCAAGACCTTTAACGTGATTGACACGGGAGGATTTGTTGCCGGAAGTGAAGATGTATTTGAAAAGGCAATTGCAAGACAGGTGCTCATTGCGGTGGATGAAGCAGATGCCATTATCTTTATGGTGGATTCGCATACAGGCATGACTGCGCTTGATGACTCAATGGCGAACGTGCTTCGCAGGAGTACCAAGCCTGTCTTTCTTACCGTAAATAAAGTGGATAATAATGAGCGCTTGCTTGAAGCTTCGGAGTTTTACAGCCTGGGTTTTGATGAGGTGTATTTTATCGCTGCTGCGAGTGGGTCTGGTTCCGGTGAATTATTGGATGCAATTGCGGAATTAATTCCTGCGGAAGCATCAGAGGAAGGAGAGGAAGAACAAAAGGAAAAAGATGCGCTTCCTAAGTTTGCCATTATCGGGCAACCCAATGTAGGAAAGTCTTCATTACTCAATGCATTGGTGGGAGAAGAGCGAACCATTGTAAGTGAAATAGCAGGAACAACAAGAGATACCATTCATACACACTATAATTTATTCCAGAAAGAATTTGTGCTCATTGATACTGCCGGGATAAGGAGAAAAACGAAAGTGCATGAAGACCTGGAGTTCTATTCCGTGATCAGGGCAATCAAAGCACTCGATGAAGCTGATGTTTGCCTGTTGCTTTTGGATGCAGAGAAAGGTATTGCTGCCCAGGACCTTAATATTTTCAGTCTCGCTGTAAGAAAGGGTAAAGGCATCCTGGTGCTGGTAAATAAATGGGACCTGGTGGAAAAGGAAACGAATACGGCAAAGGAGTATGAAAAAAAGCTGAAGGAGCGCTTAGCGCCATTTACTGACGTTCCCATACTCTTCATCTCTGCCAAAGAGAAAACGAGAATATTCAAAGCCATTGAACTTGCATTGGAGGTATATGATAATCGGAAGAAAAGAATATCTACCTCGCAATTAAATGATGTAATGCTTAAGGCAGTGGAAGCCTACCATGCACCCGTGGTCAGGGGTCATCCAATAAAGATCAAATTTGTGACACAGTTACCTACAGCAGTACCTTCATTCGCTTTCTTTTGCAACTTTCCGGATGATATTAAGCAGCCCTATAAAAATTACCTGGAAAACCAATTGAGGCAACATTTTGACCTAACAGGAGTGCCCATACGCTTATTTTTCAGGAAAAAGTGATAAACCGGCCAGGTTTACTCGCAATACGTTGATAATCATATGTAAGCCTGCTAAAGTAAGGATTAGGTGTAATTATAAATGGGTGATCTCTCGAAAAAAACATGTTAAGAATTTGTTTATTTAACCGGGCCGATTACCTTTGCGGGCACTAAACTTAAAACCAGCAACATGAAAAAAGTATTCGCAATTTTGGCTATCTCTGCATTGTTTGCAGCTTGTAACAACGAAGCCGAAACCGGCAAATCTGCCGAAGATTCAGCTCGCGAAGCTGACAGCATCCGTGATGCTCAAATGAGAGACAGCATGAATGCATTGCCAAAGGATACGGCAAGCATGAACGATACAGCAAATAAGATGGGCTCTGACACAGCTACTGTGAAATAATTTACAGCGATTTCCTGCTATTGATCCCCTTCAACTGAAGGGGATTTTTTTTTGTATAGCCGAATTAAGTGTTTCACAGGAGGCTAGTGGTCTTATATTGCATTTCTATTCGGAAACCAAAAGATCGTGTGATGAAAAGGATAATTGTGAGTGGGTTCCTGTTAACCCTTGTGTCAGTTTGCCACCCGGCTGTGATTACCTGGGATGGCGAAGCCGGTGATGGAAGATGGTCCAATCCCATTAATTGGAGTGGCAATTTACTTCCTGGTCCGTCAGATGAAATAGTGTTAGATAATTCAATTGCAGGGGCCTCATACATTGTTACGCTCCCTGATATAACCGTCACGGTTTCGCGCATTCTCATTTCGCCTCTTGCAGGTAACGAAATTATCCTTCTCCTGCCAGTATCCAACACTTTAAATGCAGATGCTTTCGTTACAACCGGTTCGGGGTATGTTTTTACAATTGATGCAGGGGGAATTTTTATTAATAATGGAAAAGTTACCTCAGGTACGAACCTTACACTTTCTGATTCAATCCGGATTAATAACGGGGGCAGGTATATACATCGCACGAGGAGTGGCCATTCAGCCTGGATACCACGCTTATCCAGGGCCGCGGGTACCGAAAAAGGAATATTTGAGTTTGATGTACCTGTTTCGTCATTTACCGTATCCCTGTCAGGCAGGGTGTATGGTACTCTCGTCTTTACAACGCTTACTAATGGTGCACCTGTGACTTATTCAGGAAGTGGTGCTCAAAATGCAACTGTAAGAGGAGATTTGCAATTGCTGGGCGAATCAAATTTTGCTTTAAGTTTTACTACAGGCGATTTTATAGTAAATGGACAATTGATCCAATTGCCTGGAGCAACCTTCAATCTCCAAACTTCTTCCAATAGCAATTTTGTGAAAGTGCGAGGTAATGTATTGTGTGAAGGCACAATTACAAAGACAGGGTCAGGCTTGCCTGAATTGCAATTGGACGGAGCGATCAATCAACAGGTATTGATCAATAACCTGGCAGGGTTCGTAATGATGAATGTAAATAACAGCGAAGGAATTACCTTATCTGCACCATTACAGATACCTTATTTGCTCAGGTTGACGAATGGCAAGATCTTTAATGCGCCGGGTACTGTGCTCACGATAGCTGACAATGCTGTGATTATCGGGGGGTCTGATGACCGCTTTGTGACGGGGCCCATAAGGAAGTTGGGAAATGAATCGTTCATGTTTCCTCTTGGCAAGGGTATGAGATACGCACCTGTTGCAATTTCTGCTGGCGCTGATATCACGGAAGAATATATTGCAGAATACCATGTTGGAAATCCGCAGTGGGTGTTTGGTAACAGTTATGATACCCCGATAACTCATATGAGTGCACTTGAATGGTGGGGAATTGATCGTCGTTCAGGGTCTGCACCAAGGGAAGTGACCATTTTTGTTACAGCCTATTCGGATGCAACCTTACTGGCTGACTTGCGCGTATTAAGATATGATGGTAGTTTTTGGAAGAATGAGGGGAATATTTCCTATTTCGGATTATCGGTAGGACCAATTACCAGTCAGCCTATTTCTAATTTTAATTCCCCGGGAAATCCTACGCCTTTCTCGATTGGGAGTGTAAGTGCGGTTACTAATCCCCTGGATGTAGAAATGGTGAGGTTTGATGGAACATTATTGACGCGACGGTCGGCCAAACTGGAATGGGAGATTGCGGATTATCCTGAAGATAATTTTGTGTTCGAGGTACAAAGAGATAACGGTAATGGTTTCGTAACGATTGGAACTGTTAGCGCCAATCCAACAGCTACCGTTTACCAGTTTATTGATTATACGTTGCGGCCGGGAGAAAATTTTTATCGCATTAGAATTTTAGCCTTAGCAACTAACACTGTTATTGGAAAGACCATAATGGTATATAACCCGGCCGAAATTTTTTCTATACGATCCGTGGTGGACCGGGCATCGATACAGTTGCACGTAGAGTTGAATGAGTCGCAAATGGTTAACATTATGATTGCTGACAATTACGGGAGAATGATCTGGCAACGAAGTGAGTTGTTGGTAAAGGGAAGAAACCATTTAGTATATCCCATGAATAAATTACCAGCGGGAATTTATAATATTATAATCATTGGTAGAAAAGCTGGCAGGCAGCATGGCAGGGTATTTATAGAATAGCAAAGTTTTTGGCTGGAGTTGATCGTTAGCGTTTGAGGGTTGCTGGTCACCATTGAAAGTTCAGGTGAAGTCTCCGTACGGCGAACAGGGTTGGCAGGAATGAAGACCTGCAATCGAGTAACCAGCTTTAAGTCGTTACCATTTGCAGTGAACGAAGAGTGAGAAGGCCAGACTTCTGTAGACACTCATTTTTTTCGGCAAAAAGACTGGTGCACGGAAATTCCGGAACTATGGGGTAAAGAATGGAGGCTGGGCATACAAACTTTTATATTTACCAATCTGGCTTATAGGTTTATTAGATGGGTTGTCAATCCGGGTGAAATATTTTCAGCATTCGAAAAGGCTCTGCCATAAATGTATGCAACAAGAAATATCAATGGTTATGATATTGTAAGAAAATTGCTGGACGAGTTGAGGATTGCGACGCTTATTTGTGTGTATTCGCCGCAGTTGAAGGAGTAAAAAAGCGCAAAAAATTGTTTTTTTCCCATGGTTTTGGTTCTTTGTTGGTGGAGATTTGTGTTTTGATCGATCATCTGGAGCTCCAATGGTGAAAGAGAAAAATTAGCTGAACAACCGGATGCCGGGCGAGTGGAGGGAGTGGAATGAAAAAAAATGATGCTGGAAGCGTCCAGGATCGTCATGGCCACGGCAGAAAAATTTGGAAGGTTGGAAGGCGGGGGAGGGAGGGCCCAGCGGGCCGGGAACACTCCCCAACATCAGCTGTGCAACTTCAGTTGTACAACTTCATCCGGGTCACTTCACTTCATCGAACAATATCAACAGAAAATCCATTTTTCATATTATTTAACCCGACTACAACCCAACTTCCATCCAACCTCGATCCAGCATCAACCCGTCTTCAATCCAACTTGAATTAACTTCAACCCAACTTTAATTGAATTTTAGCCCTACCTCAATCAAGCTTCCATCAACTTTAACCCAACATCAATCCAACTTCAACCAACTTCAACCAACTTCAATCCAACTGCAATCCTACTTTAATCAACTTTGTTTCCACTTTAATTCAACTTAAATTAAGCTTTAGCCTAACCTCAATCCAACTTCAATCAACGTCAATCCAACTTTA
>Ga0196972_1000303_pt1 | contig 31299 bp, 36 predicted proteins | sample S1v_2013CmetaG_FD_148618 | JGI IMG/M metagenome (GOLD analysis project Ga0196972, IMG submission 148618) | Soil microbial communities from Anza Borrego desert, Southern California, United States - S1+v_20-13C | ecosystem: Environmental > Terrestrial > Soil > Desert | place: USA: California...
GCAACAACGGCTTGAGCTTTTCCCATTGCTCATTCGTCAGTTCGCCTCGATACATGGCAATCCTCCGTCATACCGTGCTTCTTCTTATGACATTGCCATTTCCGCTAAGTTTGCAAACACGCCCTAGGCGTCGTCGGCGAGTTCCACATTCCCCAGCACGATCCGTCCGCCGCATTCCGAACACGTCTGGCCCGGCAGCGTGATCCTTCCGCAATCCTTGTGGCGCAAGCGGTCCGGCGGCGGCTTGTCGGACGGCAGCCACTGCAAGCCATAACGCGCCAGTTCCATCAGTACCGGAAACAGGCCCAGGCCGGCCGGCGTCAGCTTGTAGATGTAACGCTGCGGCCTCTCCTGGTACAGCTTCTTGGTGACGAGTCCGGCCTCCATCAATCGCTTCAGCCGGTTGGTGAGGATATTCGTGGCCGCGCCGCTGCGCTTTTGCAAATCGTCGAAGCGCTGCGGTCCTCGGAATAGCTCGCGCAGCACCAGCATCACCCATTCGTCGCCGATCACATGGGCGGTTCGTGCCACCGGACAGGAAGTGGATTCAGGGGTTTTCACGATGATTGTGCTCTATTTGGAAACAATCTTATTCTATTGAGTGGATTGCAAAATGCAAGTCTGTTTATTATGATTTTCTTTACTTGCAAAACGCAAGTGACGTTGAAAGCGCAGTACGCGCTTCCGCGCCATTGTGCCCGACTCGATACTTCAAGGAAAACGCCATGAATATGACCAAGACCGCCGCCATTCTCCTCCTCGCCACCGCGGCAGCCGCCGCGAGCGCCGCCGACCTGGTATCGATTCCGCTGACGGCGGAATCCGGCCCGGCCGCCCAGTCCGGCCTGACGCGCGCCCAGGTGCAACAGGAATTGCGGGAAGCCATTGCCCGGGGCGAGATTCGCCATGGCGACCTGGCCGATTTCCATGCCTTGCTGGAAGCTTCGGCGCCGCGCGCGCAAGCCGCCGACAACGGTGGCAAGCCGACGGACCGGACTGCCGGCGCCAATCCGAACGAGGCGCAGGCCAGGGTGTCCCAAGCCGGCTCCGCCAACGGTTCCTCATCGGGACGCTGAGCGCGACGGCGGAGCGGCGCGCCTGCCCGGCATGCTGTCCGTCGCCTGTCGCGAGCCGCGTCAAGCCGGGCCGCGCGCCGGACCGAAGAACTGATCGACCGTCTGCCGGAATTCTTGCTTGGTCGTCACCCGAAAGGTGAGCGTCGAATGGTAGGGGAACAGGTTGCGCAGTTCGCGCGCGCCGCCGATATGCTCGGGTTCGGTGGTGATCACGGTCAGGATGCGGCGGGCGTCGTCGATCGGCAGGCACTGGCCGCGTTCGACCAGGTCGCGCTTGAGCTTGTTCAGCACATCGGCCGGCTTGTCGCGGTCCGGCTTGAAGCGTTCATAGGGAATATTGAATGCCTTCGACAGGGAGGCGCCGATGGCGGCCAGGTCGAGCTGGAATTCATTGACGAGCACCTCTTCGAGGTCGAGCTTCTTGCGCTCCGCCGCGCGCACCGCGAGTTCCATCTCCGGCGCGGAGATCAATCCGTCGGCGACCAGGCAATTGTATTTTCCATGCTTCGGGGCGGCAGCCGCCGGCTTCATGCGCTGCGCATAAGCCACGGCGATCGTTTCGCATAGCTCTTCGAGACCGACCTCGGCGCTTTCGCTGAATTCGCCGCTGCTCCGGTTGTTGAGCAGCTGTATCACGCCCAGCAATTCCCGGCCGCGGGCGCCGACGATCGGCGCCGCCAGCATTTGTCGCGTGTGATAGCCGGTGATCTGGTCTACCGCATGGTAGAACTCCAGCTCCGGCGCATGCGTCTTCAGTTCCGCCGCATCGTAGGCGTCGCGCAGGCGCACGCTCTGCTTCGTCGCCGCCACATAGCCGGCGATGCTCTTCGCGTTGATCGGCAGCACCAGGTTAGTATTGCCGTCGATGCCGGTCTTGACCTTCGCGTAAATGCAGTCTTTTTCTTGGCCGACCGCATACAGCGTCATGCGGTCGCAATCGAACAGATCGCAGATGTCCTTCGACAAGTCGAGCATGATCTCGTCGATATTGCCGGTGGAGTGGATCTTGTTCGTCAGCGCCTGCAGCTTTTTCGCGAACAGCAAGCGGCTTTCGGCATCGTTTTCCTTGTTCTGCTTCTTGAAGAACGAGAACATGTCTGCGACCTCCCTGGAAGCGGCCTGAGCCGGCTCGTGAATGCTGCTTGTTGTCGTGGCCTGCGGCGGAAATGCCGCGCGGCGCCAATGGAACGGATGCTTCACGGAACCGCTCCATGGTAATCAATGGACAAAGCGCGGGCAAGAACGCGCTGCCGGGGGTGTCGCAATCTTGCCTGCGGCGCGACCCCGCCGGCGTTGCCCGGGACCGACGATCCGGGGTCAGAACGAGCCCATGTAGTCCAGCTTGCCGATCTCGACGCCGTTGTGGCGCAGGATCGCGTAGGCGGTCGTGGCATGGAAATAGAATTGCGGCAGCGCGTAATGCACCAGGAAGGTCTGGCCAGTCATTTTCTGTTCGCGCGGCGTGCCGGGGCGCAAAACGATTTCGCGGATTTCACTGCCCTCGAATTGATCGGGTCGCACGCTGTCGACGAAGGCCAGCACTTTCGCGATGCGCGCGTGCAGGTCGGCGAAGCTTTGTTCGTTATCTTCGTGGACCGGAATATCGACGCCGGCCAGGCGCGCCGCGATGCCTTTGGCGAAGTCGCAGGCGATCTGCACCTGGCGGATCAGCGGGAACATGTCGGGATACAGGCGGGCCTGCAGCAGGACGCCCGGTTCGATCTTTTTCGCGGCGGCATGCGCCTCGGCCTTGTCGAGAATGGCGCGCAGGCTGTTGAGCATCTGCTTGAGCGCGGGAACGGACGTCGTGTACATGAATGCAGTCATGGCTACTCCTGGTGTGCTCTGGTTGAAAGGGGGGCGGCGTGTTGCGATTATAGGGATTTGTCCGCGGCGGCGTCGGCGCCGCCCGGGGGCCGGGGCGAGACGTAAAGGCGTAATATTTCCTTCCGCACGACGGAGGATGCCGATGACGATCCCGTGGAAGGCCGGTCGATTCATGTTTTGCGCCGCATTGCTGGGGGGCTGCGCGCCGTCCGCGCTGCCGCCGGCGGCTCCCGAAGCGACGCGTGCGCCGGCCGGCTTTCCGGAAGCCTATTACCGTGCCGGGGCTGCGCAGCGCAAGATCCTGCGCATCGAGCCCGGCCGTTCGCTCGTCGTGATCGAGGTCAGGCGCGGCGGGCCCTTTGCCCGGCTCGGTCATGACCACGTCGTCTCCAGCAGGGATGTCGCCGGCTATGTCGATCCGGAAAGCGGGCGCGCCGACCTGTACGTGCCGCTCGATCGCCTGGTGGTCGACGACCCGGCGCTGCGCGCCGAGGCGCGGCTGGACACGCAGCCGTCGGCGGACGACATCCAGGGAACGCGGCGCAACATGCTCGTCAAGGTGCTCGAAGCGGAACGTTTTCCATTCGCGCTCGTCCACGTCCGCCGCGCCTCCGCCGCGCATTCCGCCGTGGACGTGGTGCTGACGCTGCACGGCGTGACGCGCCGTTTCGAGGCGCCGGTCCGGATCGAATCCGGCCCGGACGGCTTGACCGTCGCGGGCCGGCTGGCTTTCAACCAGACCGACTTCGGCATGACGCCGATGTCGGTGCTCGGCGGTGCGATCCAGGTGCGGGATGAACTGGAACTGCGCTTTCGGATCGCGGCGAAGTAAGCCATGTGCCGCGGCCGGTCTTGTTGTCCGAAATGAACCAGTGACGCGCCGAAAAGACTAATCCGGTAGCATCGCGCCGGATTTCGCCGGCGCACGCAACGGAGGAGCGCGCCCCACATGTTCACGAAAAAATTCCTCGAATCGAACTTTACGCCGCAGAACATCGTTGCTTCCCGGCAAAAAATCAAGCCGGAAACGGATGCGGCTCCTCCGGAGGCCGAACCGCCGGCGGAGGCCGCGCCGGAAGCGAGCATTGAAGGGCTGCTGGCCCGGCACAAGGGCAAGCTCGCTGTCGGCGCGGCGGCGATGCTCGGCATCGCGGCGTTCTACCACTGGCGCGAAAGTAAACTGGCGAAGGAAGACGAAGAAGAGTACGCTCGCCTGCAGCGCCTCAAGGCGGCGCTCGATGTGGACGGACCGAAGCGGGAATGATCGGATCGTCAGGAAACGACGACAGGAGGAGGTGGCGCGATGGCGATGCACATGAAGATCGATTTCGTGTCCGACGTGTCTTGCCCCTGGTGCGCCGTCGGCCTGCATGCGCTGGAGCGGGCGCTGGCGCGCCTGGAAGACGTGCGCGCCGACCTCCATTTCCAGCCCTTCGAACTCAATCCCCGCATGGGACCGGACGGCCAGGACATCAACGAGCACCTGGCGGAGAAATACGGCGCCACGACCGAGCAGTCGGAGCGCAACCGGGAAGCCATCCGCGCCCGCGGCGAGGAAGTCGGGTTCGACTTCCGCATGGACAAGCGCAGCCGCATCTACAACACGTTCGACGCGCATCGCCTGCTGCACTGGGCTGGCGAGGAAGGACGGCAACGCGAACTCAAGCATGCGTTGTTCCGCGCCTATTTCACCGACGGCGAAAATCCCTCCTCGCACGAATTGCTCGTACGCCTGGCGCGCGAAGCCGGCCTGGATCCGAAACGGGCGCGCGAAATCCTGGCCTCCGACGAGTTCGCCGAGGAAACGCGGGAACAGGAGCGCTTTTACTTGGAACAGGGCATTAACTCGGTGCCCTCGATCATCGTCAACGACCGCTACCTGATCCAGGGCGGACAACCGGTCGAAGTGTTCGAGCAGGCGTTGCGGCGGATCGCGGCCGCCTAGCTGCCGCCGGGCTTCTTCCTGGCGCTTTACTTGCCGCCGGTCTTCCAGGACGGCGGCTTTTGTTTCGGCTTGTGCCGTCCGAGCGGTATGTCAGGGATATTGGCGCCCGGATCGATCAATTCCGCGTCGCTCGTCTCCTGGCTCGGCGGCGCGATCTTGCGCGCGATCTTCAGCAGCGCGGGATCGTTCTCGTCTTCACCGGGTTTCCGGTCCTGCTTTTCGTTCTGCTTCATGCGGCTGGTCATGGCGGCCTCCAAAACAACTGCGACCCGCAGGCGGCGCGAATGTTCCTGTGTTACCATCGGCGCCGGGCTGGCAGGAAGCCCGATCCCGCGAAAGCCGACGCGCCTGCAATTTGCATCTCCTCGCAACACATACCTTGTCCATTACTTTTGCCGCAGTGGGAACGGCGTGAAGAGTCAAAGGAACCCGGTATGCACCTCAATTCCCCCCGTTCGATGTCCTCCGTCTCCAATGCGGAATTCCTGCGCCGCTACGGCCGCCTCATGCTGCGCGACGCGCGCTCCGATCATCCCAGCAGGTCGCTGCCCGTCATCCGCAGGATCCATGCCGCCGGCGTCGTCCCGTTGCCGCGCGTGACCGATCTCTACCGTGCGCGCGCGACGCTGCAGCTCAAGCACATGCTGCGCACGCTCGCGATCGAGCTCGGCTATTCCGGCTGGGAGGTTTGCAAGAACGATGTCGACCGCCGGCCGTCCGCCATCGTCGATCGCTACCGCATGGATATCGGCGCCTTCGGCGACTGGAACCAGGTCTGGTTCGCGAGCGAGGCGGCGGCGCTGCAGTGGCAACGGGAAAGCGGCGGGCGCGTCGTCGTCTACGGCAGCCAGGCGGCGGTGCTGACCGGCTGATCGGCGGCGAGGCCGGAACTCCGCTACCGCTAGTTTGTCTAGATTGACTGACTCTCAAGCAGGCCGCGGCGAAGGGCGGATATGGGCGGGCTGAACCAGGAGGACCGGGAACCGGATGGGCGAACGCAAGATCATGCACGTCGATTGATCGTCGCCGTCCGGCAAGTTTCGCTGGCTAGAAGCCTGGATCAGATTACGGGCATCGTGCGCCACGAAGCCCGACGATTGACCGGCGCCGATGGCGCGGCGCTGGTGTTGAGGGAACACGATTGCTGTTACTACGTCGACGAGGACGCCATCGGCCCGCTCTGGAAGGGCAAGCGTTTTCCGATCGACGAATGCATCAGCGGGCTGGCCATGAAACAGGGCTTGCCGATCGCCATCGACGACGTCTATGCCGATGCCCGCATTCCGATCGATCTCTATCGTCCGACCTTCGTCAAAAGCATGCTCATGGTGCCGATCCGCGCCGCCGATCCGGTCGGTGCGATCGGCAACTACTGGGCCAGTCTGCATCATCCGAGCGAGGACGAGGTATGTCTTCTGCAGGCATTGGCCGACACGACGGCCGTTACCATGGAAAAGGTGCTGCTCTATGCCGAGATGGAGCGACGCGTGCGCGAGCGTACCGCGGAGCTCGCGCGCGAGGTCGCGGAACGCAAGCGCGCGGAGGAAGCCGTCAGGCAACTGGCGATCAGCGACGCCTTGACCGGATTGCTGAACCGGCGCGGATTTTACCTGCAGGCGTCCCAGGCACTGAAGGTCGCGCGCCGTTCCAACCGGCCGGGTCTCCTGATGTTCGCCGATATCGACGAACTCAAGCACGTCAACGACACGCATGGGCACCTCGCCGGGGACCAATTGATCATCGATGCGGCGGCGGTCTTGCGCGGCGTGCTGCGCGAATCCGACGTCCTGGGCCGGATCGGCGGCGACGAGTTTGCCGTGTTCTCGCTCGACACCGAAGACCCGATGGCGCTCCGGAATCGGATACGCGAGGCGATCTCCCGGTTCAACGATCGGCACTCGCGGAGCTATCGGCTTTCTCTCAGCATCGGCCTGACCGGATGCGATCCGTCCGACGTCGACTCGCTGGAAGTCATGCTCGAGCGGGCCGATGCGGCGATGTACCGGGACAAGCGGAACAAGCACGCTCCGGCGCAATCCAGCCATTGAGCCGCATTTCTCCGGCGCTCCGCCCTTGACCTGCCGCAAACGCATTCCGCGCGTTTCGCCTAGCTTGAATATTCCGGGCTCACGCGAAGGAGAACATCATGAGCGAGCAGGACAATGTCGGCGTCGTGGAACAGGCTTACCGGTACTACAAGGACGGAGACGTGCAAGGCATCCTGAGCTTGTGCGCGGAAGATATCGAGTGGGAGTTGCCGCGCATGGAAGGCGTCGCCTTCTCCGGCAAGCGCAAGGGGCGCGAGCAGGTCGGAAAATTCTTCGCGCAGCTTGCGGCGGCGCAAGAGGTGCTGCAATTCGAGCCGCGCGAATTCGTCGCGCAAGGCGACAAGGTGATCGCGCTCGGACATTACGCCTGGAGCGTGCGCGACACCGACCGCAATTTCGAAGGCGACTGGGTGCACGTCTTCACGGTGCGCGGCGGGCAGGTCGCGCAGTTCAAGGAATATACCGATACCGCGGCCGCGGAACGCGCCTATCAGCCGCGCGAGCCGCTGTAGCGCTCAGGTTCCGCTTTCCTTGCGCTCCAGGTCCAGCACGAACACCTTGACCAACTCGTCGATGTCGGCCTGAGCGCCGACAAAGCGGCAGCCCGTACGTTGCGCGGTCGTGCCGTCGGGCAGCGTGACGCGCGAGCAGTGGCGGACCTCGATGTCGACTTCGAGAATGCCCTTGCGCGGGTGGAGGATGCGGCAGCGCTTGAGCAGCGTGCCGGGCGCGAGCGCGACGTTGTCGTCGGACACGATCGCGCCCAGGCCGCCGCAACCGACGTCGACGATCTTGCAGTCGAACGGCAAGGCGCCGCGCGGATCGGCGACGCAATGGAGCGGCACGTCGGGAATCGTCCGGATGCGCCGATGGGCGCGGCGTTGGCAGATCACCAGCGCGTCCGGAAACTGGAAGCGGACCACTTCCTCGCCTTCGAACGTGGCCTGGCTCGGGTGTTCAGCCACGAATTCGAGCGACCCGCGCGGCAGCGCGCAACCGAGCGTGGCGCTGTGCGCCGCCAGCAGCGCGCCATTGGCGACCCGGTTGCCGCTGTAATCGATCAGGATGTATGCATGCTCGGGATCGACATGGCGCAGGCGCGAGATGAACAACGCCTCGTTGCCCGCGAAGGTGACGGGAATCGGCGTGCCGCGGCGAACCGCCTCATCCAGGAGGCTGAATATCTCGATGCGGGAACGCACCAGCACCTGCGTGCTGCCAGCGATGCGTTCCCAGTCGGTGCCGGAGGCGGAAGGATCGGTCATAGTGGAATCGATATTCTGTTCGCCCTGCAGTTGAACGCGGCGCTTCGCGGTCCGGTCTTCCCGGCGCAAGCGCTCGCCTTGAATATCAGTATAGCAAGCCCCCGCCGGCGCTAGACCGATCGTTTCCGCTTCCCATTCCGCTTCCCGTTTTGCCGGGCAACGGCGATTTAGAGATTTTCTTCTAAATTCTTGCATAGCGAGACTGGACGTGGCCTTGCGCAACATCGCCCGTCATTTTCCACTCCATCTTTGCTGCTGTGCGAATTGACAGGGGTCGTTCGCTCTTTTGATACTCGGCTCCGGTCGGCGTGCACAAGAACGCGGAATCGGGATCGATATTTCTTCGAAGGAAAGCGGACCCGAAATCGATCCGCGCAACTCTGGGAGGTTCCGAATCACCGGCCTGCGGCATCCATGCGCCGGCGCCGCGCCTGCGGAGGAAGGATGTCGCCGCATCAGTCGGGCCGATTCACCACCCGATCGTTTTTCCGTTTCACTGCTGTGGCTGTCTTGCGGTTTTTCCCGGATCTACATCTACAACAAGGAGGAGACAAATGACGAAGTTGGTGCGCGTTTTGACGTATTTGCTTTTCGTGTCGCTGACGGCGGTATCCAGTATCGCCAGCGCGACGAATTACACCTTATGGATCAACGGCCGCACCGGCGGCGGCGTGGTCGGCGACTACACGAGCTTCACCTATTGGGGCCCCAGCAGCACGGCGGCCGGCGTCAACAAGAAGGCAGTCAACTGGGACGGCTACAACAGCATCGCCTCGGAAAACGGCAAGATCCGCGATGCGCTCGACTGCTTTTGCACCGGTTCCAACTGGTGCTATATCGCCACCCATAGCGCGGGCGACCTGATGCTCGGCTATACGCTGGCGAACTACGGCGGCTCCACCCGCATGAAGAAGAACGCGACGCCCAATTCGTCCGGCCAGTGCGGCAATTCCGACGGCACCACGCAAGTCGGTTGGAACATCAAGTGGGTGCGTGTCGCGTCGGGCGCGGCCGGCGGCTCCGAACTGGCCGACGCCGGTTCCTGGGCGATGACCGAACCGCTCGCCAAGGACCTGAAGACCGCCACCGCGCGCGCCATGTATAACCACAACGAGACGCGCAACGTCTGGTTCTACATGTACGCCGGCGCCAAGGGAACGCTGTATTCGGGCATCCTGCCCGGCCAGGACGACGAAGCGGTGTCCTACCACACCACCGGCGGCGTCTCGGGTTCCTCGGGCGCTTCGTTCTGCAATCCGGCCGACTGGTTCTGCAACGACCTGACGCTGGGCACCGCCGCCAACGAAGGAGGGCGCGCGAAATGGGGTTATCACTCGGTATCCTTCCGCGACGATAACGAGTCGTACAACCATTACTCCAACGGCAATTGGCAGGGCATCATTTCGGTGGTCCGAGCGGCCATGGTGAACTATGCCAAGTAAGCCGAGAGCTTCCCGGCGCAAGCCGGAGACGCAGCCGCAACAGCCGCCCGCCGCCGGCGGCGGGTGGCGCCGCAAGCACTGGGCGGCGGCCGCCGCCGCGGCGCTGGCGCTGGTTGCCGGCGCCTGGTACTGGCCGGCCGACGTGACGGCGACGGCGGCCGTGCCGGCGCGCGCCCAGGCCGGCTCCGCCTTCCTGCAAACGCCGCCGATCCCGAATAGCCCGCAGCAGTCGCAGGCGGCGCGCGAAGTGCGTCTGCAAGAGCTGACCAGCCAGTTGGAAATGGCCGATCAGACCCTGTGCAGCTATCGCGAGGGCACCAAGTATCCGAACAGCTCGCGCCCGATCGCGGAACATCCCGATCAGGTGTATCCCAACCATCCGGTCGAAGAATCCCACGCGATGCGCAAGCAGGGCGGCGGCCAGGATGCCACCGTGCAAGTCCAGACGTCGCAATCGCGCGTCTACATGGCGGCCGGCGAATCGGCCGCCTTCTCGATCAAGGCCGTCGACAACGAAGGCAAGCCGCTGCCGGTGTTCATCACCCGCGCCGTGGCGCGCGGCCTGACCTTCCAAGCCACGCGCGAAGCGCCGCAAGTCGCGCTGTCGTTCACCGACGACGGCAGCAACGGCGACGTCAAGGCGAATGACGGCACGTTCTCGAGCGTGCTGGCGCCGGCGCAGACCGAGTTCGCGCAATTCAACGGCACCATCCGGACCGAAGTCCGGTACAACGTCGGCGACCGCTCCGGCATCGTCGTGTTCGACGTGATCTATTCGCCCGAGAATCCCGCCACCTGGACCGGACAGATTCGCGAGGCCATCGAAGACGGTTCGCTGAGTTTCTACCTGAAGGCCGACGTCCGGATGCCGGGCAGGTACATCGTGAACGGCAGGGTGGACGATGCGAACGGCAAGCCGTTCGCGCTCGTCAATTTCAACGACCTGCTGCCGCAAGGCCGCAGCGAAATCCGCCTGACGGTGTTCGGCAAGCTGCTGCGCGATCAGGCGCCCGCCATGCCGTTGAGATTGCGCGACGTGGATGCCTACCTGCTCAAGGAGAATGTCGATCCGGACCGCGCGCTGATGCCGCGCTTGGAAGGCACGGCGCATGTCTCGAAGACATATGCGCTGAAGAATTTCTCCGAAGCCGAATGGCAAAGCGAGGAGCGTTCGCGCTATCTCGCCGAGTTCGGCAAGGATCTGGATATCGCCAGGAAGGCGCTGGTGGAATTCAATCCGGAACAGGCCAAGCAGCCGTTCCCGCAAAGCGAGTGTTCGCGCAAGGTAGCGGCGGCCGGCAAGGGCGGCTGACTCATTTCACCGTCACCTGGACGACAAACCGGCCGATGGCCGATTTGTCGCCTTCCCATTCGCGCCAATGCTTCATGCGCAATTCATGGCGGCCGGCTTGCAGAGCGCGGAAGCGGAATTCATGCAGTCCGGCCGTGCCGGGCGCGCCGGCCGCGCCGCCGCCGTCGCCTTCCAGCGTCAGCCCGTCCGCGCTCTCGACGGTCCAGCGATAGCCGGTCGTCGGATTTTCCTTCAGGCGCACCACCAGGCTTTCCCCTTGGGCAAGCTCGACGCTGCGTCCCGATTGCTGCTCATCCAGCATCACGCAGAATCCTCCGCAAGAAAAAAGAAGAAGCATCGGCGGTGCCGGCCTGGGCGCCGCCGGAACTTCGTTGCACCTTACCAGATATAAAGTTCGTAAACCATGCCGTCGCTTTCCTCGCGATAGTTGACGACCGATCCCTTCTCGCGCGCATGCGCGGCCAGCATCGTCAATGCCACCGACGAGCTGTCGTTGGTGTTGGCGAGCTTCTTCCAGCCCACGCCATCCACGCCGATCCAGGAATTGCGGTTCTGGTTGTTGCACCAGAGCGCTGTCACTTTCTTGTTGTTCTGCCAGGCGCTCACGCCGGCGGCGGCGCCCGCCGTCAGCGGCAGCGACGGCGAAGCATGGCCGCTCGGCGGCGTCGACAGCGCGGGCGGCGTCGACAAAGCCTGCGGCGGCTCGGCCAGGGCGGTCGCCTGGCCCTGGCTCATCGTCGCCGGCGCGGTTTGCGTGGGAGCCTCGGTGCGCGTGGCGCGGCGTTCCGTCATCGGGTCCATTTGAGGGGTTGCTTCGTCCATGATGATTCTCCTTTCGGTCTTCAGAATACGTAGGCTTGGCGGATCACGCTGTTCTCTTCATAAAAGTTGACTGGCCGCGCCGCCGCCTTGGCCGCGATGAGTTGCGACAACATGTCGAAGAAGACCACATCGGATTCCGAGGCGATCTTGCGCCACCCGAGGCTCTCGAAGTAGACCCAGGCGTTGCGCTCCTGGTTGATGGTCCACAAACCGATGACCCGCTTGTTGCTCTGCCAACCGGTGTTCTCGATGCCGTCCACGCCGTGGTTGAGCCAGCTGTCGATGCCGCATTCGCCGTAGGCGATGTTGAAATAGCCGTTGTCGCCCCATGCCGGACCCCAGCTGTTCTTGCAGATCCAGTAGCCCGGATTGTCGTTGTAGCCGATGATCGTGACGCAGTGGCCGCCGGCCTGCTCGCCCGACACATGGCGATAGATGCCGCTTCGATAGCTGAAGAAATCCTGGTACACGACGAAACAGGCGCTGACCGGCCCCTTCTCCACGATCCATTGCTTGATGTCGGCGGGTTTGTTCGTCAGCGCGGTGAATCCCGTGATCTTCAGCAGGCGTTCGTTGGCGTTGGCGCACAGGCCGCTGCAGTCGCGGTTCGACAGATTGTAGGGATAGCAGGCTTCGTCGACGATGCCCTTGGTCTTGATGTCCTCGAACGCTTCCTGCGGCCACCAGCCGGTATCGCAGTTCGCGCCGCGCGCGCGGGCATGGCAGAAAAACAGATGCGCTTCGCTCAGGTTCACCGCCAGGTTCGGATCGCCGCGCTGCACGCGCAGCCTGCCTTCCACGGCGGCCGCGGCTCCGAAGGCGACGCAGGAGCCGCAGCTTCCCTGGTCGGCGATCGGGGTGATGAAATTCTTGCCGTCCACGTTGCGCAAGTCATAGGCAGCAGGCACGCCGACCGCCATCAGCGCCTGCGCCTTGATTTCCGCCTTGGCCTGTTTTGCGCGTTGCGCGAATTCCGCGATGTTCGGCTCCCCCGGCGGCGGCTTCACGCCGAGGCGCAGTTGCTGTTCGTCCGGCAGCAGCGACGACATGCTGGTGGCGCCCGCTTCCCACGGATCGCCTTCCTTGCTCAGCGCGCTCCGGATTTCGTTGAGGCTGAGGATGTTGATAGCCATAGCGTCTCTCCTTGGAGGTATGTGTGTGCGTGGAGCACGAAGAGAAAGTCGCGGCAACGGCGCTTGCCTGGCCGCCGGCGTGCGGTTGCGCGGGACGATCGGCGCATCGCATGGTGACGGGAGACGAAAGGAGGACGCGCTTTCCTATGCGTCTTTCGTTATCAAGTGATCGCCACGCACGAGTGTAGAGAGAGATCGCAATGTGAAATCGCCTGTTTGTGCCGCGTCTGACCGGTATCAATCAAACCGCATACAGCCTGCGCGGCACAGAACAAAAGCCGATTCTCGAGAGTTGTCGCGCCTGCCGGTCGCCAGCTCGCGACGCGGCGCGAAGCGAAATCGACGCCGAAGATTTCTTCCTCCCTGCGGCTTCGCCGATGCCTCGTTGAAGCCGTCGCGTTGCCGTCAGAAAATGAACCTGTTCTTGACGGTGTACTGGAATTGAACGTCGTTGCCGAGCGTGGGAATCGGAACCGTCTGCCGCGTCACCGGATTGAGCTGCGTGCCCGAATAGCTCAAGGTGCAGGTGAAGGTCCCCAGCGGATGATTGCTGGGCACGAGGACGGCGAGCCGGAACGGCACGTTGGTTGTGTTGCCGGTGACGGCCACGCCGAAATTGTCGCCGTTCAGGAAGATCGGGCACGAGGCCAGGGTGCCGTTCTTCGGCCGAATGAAAACCTTGCCGTCGAATACGATGTCGCCGTCGTAGACGGCGCCGGTGAAGGTCAGCGACTTCGGCTGGCCGCGGCCGATCAGGATCGGCAATTGGTTGGCGAAGATCTCCAGCTTCGGTTCCTCCTGGTTGGCCGGAGAATGGTTGGCCAGCGCTGCCGGAGCGGCGGCGATGCAGGCAAGGGCGCAGACGAGGCGAAGCGAGGTGTTGATGAACGGACGCATGATAACTCCTGAGGTTGGTTGGGAAGCGCAGCGACGGGGACGCTGCAAGGAGTTATACGCGGCGACCGTTCATCCGGATTCAGAAAAAATGCCGCCGCGCCGAATCCGGCCCGATCATGTCGTCAGCTTCATGAAGTCGTCCCACTGCAGCACTTCCACGCCTGCTCCCGGCACCGCCAGGTTGCGCGCCATCGCCGCGCCGAGGCTGGCGACCGGAATGCCGCGGTACCTGCGCCACGAGCCTTGCAGCAATGGATTCAGGCGCGGCCACACGGCGAGCGTCATCGCCTGCGTGAAGCCGTAGCGATTGGTCGGCGTCAGGATCATCGACGGCCGGAACAGGCTCAGGCGCGCGAAGCCCAACGCCTCCAGATCGCGTTCCAGCTCGCCCTTGGTGCGCAAATAGAAGGAAGCCGAGCCTGGATCAGCGCCGACCGAGCCAAGCAGTTCGAAATGCTCGATGCCGGCTTCCTTGCACGCCCGCGCGAAATCGAGCACTGCGTCCTTGTCGATGCGCACGAATTCCGCCTTGCCGATCTTCGACGGCTCGCCGACGCCGAGCGTGCAGACGGCGGCCCGGTGCCCAGCCAACAGATGCCGGTAGCTTGGCGGGGCCAGGACGTCGACCACATGCTGGCGCAATCTGGCGTCCGATGGAAGATCGAGCCGGCGGCGGTTCAGCAAGCTGAGCCCCGCCAATTGAGGCATGGCAAGTAGCGTGCCGACGACATGGCTGCCGACGGCGCCGCTCGCGCCGAGCATGACGACGGAAAGCCGGGTAGTCATGATGCACCTGGTCAAGTTGTTGATCGCAGCGACAGCATAACCTGCAATGTCCTAACGGACAGCTTGCGCGCCGCGACGATCTCGAGTCAAATTGCGCTTGTCCAAGACGCGGTGTTTCTCCTAAGGCTATCCTCCACTTGGAAATCATGTTCGTGATATCGGGGATAGCCGCCTCCGCTTCATACACCCATGTCCAGCACTGAATTTGCCGAGGTTCCCATGAAAGCAATCGCGATTGTCGTATTCAGCTCGGCGCTGCTCGCCGGCTGCGCCGCGCCGAGCGGCTCGAACAGCACGTATTCCTCTTCCTCCATGAAGAACGCGACGCGCACCGTCGAAGGCGCGGTTGTCTCGAAGCGCCCGGTGAAGGTCGCCGGTTCGGCCGGCCAAGGCGTCGGCGGCCTGCTCGGCGCGATCGCCGGCTCCGGCGTCGGCAGCGGCGGCCGCGAGCATGCTGCGGGAGCGATCGTGGGCGCGATCGTCGGCGGCGCGGTCGGTAGCGCGGTCGACCGCAATGCGATGCAGCACGACGCCTTCGAATACATCGTGCGATCGGCGTCCTCCGATCTGTTGACCGTGATCCAGACCGACGACACCTTTCAAGTGGGCGACAAGGTGTTCGTCGTCCTGGCCGACAAACCGGTCTTGGTCAAGAGCGCCGCGCGCTGACGCGGTGTCCGGCGCGCAAGCGGCAAAAAAAGGAGCGCCTGCGGGCGCTCCTTTCGCGTTTCCCGAGCTCAGAGAACCAGGAAGTAGCAGGGCAGTTCGCAGACGCTGAGATTGCCCTGGTTGAGCCGGACGCAGGTCTTGCAGACGGCGATGGCATCCTCATGGAATCCGGCGCGCGGCGCCGTCACGGTATAGACGCCGGTCTGCCAGGGGGCGGAAAAATGGCGCGCCGCCGCTAATGAAGCTTCCGCGGTGAAATGAAGCGGGTTCATGTTCGGTCTCCTCGAATGGTCAAACGCAATTGATGCTGATGCTCACGGAATTGCCGTAGTCGCAGATGCGCATGCCGCAGACGGCGGTTTCCCCGTTGATCACGGTGGTGTAGAAGGTTCTCGTGCACTGCGGAACCGCCAGCGCTGGCGAGGCCTGCGCCAGCGGGGAAAGATTGACGCGTGCCAGGGCGGCGTCGGCGGTGAATTTCGGGGTTGGCAGGATAGACATGTCGGTTCTCCTTCGAGAATGATTCAACGGTCGTAATACGGCGACATCTTGGTCACCAGGAAAGGAAACTCTTCCGAGACGTCGACGCGCGCGAAATACTTGTCCACGACGTCGGTATCGCGGTGAGTGAAGGAAAAGATGGCATCCACGATGCGGCGCGGGCCGCTCAGGCGCGAAGGCCGGATGTCGACGGCGCTCAACGAACAGTTGGACGCAAATGCTTCCGCCGCCGTGCTGTAGATGGCCGGGTAACGCATCGCCAGATAATTCAACGCGCGGTGCTCGTCGGCCGCGCCGGCGTTGTCGGTCATTTGCATGACGCGATCGAATACCGCTTCCGCCGCCGGCTTGAAACGATCCATGCCGTTCTTCGCGGGCTTGGGAATCGCGCCGATCAGGGTCTCCCGGCTGAACGAGTAGAGTTGATCGAAAAACAGGATCGGCAACGGCACGCCGCCGCACATTTCCGGCGGCGCAGTCGGGCCGCGTACGCCTATCACCGCATCCATGTCGCCCGGGCCCGGCGTCGGGCGTATGCAGGCCAGCAGCAGATCATAGTCCGCCGAATCGCGCGGCTGCAGGATGTAGGCTTCCATCCCCTGGATCGTGAACATCCAGCACAGCTTGCGCGCAAGATACCGATTCTCGCGCTGCGACAAGACCGTGTGGAACGCTTCGTTGTCGGTCTGTCCGGCGGTGCCGGCTCGACCGACCGCCTGCCGGAATTCCTTCTCGATATCGACACGCGGAAAGCGCGGCTCCACCTTGCCGATCGCATAGACGAACGGATAGGCCGCGGCTCCGGTATTCGTCTCGGCCGCCGTCTTGCCTCCGCAGCCGCACGCCGGCTTGATGGCGCTCGCCGGAGCGCCGGAGGCATCTTTGCTTGCTTCAGTTTCCATGGCAATTCACTCCTTGTCTGTTAAATGGCGAGCCCCGGAACGGGGTCTCATGAGCATTTACGTCGAGAGGAGGAATTTGGATTCGAGCGATTTTTCCGCGCGCGGCGAAACTTTTTCCGATGCGTGGGTGCGTGCCGCCTGGGCAAATTTTCAATGCGTTACGGTGAAGCCGGCGGATGCGCCCGGCATCGACGGCGCCGGAACATCAAGGCGCCAGCTGTATCCGCGCCTTGATATGCTTGAGCTCCACCACGATGATGAAGGTCATCATCGCCAGCAGCGACCACGAGCTCCACTTCCCGACATGCACCATGGCCCAGGCGCCGATCTGGTTCGGATAGCGCCATGCGCCGAAGAAGGTGGAGATGTTTTCGGCGATCCAGATGAAGAAACCGATCAGCACGAAGGCGAGCACGAGCGGCATCCGGCGTTCGCGGTCGTACGGCCGGAACACCACCGTCGTGCGGGCATACAGGCCGCAAGCGAGGGCGATCAGGTGCCAGCGATAGTCGCCGATGAAATGATGGGAAAAGAAGTTGGCGTAGATCGCGATGGCGAGGACGGCCGCCATCCAGTAAGGCGGATGGCGTTCGATGCGCAGGTCGAGCAGCCGCCAGGCCTGGATCATGTAGCTCGCCACCGCCGCATGCATGAAGCCTGCGTATAGCGGCACGCCGAATGCCTTGCTATAGGCGAACTCGGGATACGCCCACGAGCCCATCGACGTCTTGAAGATCTCCAGCGCCAGCCCGATCGCGTGAAACACCAGGATGGCGCGGAACTCGTCCCAGGTCTCCAGCTTCGCGCGCAGCATCCATGCCTGGATGCCGACCGCGATCAGCAGCAATACGTCGTAGCGCGGCAGGCCGAAGCCCTTGAGCTTGTGCGAAGCGAAGAGGGCGCAGAAAAAGAGGCCGGCGAACAGGCAGGCGCGGGCTTCCTTGAGGCCGAACATCCAGAACTCGAGCAGGAAGCGGCGCGCGCCGCGCGGGTTGCCGCCGCCGACGCCGGACAGTATGTGGGCGTCGAAGCGCCGGACCAGCGAGGTCAGCATGGAGGCCGCGCCATGCCGTTTATTTCATCTGCAGCATTTCGATTTCGAAGATCAGGTCCGAATCCGGCGGAATGATGCCGCCGCCGGCGCCGCGCGAGCCGTAAGCCAGCGCGCTCGGGATCGCCAGCGTGCGTTTGCCGCCGACCTTCATGCCCACGACGCCCTGTTCCCAGCCCTTGATCACCTGGCCGGCGCCGATGCGGAATTCGAACGGCTTGCCGGCATCGAGCGAGGAGTCGAACTGGCGGCCGCGCTGGTTGGTCGCGAGCGGCTTGAAGAACCAGCCGGTGTAATGGACGGTCACCGTCGTGCCGAGCCGCGCCTCGGGTCCGCTGCCGACCACGTTGTCGAACTTGACCACCTCGCTGCCCAATTCGATCATGGGCGTCTTGGCCGGCACGGACGCGGAAGCCGGCGCCGAAGCGGCCGGGCCCGCCGCCTGTGCCGCCGAAGCAGCGGCAACGCACAACAGGGAAAGGAAAACCGAACGAAGCATCATGTCGAAGTCTTTCATGGAATGGAATCGAAATTGTTCCCGGATCAGGCGGCCGGCCGATGGCCCATCGCCTCGCCCATGCGGATCGCGCGCTCGGCGACCCACTCGGGATTGAACTCCAGCATCCCCTTGGGAAACAGCATCACGACCGTGGAGCCGAGCAGGAAGCGGCCCATTTCCTCGCCTTTTTTCAGGACGACGTCTTGATCCGCGTAGCTCCATTCGCGCACGCTGCCGGTGCGCGGCGGATTCACCACGCCATGCCACACGGTCGCCATGCTGCCGACGATGGTGGCGCCGACCAGCACCAGCACGAACGGGCCGAACGCCGATTCGAACACGCACACCACGCGCTCGTTGCGGGCGAACAATCCGGGCACGCCGCGCGCCGTCGTCGGATTCACGGAAAACAGCGCGCCCGGCACATAGATCATGCGCATCAACCGGGCGTCGCACGGCATGTGGATGCGGTGGTAGTCGCGCGGGCTGAGATACAGCGTGGCGAAGCTGCCGTGGTCGAAGCGCGCCGCCAGCTTGGCGTCGCCGCCGACCAGCGCGGTCGTCGAATACTTGTGGCCCTTGGCCTGGAAGATCTGGTCATGCTCGATGGAGCCGCACTGGCTGATCGCGCCGTCCACCGGGCAGACGAAATCGGCATCGGCGATCGGGCGGGCGCCGGCGCGCAAGGCGCGCGTGAAAAAGTCGTTGAAACTCGCGTAGCTGGCCAGGTCCGGATTGAGCGCCTCCGCCATGTCGACGTCGTAGCGCTTGGCGAACCAGCGGATGACGCGCGGCGTGAAGCGGCCGTTCTGCGCGCTGGCGATGCGGCCGGCGAGCGTGGTCAACGCCTCCTTGGGCAAAAGATATTGGGGAAGTACGGAAAAGCGGGACACAGCCAACCTCATGGAAAGAATTGGCCCTGATTATAGCCGCATGCGCCAGCGGACCCGCCGAACCGGCCGTGCAAGGAGATAAATGCTTGTCTGACATGCCAACCCATCAACTTCGGTCGTTGGCGCGCAACGGATCGGCGGATTGCATGCATCGCATCCAATGCATCGGTATTTTTTATTTCCATGCGGCAATTAAAAGAGCTATGCTCGACACAGATGTTACGTTCTTGTCTGGTTGGATTTCACATTTGACCATGCCTGCTGCGCGACGTCGAAATCACCTGCCGGGTTGCGACGGCAAAGGGAGGCACGACCATGGAAGCCAACGATCGGCGGTTGCGGCAAAGGGCAGGCAAGCGGCATCGGTTCGAACCGGGCAAGGCGATCGTCCGAACGGGCCGGCGCTGGCGCAATTACGCGGCGGCCGCGGCGGCGTCGCTGCTGTGCGCCTGCGCCGGCATGCCTTCCTTCCTGCCGGGCGGCGACGCCACGAAGGAGCAGGCTGCCGCCCGCTACGCTAGTCCCTTGCCAGCCGACCCCCGGCATTCGCGCATGACGAATCGCGACATCATGCTCGAATGGGGTACCTTGACCGGCGAGCGCGCGCAGCACAAGCGCAAGAAGAGCCGCGACGGAGCGCCGCCGGGCGAATTGCCGGACGAGCCCGATGACACGTGGACGATCGACGAGATCATGTCGAACGCCGTCTGCCGTTCGTGCGAAGAGAAGCCGTATCACCGCATGGTGGTCGATGCCTCCAAGCGGCACGGCGTGCCGGCCGGCTTGATCCATGCGGTCATCCAGACCGAGTCGTCCTACAATCCCGCGGCGCGGTCGAAGCGGCGCGCGCGCGGGTTGATGCAGGTGACCCCGGCCACCGCGCGCTTCGTCGGCGTCGGCAACAGCCAGCGCTTGTACGACCCGCGCACCAATATCGATACCGGCACCGCCTACCTCAAATACCTGATCGCCAATCACGCGACCGTGGATGAAGCGCTGGCCGCCTACAACTCGGGGCCGGGCAATGTGCGCAAGTACAAGGGCGTGCCGCCGTTCCGGGAAACCCGGCGCTATGTGCGCGACGTGAAGCGAAGATACGTGATCACCTCGCGCTAACGTCCGTGCCTCATGTTCCGTTGCCCTTGCCGCCGTCCTCGCCGCCACCCGGCGCCTTTAGCCCGAGCCGCAGCATCAGCGTATCGTGGTCGATGTTCATCAGCGCCGCGATCGCGCGGAAGTCGTCCGGCAGGGCGGGATCGTCCCAACCGTGGGCCGAATGCCGCGCCAGATCCGCCGCCAGCTTGACGTTCCTGACGCGCGGCTTGCCCTGCTGCGCATCGTCCATCAGGTTCGACAGCAGTTCCGGCAATTCCCATTGCCGGCACAGCGCCGCCTGCAGCGCGGCCAGCGGAAATCCGAGCACGGCGTTCTGCGCCACGGCGCTGCGTATCGTGGGATTGTCTTGTTGCAGCTTGCGCACCGCCAGTGCCTGCTGCGGCGCGAAGCACCAGACCATCAGTTCGGCCAGATCGTGCAGCAGGGCCGCGACCGCCACTTCCTCGCTGTTGAGATCGCAGCGCCACATCGCCCAGTCCAGCGCATAGCGCGCCGCGCGCTGCGCGCGCTTGATCACCTGCAGCAGTCCGAGCAGCGCCTGGGGCTGGGAGGAAAGCTGCTCTTCGATGATGTCGAACCGCGCGAAGTGACGGAAGAAAGGCTCGATGCCCAGCATCATCACCGCGTGTTCGACCGTGCTGAGGTCTTGCATCTGGCGCCGGCCGCGATTGCGCATGCAGAAACGCAGCACGCGCACCGTCATGAAGGGATCGCGCAAGACGATGTTCGCGACTTCGCGCGTGTTGATGCTGTCGATACGCGTCCGCGCGTCGGCCAGGGCGCGCGCGGTTTGCCGCAGCACCGGGATTTCCTTGGCGGTCAGGAAATCGGTCCAGGAATCGAGGCCGGACAGCGGAGGGGTCATGATGCGCTGGTGGTTAGCCGTGTCGTCGGGTCATTGTACTGCGGCACGGCGGGCGCAAAACTAGCGCGGCGAATACGGCCGGATGCCGGTCGGCACGCCGTCGGCATCGAACAGCCGCGCCGCCTGCAGCCGCGCGACGCCGACGGTCGCCAGGCCGTCGGCGACATCGGCGATGGCGTTCTCCACGGTCTCGGTGCGGCCGAGCGGTTTATCGATGCTGCCGATCGCGGCCCCGCCCGCCGTCGCGAGCAAGCTGACGCGCAGCACCTCGCCGTCATCCGCCTCGGTCGGTCCGACGATCGCGGTGGCGTCCTGCGGCGCCAGCGCATGCGTCTCCAGCATCCGCTGCGCCTCGGACAAGAGCCGCAGCATCTCCAGTTCGCGCAGCGCCGTTTCTTTCCCGCCATGGAACAAGTCCTGGTACAGGAAATCGACTTGCGCCTCGCGGCCGTCCGTCACCAGGCAGCGTTTCAACAGCGGCGCCACCTCGTGCGACCACTTGCGGAAGCGTTCGGCGCGCGCCTCGAAATAACGGTCGGCCGCCGCTTCCTTCTCCGGCACATGGTAGAAGGGATCGTCCATCGTCTTCAGCGCGAAGCCGAGCAGAAAGCGCAGCTCCATCGCGTTATCGTCCGCCGCGAATCGCGACGGCGGCCAGCCGCGCAGGCTGGCGGCGATGGCATCGGCCGTCGCCGTCTTCTTGCGCGTCATGGCGTCGAACGCCTCGTGCACCATCGCGTTCAGCGCGCAATAGCCGATGCGGTCGATCTCGTCGAGGTGATAGGCATGGGCCACCAGCACCACGTTCGCCTTGCGGCTCTCCAGTCCGTATTCCCTGAAGCTCTCGCGCAACTGCTCGAACGCCTGCTCGTCCTGGAAATCCTGCCCGGCGGCCAGGCCGCCCGTCGTATGCACGAAGAACGGAACGACGAAGGCATTCACCTCCAGGTCCGGCCCTTCGTCGCGGCGGAACAGGACGGTGCCGGACAGATCCTCGACTTGCTCGCGCAATACGCGATAGGCGCCGGCATCCTCCTCGAAACAGCGCTCCAGCGCTTCGTCGAGCGCTTGCTCGCGCTGTTTCTGCAGGCATTTCCTGATCGTCTTGCGCAGGTCGGCTTGCGCCTTCCTGAGATCGTCCGGGAGCGCCCGATAGGCATCGGACTCGCGCAGATCGATCGCCAGTTCGACGAGACGGTCGGCGAGGGCTTCGTCCTTTTCCTCGGAGGCAGGGGCAGGTTTGCTTTTTTTCATGGCGATGTCGGCGGGATCGGAATTTCGAGACGGTAACTTTTCAATCGCTTTTCCGTAAAGCGTTGTCTTTGAATTGAAAGACAAACAGGTTAATCGAAAAAACGATCAATCGAAGAAAGCAGTTCTCAATGCGACCACCGAAAAACAAAAAAGAGTCCATTTGCGGATTGATGGGTATTCGCGATCATGAACGATTGTTCCCGTCGATTTGGGTGAGCGTCGTGTCCGTACGAACGGCCTTCCGCCGGAATCCGTAAAGCCGTCCTCTCCAACCCATCGCGATGATCGCGCCGAACGCGATCCACATCGCCAAGACGGCCCCCTTCTCGATCGCCGCATCCGCGCCGTAGCAATAGCCTTCGTACACACATGCATCGGGCAGCGCCAACCGCGCGAAGAGGCCGAACAGGGCAAGAGCGGCGCCCAGATACAGGACGATGCCGAGAATGCGCTTCCAGGCGGCGGGATAAGTGAAACCGGCCTCTTCGATGCGGCGTTCCTGCAAGCGGTCGTATCGCGGCAAGCCGTCGCTCTCGCGATGGAGCACCACCGACCGCGCGACGAGATCGTGGAGCGCCTGGCGGCGTCTCGTGGTGAACAGGAATGCGTAGGAGAGCACGCCGAACATCGTCTTGACGACGAAGCGCAACGTCGCCGCGAAGATATTGAGCCGGCCGACGCCGTCTTTCTTGACGACCTTGAGGCCGTGGATGCGATGCCCGATCGTCGAGCCGGTGAGCGCCATCAGTCCGGGCTCCAGCAGAAAAATGGGAACGAAGCCAAGCATGGCCTTGCCGGCGAGGCTGGAGACGCCCATGGAATCGCCGATGACGAGCGAAGCCATGGCCGCGACGATCATGATGACGCCGTCGAGTTGCGCGGCCAGGACGCGCTTGATCAGTCTCGGATAGTAGAGGTTGTGCATTCTTGTCGTTGGGTGGAATGAGGCGCCGCCGGATGGAACACGGCAGAGGACCGCTATTTTACGTCCTCGGCCGCGGCGTCAGCCCCCAGCCGGCGGCGGCCGGGGCGGGATGAAATTTACCCATGCCGGGTGGTTTTTATCCCGCCGATGTCTCGCGGGCCCGGGGAACGAACGAGAAAGCGGCATCGGCGCGTGGCACAAGGCTTGCTATGGATCGCCTCGTCCAACATGGAGCCGGCATGAACATCGAACCCGAGAAAAACGACCGCAAGCGGAGCTTCGACGAAGAGTCTCCTTCCTCCAACAAGCGGAGCCAGACGCCGTCGCAGAATTCCTTCCATCCCAACCTGTTCTCTGGAATGCTCCAGACAGGCAACGGCCACCAGCCGATGATGGATTCCACCATTTCTCTCCTGAACAAGCGCGACGAATTCCTGGCCTTGAAGTACAAGGGACTGCGCGACGATTTCGTGACGAACAAACGCAAGAAACTGGCGAAGCTGGAGCCGGTCGACCTGCCGCAGAAGCGGTCGCGGGACGATCTCGCGCCCTTTGTCTACGACACGGGCAAGCAGGAGAAGCTCGACAACCAGGTCAAGTACGGACCCAAGGCCACGCTCGACAAAAAGGAGCTGACTCGTCTGAGCAGCCATTTCGGCGGCGACGTCGGCGAGCGGTTTACGCAATATTCAAACAAGCGCAAGGACTACGTCGATGCCGCCGAGAAGGCCAATCGGCCGCTCACCCTCCAGGAGCACGACGTGAAGATGGGCAAGGATCCCGGTTCGACCAGCATCAACCACATCATCGCCAGCGGTACCGGGCAGAATATGTTCAACCGCATGACATTGCAGTTCCTCGACGGAGAAAAATCGACCCGCAAAGACAACATCCAGAAAGCCACGGCCTCCGTGGAGTCGGGCAAGGGGGGATTCGAGGGGTTGTTCGCCAATGCCGAAAAGATGCGACAGCGCACGGCGAGCCGCAAGGAAGTGCTCAAGGGCCTGGCGCAGCAGGCCGCCGCCGTCGGCCGGATGACCGGGGTGGGACGCGAAATCCTCAAGGAAGAATCCGCCGACCAGGGCTATGGCAAGAAGAGCCACGGCGCCATCGAGCACGAGGGCAAGCGTAACGCGATGATGAAGGACGTGCTCAACGCTTTCCAGGGCAAGCACGAGGATACGCGCATGAATTCCTACAAGTCCTTCATGAAAAACACCTTCGACTCGACCGGCAACCTGCGGCTCGGAAACGGCAAGGCCAACGGCCGCGTCAGCACCGGGTTCGATATGCCGCTCAACGCCGACCTCAAGCCCACCCAGCGCGGGCTGCGGCTCCTGGAGGCGCACGAGACATTCGGGATGCCGAACATGCTCGACGGGAGCAAGAAGGGCTCGGGAATCTTCACCACCACCAAGAGCGGCAAGCTGCTCACCAGCAGCATCGAAAAAAAGAAATGATGGCGGCCCGCAGGCCGCCCGCTGCTATTGATTCCTGCGCAACTGCTTGACGGTCTTCCGCTCGCTCGCCGGCGCCTGGGATTGCTGGTAGGCCTGCCACTGCATCCACTGCTGGAGCGAGATGGACAGCTGGAGCGAATAATCGAGCGCGATCCAGCTCGTCTGCGCGGGGTCGCCGTAGTTCGGAACGCCGTTGCCCATGACATTCACTTCGCCGCTCGGGGTTTTCACCGTCGTGTTGAACGAGGCGCCGGCCATCACGTTGGCGAAATAGATCGAGTCGATCGCCGAGAACGAGACGTCGTTGATTTCGGTGGCGGCGGTTCCCGTGCGGTCGAGACCCTGTTTCAACAGTCCGACGATCGGCGCCACCGACTGCTTGGTCATCGGCGTCGACGAGAACTGGGCGAGCAAGGGCGGCGTGACGAGATTGTTGTCGGGCACGGAAGCCGTGCCGTGGCAAGACATGCAGGAACTGTTGGCGTTGTCCGCCGGACCGTTCAAGCGATGATTGGAACCCAGGTGGCCCATCCGCTGCACCGTGCCGGTTCCGCCATACGAGTTCAACTCATCGGCCACATCCCAGAAAATCACCGCTTCCTTGAAGCCGTTCTTGCGCGGGTTGGGCGGGTAGTCGTAGGCGAGCTTGCCGGGCGGCGGCGTGTCGTTGCCCCACATCAGGCCCAGCAGGCTCAGCCGATGCCAGGGATTCTTGACCTTGGCCTTGCGCACGCCATCGGCGACGAAGGTGCCGTAGACCCAGCCGGTTTCCTTCGCGCGGCTGTCGCGGATGGCGATGTCGAACTGCAGCAGCTTGACATCGTTCCACTTGGCGTAGCTGCGCGGGCATTGCTGGCTCTCTTCCACCATCGTGCACTGGCCGCCGCTTTTCGAGACGCAGCCGCAAAAGGACGGATCGGAAATGTTCGCGTTCCAGGTCGGCATGTTCGCCAATACCGGCAATTGATCGAGGGTCGCGGTGTTGAACAAGGGCTTCGCGATCACCGCGCCTTCCAGGAAGCTGATGTTCGCTTTCGGCACCTTGGCCGTCCCGTCCTTTTGCCACACCGTTCCCACGGTGTAGGCGGCCGTCGCGTTATAGATCGCGACCGCCCACATGGTGGTGCTCGCCGTGCCGGTTCCGGACTTGATCGAGAAGGTGACCGGCGCCTCGCGCGTCAAACCGTGGATGAATTCGCGGCCGCTCAAGGCATCGTAGGTCTGGAAGGGCATGTGGAACCAGGGACGGACCGGATTCCTGCAGACGTCGAAATCGACGCGGCCCGGCTGATTGACGTTCCCCGCGAGCGCGTATTCGAACACCAGCTCCGCATATTCCCGGGCCAGCTTCGCCTTCTTGTCTTGGCTGGTCGCCGGATCGAACATGGCATCGAACCTTGACGCGCGCCACGGCTGGTTGGCCTTGTCGTCGACCGGCTGGCGCGGGAAGTCGTCCGACAATCTGAAGACCGGGCCGGAATAAGCGCCGGTGGGGGCATTGGTCAAAGTCTGCCCTTTCCACATCTCTGCGAATTTCGGATTCATATCCTGCCAATACGACGGATAGGTGCCGGTGCAGGTGTCGACCGGCACATAGGGCTTCGACGGCGAGGAAGACTTGGCGTCCGCCGCCAGGGCGTTGCCCGCCGTCAGCGCCGAGACGGCCGCGAAGAGCATTGCTCGGAAAATTTTCATGGGTATTCCCTTTGAGTGGGTGGAAAACGGGTGGAAGGCTTACCGACGACTAATCCGGCCAGAGGGTCTTGAGCAACTGGGCCAGCCGGGCTCCGCCCTTGATGACCTGTTGCTTCTGTATGTTGCGCATGGTCTGAAGATAACTGCGCCGGTCGTGGTAGCTGACCGGCCATCCGTTGTCGCCCCTGGCCGAGAACTCGACGTTCTGGAACGCCTGCTGGGCGACGACGATGGTGTCGCCGGCCCAGCTCTCGGCCCAGAGCATGTAGTCGCCGTTCGTGGTGCCGACCCGCTTCGCCTGGGTGACGAGCGAATTCATCGCGTCGGGATCGTTCAGAGCGAACTTCGTCTTGTCCCACTGCGAATGCAGGTTGCCGCCGGTGCCGACGATCACGTTGCCGCCGGCCGTGTCGGTCGCCGGATCGAATGCGCCGGCATCCGGATTGACGACCGCGCCGTCCTGCGGATCGAGATAGATCGCGCCGACGTGCAGCGGCTGGTGCAGGTCGCCCACGAAATGGGCGAGCAGCATCAGCGCTTCTCTCTTGCCGGCGATATTGAAGGGCGCCGGACACGGTTTGCCCTGGAGGACCCGGAGCGCGGCATTGATCGCGTGGACGATGTCGTAGTCGTGGGCGCCGACATACTTGGAAGCATAGCTGTCGTGCTCGACGTCGATGTCGGCGAAGTGGAACGACTTATGGCACTCGGCATTCTTGCCGGCGTAGAGACAGTTCGAATGGTTGCGTTGCGCGTAATCCTTCATCGCGGCCTTGCCGGCGGCATCTTCGAAGATCGCGCAGGCCTGGACGCGGTACTTGCCCGGGTCGTAGGCGAAGCCTTCGTTGGGATGGATGCCGCGAACGCAATCGGCCCAGACCGAGACCGTCTGCAGGGTCAGCTGCTGGCCGCCGGCCGTGCCCAGTATCGACTTGACCTTGGCCTCGGCCTTCGACCCCTGCAGCAGAAGATTGGCGATGGCGCCGACGGTTTGATGGCCGTTCTCGCCCCAGGCAAAAGCCTGCGCGGACAATACCAACCCCACGGCCGCGAGCGCGGCCGCAAGCCATCTCGAACGCATAGAAACCTCCCTGATTGTTGTTGTCGAGTCGACGTTTTTTTACGGCGGAACGACGCTCGAGAGCGGATTCGTTTTTCCCTGCACCAACAGTTGCGGAGGCTCGCACGGCTATCCCGGGAGTTCAACCTGTCAAGCTTGACAGCTTGCGGATGGATAGGCTTCGAGGCTGCGGTTCGCAACATGATCGCCCTCGGCTACCCGTTGAGGTAGCATCACATAGGCTTCGTGTTGGTCATGGCGGTCGGATAAAACAAACAGAAAGGGAAGGCGATGAGCGACGGCGCGGGAGGAGGGGGCGGATCGAGAAAGGAAGGCCCCGGCAAGGTCCCGCCCGGCTCGAAGCCGGCGCCTCCCAGGGGCGGCGCCGGGGGGCCGAGAAGGGAAAGCCCGATGCGGATGTCGGAGCCTACAGGGCATGCCAGGCCTGCATCGGCGGCCGGCGGCACGGGGTTATCCCCTCCGCCGGAATCGCCCGGCAAGCCGGGGCGAATCGCCGCCACGGCGGCATCGGTCTCGAAACCTTCCGTCGGCGACGCTCCTCACGGCGCGCCAGGCTTCAGCGCGATCGGTCCCAGTGCGGGCGGCGCCGCATCGTCGCCTGCCGCGGGTGGCTGGGCCGCGTTCGCGAAGTCGCAGAGAGACCAGTATGGCTCGCAGCCCGCCTCGACGCACGCCGCGGCAGGCGCCGGAGTAAGCTCGACGCTGTCGCCGATGAGCGCGGTCACGCGGGCTAAACCCGCCTCCGCCGTGGAAGATCCGAGCGCCGCCCGAACCGGGCATGCCGCGAGCGGCGCGATGACCAGCCATGGAGCATCGGCCCCCGGCGGGAGTGCGCGCGAGTCGATCCCGGCGCCGACCTTCGTCCGTCCGGAGGGCGTCCATCCGGAGGTCCGGGCGCGCGGATATCCGTTGGGCTTTGAAAGCATGGAGCAATTCAGGGACTTGACGAGGCCGGTTGCGCAGGCGAACAGAGAGGGGACGGTGATCGTTTCCGGCAGTTCCGTCACCGGATTCAGCGCGAAAAAGGGCACCGCGTTCGACAAGAACCCGTCCAAACCCAAGAGCGATATCGACGTCGGCGTCGTTCGCCGGCCTACCGATCCTGCGTGGGATCACATCAGCGACGATCGAGGATTTCCAGTCGGCGCCATGCGTACCGTCGAACGCCAATATGGGGCAGGCGTCCAAAGCGCCTTGGGCCGGCAGTCTGGCATCAAGTTTTTCGACGACCGGCAGATCGCACGGGATGGACGCAGCTACATGGTGCGGCCCCACACGCCGGAGCGTTTGCGTGGCGGCGCCGGCGGAGCAAGCAGCGGCGGCGTCGCGGCGTCCGCCGCCGGCGGTCCGGTCGGCGCTAGCGCACCGCCCGCCCGAGCGTCTCACGGTGGCGCGCCCGGCAGCGCCACGCCGGTTGGCGCTGCGCCAGCCGGCGCTACGCCGGCCGGCAGCACATCCGCCGGTGGCAAGCCTTCCGGCGCCGGCCACACCTCCGGGCCCGGATCCGTCGGAAGCGGCCCTCGGTCTGGCGGCGGAAGCGCGCCGAGCGGCGGCACGAAGCTGTAGCCCGCGCCCCGCGCAAGGACGAGAGCCTTGATTCCGCGAACGAACCGGGCCCGAAAACCTCGTCGTGAAGGCAAGGGATGCTCGTCGATTTCCAATCGTGGATGCTAAGCTGCAAGGAAATCAAGACTCGTCGCGGCTTAAACAAGGAGACAAGGAACATGAGAAAACTGGTGGTGGGAACGTTCACGACGCTGGATGGCGTCATGCAAGCCCCCGGCGGCCCCGACGAGGACCGCGACGGCGGCTTCCGGCACGGCGGCTGGCTGGTGCCCTATTTCGATGAAAAATTCGTCGATATCATGACCGAGTGGACGTTGCGCGCCGGAGCCTTTCTTCTCGGCCGCAAGACCTACGACATCTTCGCGGGCTCCTGGCCCAATGCCACCGACCCGAACGACGAGATCGCCAAGGCGCTCAACACCCGGCCGAAATTCGTCGCCTCCAGGACGCTCGATCAACTCCATTGGAACAATTCAAGCCTGCTCGAGGGCGACGTTGCCCAAGAGGTCGCGAAGCTCAAGGCGCAGGAGGGCGGCGAGATCCAGGTCCACGGCAGCGGCAATCTGATCCAGACGCTGCTGCGGCACGACCTCGTCGATACCCTGCGCATTTGGCAGTTTCCCGTCGTTCTCGGCACCGGCAAGCGGCTGTTCGGAGAAGGCACGATTCCGCTCGGCTTTCGCCTGGTCGAGACGCAGTTGAACACGACCGGCGCGGTGCTGCATGTTTACGAGCGCGCGGGCGGCCTCAAGTACGGCGAGGTGGAGGTCGGGCAGGAGACGGTGATCTTCGATTCGGGGCCGGCGCTTGGCTGACGTATGAAGGCGCGCCGTTACGCCTTCGATGTCAGTGCTTGTTGATCAGCGCGGACGAAGGCATGCCTCATTGAGGTTCTCCCGATGAGGACGGCATGGCGCAGAGCTTTCTCCAAGACGAGGCGGATGCGTAAATGCCACTCGCCGGCCGGCGGGGCGGCGGTGTGCGGCTATTTGGAAAGCTTGGCGATCGCCTGCGTTGCCAACCGGTCCAGCATCTCGATGTACTGAGAGCCGCGCCCCTCCAGGGCGATCAAGTCGGAAATGGCCTCCGCCGGGCACTCCTTCGTCAGAACGAGGCAATTCTTCATCACGCGCACACGCACGCGGGAGCTGGGCGTGAAGCCGGCTTCCTGCAGCCAGCGGCCGCGCAAACGGATCCAGGGAATGTGGGGTTCCTTCTCCGGGTAAAGGGACACGGTGAGGAAACGCTCGTGAACGCGCGGTCCATCGGCATCGAACGGCTCTCGCCGAACATCGCTTCCCGATGATTTCGACTTCTTCTTTTTCATGCAAGGAGAGGGAAAGGAATGCCGAAATTGGCAAAACCGATTCTCGCTTCGCGACGCAGGACTTGTCCATTAACTATAGTTAATAGCGCGACGGGTTCCAGCGATGCAATGGTTTTCCCGCTCGCGAAACTAAGGAAGTCTTAGCACGCGCATTCCAATAAACGTGGAAGATGGAGTGAATATGTATCGTGAAGAGCGGGGATCGATATGGGTGCAAGGCGAGAGTCGTTCAATACGTCAGTTGGGCGGGAAGGGGATTCCGCCTCCGCGCGTTTGGCGCGTAATTTGCGTCGGCGCCGGATTGAATGCGCTCTATCGCAGGAGGCGTTGGCGGCGCAGGTGGGATTGTCGCAAACCTATTTGTCGCAAGTCGAATGTGGAAGCAGGAACGTCTCCCTCGATAAGATAGAAAGACTGGCGGAAGCGTTGCAGATCGATGTGGTTGATCTTTTGGGTTTGTAGCGACGTATTGGAGAGATATGTCGATCAAGCCGATTTTGCGGTGAACAAGATATCGTAAAGAGCTTCGATACTCGCAATCGGACTGAACTGACGAAGCGGAAGCACGCGAATGTTGGGACGCACAGGCTTTGTGCCCGATGAATTCGCCCTCGTATGCTTCGCGATCTTCAAGTGATCAATGGATGGAAGAGGTTCGCCGGGCTGTCCGCCAAAGAACAAGAATGGCCCCAAGGCCAGGGTGGCAGGATCGAAACGGGTCCAGATGACGCAACCGGACGGCTTGCCTGCAAGGTCGATATGAATTGTACAAGTTGTGATTTGATCCGTAAGCACCCGGGCATCTCACATTGACACGGGATACATGCGAGGTTACGCAGCCGGGCTCCAGCGGTGCGGCAAGAGTTCGTCGATGCGGTTGTTCGGCCAGGACGGCAGGCGTTCGAGCACATCCTTCATGTAGGCGAAGGCGTCATGTCCATT
>Ga0196972_1000304_pt1 | contig 31268 bp, 34 predicted proteins | sample S1v_2013CmetaG_FD_148618 | JGI IMG/M metagenome (GOLD analysis project Ga0196972, IMG submission 148618) | Soil microbial communities from Anza Borrego desert, Southern California, United States - S1+v_20-13C | ecosystem: Environmental > Terrestrial > Soil > Desert | place: USA: California...
GATCGGCTTGCCCTTCTTGGTGGTCGCGCCGTTCCACCGCATCGTGACCAGACGCCCGCCGCGGGCGGAGCCTTGCGCCACGCCGAGCAGCGCGCCCATGCCGAGCCGCTCCATCGCCGCGGGCTCGAGCACATCGACCTCGACGCCGATGGTTTCGAGATCGCGCAGGCGCTCGGCGAAGCTCTCGGGGTACAGCACGTTCGGCGGCTCGCTGACGAGGTCGCGGGCGAAGAACACGCCTTCGACGATCGCCTCGTCCTTCTCGGCGCGCGCCTTCGCGGCCGCGGTGCCGTCCATCATGATTTCCACAGCCTGCAGCGTCGGCTTCTGCTCAGGCTTCAGCTTCGTCTTGTAGGAATCGAACCGGTAGGACGCGAGGCGCGCCCCCATCGCCGCATGCGCGCCGGCTTCGGCTTTCGAAACGGTCGGCAGCCCATCGGGCTGCAGCACCAGCTTCTCGGCTCCGGAGGTGAGCGTGCGTCTCACCGCGTGGCCCGCCCAGCGCTCGATCGTCATGCCGTCGGCGGCCTCGGGCTTGCCGACGCCGATCACCAGCACGCGGGCGAAGTCGACGCCCTCCGGCGCCAGAATGTCGGCCACATTCCCCACCGCGCCCGTGAAACGCCCCGCCTTCATTGCCTTGGCGATACGACCGCCGCTGACGGCGTCCAGCGCCTTGCCGGCGTCCAAGAGGTCGCCGCCCTCCACCGCCATGATCGCCACAACATCGCCGCCGCCGGCGGTCACAAAACGGATGTCCATGAATGTCCTCGAAACCGGTTCTCGGGAATTGCAGGCCAGCGCCCGCTTCAACCTCGGTTGGCGCAGTGGTAGCCATGCCGGAAGCAATTGAAAAGCTGACGGCTGGGCTTAGGGAACAGGGCGGCGCCCCAGGACCGCTGGCGCCGGCGCCGCTCGAAGGGACGCGATGAACACGGTTTCGGCCTACATCTTCCGCCAGGCGCTGGGACCGCTTCTGGCCATTCTGGGGGCGCTCGCGGCGATCGCCATCCTGACCCAAGGCCTCAACCAGCTCGACATCATCATCACCAACCGCCGCGCCGGCTGGGCCTTCGCCTGGGTGACGATCCTGGCGCTGCCGCAGCTCATTTCGCTGATCCTGCCGATGGCGGTGTTCATCGCCACCGTCTACGCGCTGAACCGCATGCAGGGCGAGAGCGAGATCGCCGTGCTCTACGGCGCCGGCGTTTCGCGACGGCGGATCGCGCGGCCGATCCTGCAATTGGCGACGCTCGCGGCGCTGGCGCATCTGGCGATCAACGTCGTCGTGCAGCCATGGTCGTTCACGGAACGACGAGAAACTCTGTTCGCGCTGCGCACCGACATCGCCTCGAGCCTAATCGAAGAAGGCTCGTTCACCTTCCCGGCGGAGAACCTGACGCTCTACGCACGCGAGCGCGGCGGCTCGGGCGAGCTGCGCGATCTGCTGATCAACGACGCCCGGCCCGAGTACCCGATCACATACACGGCTCGCGCGGGGGCAATTGTCACGATCGACGGCGCGCCGGCCGTCGTGATGCGCGATGGCCAGATTCAGAGGCAGACGGAAGAAGGCACAGTCGATGTGCTCGATTTCGACCGCTATGTGCTGCAGATGGGCACGGAGATGGTGGAGGAGCCGGGCTATTTCTTCCTCAAGGCGTCCGACCGCACGCTCTACGAACTCTTCTTTCCCGATCTCACGTCGCATTATGACCAGCGGAACGTGGACCAGTTCCTGGCTGAAGCGCATGCGCGGCTCTCGGCGCCGCTTCTCAACATCGCGCTCGCCATGGTCGCCCTTGCCGGCGTGCTGGTCGGCGAATTCAGCAGGCGCGGCTATGCGCGACGCATCATGATCGCCGCCGTCTGGGCGCTCGTGGTGCGGCTTGCGGCCTTGGCGATCCAGGCGGCCGCCGCGGAGGATCCTCAGCTCAACGCGTTGCAATATGCGCTGCCGATCATCGTGATTGTGGTCTGCGCCGTCATGCTCGGCGGCAAGCGGGCGCGCCGCAGGCGTCAGTCGCTCGGGCCTTCGGTGCTGACGGAGGCGCCGGCATGACGTTCCTGTTCTCGCGCCTCGGGCTCTACATCATTAGCCGCGTCGTCACCGGCGTCGCCGTGGCGCTGGTCGCAGTGCTGGCTTCGATCCTGCTGATCGACATGGTCGAGCAGATGCGCACGATCGGCGAAGACGTCAGCATGTTGGAGGCGTTCCGCCTCACGCTGCTGAAGACGCCGATGCTGGTCGAGCAAACGCTGCCGTTCGTGGTGCTGGCCGGCACGATGATGGCGATCGTGGGCCTCAACCGCTCCAGCGAACTTGTCGCGATTCGCGCCGCGGGCGTTTCGGCCTGGCGCTTTCTGGCGCCTTCGGCGTTCGTGGGCGCCGCGCTTGGCGTCTTCGCCATCACCTTGCTGAATCCGATCGGCGCGCAGTTCTACAAGGCCTTCGAGTCGGAGCGCGAAGATGCGCTTTCCGCGTTCGGCGCTCAGGCAGGCGAGAACGGCGTTTGGATTCGTCAAGGCGACCGGGAAGGCCAGGTCGTCATCCACGCTGACAGCGTGGACGCGAGCGGGACTGTGCTTCAGGGCGCCACCTTCATGTTCTTCGAGGCGCGCGACAACGCGCTGCGCTTCACCCGGCGGATGCGCGCGGAAACGGCCGAACTGAAACCCGGCTTCTGGCAGCTCACCAATCTTGTCGAGGCCGCGCCCGGCGGGCGCCCGCAACGGCACACCCATTTGGCGATTCCGACGAGTCTCGACGCCACGGAGCTGATCAACCGCTTCGTTACGCCTGCGACACTTTCGTTCTGGGAGCTGCCCGGTTTCATCCACGAAGCGCGCCAGGCGGGTTTTGCGCCGACCCGCTACGAACTTAAGTGGCAGAGCCTGTTGGCCTACCCGCTGTTGCTCGCCGTTATGGCGGGGCTCGGCGCGGCCTTTTCGCTGCAGCTGCAGCGGCTCGGCAATCTGGCCAAATGGGGCGCGATGGGGGTGGGGATCGGCCTCTTTCTCTTCTTCTACAGTCAGCTCGCCGGGGCGTTCGCGATGACCCAGACGGTGCCTGCTGCTGTCGCGGCCTGGAGCGCCCCGCTGGCCGGCATGTTCATCGCTCTGGCGATGGTTGCCTTCCTCGAAGACGGCTGATCCGCAACAGGGTGTGAAACAACTTCCCCCGTGCGGCGTCGGGCGCTGGACGCGTCCAGCCGCACCCGTCTAGGTAAATACTGGAGTCGCACAGAGGGATGCGGATGAGCCGTTCGGGGGAGATGGCTGGCCGGTCGGCCGAGCGGACGCCGTCCGGCTGGGCGGCGCTGGCCGCGGCGCTGGCCGTCAGCGTCAGCTCCACGGCCCTGGCCCAAACTCAGGCCCCCTCCGCGCCGGCGGCCCCCACCGAGCAGAGCGAAAACGTCCTGCTCGAAGCCGATGAACTGATCGACGATCAAGAGGCGCGTACGATCACGGCGCAAGGCGACGTGCAGGTCCGCTATCAGGGCCGCACGATGCGGTCCGACCGCCTCGTCTATGATCTCAACACCGGCTCGATCCGCGCCAGCGGCAATGTCCAGATCGCGCTGGAAGACGGCTCAGTCACGTACGCCGAGGAGATCGAAGCCGACGAAGCCATGAACGTCGGCGCCGCGCGCGAGCTGCGCGCGCGTTTGGGCGATTCAAGCACGCTCGCCGCACGCCAGGCGCTGCGCCACGGCGAAGGCCAGAGCGAGCTGCGCAACGTCATCTATACGAGCTGTCCGATCTGCGAATCGGGCGATCGGCCGCCTACATGGAGTCTGCGGGCGCGGCGCGCAGTGCAGAACCGCGACACGCGCACGATCTCGTATCAGGGCGCGGTGCTGGAAGTCGTCGGCGTGCCGGTGCTCTACATTCCGTACATCGCGCACCCCGATCCGACGATCGAGCGCGCCTCGGGTTTCCTGCCGCCGGATATCGGCCGCAACCGTCGGCTCGGCACCTTCTATGAGCAACCCTATTATTGGGCGATCTCGCCGTCTCAGGACCTGACCGCTTCGCTGAGGCTGCACGGCAACGTCAATCCGCTGATCGGCCTCGATTATCGCAAGCGCTTCTGGTCCGGCGAAATGTCGCTCGAGACCACCTTCACCGAAGAGCAATTGTTCGACGATGACGGGGACACGTTCGGCGACGAAGTCTTCCGCTGGAGCGCGTTCGGCGAAGGCCGCTTCGAGGTCAACGATTATTGGGATTGGGGCTTTGGCCTCGAACGCGCCTACGACGATCAATATCTGCGCCGCTACGATATCGACGGCGCCGGCGAGCGCCGCGGGCCGTATGTCGGTCAGGAATTGCGATTGCTGTCGCAACTGTTCGCGATCGGCCAGAGCGAAAACTCCTACAGCTCGATCGCCGCGATCAGCTTCCAGGGTTTGCGCACGCAGGACACGTCCGACCTGCTGCCGCTGATTCTTCCGTTCGCCGAGACCGATTACGTGCTGCGCGAGCCGGTGCTCGACGGCCAGGTTCGTCTGCAAGCGAACTCGGCCGTGCTGTCTCGCGATGACAATCCGCTGACCGCCGGGACGTTCGAGGGCAGCACCGGACGGGTCTCAGTGTCGGCCAGTTGGCGCCGCGACATGATCTTCGGACCGGGCATGGTGTTCAGCCCGTTCGCCCAGGCGCGCGGCGACGTCTATCAGATCGAAACCTCCGAGGACGAATACGAGACGTTCAATCGCGGCCTCGGGCTCGCCGGCGCCGAAGTGAGCTGGCCGTTCATGCGGCCGGGTGAGCGGTTTGATCTTATCGTCGAACCGGTGGTTATGGCCGCGATCGCGACGGATGACCCGCTCGCCCCGCTCGGCGTCAACGAAGACAGCCTCGCTTTCGAACTCGACGATTCCAACCTGTTCCGTCCGAACGCCGCGCCAAATTACGATCTCTGGGAACCCGGTGAGCGGGTCAGCGCCGGCGTGCGCACGACCGCCCGGGCCCACACCGGCGAAAGCGCCTCGCTGCTCTTCGGCCGTCGCTGGCGCGACGAGCAGGCCCCGGGCTTCACGCCGCAAAACAATCTCGACGGCGAGAACACTGACTGGGTGGCCGCCGGTCAGGTGGACCTTGGACGCAATTTCGGAGCCGAAGCGCGGGTTCGCCTGGAAGACGAGACCCTCGACATCCAGCGTGTCGACCTCGGCGTGCGCGGCGCCGTCGGCCGGTTCACCGGTTACGCCCGTTATTACCGCGTCGACGAGGCGCTGCAGTTCGAGCCGACCGACCCCAACGAGGAACTTACCACAAGCTTGGGCGTCGACCTGGCCCGCGGCTGGCGGATGCAGGCGTCACTGACCAGAGACCTCGATTCAGACATAAATCTGCGCCAGGACATCCGGGCCATTTACGAGGACGATTGCACCTTCCTCGAGATTTCCTACACCCGGCGGGAAACTCAGCTAGGCGCACTCGGACCGGATGAGGGTTTGCAGATCCGGATCGGACTGCGTTCGCTCGGGGTGTTCGGCGGAAGCTGAGGCGGAGCAGACGAGAAATGAACTGGAAGCATGTTTCCGCCGCCGCGGCGGTGCTGGCGGCGGCGCTGGGGGCGACCCCGGCCGTGGCGCAGAACGCCGAGGGCGTCGCCGCCATCGTCAACGATCACGTCATCTCCACGTTCGACGTGCGCCAACGCGCGACCTTGCTGCTGGTGTCCGCCGGCATCGACGCGACGCCGGAAATGCAGCAGCGCGCGCGCGCACAAGCGCTGCGCGATCTCGTCGACGAACGCCTGCAGCTGCAGGAGACGGCGAAGTTCGACATCACCGTCACACCCGACACGATCGACCGACGCCTGGCTGACATCGCCCGCCAGAACGAAACCACCGTCGAAGGTCTGGCGCAGTCGCTCGGCCGCGCCGGCGTCAACATTCGCACGCTGCGCACGCAGATTGAAGCCGATATTGCCTGGCAGCGGCTCATTTCCGGCATGTACGGCACGCGTGTTCGCGTTTCCGAAGTCGAAATCCGCGAAACGCAACAGCGCATCGCCGCCAACGCCACGCGGCCGCAATATCAGATTTCCGAAATCTTCCTGCCGGCCGAGACCGAGCAGGAATTTACCGAGATGCAGCAAGGCGCGATGCGCCTTTTGGAACACATGCAGCGCGGCGCGCCGTTCCCGGCGGTGGCGCGTCAGTTCTCCCAAGCGCCGTCGGCCGCGGCCGGCGGCGACATCGGCTGGATCGCCGCGCCCGAGCTGGCCCCCGAACTCCAGCCGATTGCTGAACAGCTGCAGCCTGGGCAGGTGTCGCTGCCCGTGCGCACGCAGACCGGCGTCTATATCATCGCCATGCGCGACCGCCGCGCCGGCGCCGATGCGGGCGCGACCTCGATCGTCTCGCTCCGCCAGATCAGCGCGCCGGCGGCGCGGCAAGCCGCACTCGAACGGGTGCAGCGCCGAATCGAAGGCTGCGGCAACCTCGATAACAGCATCTCCGGCGTCCAGGGCGCCGAGGTCGCCGATCTCGGCCAGACGCAAGAGTCCGAGCTTTCGCCGGCCATTCGCGACCGCATCAATGGCGTCGCGGTCGGACGCGCCTCACCGGTCATCGTCGACGGCGAGCGGGTGAACACGATCGTCGTCTGCGCCCGCGAAACCGGCGGCGGCGGCATCCCGGATCGCCAGCAGATCGAGGACCGGCTGCGCGAGCAGGAGCTGACGATGCTGTCGGAGCGCTATCTGCGCAACTTGCGCCGCGAAGCGACCATCATCAACCGCACGCAGTAAGGCGATGAAGCCGCTGGCCGTTTCGATGGGCGATCCCGCCGGGATCGGCCTCGAACTGGCCGCGCGCGTCTGGGCCGAGCGCGAGGGCGCGCCGCCCTTCTTCCTGGTCGGCGATCCAGACGCCTTCGCGCGCGCCAGCGCCCGCATCGGCGCGCCGAAACCTTCGCTCAACGTCGTCACCGAAGCCGCCGATGCCGCGGCGCAGGACGGCGCGCTCGACGTCCTGCACGTGCCGCTGGCGATGGAGGAAACGCCAGGCGCGCCGAACCCAGTCAACGCGCAGGCCAAGATCGAAGCGATCAAACAGGGCGTCGACGCCGTGCGCAGCGGCGGCGCCTCCGCCTTGGTGACACTGCCGATCGCCAAGGCCGTGCTGCACACCGCCGACTTCGGCTTCCCCGGCCACACCGAATTCATCGCGCACCTGACCGAAAAGGATGAATGGGCCGAAGAGCGCGGCCCTGTGATGCTGCTCGCGGGCGCGACCCTCAAGGTGGCGCTGGCGACGATCCACACGCCGCTGGCGCAGGCGCCGAAAGCGCTCACACGAGAGCGCATCGTCAAGGTCGGACGCGTGCTCGGTCAGGCGTTGCGGCGCGACTTTGGCGTCGACGCGCCGCGCATCGCGCTCTGCGGCCTCAACCCGCATGCGGGCGAGGACGGCCACATCGGACGCGAGGAGATCGAGACGATCAACCCGGCCGCCGCGCAGCTGCGTAGCGAAGGCTGGACTGTGAGCGACGCGCGCTCGGCCGACGCGCTCTTCCACGAAGACGCGCGCCGCGGCTACGACGGCGTAATCGCGCTCTATCACGACCAGGGTCTCATCCCGATCAAGACGCTGCACTTCTGGGACGCGGTGAACGTCACGCTGGGGCTGCCCATCGTCCGCACATCGCCCGATCACGGCACCGGCTTCGACATTGCCGGCAAAGGCGTTGCGCGCGCCGACAGCTTCCGCGCTGCGCTGAAGCTCGCCTGGGAGATGGCCGAGCGCCGTTCGCGCGCATGAACGCCGACGAGTTGCCGACGCTGCGTGACGAACTCGAGACGCATGGCCTGTGGGCCAATAAGGGCCTCGGCCAACACTTCCTGCTGGATCTCAACATCACCCGCCGCATCGCGCGCACCGCCGGCGATCTTGCCGGTCAGGCGGTGATCGAAGTCGGCCCCGGTCCCGGCGGCCTGACGCGCGCCTTGCTCGAAGCCGGCGCGCACGTCACCGCGATCGAAAAAGACGCGCGTTTCCTGCCGCTGCTGGACCCCTTGATCGAATGGAGCGGTGGCCGCCTCCGCATCGTTCATGGCGACGCGCTGGCGGCGGACGAGGAGAGGCTGCTGCATGAAGCGCCGGCGGCGGCGCGCATCATCTCCAACCTACCGTACAATGTCGGCACTCCGCTGCTGGTGAAGTGGCTCAAAGCCGGCGCCTGGCGCGGGGACATGACACTCATGTTCCAGAAGGAAGTGGCGCAGCGCATCGTCGCCAAGCCGGGCAGCGACGCCTACGGCCGTCTCGCCGTTCTGGCGCAGGCGCGCTGCGACGTGCGGCTCGAGTTCACGGTCCCGGCGCGCGCGTTCACGCCGCCGCCGAAGATCGCGTCGGCCATCGTGACGTTGAGGGACCGCGCCGATCCCTACCCGCATCTCGATGCTTTGGAGCGCGTCACCGCGGCCGCGTTCGGTCAGCGCCGCAAGATGCTCCGCGCGGCGCTGCGCGCGCTGACGCCGGATGCGGAAGACGTGTTGCGCGCGGCGGGTATCGAGCCGACCGCGCGCGCGGAAGAGATTGATCAGGCCGGCTTCCGCCGGCTCGCGGATGCTTGGCGCCAGCGCTCTAGCTGAGCTTGAACAGGCGTTTCAGCATTTCCCGCTGGTGATCCTGTCCGCCAAAGAAAATTGCGAGCACGCGGACGACATGTGCACTGTCATCGACGGTGAAGTAGTAAATCGCGCGATCCTTAGTGACACTGCGCATGCCGGGCAGCATGTCAGGATGCAGCGCATTTTCGAGCGCACGCAGTTCGGCTTTTACGCGCTCTATTCGCGCGCTGGCTCGATCGAATGCGCATTCGAGCGTGTCGCCAAAATGCATGTAACTTGCGAGCAGAAAGTCAAAAAGCGCATCAAGGTCGCGTTCGGCGGCAGCGCTGCGCTCGACGCTATACCTTTCGCGTTTGGCCAAGACACTGCTCTCGCTTGCGCTTCAGCATCGCGTCGATCTCGGCATCGCTTTCATCCATCGAGACAAACGGGCCCTGCGCGCGCTCCATCAACAGCGCCTTGAGTGCGGCGGCTTCGGCTTCCTTCGCCTCTGTCTCCAAGCGAAGCATCTCGAGGCCCTGCTGCAACACCGCGCTCAGGCTCGAATACCGGCCCTCCTCCACCAGCTTTCGGGCATAGGCCTCCTGGGCATCGGTCAGCGAGATCGAGGTCTTCACGGTCATGGTGTGACTAAGTAGCACCATGGCCGCCGTCGTCTAGGTCTGCCCTTCGCGCTCCGTCGCACGGAAACGTCGTGCGGTGGTAATTCGATCCCCAGCCGCGGAAGCCGCGCGCGTCGATGTGGAAGCGCACGCCGGCATAGATGCCGAGGCCGACATTCGCTTGCGCGCCGGCGGCGGCGTGGACGGGACAGAGCAGCTCGATCAGCCTCTCCCGCGTCAACGCCCGATTGAGCGGCACGAGATCGAGCGCCTGGTATTGCCTGTGCGCGCTCTGCGGCGCGCCGCGGATGCAGGCGTTGAACTCGGGCGCGCGATAGCCGGACACGACGCGCACCTCGCCGATCACGGGCCGCACATGATCGCGAATGAAAACGAGCGCCGGCACAATCCGCGACCATTCTTCTTCCGGCGGAATCCAAAAGCGCTCGGGGGCGCACTCGGGACGGAGCTGGTCGACCATCCAGAGCTGATAGGCTGGGACGACGTCGCCGACATTCGCCGCCTGCAGCTGCGCTTCGAACCGCGAAAACGCGGCGGCGCGCTCCGGCGTCGCCGCGACCCAGCGCTCGAAGTAAGCGCGATCGTCGACCAGGTCGCGCACGGCAAGGCACGACGCCAGCAGCAGCAGCGCGAGCGCGGCCAGCCAACGCACCGTCACACGCCCCGCTTCAGCCGCTCGACGTGCAGAGCGAGCCACATCTGCCGCTGCCGCTTCAACCGCTCGGCGGCGAGGATCTGCTTGATCTGCCCCAAGGTCTGTTCGAGCAGCGTGTTGACGAGCACGTAATCGTACTCCTCCCAGTGACTGATCTCGTCGAGCGAACGGGCCATGCGCCTTGCGATCACGTCTTCGCTGTCTTCGTTGCGCGCCCGCAGGCGCCGCTCCAATTCGGCCATCGACGGCGGCAGGATGAAGATGCCGACCACGTCCTGCGGCTCGGCCGCACGCAGCGCGCGCGCGCCCTGCCAATCGACGTCGAACAGCACGTCGCGGCCCTGGATCAGCATCGCTTCGACGGGCGCGCGCGGCGTGCCATAATGATTGCCGAACACCATCGCGTGCTCCAGAAACTCGCCCCGATCGGCCATTTCCTCGAACTGCTCGCGCTGCATGAACTTGTATTCGCGCCCGTCGACTTCGCTCGGCCGCGGCGGTCGCGTGGTGGCGGAAACCGAGAGCGACATGTTGTCGTCAGCTTCCAGCAGCTTCTTCGCGAGCGTCGATTTGCCGGCGCCGGACGGGCTCGACAGCACGAACATGAGGCCGCGCCGCGCGACGTTCTCATTCAACATTGGCGGCCTGCTCCTTGATCTGATCGACCACGGTCTTGAGATCGAGGCCGATACGCGTGAGTTCGAGATCGGCGGATTTCGAGCACAATGTGTTGGCCTCGCGCGTCAGTTCTTGGCTCAGGAAATCGAGCCTGCGGCCAGCGGGCTCGGGCTTGGTGATCAGCGCGCGCAGCTCGACCGCGTGCGCAGCAAGACGTTCGAGCTCCTCCTGCACGTCGGCGCGGGTCGCGGCGATCGCGGCCTCCTGGGCCACGCGTGCCGGATCGAGCTTGATCTCGGGCGAGAGCGCTTCGAGGCGCTGGCGGATGCGTTCGAGCGCTGCGGACGGGGCGGCGGCGGCCGATGCGCGTGCGGCGGCGATCAGCGCGTCCATGCGATCGGCGGCGTCGCTGAAGATCCCAGCGAGCGCGCGGCCTTCGGACTGGCGCGCCGCGGCAAGGCTTTCGAGCGCGATCGCGAAACCCGCGAGCAGCGCATCGTCGAAAGCCGCGCGCTCTTCCTCGCTCATCACCGCGGCTTCCTCGGTCTGCACCACGCCGCGCACGGCCAGCAACCCGTCCCAACGCGGCTTCTCGACCTTGCCCTCGCGCACCAGCGCCTCGCCGGCGCCGATCAGCCGCTCGACCAGGGCGAAGTCGATCTTCATCGGCGGCGGCGCAGCGAGATCCCGCGCGAGCGTCAACGTCGCCTGCAGCGAACCGCGCTTGAATTTGGCGCTCGCCGCCGCGCGCGCCGGCGGCTCGAGCGCGTCGAACCCTTGCGGCAAGCGCAGCTTCAGATCGAGCCCGCGCCCGTTGACGCTTCTGAGCTCCCAAATCCAACGATGGCCGGCGTGTTCGCCTTCAGCGCGGGCGAACCCTGTCATGCCCGAAATAGTCATTGAGGCTGCTTACAAGGGAATCGCACGCGGCGCATCCCCGGCTTGGATCAGCGTCCGGCCCGTTCGGCCGCCAGTCGCTCGCGCTCGATCACCCGCCAGCGGGCGACGTTGCGGTTATGCTCATCGAGCGTCTCGGCGAAGATATGCCCGCCGGTGCCGTCAGCGACGAAGAAGAGCGCGCGCGAGTCGGCCGGGTTGGCCGTGGCTTCGAGCGCGGCCCGGCCCGGATTGGAGATCGGCGTCGGCGGCAGGCCGTCGATCCGATAGGTGTTGTAGCCAGTGTCGAGCGCAATCTCGCTGGCGCGGATGGTGCGCCGGTTGCCCTGCGCGTCGACCAGACGGCCATCGCGGCAGCGGTTGGGGTGCACTTTGCAGACGCCGTAGATGATGGTCGGGTCGGTTTCGAGCCGCATTGGCCGGCGCAGCCGGTTCACGAACACGGCGGCGACCAGCGGCCGCTCCGAAGCAATGCCCGTTTCTCGTTCGACGATGGACGCCAAGGTGACGAACTCTTCCGGCGTGCTGATCGGCAAATTCTCGGCGCGCCGCGCCCAAATTTCCTCAACCGCGCGGTCGTGCGCCTCGCGCATCTGCTGCAGCAAAGCCGCGCGCGTCATGCCGCGTTGAACGTGATAGGTGTCCGGCAGGATCGAGCCTTCCGGCGGCGCCTCCGGCATTTCGCCGGTGAGCACGTCGGATTCTTCCAGAATACGCATTACGCCGTCGATGGTGATGCCTTCGGGAAACGTGATCGCATGCTGCAGCGCATCGCCGCCGGAGATCATCTCGACGATCTGCTTCACCGAAGCGCCCGCGGGGATGCTGTATTCGCCCGCCTGCAACGGCTCGCCGTTGGAGTAGATGCGGTTGGCGATGCGGAACAGAAGCGCATCCGTGACGAGGTTCTGTTCCTGCAGCGCGCTTGCGATCGAAGCGCCGTTGGCGCCGCGCTCGACCACGAACGCGGTTTCCTGGGTCGACGGGCCAGGCCGCGTGACCGCGCTATAGAAAAACGCGGCTGCAAAAAGGAGCGCCGCGCCGCCGGCAACCGCAGTCCAAAACAGAAAGGAGCCAAACCCGCCGCCGCTGCGGCGAGGTTCAAACCGGGCCATCAATCCACCGCTGTCAGGATCACGGCTGCGTTGGTGCCGCCGAATCCGAACGAATTCGACATCGCCGCTTTCACCGGCCGCTTCTTGGCCTTTAGCGGCGTCAAATCTATGGCGGACTCGACCGACGGATTGTCGAGATTCAGCGTCGGCGGCACCACGCCGTCGCGGATCGCCAGCGCGCAGAACACCGCCTCCACCGCGCCCGCGGCGCCAAGCAAATGGCCGATCGCCGACTTGGTCGACGACAGCGACAGGTTCCCGGCGGCGTTCCCGAACAGGCGCTCGACCGCTTTCAGCTCGATTTCATCGCCCAGCGGCGTCGAGGTGCCGTGCGCGTTGACGTAATCGATGTCGCTCGGCGACATGCCGGCGTCCTTCAACGCCATTGTCATGGCGCGGAAGCCGCCGTCGCCGTCATCGGACGGGGCGGTGATATGATAGGCGTCGCCGGAGAGCCCGTAGCCTTTGACTTCGGCGTAGATTTTGGCCCCGCGCGCTTTGGCGTGCTCGTACTCTTCGAGCACCAGGCAGCCGGCGCCCTCGCCCATGACGAAGCCGTCGCGGTCTTTGTCATAGGGCCGCGAAGCCCGTTCCGGCGTTTCGTTGAAGCCGCTCGAAAGCGCCCGCAAGGCGCAGAAGCCGGCCATCGCCAAACGGCCGACCGCCGCTTCGGCGCCGCCGGCGACCATCACGTCCGCATCGCCGTGCACGATGAGACGCGCAGCATCGCCGACAGCGTGCGCGCCGGTGGCGCATGCCGTCACCACAGCGTGGTTGGGTCCGCGGAAACCGTGACGAATGGAGACTTGTCCCGACGCCAGATTGATCAGCGCGCTCGGAATGAAGAACGGCGAAATCTTGCGCGGGCCGTCCTTCTCCAATTGCAGAGCGGTGTTGCCGATCGCTTCGATGCCGCCGATGCCGGAGCCGATCAGAACGCCGGTGCGGTTCTTCGCTTCGTCGTCGGCAGGCTTCCAGCCGCTATCGGCCACCGCCTCGTCGGCGGCGGCGATCGCAAACAAGATGAAGTCTTCGATGCGGCGCTGTTCTTTCGCCGACATGACGTTGTCGGGGTTGAACGCGTGTTCGTCGCCGGCGCCGCCGGCGCGGCCGTCCGTTCGCGGCACCATGCAGGCGATCCGGCACGGCAGATCGTCCACCTTGAAGTGTTCGATCCGGTTCGCGCCGGACTTGCCCGCGAGCAATCGCTCCCACGTGGCTTCGCGGTTCGCGGCCAGTGGGGTGACGAGCCCTATGCCTGTGATGACGACGCGCCGCATGCGCGTGCGCAGGGCTTAGCCCTGCTTCTCCGAGATGAACTTCACCGCGTCGCCGACGGTTTGGATGTGCTCGGCGGCGTCGTCCGGGATCTCGATGCCGAACTCTTCTTCGAACGCCATGACCAGCTCGACATTGTCCAAGCTGTCAGCGCCCAGGTCATCGATGAAGGAAGCCTTCTCGGTCACCTTTTCCGGCGGCGCTTCGAGATGCTTGATCACGATAGCCTTCACGCGCTCAAAAACTTCCGACATGCACGCCTCGCTGGTGCTGAAAAATTGGTCACGCTCCGAAGAACGCTTGTGAGCGGCCTTTTGGCCACTGGAACGGTCCTAGGCAAGCCCTTTTCACCGCCATGGGTGCAGGGCCGCTCCTCAGATCATGGCCATGCCGCCGTTCACATGCAACGTCTGGCCGGTCATGTAGCCGGCCTCCTCGCTGGCCAGGTAAACCGCGGCGGCTGCGACATCAGAGCCCTCGCCAAGACGGCCGGCGGGGATTTTTCCAAGCAGCGCCGTCTTTTGGGCTTCGTTCAGCACGTCCGTCATCGGCGAGGCGATAAAGCCGGGGGCGATGCAGTTGGCGGTGACGTTGCGGCTCGCGACTTCGGCCGCCAGCGCCTTGGTGAAACCGATCATGCCAGCCTTGGAGGCCGCGTAATTCGCCTGTCCGGGGTTTCCGGTGACGCCCACAACCGAGGTGATGCCGATGATCCGGCCCCAGCGGTTCTTCATCATCGTCTTCAGCGCCGCGCGCGAGAGGCGGAAATAGCTCTCCAGATTGATCTTGAGGACGTTCTGGAAGTCCTCGTCCTTCATCCGCAGCAAGAGGCCGTCCTTGGTGATGCCGGCGTTGGCGACGAGGATGTCGAGCCGCCCGCCCAGCGCTTGCTCGGCCTGGCCTATCAGGGCGTCGACCGCCGCGGCGTCGGAGAGGTTGCACGGCGTGATTGGATGATCGCCGCCGAGTTCGGCGCGGACCTTCTCCAGCGCCTCCACCCGGGTTCCCGAGAGCGCAACCCGCGCCCCTCGCGCGGCCAGCGCCTTGGCGATTGCGCCGCCAATGCCGCCGGAAGCGCCGGTGACCAGCGCAGTTTTTCCCGTGAGATCAAACATGATGGTTCCTCTTGCCGGCCCGGCTTATTCGCCGCGGGCGGCCGCCGCAAGCTTCAGCACCGTGTTCCAATTACGCGCCGTCCCGAGCTTTGGAAGCTTCAGCTTCGACGGACCCTGCCCGCTCGGAAACTTGATGTAGAGGCAGCGCTCGCCTTGTTTGACGTCTTCGCCGGTGAGCGAGCTCGTCTTCATCGCCTCCATCTCGGCGGCGCTCGCAGCTTCGCGCATGAAGTTGACCACCATGAAGGACGGCGTCGTCTTCGTGAACGCCTTGAACGGATCGGCGGCGATGATCGCATCCAGCTCATCGGCGGTGCGGACGAACACGTCGGTCTTCAGCCCAAGCCCGTCGAGAATGAGCTTTTCCAGCGCCGCCTCGAGCTTCGGGCCTTTCTGCTTGGCGTCCAGAACGAGATTGCCGCTCGCGATCAGCGTGCGCACATCGCTGTAGCCGCCCGCTTCGATGACGGCGCGCAGTTCGCTCATCACCACTTTACGCTTGCCGAGATTGACGCCGCGAAGCAGCGCGACTTGGCGCGGCATCAAACGCTCTTCGCGAACGCTTCCAGGTCCGCCGGCTCGTTCAGCGCGACCGCCTCCGCGTCCGGCGCGTTGCGCTTGACCATCCCGGAAAGCTGTTTGCCGGCTCCAACCTCGGCGAAACGTGCGACCCCGCCGCCGGTCGCCATCCATTCGATGCTCTCGCGCCAACGCACGCGGCCGGTGACTTGCTCGATGAGCAGCTTCCGCACCAAGGCCGGCTCATGCACCGGCTGCGCCGTCACGTTGGCGACGACGGCGGGATTGAACGGCGAAATCTGCGTGTCCGCGAGCGCTTCCGCCATCGCCGCCGCCGCCGGCTGCATCAGCGGCGAATGGAACGGCGCGGAAACATTGAGCGGAATGGCGCGCGCGCCCCGCTCCTTCGCAGCGGCCAAGGCGGCGTCGACGCCCGCCTTCGAACCGGAGATCACGACGTTGCCGACATTGTTGTCGTTGGCGACCACGACGACGCCCGCGCTCGAGCCCGCTTCGGCGATCTCCTCGGCCAGCTTCACATCGACTTTGCCGATCAGCGCCGCCATCGCGCCTTCACCCACTGGCACGGCGGCCTGCATGGCATTGCCCCTCGTGCGCAAGAGCCGCGCGGCGTCGCTGATCGTCAGCGCGCCGGCTGCGGCAAGCGCCGAATATTCGCCGAGCGAGTGCCCGGCGACATAAGCCGCCTTGGCGACCGGCGCGCCGAACTCGCGCTCCAGCACGCGCATCGCGGCAAGGCTCACGGTCATGAGCGCCGGCTGAGCGTTGGCCGTGAGCGTGAGATCGTCGGCGGGCCCTTCGAAGATGAGACGCGAGAGTTTCTCGCCGAGCGCCTCGTCCACTTCCTGGAACACCTCACGCGCCGCGGCGAAGGCGTCGTGAAGGTTCTTGCCCATGCCGGGTGTCTGGCTCCCCTGGCCGGGGAAGATGAAAGCGATGGTCATACGCTGCGACTTAGCTCAGCGACGCTTGTGCGACAATCGCGTCCGCAAAGCCGCTTGGGTCCTCGCCGCGCGAAGCTTCTCCACAGCAATGGCTCCGCGTCCGCACGGCCCGTCACGCGTTGCGCTCGCGCGCGGCGCCAGCAATGCATGAACTCGAATTATACCGCCGCTCATTGACAGCGGACGCGAGATGCAACGGAGTGAGTCTCGGGTCTTGGGGGAAGCAACGTGCGTGCGCTCGCCGCTCGCGCACTTCCAGGGGGACCACACGATGCGAAGCCTGCGCCTCGCAGCGATACCGCTGTGCCTCGCCGCCGTCGCGCTCACCAGCGAAGCGATGGCGACCGGAAGCCACCATCACAACACCTACGGCGGACAGAACGGCGAAAACGGCCAGAACGGCGCCAACGGACAGAACGGCGCCAACGGGCAGAATGGCGCCAACGGGGTGAACGGCCAGAACGGATCGAACGGCGAGAACGGAGCGAATGGCCAAAACGGCTCGAATGGCGCGAATGGCCAGAACGGGCAGAATGGCCAGAACGGCGAGGCGGGACGCGACGGCCGCGATGGACGCGACGGCCGCGCCACCGAAATCCCCGCCGCAACCGCCTACGCCGCGCCGGTGATCGCCACCGAAGACACCTGCATGGGCTCGAGCTCGGTCGGCGCGCAGGGTATGGCTTTTGGCGTTTCCGTCGGCACCACCTGGCGCGACCGCAATTGCCAGCGGCTCAAGAACTCGCGCGAACTCGCCGCCATGGGCTTCGACCGCGCCGCCGTCGCGCTGCTGTGTGTCGACGACGACGTGCGCGAAGCCATGAGCAATGCCGGGACGCCGTGTCCGGGAGAGACGCAGCAAGCTTCGCTGGCGACAGACTCCGAACCTGCGCGCGGCGAGCGCCGCCGTTCGTTCTTCGGCCGCTAAGCGCTCCGAATGTACGCGCGCACGCTAGGTTCGGTGCTGGCCACGCTGTTCGTCGGCGCAGCGAACACACACGCGCTGGCGGAGGAAAACTGGGCCGACGACACCGCGGTCGACGAACCGCACCGCGATAGGGCGCGCGAGGCGCCGCTGCGCTCCTCAAATGGCGACTACGAAACAGCCGGCCTGATCGGCACGCGCGAGATTGCCTACACCTCGGCGCGCACGCCCGTCGCCACCGCCTACGCCGCCCCGCTCGTGGCGTCGCACGATACCTGCATGGGCTCGCGCGTGTTCGGCGTGCAAGCGGCGGGCTTCGGCGTCTCGTTCGCCACCACTTGGCAGGACCGCAGCTGCCGCCGGCTCAAGAACGCCCGCGAACTCTACGCGCTCGGCTATCGCGATGCAGCGGTGCAGCTCTTGTGCCTCGACGATGAGGTCCAGGCCGCTATGGAGCGCGCCGGCACGCCATGTCCCGGCGTGCGCCTGATCAGCACGGCGCCAGCGCCGCCGCCCGAACCTGAACCCGAGCGCGAACCGCCGCTGATCACCTTCGACGACGTGCTGTTCGATTTCGATCGCGCGACGCTGCGCCCCGAGGCGGACGCCATTCTCGAGCCGCTGCTGGCGAGGATGCAGGCTGATCCGTTGATGCAGATCGACATCGAAGGCCACACCGATTGGATCGGCGCGGACGCCTACAATCAGGATCTCTCCGAGCGGCGCGCCCGCGCCGTCGTGGACTGGCTCGTCGCCCACGGCGTCGCGACCGAGCGCATCAATGCGGTCGGCCGCGGCGAGAGCGAACCGGTTTCGACCAACGCGACCGCAGAGGGCCGACAACTCAACCGCCGCGTCGAGATCAGACGGCGCAGCTAGAGCTTCCCGAAAGGGAAACGACCGGAGGAGACGGCGTCCACCACCCCCAAGACAAAGGCGAGCGCCGCGCCGTCTCCTCCGCTCAGTCAGTGACGCCCTATTCGGCGACTTCAAAACGCACCGGCGCGCGGACATAACCGCCGGCCAAGCGCGGATCGGCGCGAAAGTAGCGGGTAATCTCAGCCGCTGCCTGCCCGAAGCCCCAGCCTTCTGGCTCTTCGGACTCGATATCGCAGTCGGCCAGGCTGCCGTCCCGTTGCACAACGCAGAGAAGAACGGCGCGTCCACGCACGCCGAAGAACAAGGCGAAGAAGGGATAGTGGCGTTCCAGGTCCGCGCCGCTCGGCTGTTGTGTCCAAAAGCCGCCGCCCGTTGTCGTCGTTGCCGCCGCTTTTGGCTCCGCCGCCGCCTGAGCTGACGCCGCCATTGGCGCGAATGCGATTGCCAGCGCCGCGCACAAAGGGATCACTGACCGCATCGTCACTCAGCCCAAAAACGGATCGGGATCCGCACGCGTCCGCCAGACGTGGGCTGTCCATCGCGCGTCATAGGCGCCATCCGGAAATGGCGGGACACCCGAAGCGCGGCCTGCTCGAAGCCCGCCCCCTCTGGACTTGCTGAGACGATCACACAAGTGAGCCGTCCGTCGTGCCCGACGATGCACTCCAGCAGCGCCTCGCCGTTAACGCCTTGGCGTAGCGCCTCGCTCGGATAGTAGCGCACGAAGTCCTGCGCCGTTGGGCGCTGCAGCCAGGTGGGGCTGGTCACCACTGGCAGATTGGGCGGCGCTGGCGGCGGGTCGACGGCCACTGGGAGCGGCATCGTCGGAAATCGGACCATGACGGCGATAGGACGCCCATCGGTCGGTGCGCCGCCGCCGTCTTGCGCCGCGATGCGCGCCTGAGACGCCGCCTCTATCGCGGCAGCACGGAAATTCTCTGCGACGCCGCTGGGCGCCTCGCAGTGGGCCAAAGTATCCCGTTCCACCCTGCACTGGAGCGGAACACGCGCCTGGTATTCGCTGGTCGAGAATGGATAATGGAATTGGGCCTGCGGCGGCTCGGTCAGCCAAACCGGTTCGGTGATCGGCGCTGGTCCAGCTTGCTGGGCCATCGCCACGCCCGTTGCGGCCACGAGGCCCACAAACGCCGCCGCTTGCCAAAGTGGTCGCATCTGGCCCCTCCTGCCTCGGCAGCTTAAAGGCGTACGGCCACCTAGCCCAGAGCTTGCTTTTCCCCATCGTTTCGCTTAGGTCCGCGCCTTCGCGATCCGCGGCCCCGGGGGCATCCGCCGCCCGGGGTCCATCGTTTTGGCTCGTCCGCCCCTTCGGGAGCGGCTCTTCCAGGGCCAGGGCGCCGCGGGTCCTGGGAAGAGGACAATATGGCATTCTACGAACACGTGCTGATTGCGCGGCCGGAAATCTCGCCGCAGCAAGTCGATGCCCTCGTCGAGGACATCACCAAGACTATCAAGGAACTCGGCGGGGCGACCACCAAGACCGAGTACTGGGGTCTCCGCAACCTGACCTACCGGATCAAGAAGAACCGCAAGGGCCACTACGCGCTGATCAACATCGATGCGCCGGCGAGCGCCGTGCACGAATTGGAGCGGCGCCTGCGGATCAACGAAGACGTCATGCGCTTCAAGACCATCCGAGTCGAAGAACTCGACGAGGAAGCGTCGCCGATCCTGGCCCGCCGCGACCGCGACGAGCGCCGCCGTTCGCGCCGCGAAGGCGGACGCGATGGCGAAGAAGGCGGCGGCGGCGAATTTGAAGGCGGGGAGGAATAATTATGGCCCAGAAGCAAGCCAAAGGCGCCCCGAAGTTCAACATCTCGAACATTCCGGCGCGCCGCCCGTTCGGCCGCCGGCGCAAGGTGTGCCCGTTCTCCGGCGCCGCCGCGCCGAAGATCGACTACAAGGACGTGAAGCTGCTCCAGCGCTACATCAGCGAAAAGGGCAAGATCGTCCCGGCGCGCATCACCGCCGTTTCCGCCAAGAAGCAACGCGAACTCGCGCGCGCGATCAAGCTCGCGCGCGAACTCGCTCTGCTGCCGTTCGCCGTTCAGTAAGGAGGACGAAGCAATGCAAGTCATCCTGCTTGAACGCGTCGAAAATCTCGGCGCTCTCGGCGAAGAAGTGAAGGTGCGCGACGGCTATGCGCGCAACTTCCTGTTGCCGCAGAAGAAGGCGTTGCGGGCCACCGAAGCCAACCGCAAGGTGTTCGAGGCCCGCCGGGCCGAGCTCGAAGCGCGCAACGCGGAAGCCAAGGCTGCCGCCGAAAAGGCGAGCGGCAAAATCGACGGCTCCTCGTACGTGCTGATCCGCCAAGCCGGCGAAGCCGGCCAGCTCTACGGCTCGGTCTCCTCGCGCGATATCGCCGACGAGATCGCCAAAGCCGGCGGCAAGATCGATCGCAACGCGGTCGTGCTCGACAAGCCGATCAAGACCATCGGCGTCTATGACGTCCGCGTGCGCCTGCACGCGGAGGTGTCGGCGACGGTGAAGGTCAACGTGGCGCGTTCTGCCGACGAAGCCGAGCGCCAGGCGCGCGGCGAAAACGTTATCGCCTCGGCGATCGAAGCCGAACGCTCGCAGGTCGAAGCCGCCGCCAAGGAATTGGCCGCCGCGTCGATCACCAACGAACCGGGCGCGCGCGCGGAATAATCCGCAACGCATCCAAAGTTTAGGGCCCGCGCATCTCACCGGTGCGCGGGCCTTTTGCTTTCCACGGCCCGCGCTCTGGCGCTAACATCGCGCCGACGGAGGGACACTTACATGATCGATAGACGCCGCCTCTTGCTCGCCAGCGCAGCGCTTGGCTTCACCGCCGCATGCGCAAGCACGCCTTCAGCCGAGGCGCCCGCGCACCAGACCTATTCGGCGGCGGCGTTTTTCCAGACGACGTCCTTCGCGATGAGTTCGCCCGCCGGCTTCGGCTTCTCGCCGGACGGCCGCTTCATCCTCACCGCCAATGACTCGAGCGGCGTGTTCAATACTTACGCGCTGTCGATCGAGGGCGGCGCGCCCGTGGCGCTGACGAATTCGACCACCAACGCGACATTCGCGGTCTCGTACTTCCCGAATGACGAGCGCGCGCTGGTCAGCGCCGACGAAGGCGGCAACGAACTCGACCACCTCTATGTCCGCGAACGCGACGGCACGTTGCGCGACATCACGCCCGGCGAGAACGTCAAAGCGAGCTTCCTCGCCTGGCGCAGCGACGGCGGCGCGTTCTGGGTCACCTCGAACGAACGCAACGAACAGGTGTTCGACCTCTACGAATACGACGCGACTTCGTATCAGCGCCGGCTGGTCTACGAAAATCCAGGCATGGAGATCGCCGACGTCTCCCGCGACGGGCGCTGGCTCGCGCTGGTGCGCCCGCGCACGACTGCCGACAGCAATCTCTATCTGGTCGATCTGCGCGCGAGCGGCGCCGCGCGCGAGCCGCGGCTGATCACCGAGCACACCGGCAATATCAGCTACGGCGTCTACGAGTTCACGCCGGACAACGCCGCGCTGATCTACGCCACCGACGAGCATGGCGAATACAACCAGGCTTGGCGCTATGACTTGGCTTCCGGCGAGAAGACGCCGCTGATCCAGGCCGAGTGGGACGTGATGTTCGTCGTCCACTCGCCGAGCGGGCGCTACCGCGTCTCGGCCGTGAACGCCGATGCTTCGACCGAAGTGACGATCCTCGACACGCAAACCCGTCAGCCCATCAGCCTCACCGGCGTCCCGGCCGGCGATCTGGCGCAGGTGCGCTTCAACCGCGACGAAACCAGGATCGCCTTCACGGTGGCTTCCGACACTTCGCCGTCCGACATCTTCACCGCGCCGCTCTCGACCGGCGCCGCCACGCGCCTGACGCACGCGCTCAATCCCGAGATCGACGAAACGCTGCTCGTGGAAGCAAGCCTCGTTCGCTATCCGAGCTTCGACGGCCTGCAAATCCCGGGCATCCTCTATCGCCCGCGCACGGCGAGCGCCTCGACCCCCGCGCCAGCCATCGTGCTCGTGCACGGCGGCCCAGGCGGGCAGAGCCGGCGCGGCTATTCGGCGATGGTCCAGCATCTGGTGAACCACGGCTACGCCGTGCTCGCCGCCAACAACCGCGGCTCGTCCGGTTACGGCAAGACCTTCTTCAACATGGACAACCGCCGGCACGGCGAAGTCGATCTCGACGACATCGTCTACGCGCGTACCTACCTGCAATCGCTCGATTGGGTCGACGACAGCCGCATCGCCATTATGGGCGGCTCGTACGGCGGCTACATGGTCGCGGCGGCGCTGGCGTTCCGCCCTGACGTGTTCGACGTTGGCATCGACATTTTCGGCGTCACTAACTGGTCGCGCACGCTGACTTCGATCCCGCCCTGGTGGGAGAGCTTCCGCGAAGCGCTCTACGACGAAATGGGCGATCCCGCGACCGACGCGGACCGCCATCGCCGCATCTCGCCGCTCTTCCATGCGGGCAACATCCGCAAGCCGCTGCTCGTCATCCAAGGCGCGAACGATCCGCGCGTGCTGCAGGTGGAGAGCGACGAACTCGTCGCCGCCGTGCGCGCCAACAACGTGCCGGTCGAGTACGTGATCTTCCCCGACGAAGGCCACGGCTTCCTACGCAAGGAAAACCGCATCACCGCGCAGGAGGCGTATCTGAGGTTCTTGGAGCAGCATTTGCGGGGCGCGCCGGCGAACTGACACCCATCCTCGGACGAATGCGAAGCGAGCATTCCGGGGCCCATAAACACGTGTGCGTCGAGCGGAGGCGCTATGCCTTTCGGCCTCCGTGTTTATGGGTCCCGGGTTCGCCGCTTCGCGCCGCCCCGGGGATGGGTTGGGCGGCCGACTCGTCATTCCGGGTCAACAACAAAGAGCCGGGGACGACTCACCAAAAACCGCGGTCAAGGTTTCGGCGCGTAAACAAATGCGCGCGCGAATCGGATCATCTTGCCGGCGATGTCGACCCAGCAAGCCCTGCCCCTTGCCGCGCCCGCGCCTGCCCCGCAGCCGCGCGTCGCGCCGCACAACCTCGAAGCCGAACAGGGCCTCCTGGGCGCGATCCTGTTCGACAATGAGACCTACAATCGCATCAACGCGAACCTTCAGGCCAAGCACTTCTACGATCCGGTGCACGGCCGCATTTTCCAGGCCTGTCAGGACCTGATCGCCGCCGGCGAACTCGCGGACGGGGTAACGCTGAAGGAGCGCTTCGCCCGCGACGGCGGCATCAAGGAGATCGGCGGCGCCGTCTATCTGATGAAGCTGATGGAGGTCGCCGCGCCGCTCTCGGCGCAAGCGCAATCCTACGCCGATCTCATCTACGATCTGGCGCTGCGGCGCGAACTCATCCGCGTCGGCAACGTGATCTCGGACCTGGCCGAAAACCCGCCCGAAGATCACGACGCCAAGGACATCATCGAAGAAGCCGAACGCACGCTCTTCTCGCTTGCCGAAAGCGGCGCCGCATCGGCGGGCTTCTCGCCGTTCTCGCGCGCGCTGGCGCACTCGATCGAAACCGCCGCCGCCGCCTACGAAAGCAAGACCGACGTTTCCGGCCTCGCCACCAATTTCGAGGACCTCGACCGCATGCTCGGCGGCTTGCACCCGTCCGACCTGATGATCCTCGCCGGGCGCCCATCGATGGGCAAAACCTCGCTCGCGCTCAACATCGCCTTCAACATCGCCAAGAACAAACTCGAATACGACCGCGCGCCCGAGGACGCGAAGCCCGAGACCAAAGGCGGCATCGTCGCCTTCTTCTCGCTCGAAATGTCGGCCGAACAGCTGGCGACGCGCCTTCTCTCGGACGCCGCCGAAATCGAGTCCGACCGCATTCGCCGCGGCAAGATTTCGAAACAGGAATACGAGCGCCTGGCCGACGAGGCGGTGAACCTGCAAAAACTGCCGCTGCACATCGACGAAACCGGCGCCATCGGCATCGCCCAGCTGCAGGCGCGCGCGCGCCGGCTGCAGCGCACCAGCGGGCTCGACTGCATCGTCATCGACTACCTCCAGCTGGTCACCGGCTCGAAGAAGGGCAGCGACGGCCGGGTGCAGGAGGTCAGCGAAATCACGCAAGGGCTGAAGGCGCTGGCGAAGGACCTGAAAGTGCCGGTGATCGCCCTCTCGCAGCTCTCGCGCCAGGTCGAAAACCGCGAGGACAAACGGCCGCAGCTCTCGGACCTCCGGGAATCCGGCTCGATCGAACAGGACGCAGACTCGGTCCTGTTCGTGTACCGCGAAAGCTATTATCTAGAGCGCGCCGAGCCGCGCGAGGGCACCGACGAGCACATCGCGTGGATGCGGCAGGTGGACGAAGTGCGCAACCAGGCCGAAGTCATCATCGGCAAGCAGCGTCACGGTCCGATCGGGAAAGTGAAGCTCTTCTTTGACAGCCGCTACACCAGATTCGGCAACCTCTCCGCCCGCACGTGAGCCGCCCCGCCTCGCGCGCATCCGCGTCGATCACGCCGCGATCGTAGAGAACTGGCGCTTCTTCCGGAAACGCGCGCCGAACGCGGCGACGGCCGCGGTGGTGAAAGCGGACGCGTATGGGCTGGGCGCCGTCGGCGCTTCGCGCGCGCTCGCTCAGGCCGGCGCGCGCGTCTTCTTCACCGCGACGTTCGGCGAAGCCGCGCTGGTGCGCAAAGCGCTTGGCGAGGGGCCGCAGATCTTCGTCCTCAACGGGCCGAGCGAAACGGACGTCGCCCGCTTCGCCGAAGCGAAGCTGACGCCGATCCTCAATTCCCTGGCGCAGATCAAATTGTGGGACGCGCGCGGGCCCGCCGGCCTCCACATCGACACCGGCATGAACCGCCTCGGCGTCGGCCCTGAGGAGCTGACCGCGGCGATGGTCGCCTTGAAGGACGTTTCGCTCGCGCTGGTGATGAGCCATCTCGCCTGCGGCTCGGACTTGCCGCACGACATGAACGCGATGCAGCTGAAACGCTTCTCCGACGCGGCGACTCTCTTTCCGAAGGCCCCGCGCTCACTCGCGGCGACGGCGGGCGCGCTGATGGGGCCGGAGTACCATTTCGATCTCATCCGCCCAGGCGTCGGCCTTTACGGCTCGGGCGGTCTCGACGCCGACAACCCCACGCTCGCCGCCGCTGCGACCATCGAAGCGCCCATTCTGCAGGTGCGCCATGTGGTCGCCGGCGAAACGTTCGGCTATGGCGCGACCTTCGCCGCGCCCGGCAAGATGCGCACTGCAACCGTCGCGCTCGGCTACGCCGACGGCTACTTGCGTTCGCTCGGCGGGCGCGGTTATGGCGTTCTGGGGGGCGCTAAGCGCCCAATTCTGGGGCGCGTTTCGATGGACCTCATCATCATCGACGTCACCGGCTGCGCCGAAGCGCAGCCCGGCGCCATGGTCGAATTTCTCGGCCCCAACGCGCCGCTCGACGACATCGCCGCGCGCGCGGGCACGGCGTCGTACGAGATCCTGACGACATTCGCCGGGACGGTGCGCAAGACTGGGGTGCGCGCGTGATCAATCCGTTCGCACCTATCGGGCGCGGCACGATCGGCGTGCTTGCCGAAATCGGCCGCTTCTCCGCTTTCACCGGACGCGCCGCCGCCTCGTGCTTTGCGCCGCCCTTCTTCCTCGGCCAGTTCCTGCGCCAGTGCATGGCGATCGGCTATTTCTCGCTGCCGGTGATCGGCTTGACGGCCGTCTTCATCGGCGCGGCGCTCGCGCTCAACATCTATGTCGGCGGCGCCCGCTTCAATGCGGAGAGCTTCGTGCCGAACATCGTCGTGCTCGGCATCACGCGTGAGCTCGGCCCAGTGCTCGCGGGGCTGATGCTCGCCGGCCGCGTCAGCGCCGGCATCGCCGCCGAGATCGGCACCATGCGCGTCACCGAACAACTCGACGCGATGACGACGCTTTCGACCGATCCGTTCAAATTCCTGATCGCGCCGCGCGTGTTGGCCGCAACTCTGACGCTGCCGCTCCTGGTGATGGTCGCCGACATCATCGGCGTCATGGGCGGCTATCTCGTCGCCGTGAACAGCCTCGACTTCAACGGCGCGACCTATCTGCGCAACACGTTCAACTTCCTCGAGAACCAGGACGTAATCCTCGGCCTCATCAAAGCGGCCGTGTTCGGCTTCATCATCGCGGCGATGGGCGCTTATCAAGGTTACAACAGCTCCGGCGGCGCCCTCGGCGTCGGCCGCGCCACCACGAACGCGGTGGTGGGCTCCATCGTACTGATCCTGGCGGTGAACTACCTCATCACCGCGTTCTTCGTGGAGTGAGCGCGATGAATCTCGGCTCAGAGTTCCGCTTGGAAGCGGGCGCCTCCGAAGAAGTGATCCAGCGCCTACTGTCTGAGATCGGCTGCGACCTACCCCACGACTATCTAACATTCATGCGAACGTCGAACGGCGGGGAAGGCTTCATCGGTAAAGAATATCTTCGTATCTGGAAGATCGAAGACGTTGCCACCTGGAGCAAGGACTACGTACGTCATACCCCTTTCGAGGAGACGGACGAACTGTTGTTGTTCGGCGGCAATGGCGGTGGCGAAGCCTTTGGCTTTGATTGGGTTGCAAATGGCGCAATTGTCGAAGCGCCCATGATCGGCATGGAGCGGCAATACCTCCTGCATTGCGCCGATACGTTCAGTGAGTTTCTGAAGAATCCCACAGGGTTCAAGGAATGACCGCCAAACTCCAACTCGTTGGCATCAGGAAAAGGCTTCGCGGCCGCCAAGTGCTCGACGGCGTCGACATCGACGTCGCCGCCGGCCGTTCGCTCGTCATCATCGGCGGCTCCGGCCAGGGCAAATCGGTGACGCTGAAATGCGCGCTCGGGCTGATGAAGCCCGACAGCGGCCAGGTGCTGGTCGACGGCGCCGACGTCACCAAAATGCCGGCGGAAATCCGCGCGCGCGTGATGCGCAAGTTCGGCATGCTGTTCCAGGGCGGGGCGTTGTTCGACTCGCTCAGCGTTTGGGAGAACATCGCCTTTCGCCTGCTCTACGCCGACAAAGTGAACCGCAGCGAAGCCCGCGACCGCGCGGTCGAAGCGATGCGCAAGGTGCGGCTCGCCCCCGACTTCGCCGACGTCCGTCCGATCGAACTTTCCGGCGGCATGCAGAAGCGCGCCGGCCTCGCCCGCGCCATCATCGCCAAGCCCGACATCCTCTTCTTCGACGAGCCGACCACCGGCCTCGACCCGATCACGGCCGACGCCATCAACGATCTCATTGTCGAGATGGTGAAGGAGCTCGGCTGCGCTGCCGTCTCGATCACCCACGACATGCCGAGCGCGCGCAAAATTTCCGACGAAATCGCCATGCTGCACAACGGCAAGATCGTCTGGCGCGGCCCGACCGCTTCGCTCGATGCGAGCGGCAATGCGATGGTCGAACAGTTCGTCGCCGGCCGGGCGGATGGGCCGATTCGGGCTGTGGTGTGATCGATGCGCGCCGCTCCGCCGCAGCGTGCGCCGCACTACACCGATAACGAACAGTACGGCTGGGATCTGCGCCAGTGCGCCATCAACCTGATCGCCACGCTCTCGAACTGGGTCTCTGATCCTGTCGAGTTCACAGGCGACGCCAATGGCCGCATCTGGCGTGTTCGGGAAGACGACCGATCCGGCGCACGCCTCTTCTTCACTTCGGACAAAGGCGACGGCGTCATCGAATTGAGCGTCCACGAGAGCTGCTGGGTTCGCGCCGAACTTCAGGTGGGCGGCGAACTCAAATTTCGCGCGTGGATCGACGACCCGTACGAAGAGAAGGAGTTCTGGCCGGATGGCGCCGATGGCGTCACCCCGCCCAACGGCGACGCGCCTGGACGCATTTCCAAGCGCGGCCGTTGGCTGCAGATCGACTGCGCGCGCTTTCCCGGCGCCGCCGTCGGCGAGAACGGATACTGGAGCGTCGAAGACATCCTCTACTGAAGCTTCGTGCGCTTCTCCTTCAGGCAAGAACTCACCCATCCCCAGAGGCTCGCGAAGCGAGCAGTCCGGGGCCCATATACGCGACTGTTGCGATGCACATGCTTCAATCAGCGCTCACATGCCCGGCGTCGGCGCCGGCTTCGGATCGGGCGCGAGCACGACGCCGCCGACGAACATGAGCGGGCCGATGAAGAAATAAAGGAAGCCCGCGAACGGGGCCCAGAACAGAGGCAACACCGCCGCCGCGGCGACGACCGCGCCGCCAATGGTCACATGCACCAGCTGCTGCCAAAGCCCGAAGCGCGTCAGCTGCCGCTCGCGCGGCGAGAGTTCGAGCCGGTCCGCATTCGCAACCGCATGCGCGTAAAGCGCAGCGAACATCGCGAACACCAGAGCGTAGCCGCCGGACATCATCATCAGCGCGCTGCGCGCTTCTTCCATCGAGAACGGCGCTTCCGGCGCGCCGGCGGCGAGCGAAGCGACGAACGCCGACAGCATCGTCGCCAAATATTTGAGTGGATAGACGAAGAAGAGGATCAGGAACAGCAGCGCCGCATTGAGCGTCGTGGTCCAGCCATCCTGCAACGCGAAGCGGCGGAAGAAGATGTAGTGCGAATGCCAGATCAGCAGCAGGATGGCGAACGCTGCCGCGAACCCGGGAAAGCCCCACAATAGATCGGTCAGCTCGGCGAACGTGGACGGCGGCGCGTTGGAGACCACCAGCAGCGTCAGCGCGAAGGCGAACACCATGTCGGTGAGCGCTTCCACCCGCGTCGGGTTGCCGCCGCGCCAGAGGAAGTCGCGTTCGCCCTTCAACGGATGGAGTGTGCGGACGCCGGCCATGCTTTGAATATCAAAGCGGCCCGCCCCTGCCGTCAAGACTAAAGCTTGCGCGCCACCGCGGCGGCGGATTTCAAGTCGGCGACGAACCGATCGAACTCGGCTTCCTTCGCCGCTTTGTCCGGCACGCGCAGCAGAAATGAGGGATGCACCGTCGCCCGCAATGGCTGGCCCTCGCGCGTCTCGAACGTCCTGCCGCGCGCGGCGGTGAGCGAGCCTTTGTGGTTCGACAGCGACTGCACCGCGGTCGCGCCCAGCGCCACGACGAGCTTCGGCTTGATCAATTCGAGTTCGTTCTTCACCCACCAGCGGCACACTTCGATTTCGCCGCGGTCGGGCCTTTTGTGCAGCCTGCGCTTGCCGCGCGGCTCGTGCTTGAAGTGCTTCACCGCATTGGTGACGAACACTTCCGCGCGCGGAATGCGCGCGGCTTCCAGCGCCTTGTCGAGCACGCGCCCGGCCGGGCCGACGAACGGATGGCCGGCCAAATCCTCCTGATCGCCCGGCTGCTCGCCGACCAGCGCCAGCAACGGCTCGCTGAGATCGCCCTCGCCCGGCACGGCCTGAGTCGCGTTGCGCCAGAGCGGGCACTCGCGGCAGCCGTCCATGGCGCGGCGCAGATCCTTGATATTCTTCGGCGCCTTCAGATGCTCGGCCACCGGCTGCAGCCGCGCCGGCAGATCCCCTGGCGCGATCTTGGGATGCAGCGGTTCGATTTGCGGCGCGAGCGGCATCTCTCTGTAAGCCGGCGGCGGCGCATGGGTTCCGGCGCGCGGCGAAGGCCGTACTCTGGCGCCGGGAGATTCGCCGATGGCCAAGAGCGACCACGTTTTCACCTGCCAGTCTTGCGGCGCGATCTGGGCCAAGTGGGCCGGCAAGTGCGAAGCCTGCGGGGAGTGGAACACGCTGGTCGAGGAAGCGGCGCGGCCGGTGGTGCCCGGCGCGTTCGCGGCGCCGACGGGCGGCAAGAAGAGCAAGGGCTTGGCGTTCGTCGATCTCGCCGGCGAGGCCGAGCCCCCCGCGCGGTTGGCGAGCGGCATCTCGGAGTTCGACCGCGTCTGCGGCGGCGGCCTCGTGCCGGCGTCGGCGATCCTGATCGGCGGCGATCCAGGGGTTGGGAAGTCCACGCTGCTCCTGCAGGCGGCGGCCTCGCTGGCGCGCGGCGGCGCGAGCGTCGCGTACGTCACCGGCGAGGAAGCGGAAGCGCAGGTGCAGGACCGCGCGCGGCGGCTGAAATCTGCAGACGCGAACGTCAGTCTCGCCGCGGAGACCGATCTCCGCAAAATCATCGACGGGCTTAAAGCGCTGAAGCCGGATGTCGTCGTCGTCGATTCGATTCAAACGCTGTGGGCCGACGGCGTCGAAGCCGCGCCCGGCACCGTCGCGCAAGTGCGCGCGTGCGCGCACGAACTGGTGCGCTTTGCCAAGAAGTCCGGCTCGGTGCTGATCTTGGTCGGGCACGTAACGAAAGACGGCCAGATTGCCGGGCCGCGCGTGGTCGAGCATCTGGTCGACGCCGTGATCTATTTCGAGGGCGAGCGCGGGCTGCCGTTCCGCATCCTCCGCGCGGTGAAGAATCGCTTCGGCCCTACCGACGAGATCGGCGTGTTCGAGATGGTCGAGCAAGGCCTGGTCGAAACGCCGAATCCGTCCGCGCTCTTTCTCGGCGGCGCCGGCGACCGCCCGTCGGGCGCTGCGGTGTTCGCCGGCGTCGAAGGCTCGCGCCCGGTGCTGGTGGAGATCCAGGCGCTCGCGGCGCCGACCGCCTACGGCACGCCGCGCCGCGCCGTCGTCGGCTGGGATTCGGCGCGCCTCGCCATGATCCTGGCGGTGCTGGAAACGCGGTGCGGGCTCTCGTTTTCGGGGCGCGATGTCTATCTCTCCGTCGCCGGGGGCCTCCGCATCACCGAGCCCGCCGCCGATTTGGCTGTGGCCGCGGCGCTGGTTTCGGCGCTGGTCGACCGAGCGCTGCCGTCGCATTGCGTCGTGTTCGGCGAAGTGGCGCTCTCCGGCGAAGTGCGCCCGGCCGGACGCACTGACTTGCGCTTGAAGGAAGCGGCGAAGCTCGGCTTCGAACACGCCTTCGCGCCGCCGCAAAAGAAGAACGGCGCCGCCGGCGTCAACGTGCGCCAGATCGGACATATCGCCGACTTGGCGGCGGCGTTGGGCGCAGATGGCGACGCTTGAGACTGGATCCGTCGGCCCCGACGCCGGCGGTCCGAGCGCGCAGCACTTGCGGCCGCGGCGAACGTCCTGTTCGGCGCGGGGGCGGGCGTGCGGGGCCGTGGGGGTTGCATCAAGACGTGTCGGCGCACGTGACG
>Ga0196972_1000305_pt1 | contig 31157 bp, 28 predicted proteins | sample S1v_2013CmetaG_FD_148618 | JGI IMG/M metagenome (GOLD analysis project Ga0196972, IMG submission 148618) | Soil microbial communities from Anza Borrego desert, Southern California, United States - S1+v_20-13C | ecosystem: Environmental > Terrestrial > Soil > Desert | place: USA: California...
CGCGTAAGCATCAGACGGTGCGGGAGGTCATGAAAAACCTCAAGCGGCTCGATTGCTTCGACGATCTTTTGAGCTATTACCGATCGCGAAACCTGACGGAGGCGGACTTAAGGGAACAGATCGAAAAAGGCCTCGCCCTGAGGCGGTTGATCGGTAAGGCGGCGTAGACACCGACCAGTCTGAACCATGGCGATCAAGAAAACCGAGGCCGGCTGGCAGGTCGACATTCAACCGGGTGGCCGGGGCGGGAAACGCTTTCGCAAAAGTTTTCCGACCAAGCTGGAGGCGAAGCAGTGGGAAAACTGGGTCAAGGCGAAAACGCTCAAGAACCCCGATTGGCAGCCGGAACGGAAAGACATCCGGAAACTTTCCGAACTGATAGACCTTTGGTATCAGCTATACGGCAAGAGTCTCAAATCGAAGAACACCTATAGCCGGCTGAAATGGCTTTGCAAAGGCTTAGGCGATCCAATCGCTTCCGAGCTGACTGCCGAACAATTCGCCCGTTATCGTGAATTGCGGCTTAGCACGGGCACGAGTGCGAACACGGTTAATCGCGAACACGCCTATTTGAGAAGCGTCATCAACGAGCTTAAGCGGCTAGGGCATTGGAAGGGAGACAACCCGCTGACTAAGGTCAGACGGCTCAAGATCGACGAGAAAGAGCTGTCTTTTCTAACGATTGAGCAAATTCAGGAGCTATTAAGAGAGCTTAATCAAACCGCTAGCAAAGATGTTGTCCTCGTTGTGAAGATCTGTCTATCGACTGGCGCCCGCTGGGGCGAAGCGGTTGGATTGAGGCTTTCTCAAGTTGGGCCGGGTTATATTCAGTTTACTGAGACCAAGAATGGCAAGCGGCGAACTGTACCGATCTGCGCTCAGCTCGAACGGGAGATCCGCGAACATGCTGCAACGGTAAGGCGCGGCAAACTCTTTACGAATTGCCTTTCAACCTTCCGCCGAGTTTTAGAGCGAACCTCTATTAGTCTGCCTCGCGGACAACAAACCCATGTCCTTCGGCATACCTTTGCGAGTCATTTTATGATGCGGGGAGGGAATATCCTGGCGCTGCAAAAGATACTCGGGCATCACAGTCTAACGATGACTATGCGCTATGCCCATCTATCGCCGGATCATCTTGAAGAAGCGAAAAAGCTCAACCCATTGACGGCGTTGACACTTGGTTGACAGGAGAAATGAAAAAGGCTTAGGAGAAACTCCTAAGCCTTTGAATTCATGGTGGCCAGGGACGGAATCGAACCGCCGACACGGGGATTTTCAGTCCCCTGCTCTACCAACTGAGCTACCTGGCCAGTGGCGAATCGAGTGGCGTATTAAACCTGTTACGAGACTCTTAGTCAAGTACTAATGTTTTAAATCGTCTCGGATGATTATTTAGAATCGGAAAAGGATTCGGGTTGGGTTTTGTCCGGGTATTCGCATAGGTCGGCAATCGGGCAAATCGGGCATTTGGGTTTTCGAGCGACGCAGGTATAGCGGCCATGTAGGATGAGAAGGTGATGGGCGTCTTTGAAATACTGTTTGGGAACGGTGCGCTCCAGCTTTCGTTCAACCTCCAATACCGTTTTGCCTGGCGCGAGCCGGGTTCGGTTGGCGACGCGGAAGATATGGGTATCCACGGCAATGGTGTGCTGGCCGAAAGCGGTGTTGAGGATGACGTTGGCGGTCTTGCGGCCGACGCCCGGCAGAGCCTCTAATTCTTCCCGTGTTTGCGGCACTTGGCCGCCGTGTTTTTCGAGCAGTAACCGGCAAAGTCCAATGATATTTTTGGCCTTGCCTCGGTAAAGATTGATGGTGTTGATATATTCCTTCAAATCCTCTTCACCCAGGGCGAGTATCGCCTCGGGGGTATTAGCGACTGGGAATAGTTTGGCGGTGGCTTTATTAACGCCTTTGTCTGTTGCTTGGGCCGACAGCACCACCGCGATTAATAGCTCAAAGGGCGTTGAGTAATTAAGCTCGGTCGTCGGTTCCGGGATGGCAGCGGCTAGACGTTCGAAAATCTGTCTGCGCTTTTCGGCGTTCATGATTCATGGAGGGGGGAGGTGTGTCTCGAGTCGGTTCGGACCTGTGCGGCTTTGCCGAGGGCTTTTGTCTTCGCGCGGGCATCGATAAGGTTTTTCACCGCGATCAAAAGACCGAGGCCGATGAAGGCGCCAGGTGGAAGAATCGCCAGCAGAAAACCGTCGTAATCGCTAAAGACGGGTAAAGTCCAGTTCTTGGCGATTTCGCCGAACATCAAATCCGCTCGGTTCAGAACGGCGCCAGTTCCAATCGCCTCGCGCAGAGCGCCGAGCATGGCCAGCGCAAAGGTAAATCCCAGCCCCATGAACAAGCCGTCCATAAGCGCACGGTCGACCGGGTTCTTGGAAGCAAAAGCTTCGGCGCGGCCGATGATGGCGCAGTTGGTAACGATCAGCGGTATGAAGATACCGAGAATCTTATGGAGATCATGGAAGAAGGCGTTCATCAGCAGCTCGATGACGGTGACGTTCGAAGCGATGATGAGCACGAACACAGGCAGCCGGATCTCGGTCGCGACGTGATTGCGGATCAGCGAAACAATGACGTTAGAAAAGACCAGCGCCACGGTAGTGGCGATCCCGAGCCCGAGGCTGTTGATTACCGAATTGCTGACCGCCAGTAACGGACATAACCCTAAAAGCGCGACGAAAGCTTGGTTGTTGTGCCAGAGGCCGTCGCGGATGATTTTCTGATATTTAGACAAGTCGATCATGGGTTCGGTCCTAAGGAGCCTCCCGGTTCTTGGCCAAACAGCCGGGCTTGGTTCCGTTCGAAGAAAGTCAGCGTCTTGTATACAGCTTTGACCACCGCGCGTGGCGTGATCGTCGCTCCGGTGAACTGGTCGAAGTCGCCACCGTCCCGTTTGACTTTCCAGCGGGATTCCGGGGGATTGTCCAGCGAGCGGCCGTCGAAGCCAAATATCCAGTCGGATTTGTCGGTATCGATGGGATCGCCGAGCCCAGGCGTTTCGCGATGGCTGACAATCCTGACGCCGGCCAAGGACCCGTCCGTGCGGATTGCCACCAGCAGTTTAATCGTGCCGTTGTAGCCGTCAGGAGCGATGGGGGAAAGAACAGCCGCCATGGGTTTGCCGTTTTTTCGCGCGCGATAAATGGTAACTGGTTCATCGGTGCCTAGGGTGAGATCCGTGACAGTTATGGTGTCGGCGAGGATGTCATTGTCGAACCAATCGGCTGGAACGAGCGATTCCAAGGTATGCAGCAAGACGGCCTGTTCGTTGGCCTCGATGCGTTCTTTCGTTCCATCGTGCACCAGGGCTACCAGCCCCATGCCGATTACAGCGAACACTCCGAGCGCGACGGCAGCATTGATGATGGGTTTGGGCAAGCTCATGTCGGATGTCCGTAGACCCGCGGACGGGTGTAGTGGTCGATGGTGGGAGCGGCCAGATTCAACAGCAGGACCGCAAAAGCGACGCCGTCCGGGTAACCCCCCCAGGAGCGAATGACGAATACCAGCAGACCGATCAATGCGCCGTAAATCAATCGCCCGCGCGGCGTGGTCGAGGCGCTGACTGGATCGGTGGCGATAAAGAAGGCCCCCACCATGGCGGCTCCACTGAAGCACTGAAACAGCGGCGTTGGGTAAACTGCCGGGTCGATCAGGAAAAAGAGCAGTGCGACGGCGAAGAGGGCGGCTAAAAAACCGACCGGAATCTGCCAGGCGATGATGCCACGCTTCAGCATCCACAGCCCACCCAGGAGAAACCCGAAATTGACCCACTGCCAGCCGCGGCCGCCGATGCCCGAGAATAGGCCGCCGCTCTGGATTTCGTCCAAGAGCCGGTTCAGCCCGAGCTGAGTTTTGATCGTGTCGAGCGGTGTCGCCATGGTGAGTGCATCGAAAGTCATGTCCCACGGCAGTGTGCGGCTGAAGATCGCGTTCCAGTTGTCGGCAAAACTCAGTGCGGAACCGCTCAATTCCTTAGGCGGAAGCCAAGCAGTCATGTGCTGTGGAAAAGAGATCAGGAGCACGGCGTAACCGACCATCGCCGGGTTGAAGGGGTTGTACCCCAGTCCGCCGTAAAGATGCTTGCCGATGATAATGGCGAAAAGCGTTCCGAAAGCCGGGATCCACCAGGGGGCCAAAGGCGGCAGCGAAATGGCCAGCAGCACGGCAGTGAGGGCAGCGCTGTAATCCTTGAGCGTCGGCACGATTGGGCGGCGACGCAAGGAAAGCATGGCGGCTTCGCCCAATTCCGCGGCGAGCAGAGCGATCATGCACTGTACGAGCACTCCAGGGCCGAATTGCCATACCAGAGCCGCCAAGCCCGGTATCAGGGCGACGAGCACCTCCAGCATGATACGGTTGACACTGTTGACGGGCGCAAGAAATGGCGCTTGGGCGGTCGGGAAACGCATGTTGGAGAGTGTTACGCGATGGATGTTTTTCAGTTGGCTGTCGAACCCAGAAATGCCGAGCTAATCGATCTCCGACGACATCGGTTGAGCCTCGGATTTCCGGTCATCTGATGGATTCTCGATATGACCGGTATCGGCGGATGTGCGATGCGCCTCGGCAGCCGTCGGCGGTGTTACCGTTTCTCGCTTATCGTGGTCGATCGGATCGCTGTTTCCGCTTGGCTGTGCCGTTTTTTCCGCGCGTCGAAGCTTGGCGCGTTCGATGGCTTCAAGGATTTCCGGGGCTTTTCCGGTCCCCAGGGTCTCTTTCTTCCGCTTTGCGCTTTCGGCGCGTTCGCGTTTCTCCTGTTCCTTGCGCAATTGCCGCGACTCGAACCGGAGGCGGGCATGATCCGCCTTTTCACGCTCGCGCCGCTTGGCCACGGCTTTGCCTTTCGTGGCGCGGAAATGTTGCACGAGCGGAATGTGGCTGGGGCATACGTAATCGCAGCAGCCGCATTCGATGCAGTCGAACAGGTTGTAATCGAGGGCGCGTTCGATCTGATCCGAGCGGCCGTACCAATAGAGCTGCTGTGGCAGCAGGTTCACGGGACATGCGTTGGCGCACGCGCCGCAACGGATGCAGGGTAGGGCTCGTTTTTCGCCGATCAGCTCGTTTCGGCCGGCCACCAATATGCAGTTGGCCGATTTGGTCAATGGCAGATCGTCGGTCGGCACGCCGAAGCCCATCATTGGGCCACCCAGAACGAGCCGTTCGGCTTCGTTCGTGTGGCCGCCGCATTGCTGGATGAGGTCGGCCAAAGGCGTTCCGATTCGGGCCAGGATGTTCTGCGGCTGTTTTACGCCGCGGCCGGTTACCGTCACAATGCGGGAAATCAAAGGTGTGCCGTGGACGACAGCGTTATAAACCGCGGCAGCCGTTCCGACGTTTTGGCAGACGATGCCGATGTCGGCCGGAATGCCGCGCATCGGCACTTCGCGGCCGGTCAGCACGCTGATCAATTGTTTCTCGCCGCCGGTGGGATAAATGGCGGGAACGCGCACGAGCTGAATAGCTTCGAAATCTCCGCATCGCTTTGCTTTCTCCAGTGCGGCCAGTGCGTCCGGCATATCGTCTTCCACGGCCAAGAGGCAGCGTTCCGCCTGTAGGATATGGAGGAGGATTTTGGCGCCTTCCAACACGTCCTCGGGGTGATGGCTGAGAAGGCTGTCGTCGCAAGTGATATAGGGCTCGCACTCCGCGCCGTTCAGAATCAGCGTGTCGACTTTGCGATCGCTGCCCGGCGCTACCTTGACCGAGGTGGGAAAAGCGGCTCCGCCAAGACCAACGATGCCTGCTTCGTAAATCATCCGCCGCAATTCGTCGGGAGAGCACTGCCGGTAATCCGCTATGCCGGCGAAGTCGATAGCGGCATCTTCGCCATCGGTCTCGATGACGATGCACGCCCCGGATAAGCCGGACGGGTGGGGCAGGGGCAAGTCTTCGATCGCCCGGACGATGCCGGAACTGGAAGCGTGAATCGGCGGATTGAACGGACTGTCGTCATGGGCGATGACTTGGCCCTTGAGAACCCGGTCGCCAGGCGCGATGACGGGTTTGGAATCCTCGCCATTCCGCTGCTGCAATGGAAAAACCAGCCTTTCCGGCAAATGCGCGACCGCAAGCGGGGCTCTGCAGGATTCCCGCTTGTGCCCGTCCAAATGCAGGCCACCATGAAAGTTCCAGAGTTTGAACAGGTTCACTGACCCACCGCCTTGGGTTCGGGCCATCGCCAGGTGGCGAGGGTTTCTTTAACGGGTTCCATGTAGATGCAATCCACCGGACATGGCGCCACGCACAGTTCGCAGCCTGTGCATTCCGACGCTATGACCGTGTGCATATGTTTCGCCGCTCCAAGGATCGCATCGACTGGGCAAGCCTGAATGCATAAGGTGCAGCCGATGCATTTGCTTTCATCGATGATGGCAACGGACTTGGGTTTTTCGACGCCGTGCTCGGCGCTCAGTGGTTTCGGCTCGACGCCCAGCAGATCGGCCAAGGCGATAACGCCTTCCTCGCCGCCGGGAGGACACTGATTGATGTCCGCATCACCCCGCGCAATCGCTTCGGCATACGGACGGCAACCGGGAAACCCGCATTGGCCGCATTGCGTTTGCGGCAGCACGGCATCGATTTTGTCGACCAAGGGATCGCCCTCGACCTTGAAACGCCGGGCGGAATAGCCCAGGAGCAGCCCGAATAAAGCAAATAATGCGCAAACGACGAATACGGTCAACATAGGTGAGACCGGCTCAACCTTTAACGAGGCCGGAGAATCCCATGAAAGCCATGGAAATCAGACCGGCGGTAATCAAGGCGATAGCGTTGCCGCGGAAGGGTAAGGGAACATCGGATGCATCGATTCGCTCGCGGACCGCGGCAAACAGGACCAAAACCAAAGTAAAGCCAAGAGCGGCGCCGAAACCGTACAAAAACGACTCGATAAATCCGTGCTGCGATTGAACGTTCAGCAGCGCGACGCCGAGCACCGCGCAATTGGTGGTGATGAGAGGCAGAAAGATGCCCAGCACCTGGTAAAGAAGGGGGCTCGTCTTGCGGATCACCATCTCGGTGAATTGCACCACGACAGCGATGACGACGATGAAGACGATAGTACGGAGATAGTCCAATCCCAGCGGGACCAGCAGATATTCGTTGGCCAGATAACTGCTTACCGAGGACAGGGTCAGTACAAACGTTGTCGCTAACCCCATACCCATCGCCGTTTCAAGTTTTTTCGATACGCCCATGAAGGGGCAAAGTCCGAGAAACTTGACCAGGACGAAATTATTGACAAGGGTCGTGCCGACCAGGATGAGCAGGTAATCCTTCATTAAGGAGAATCGAGAAAGGGGGTCGTAATTTGGAGGACGGAATTTTAAAGAAAAGCAATAGCTTGTCAAACCATTAACCCGACCAAAATACTTTGTTTTTGCGTGGAGTCAACCACCGTAGATCTCCGGGTAAGCGGCGAAGTCATTATTTCTTTGTAAGGGTAGTTCACTATAAGTTCACGAGGATGGCGCGCAGATCCGATAATCGGGAAATGGCCCAGTTTCGGATTGCCCAATCATAGACCTCTTCGGTTTTAGCCATTTGCAAGTCCCGAGGTGGATTTTGCTTTAGGAGGGCCAATAGACCAACCAAGGTAACTGAAGGGTTTTGCTCATCCACGGGATCGGCGAACGTCTGTTTGCTCAGTTTGAGACCCGTTTGATCTAGGAGAACCGGAACATGTGCGTATATCGGAGTAGGCAAGCCGAGTAACTGCTGCAAATAAATTTGCCGGGGGGTGGAATCCAGCAAATCGACGCCCCGAACCACTTCGGTGATGCCTTGTTCGGAATCGTCAAGCACGGTTGCCAAGTGGTAGGCATATACCCGGTCGCGTCGAAGAACGATAAAGTCTCCGACTTCCTTCGCAAGATCTTGTGTCAGTATTCCTTGGAGCGTGTCCTCGAACGTGACGGGCGAGTTGTCCGTTATGACGCGAAGGGCGTGGGAATCGGTCAAAGGCTTCTCGTTTTTATTCCGGCAAAATCCAGGATAGATCGATGCTTCGGTGTTTCCGTGGGATAAAGAAGCGAGATCTTTGCGCGAGCAGGTGCAGGCATAAAGGCGTTTTTGATTATCGAGCCGCTCAAGTGCCGCGCGATAGGCTTCGAAACGCTCGCTCTGGTAGAGGATCGGCCCGTCCCAATGCAAACCGAATGCCTCCAGGGTGCGGAGAATTCGGTCTGCAGAATCGGCAACGGTACGGAAAGGATCGACATCGTCGATCCTTAAATGCCATTCGCCCTGCTGCGATTTGGCCTGGAGAAAACTGGCCAGCGCCGTGTAGAGGGAGCCTAAGTGCAAAGGGCCGGTCGGCGAGGGTGCGAAGCGGCCCCGGTATTTTGGCTTAGAAGACGTGGTAGAGTGTGGGGTTTCGCTCAAGTCCGAAGATGAATGAACCGAAGATTAGCCGACTTGCTTTTCTCGGATTTCGTCCAGAGTCTTGCAGTCGATGCATTGGGTCGCCGTCGGCCGCGCCTCGAGGCGCCGGAGACCGATTTCGACGCCGCAGGTTTCACAATAACCGTAATCGCCGCGCTCGAGATTTTCCAGAGATTCTTCGATCTTTTTGATGAGTTTCCGTTCCCGGTCGCGGGTACGCAGTTCCAGACTGAATTCGGATTCCTGCGTCGCACGGTCGTTCGGGTCCGGAAAATTGGCCGCTTCGTCCTGCATGTGATGCACCGTGCGATCAACTTCCTTCATGAGTTCCGCCTTCCAATTTTGTAGAATGCGACGGAAGTGCTCGACTTGAGCCTCATTCATGTATTCTTCGCCTTCCTTGATTGGGTAAGGCGTGAAGCTGAAAGGTGTCACATGATTATCGGCTTTTTGGGCGCTGGACATCCGTAAACTCCTAAACCAAGTTCAAAAACCGGATATTACTAGCAGACAAATCGCGGTTCTGCAAGATCGCCGGCGCCTCGCTAACGAGATCACGCAATGAGTTCCGGTCTATCCCGCAATGTTACGGATGCAAGAATGATTATTTCGAATCGTATGGCTGGCATACAGCCGTTTTTTGTGATGGAGGTCTTGTCTCGTGCCAAAGCATTGGAGCGGCAGGGGCGGGACATTATTCATATGGAAATCGGTGAGCCGGATTTCCCAACTCCGCCGCTAGTCATTGAATACGCGACCGAATTCATGCGGCGCGGAGACATTAGATATACGCCGGCCGCAGGGTTGCCCGAACTTCGCGAGGCTATATCGAAATATTATCGTGACCGCTATGGCGTGTGTGTCGCGAGTGAGCGGATCTTCATCACGCCCGGTGCCTCCGGCGGTTTTTTATTGGCCATGGGGTTGCTGCTCAACGAAGGCGACAAGGTTCTGCTGACGGATCCGGGCTATCCATGTTATTCCAATTTCATTCGCCTGTTCGGCGGCACTCCTTCGTTAGTCTCCGTTGACGGGTCAACAAACTTCCATTTCACTTCAGAAATCCTTTCCGCCCGCTGGGACAGTCGAACAAAAGGGGCCGTGATTGCATCGCCTTCAAATCCCACGGGAAACGTGCTCCAACCGGATAAACTGAAAACGCTTATTGACGGATTGGAGCAACGATCTGCCTTTTTGATTGCTGACGAGATTTACCACGGGCTTGAGTACGACAAACCTTCACCCACGGCTCTGACCTTTTCCGATCGGGTTTTCGTGGTTAACAGCTTTTCGAAGTATTTTGGCATGACGGGTTGGCGGCTCGGTTGGCTAGTAGTCCCGGCCGACAGTATCGACGATGCTGAAAAACTTGCTCAGAACATTTTTATTTCTGCGCCTGCCCCGTCACAATATGCCGCTCTGGCATCGTTTACGGAGCCGAACTTGGAAGAATTGGAGCGGCGACGACGCGTTTTTCAGGAGAGAAGAGATTTTCTTTGTGAACAGCTGCAAGAAATCGGCTTTTCGCTAAGCACCATCCCAAGTGGCGCTTTTTATGTGTATGCGGACTGCAGCCGATTTACATCGAATAGCCTTGACTTCGCCTTGGGTTTGTTGGAGGACACTGGCGTGGCGGTGACCCCGGGTAAGGATTTCGGCAAGAACTCGCCTGAAAGTCACCTTAGATTTTCTTATGCGGTCACTCATGATCGATTGGCTGCGGCGATGACTCGAATAAGACGATTTGTCCAGCGCTGATTCTGTTTGTCACGCTAGTACGCGCAGCGGCTATGCTAGACTTGCTAACTGCTGCTCGAACCGGCGTGATGGGGGCGCTGAATTTCAAAAAGGCTTTGATGCTCGCACCGGACCCGACGTTTCGCAAATCGCATCGTTTAAATCAAAATCAAGCAATGCTAACTGGTTTTTTGTCAGGTTTCGGCCGGTCTTTTTACCCCGGGTTTCCTAAGCGAGTGGTCTGACAAGAAAGCTAATTGGGGGATAGATATTATGCGTCATTTTAATTATGGAGCTTTGTGCGGAATTTTATTCTGCATCTCTTTTCTCTCGGGATGCGCTCCACTCGCACCAAATGTAGACCCACCCTCGGAATATACCTACATCATCGGGCCAGGTGACAGCATCGAGATGTTCGTATGGGGAAATCCCGAGGTTTCTCGCACTATACCCGTTAGACCGGACGGAAAAATCAACGCACCTCTAGTCGAAGAGCTTCCCGCATCGGGCAAAACTCCTTTTCAGCTTGCACGCGATATCGAAAAAGAATTGGCGAAATATATTCGCAATCCACTGGTGACCGTAATCGTGAGTGGCTTTGTCGGCCCTTATAGTGAGCAAGTTAGAGTTGTGGGACAAGCGGCAAAACCCCAGGCTATTCCATACAAAGAAAATATGTCTCTACTTGATTTAATGATTTTAGTCGGCGGAGTTACGGATTATGCAGCGGGAAACCGGGCTACGATCGTGAGAACGTTAAACGGCGTAAAGCAGCAACTCAGAGTTCGCATTGATGATCTGCTGGAGGACGGCGATATTACGGCAAATGTAAATATTCTACCCGGAGATATTTTAATTATTCCGGAAGCTTATTTCTAACCCTTTTTCCCGCAGGAGTCGATTTCCGTGCATGAGCTAGTTACCGAGATTCTCGATTATATCCAAAGCGCGACCCGCTATAAATGGCTTTCTATTGCTTTGGCATGGGTAATTAGTCTTATAGGATGGATTTTTGTTGCACAAATGCCTGACAAGTATGAGGCTAGCGCGCGGGTGCATGTAGATACTCGCTCCGTTCTGCGCCCTTTGCTTACCGGTTTGGCTATTCAACCGGATATTTCCGGCCAAATTCGCCTAATGTCGAAACTCATGTTCAGTCGTCCCAACTTGGAAAAAGTAGCTCGGATGACCGACTTGGATTTGGGGGCCAAGGATGAAGCGGCTATGGAAAAATTGGTTAAGCGCTTGCAGTCGTCAATGGAGATTGCGGGTGGAGAAAATAACCTGTTTACGATCAGCGCGGAAGACCAAAATCCGGCGACGGCTAAAAAGATTGTTCAAGCGCTGTTGACCATTTTTGTTGAACAAACACTCGGAGAGTCGCGGGAAGATTCGAACTCCGCGCAGAAGTTTTTGGATCAGCAGTTAAAGGAGTATGAAACGCGTCTGCAAGCTGCCGAGAAAGCGAGAGAGGACTTTAAGCGAGCCAATTACGGATTGCTGCCGGAGCAGGGCGGAGACCTTTATGGGCAGCTTAGCGCTCTTAACGTACAACTCGAAGAAGCCAAGATGACTCTGCAAGAGGCAGTTAACCGCCGTGAAGAGATGCAGAGGCAGTTGGATGAGGAGGAGCCGACATTCATGGACTTCGGTAGTCAAGTCGAGGCAAGTCCTTTAGACATGCGTATTCAGACGTTGCAATCCCGACTGGATGACTTGTTGCTCAAATATACGAAAGGCCACCCGGAAGTGATAGCAGTTAAAAAGAGTATTGCCGATCTGGAGCGGCAGAAGAAAAAGGAAGAGGAAGCAGCCGCTTTATCTGCAGAAGGGGCTGACTCTAGTGTCGGTGGCGAGGCAAATCCTGTTTTTCAGCAAAAGAAGATTGCGCTTGGTGAAGCGGAAGCCAATGTGGCTTCCCTGACTTCACGAGTAAAAATATTCGAGGAGAAGATAGAGAGTCTTAAAAAGCAGATGGACGAACGGCTGAAAGTGGAAACTCAGTTGCAGGGACTGAATAGAGATTATGTGGCAATCAAGGAAAATTACGATGCACTCCTGAAGCGGCGAGAAACAGCGAGAATGTCGGAGAGCGTAGAACAGAGTACGGATAGTGTTAAATTCAAAATTGTCGATCCTCCTCAAGTGCCTACGAAACCCTCCGCTCCCAACCGGATTCTGCTATCGGCAGGGGTTTTGGTAGGCAGTATTGTGGTGAGTATCGGGTTAGCTATCTTTCTGGCACTTCTCCGCCCAGCGTTTACCACGACAAATAAGCTTCGCGAAGTTACTGGATTGCCTGTACTTGGCAGTGTTTCCATGAATTGGATTCCAGAAATTAGAGAGCGAAAGTGGCGGGAGTTTTTGGTACTAGCAGCTTCTTTCGTCATGTTGATAGTGGTGTTCATCGGGGTAATCGTCTTGGAGGTTAATGGGTATCATCTTCCGTCCTTTATATAGTCGGAGTCAGCCGTATGAGCATCATCGAAAAGGCACTTAATAAAGCATTAGAGCGCGAACAGTCTTCGACTCATCAGAAGGCCGATCAACACCATGCTTCAGAACGAGCGGCAACGATCGAAACCGCAGTACCAATCCCTGAGCCAGTTGGTGAAGGTACCGAAGCCAAGAAAATACTTCCGATCAATTGGAGCGGCCTCCGGGCAAAAGGCATGCTGGGGCCTGAGATGGCTTATAGCCAGTTAGCGGAAGAGTATCGCCTGATCAAGCGGCCGCTCTTGATGAATGCATTTCCGGATGGTGATAACGGCATCGATCATGCAAACTTGATTCTCGTTACCAGCAGCGTCCCCGGTGAGGGAAAAACCTTTACGGCCGTAAATTTGGCGCTCAGCATAGCCATGGAACGAGACAAAACCGTGCTGTTGATAGATGCCGATGTGGCGAAACCATCGATAGCGGAATTGCTCGGGATTCCGGCAAAAACGGGATTGATCGATTTGCTTCAGGATAAATCGATCCGCTTTTCCGATGTTCTGGTTAAAACGGATATTCCGAACCTCACACTATTACCGGCAGGCAGTTTGGATAGTCATTCCACCGAACTTTTAGCCAGCGATGCAATGAAACGGCTGGCCAACGAGTTATCGGCGCGTTATCCGGATCGCGTGGTTATTTTTGATTCCCCTCCTTTATTGGCCGCCAGTCAAGGCTCTGTTTTAGCGACACTGGTTGGGCAGGTTGTCCTGGTAATTGAATCGGAGTTGACACCGCAATACATCGTTAAAGAAGCCATCTCCAAATTAGAGTCCTGCGAGGTCATTGGCTGCGTACTGAACAAGACCAAGAAGGGATTCGGATTTAGATATTACGGCTATGGGTACGGTTACGGGTATGGATCTTATGGTCAGCAAAGATCCGACGGCTGATCCTTCGTCCAAGCCGGAAATCAGTAAGATCAGTCAGGCCATAGCTGTTATTTCTTTTCTTTTTCCTTTGGCACCGGCGTTTGCTGTCGATTGGCGTGTACTCCCCAGTCTAACCGCACGGGAAATGTATTCGGACAATATTAATTTGGGAGTCAACGGCCAACAGTTTAGTGGTTCTGTGGGGCGGAAGGGCGACGATGCATTCGTGACCGAGTTAAGCCCTGGCATATCAATCCGGCGCCAAGGCCGAAATCTGTTTAACTTGGATTATCGGATGCAGAATCTATTCTATGCTGGAACGGATGCAGATCCACGAATCAATAACCAACTTCAAATGAATTCGAATACTGAGATTTTGGATAATTCGATATTCGTCGATTCTACAAGTACGATCAGTCAATACAACAACACGACGACAGGCCGTTTTGCATTCGACAACGTATCTCTGACAGGCAATACCAGTGATTACCGAACGTTTCGAATCAGCCCCTATTGGACGCCTCACTTAGGCGGTTACGCGGAAGGCATGGTTCGTGTTACATACAGCAATATCGGCGGCGGAAGCTTCGATTCGAATATTTTCGAACAAAGAATAGATTTGCGTAGCGGCAACTGGTTCGACACGGTTACCTGGCGCGCTAATTTTTATAATCAAGAAAACACGCGGGACAACGGTGTCTCAGGAATTGGCGGTACCGATGATGTGAAATATAGAAACTATAATGGTGAGGTGAGATACCGGCTGTCCAAGGAAATCAGTCCCTTTATTCAGGCCGGCCGCTTTGAAAATGATTTTTTGGGTCAGACGACTACTGAGGGGGCTCGAAACGGTAGTTATTGGACCGCGGGAATGGCTTGGACCCCGAGCCCTAAGTTGGCCGTGCAAGGCGGTGTGGGTAGCAACAATCATTTTATATCCTTGGCGTGGGAGCCGAGCAAAAGAACGACGTTACAGATCATCTACCGTAACAGCGACATCGGCGGTGCTTATGGCGGAACAGGCTTCGGCGGACTAGGCTACGGAGGAGCAAATCTCAGTGGGCTAAGCTACGGTGGAGCAGGTTTCGGTGGAGCAGGTTTCGGTGGAGCAGGTTTCGGTGGAGCAGGTTTCGGCGGAGCAGACTTCGGTGGAACAGACTTCGGTGGAGCAAGTTTCGGAGGAACAGGCTTCGGCGGAGCAGGCATTGGCGGGGTAGGCTACGGTGGATCAGGCTTCGGCGGAACAGGTTTAGGAGGGTTCAACGCCGGAACGACTTGGAACGCGTTACTAAGCCATAGAACTCGCCGAACGAGTTGGGTAGCAACTTATACGATGAATACCACGACAATTCAGCAGGTTCTACTCGATCAACCAGTGTTTAATCCGCTGACCAGTCAACCGTTCTTGTTACCGATCGATCAGCCTATCCTGACCAACGAGGTTATCACTCGAAAACGGGGACAAGCATCCGTTTCCGGTCGCACCGCTAAGAGCACGGTGACCTTGACAGGCTATCAGGAAGATCGAAATTATCAACTTTCCGGTAATCAGGATGTGCTCGGATTCACTGCATCGTGGAGCTGGCAATTCGCAGCCCGAACCCAATCATTCTTTTACTTTGTCTGGCAGGCGATCGACAATCAGAGTGCTACCTTAGGAAATTCCGATAACAAATTTATGACCGTGTCATTAGCGTTGAACCGAAGGATCTGGGCCGATTTGATAGGCTCTTTGGAGTTGCGGCACATGCAGCAGGATTCGAATCGATCAGAAAATGAATATGACGAGAATCGGGTAACCGCCAGTTTACTTATGAGGTTCTGATCCTTCATGTACGCTACGTTTTACAACCTGAAAAAGAAGCCTTTTCAGCTCAATCCGGACCCCGAGTTTTTCTACAACAGTGCGGTTCATAAACGAGCGTTGGCATACTTGCGCTATGGTTTAGCGCAGGGTGAAGGATTCGTTGTTGTAACCGGAGAGCCCGGTACCGGGAAAACGATGCTGGTAAAGGAGTTATTCGGTTCGCTCCGGGATGAAAATACCGTTGCCGGCCTAATGGTAACTTCTCAAGTTGGAGCCGAGGATACTCTGCGGATCATAGCCGCCACCTTCGGTCTTTCCTACGATGGAGATGCGAAAGCGGTTCTCCTTAAGAATCTGGAAGAATTTTTTAAACTCAAGGCCAGGGAAGGAAAGCGAGTCCTTTTGGTCGTCGATGAGGCGCAGAATCTTCCGATTCAGTCCTTGGAAGAGCTTCGCATGCTGCTTAATTTTGAGTCGGAGGGACGATCGATCTTTCAAGTTTTCCTGCTAGGACAGGACGAACTACGATCGACATTACAGGGGGGGAAAATGGAGCAAGTAAGGCAGCGGATAACGGCCATGTACCATTTGCGACCGTTAGAGAGTGAGGAAACCAAGGAGTACATCCTTCACCGTCTGACAACGGCGGGTTGGGCACACGATCCGGAGTTCACGAAAGAGGCGTTTGAAGAAATCTATCGGCACACCCAAGGTGTGCCTAGAATAATCAATACTTTATGCGATCGCTTCCTATTGTATGGATATTTGGAGGAACTTCATGTATTAGATCTTGAAGCGGTTCGCTTGGTAATAAAGGAGATAGAGCAGGATGCCGTGCGTGGTCAGCCCCCATCTTACCAAGAACTGACGAATGTTGACGCACCGATGTACCCGATCGAATCGGGACGAACCGTTCCGGTCACCGGGAGTTTGGAGGATAGGGTTATCCAACTCGAAAACCTGGTGTTCACCTTGCGAAAAACGGTGCAAAAAGAACGGGCTTTGTTGCGAAAAGCCATTCTCTTGCAGCTCGATATGGATGAGGTTTATAGAGAGCCACTAGACGAAGCTTGAAAAGAGACAACAACTGGCATCAAGATTCCAACTGCGAATTAATAAAAACGACTATAAATTAAGCACCGTTAGTGCGACTTAGGGGGCGTGCTTGGCTAATCCATCGACCGCTGGCAATCCCATTGTCAATGCGATGACAGTGGATGTCGAAGATTATTTCCATGTGTCGGCATTCGAACCGTATATCGGAAGGGATAAATGGAATGAATTGCCCTGCCGCGTGGAAAAGAATACCGACCGGATACTTCAGATCTTTGCTGAAGCGGGAGTACACGCTACTTTTTTCACCTTGGGATGGGTGGCCGAGCGCTACCCGGCACTTGTAAAACGGATCGTAAAAGCCGGTCACGAATTGGCTTGTCACGGCTATAGCCACGTGCGAGTGACGCAACAAACGCCCGGCGAATTTCGGGACGATGTTGTCCGTACCAAGCATTTGCTTGAAGATCTCGGCGGAGTCCCGGTTCTCGGATACCGTGCGGCCAGCTATTCGATCGGTTCCAAAAACCTCTGGGCTTTAGAGATTCTGGAAGAGTCCGGATTCAGGTACAGCTCCAGTATTTATCCTGTAAAACACGACTTGTACGGCATGCCGGAGGCGCCGCGCTTCGTGTTCCGGCCGTGCAGACCGGACGGGTTGCTGGAAATACCCGTAACTACGGTCGAATTCGGCAATAAGAAGTTACCGTGCGGCGGCGGGGGCTATTTTCGTTTGCTGCCTTATCGGGTTTCCCGCTGGGCCATCGAACGGGTAAATCGGAAAGATAAGCAATCAAGCGTGTTTTATTTTCATCCCTGGGAAATCGATCCGGATCAGCCAAGGCAGCAAGGCATCAATCTCAAGACGCGGTTTCGCCATTATCTGAATCTTTCTCGGACCGAATCGCGCTTGCGCTGTCTTTTACAGGACTTCCGCTGGAATACGATGGCTCATGTGTTTTTATCTCCACATCACAATTAACCCGGATTGAATATTACATGGAAATTAAGCGCTTAGATGGCGGCCGCAAGTCCGATTGGGATGCTTTCGTAACCGACTGCACCGAGGCGAGCTTTTTTCATCGAGCGGGATGGCAAGAGGTCATCGAACGCGCTTTCGGCCATGAGACCCACTATTTGTTTGCGGAAGAAGAGGGCCGGATCGTCGGCGTATTGCCGCTCGGTCACGTTAAAAGCGTCTTGTTCGGCAATGCGCTGATATCGAACCCGTTTTGTGTGTATGGCGGTGCCGCCACGGAATCCGATGCGGCGCGCAAAGCCTTGGAGCAGGCGGCCTGCGAGCTTGCACGGGAACTGGGGGTCGATTATCTCGAGCTTCGCAACCTTAAACCGCATGGCTCCGGGCGTCCGAGCAAATCGCTCTATGTCACTTTCCGCAAGAATTTGGATCCCGATCCCGAAAAAAATCTTGCCGCCGTCCCGCGCAAACAGCGTGCAATGATCCGAAAGGGCATTGCAGCGGGCTTAAGCGGCGTCATCGATCCCGGTGTGGACCGGTTTTTCGGAGCCTATGCCGAGAGCGTTCGCAATCTTGGAACGCCGGTCTTTTCAAAACGCTATTTCGCGATCCTAAAAGAGGTATTCGGCGATTCCTGCGAAATCCTCAGCATCGAGCACCAAGGGCGCGTCATCGCCAGCGTGATGAGTTTTTATTTTCGTGACGAAGTGCTCCCGTATTACGGCGGAGGAACCGACGAAGCCAGGGAACTGAAGGGTAACGATTTCATGTATTGGGAGGTCATGCGGCGGGCGACGGAAAAGGGCGTGCGGGTGTTCGATTACGGCAGAAGCAAGGAAGGTACGGGCTCTTACCGATTCAAAACGCACTGGGGGTTTGAGCCCGAACCCTTGGCTTACGAATACGAGCTAGTGAAAGCGAAGGCGGTACCCGAGATCAATCCGCTCAATCCGAAGTATCGATACTTTATTGCTGCGTGGCAGCGTCTGCCTTTGCCGGTCAGCAATCTGGTGGGGCCGTGGATTTCTCGCAACCTCGGTTAAACGGCACGGCACCGCATATGAAGGAGATCTTGTTCCTCGTTCACAGGATTCCCTACCCGCCGAATAAAGGGGACAAAATACGGTCCTTTAATTTACTGAAATATTTATCGAAGTCTTATCGCATTCATCTCGGCGCATTCGTCGACGACCCGAACGATTGGCGTTATGCACCCGACGTAAGGAATTTTTGCGGAGAAACGTGTCTGCTTCCGCTGCACCCGGGACGTGCCAAGCTCAAGAGCCTCAAGGGATTAGCGGCGGAACTCCCGTTGACCGTGCCTTATTATGCCGACACTCGCATGAGCGTTTGGGTAAACCGTGTTTTGAATGAACGCCCTATTCATGCGGTTTTGGTGTTTTCATCGGCAATGGCCCAATATGTGGCGAAGTATGATTCGCTGCTGCGGATCATCGATTTCGTCGATGTCGATTCCGACAAATGGCGGCAGTACGCGGCCCAAAAGCCATGGCCGATGAGTTGGATTTACCGGCGGGAAGCGGAGTATTTGGCGCGCTACGACCGCAAAGTCGCGAATTCGTTTAATTATTCCCTATTTGTGTCGGAAAACGAGGCGGGTTTGTTTAAAGCGCTTGCCCCAGAAGTGAAAGACCGGACTCTAAGTATCGAAAATGGGGTCGATACGGCTTATTTTTCGGACCAAGCGGCCCACGCCAACCCTTATTCGCCCGACGAGAATGTCATGGTATTCACCGGAGCGATGGATTATTGGGCCAACGTCGACGCAGTCACTTGGTTCGCACACGAGGTATTTCCGGAAATCCGCCGCCGGATGAGTTCCGCGCGGTTTTATATCGTCGGCACGCGCCCTACCGAGGCGGTCCGTAACCTTGCCCGCATCGAGGGCGTTGCGGTAACCGGCGCGGTTGACGATGTGCGGCCCTTCCTGAAGCATGCGCGTTGTGCGGTTACGCCCTTGAGAATCGCCCGAGGGATTCAGAACAAAGTGCTGGAAGCTATGGCGATGGGGAAGCCCATCGTTTCCACCGAGGCCGCAATTGAAGGCATCGAAATCCGAAAACCTCTGGATCTTCTCATTGCAGAGACTTCCGCGGAATGGGTGGACATCGTCTCGCAGGCGCTTTGTGCCGATTCGCTGCCGGCTAAATCCGAGAGAAACCGGGCGTTCGTCGTGCAACGATACGGTTGGGAGAACAGTCTTTGCCGTTTGGGCACCTTGCTGGAAGCAATATGAGAACGAGTGTTGAGGCTTTGGCCGGTTCGAAACAAACCAATACACCGGATTCGGCCGCCGAATGGCGCACAGCGTTATGGTTGACGAGTGTCGCCGTTCTGGCCTTGCTGGGAATCTATCATTCGACCTTTGCATCGATGGTGGCCATCTGGTGGCGTTCTGCGACTTTCACGCATGGTTTCATCATCTTTCCGGTGAGTATCTGGCTTATTTGGCGAGAACGGTGCGAAATAGCGCGGGTTATCCCATACCCGGACTATCGAGCCTTGCCACTGTTGATTTTACTGGGATTCGCATGGCTCACGGCGCGGCTCGTCGACGTCCTCGTGATCGAGCAATTCATGTTGATCGGCATGATTCCAGCATTAATCTGGCTACTCTTGGGCTGGACGATGCTGACCAAATTGGCGTTTCCCCTTGGGTTCCTGCTATTCGCCGTACCGACTGGTGAAGCGCTGATTCCCTTGTTGATGGAGTTTACTGCCGACTTTACGGTTAAGATGCTTCAGATCACCGGCATTCCGGTTTACCGGGAGGGGACTTTTTTCAGCATACCCAGCGGCGATTGGTCGGTCGTCGAAGCCTGCAGCGGCATACGCTATCTCATCGCCTCGATTACGCTCGGTTTCCTTTATGCCTATTTGAGCTACCGCTCAATGCTTCGCAGAGTGGCATTTATCGTATTGGCCCTGTGTTTTCCGGTAATTGCCAATGGACTGCGTGCTTACATGATCGTAATGATCGGCCATCTGAGCGGTATGAAGCTGGCGGTAGGCATAGACCATTTGATCTACGGATGGATATTTTTCGGTGTTGTCATGCTGCTCATGTTCTGGATCGGCTCGTTTTGGAGCGAGTCTCAGCAGAGAAACGCCGAGTTGCCATTTTTACAAGGAGAAATTCCGGGGCATCGCGTTAATGCCGTTCGTCTCACAAAAACGGCCGGCATAGCTTTGATCATCTCGGTATTCTGGCCGGCTCGAGCCGCCTACATCGATTCGTGGGCTGACCATGCAACCGCACCCGTACAGGTTGATGCGCCAAAGGCCGTAGATTCCTGGCAAACAGCCGAGATGTTTACGGAATGGGAGCCTTCCTACGTAGGGCCGGACGCCAAAATGAAGGCGTTTTACCGAAATGGCGACGAGACGGTTGGCCTATACGTGATGTATTACCGCCATCAAAAGCAAGGTGGCGAACTCATCAACTCGCAAAACATTCTTGTTCCGCAAAGGGACCAGCGGGTCTGGAAGATGCCCGAGGAAAAACCGGTGGAAGCGCGGTTACACGGGGTTCCCGTCACAGTCTTGGAAGGACGGCTACATTCACCCGACCAAAGATTGCTGACCTGGCGTTGGAACTGGATATCGGGACGGTATACGACAAACGACTATGTCGGGAAATTGCTCGAAGCCAAAGACAAGCTTTTGGGCGCTGTAAAGGACGGTGCGGCTGTGATTGTCTTCACGCCGTATGACGAGGATGTCCAATCGGCGTCTCGGGTGTTGCAACGTTTCGTAGACGAGATGTTGCCGTCGCTCGAACTGAATCTGAACGACGCGGCCAGATCATAATTCAATGAAGTCGCCGCTGGTCGCACACATCATCTACCGCTTGGGTGTAGGCGGTTTGGAAAACGGCTTGGTGAACCTGATCAACCGGACGCCGCTGGACCGTTATCGACATGCTGTGATTTGTCTTAAAGATGCGACCGACTTCCGTCAGCGTCTCAATGGAGAGGTCCCCGTTTACGAGCTACACCGCAGCGAAGGCCAGGATTTCGGGGTGTACGCACGGGTTTACCGGTTGCTGCGCCAGCTCAAACCAAGCATCGTGCACACCCGCAACTTGGCGGCCCTGGAGTGCCAGATGCCCGCTTGGTTGGCGGGAGCTCCCGTTAGAGTGCACGGCGAACATGGGTGGGATGTGTTCGATCCGGATGGAGCGAACCGCAAGTACCAGTGGCTGCGTCGATTCCTGAAGCCGCTTGTACATCGCTACATCCCATTGTCGTGCCATTTGGAGTCTTATCTCCGGGAAAAGATTAGGGTTCCCGAAGAAAGAATCAGCCGCATCTGCAACGGCGTCGACACGTTGGTGTTTCATCCGGCATCCGACGGCAAGCCTTTGATAGCGGATTGCCCTTTTCAAAGCCGAGCAGGACAAACACTGATTGGCACGGTGGGCCGCATGCACGGTGTCAAGGATCAGCTCACGCTGGTAAAGGCCTTCTTGGTCTTGCTCGATCGGCGGCCCGACCTTCGTGCGACGCTACGCCTGATTATCGTGGGCGACGGTCCATTACGCGAACAAGCACGGCAGATGTTGGAGTCGGCGGCTTCGGCGCACTTGGCCTGGTTGCCCGGCGAGCGTTCCGACATCGCCGACATTTTGCGCGGCTTGGATATCTTCGTACTTCCTTCACGGGCCGAGGGGATATCGAACACGATCCTCGAGGCTATGGCTTCCGGCTTGCCGGTCATCGCAACCGAGGTCGGCGGTAATCCGGAACTGATCGTGAGCGGCGTTACCGGAACCTTAGTGCCCAAGGAAAATCCCGGCGCTATGGCAACCGCGCTGGAGGCTTATCTGGACAATCCGGGAATGATCTCGGCTCATGGGGCCGCGGCGCAAAAGCGCGTGGACGAGTCGTTCAGTTTAGACGGAATGGTCAGCCGTTATCTCGCCCTTTATGACGACTTATTGAATTCAAGGCACTGAGGAACAGACAGTATGTGTGGAATCGTTGGCATTTTCGATAGGTTCGGGCGGGAAGAGATCGACCGTGAACTGCTCGGACGCATGAACGAAAGCCAATATCATCGGGGGCCCGACGAAGGAGGACTGCATACCGAGCCGGGACTCGGATTCGGTCACAGGCGACTTTCCATCATCGATCTTTCGAACGGGCAACAGCCGCTTTTCAATAAAGACAAAAGCGTTGTCGTCACCTATAACGGCGAAATCTATAACTTTCAGGACATACGCGCCGAGTTGGAAACCCTTGGCTACCGCTTCGAGACTCACTGCGACACCGAAGTCATCGTCTACGCCTGGGAGGTTTGGGGCGAAGCCTGCGTGGCCCGGTTTCGCGGCATGTTCGCCTTCGCCATCTGGGACCGTCCGCGCGAAACGCTGTTCTTGGCGCGAGACCGGTTAGGCGTAAAGCCGCTGTACTATGCGGATCTCCCCAACGGCAAGTTCATCTTCGGCTCGGAACTCAAAGCTTTGCTGATCCATCCGGACGTGCCGCGGAAAATCGATCCCACCGCAGTGGAAGATTATTTCGCCTACGGCTATGTGCCCGATCCGAAAAGTATCTTTAGCGGCGTCAAGAAGCTGGCTCCGGGCTTCCGTCTGACCCTCAAGCGCGGCGTGCCGAAGTGCCAGCCGGAGTGCTATTGGGACGTACCGTTCGCGGTGGACGGCAGAATGACCGAGGCACGAGCGCGAGAGGAACTTCTCGACCGCTTGCGAGAGGCTGTCCGCATCCGACTGGTCGCTGACGTGCCGCTGGGTGCGTTTTTGTCCGGTGGTGTCGATTCCAGTGCCGTCGTGGCCATGATGGCGGGCCTATCCGCCGACCCGGTCAACACCTGCTCGATCTCGTTCGGCGATCCCGCGTTCAACGAGGCGCGGTATGCGGAGAGGGTGGCGGAGCGTTATCACACACGTCATCGTGTGAAACAGGTCGATCCGGACGACTTCTCGTTGATCGACCGACTCGCGGGGCTTTATGACGAACCCTATGCCGACAGCTCGGCACTGCCGACCTATCGCGTGTGCGAATTGGCGCGTCAGGAGGTTACGGTAGCGTTGTCGGGAGATGGGGGCGACGAAAATTTGGCCGGCTATCGCCGCTATCGCTGGCACACGTATGAGGAGCGGATTCGTTCGTTCTTGCCCTTGGGCATTCGCCGCCCGCTGTTCGGGCTGCTCGGACGGACCTATCCCAAGGCTGACTGGGCGCCGAAAGTCTTTCGGGCCAAGTCCACTTTCGAAGCCTTGGCCCGCGACTCGGTCGAAGGCTATTTTCACGCCGTATCTCTTCTGCCGGACAGGTTGCGACAGGAAAAGATCTTCAGCGCCGGGTTCAAGCGCAGTCTTCAAGGCTATCAAGCCGTCGAAGTCCTCCGGCATCACGCCGAGTCGGCTCCGACCCGGCACCCTTTGTCGCTGGTTCAGTACTTGGATATGAAAACCTACTTGCCCGGGGACATCCTCACGAAAGTCGACCGGGCCAGCATGGCGCACGCTTTGGAAGTTCGCGTGCCGTTGCTGGATCACAAGCTCGTCGAGTGGATTTCGGGACTCCCGCCCGATCTGAAACTCAAGGGCAGGGAAGGGAAATATGTATTCAAGAAGTCGATGGAGCCGCACTTGCCGGACGACATTCTTTACCGTCCGAAAATGGGTTTTGCCGTGCCATTGGCCGCGTGGTTCAGAGGGCCGCTCAAACAAAGGATCCGCGATGCCGTGTTGGGACCGGCCATGGCGGAATCGGGATCGTTCGATATGAATTTTCTCAAGACGATGCTCGATCAGCACCAGGCGGGTTTGCGCGATTACAGTGCCGGCTTATGGTCGTTGTTGATGTATGAATCCTTTTTACGCCGATACGCGTGACTAAGGTTATAAAGGGCAGCCATGCGTATTCTTCATATTCTTGACCATTCGATCCCGTTGCACAGCGGCTATACGTTCAGAACGCGCGCCATCTTGGAGCAGCAGCGCGCTCTGGGTTTCGACACCTTTCATATCACCTCGGCGAAGCACAAGGGACCCGACGTGCTGGTCGAGGAAGTGGATGGTTTTCGCTTCTACCGAACGGCTCAGCCGAAAGGCTTTTTTTCGACGCTCCCCGTGCTGAACCAGTTTTCCATCATTAACAGTCTGGCGGAACGGGTCGGCGAAACCGTGGAGGAAGTCAAACCCGATATCATCCATGCTCATTCGCCCGTGCTGAACGGACTGGCGGCTTTGCGGGTGGCGCAGTGGTCGGCCCTGCCGGTGGTGTACGAATGCCGAGCCTTCTGGGAAGACGCCGCAGTCGATCATAAGACGTGCCGGGAGGGAGGCTTGCGTTACCGAGTGACCCGATCTCTCGAAACCTACGTTTTCAGGAGAGCCAATGCCATTACGACGATTTGCGAGGGCCTTAAGAATGAGATCGTCGAGCGCGGCATTCCAGAGCAAAACGTGACGGTCATACCGAATGCCGTCGACATCAACCACTTTTCTCTGAGCGGGCCCGCCGATGCGGAACTGAAAAAGCGGTTGGGATTGGAGGACAACATCGTTCTCGGCTTCATCGGATCGTTCTACGCGTACGAAGGCCTGATGCTGCTGCTGGAAGCATTGATCAGCATTCTTGAAGCCAAGCCGGAGGTTCGGCTTCTTTTAGTGGGCGGCGGTCCCCAGGAGGATCTGCTCAAGCAGCGTGTACAAGATCTCGGTTTGTCCGGGAAAGTAATCTTTTCCGGTCGCATCCCCCATGACCAAGTTCAGAAGTATTACGACCAAGTAGATTTGTTCGTATATCCCCGCATATCCATGCGCTTGACCGAGTTGGTCACGCCCTTGAAACCGCTGGAAGCGCTGGCTCAAGGAAAGCTCGTCATCGCTTCCGATGTGGGCGGTCATCGAGAGCTGATTCGGCACGGAGAGACCGGATGGTTATTCAAGGCGGGTGATCCGGGCGCCTTGGCCGGAACGGTCGTAAGTGCCTTGGATCGCCGCGACGAGTGGTCCAGGTTCAGGAGTGCCGGCAGGGAATATGTGGAGAGAGAGCGTACCTGGGCGCACAGCGTTTCGCGCTACAAGCCGATTTATGAGCGTCTGCTGAGTCGGGGGAACTGATGATGCGGGACATATTGGGCTGGTATCAGGCGCCCTTAGATCCGGATATCGCCGGGGATATTCTCAAGAGCTTCCAGGACCGTAGCGGTCGACCCGATTCGATTCGTGCCGCGATTAGCGAGAGGGCAGGCTGCTTGGCCGACGAAGCGTCACTCTATCGGTCGAGTGACAGCGCCATTACGGCGGTTGTCAGCGGCCGACCGTACTGGAGCCATTCGCGCTATGTGCAGATGGCGGCAGACCATGGCTTAGCGCGGTCGGTTGCAGAAGCGTATCGTGCCGACCCGGAAGGATTTCTCCGGGACCTGCGCGGGAGTTTCGTACTTGCCATAATCGATGCTGACGCGCGAAGAGTGATGTTGGCGCTCGATCGCATCGGACAGCGCCACCTTTATTACGCCCTGACTCAGGCAGGGCTAGTGTTCGCGACTCGCGCGGACGATCTGGTGCGCCATCCCGACGTGAATCGTAATCTTTCACTACAAACGCTGTTTGATTACGTCTATTTCCATCACTGTCCGAGCCCTGGCTCCATTTATGCGGGAGTCAACAAACTCGAAGGAGGCGAGTGCCTCGTCTGGCGCGACGGCTCGGTGAGCCGCCGCTATTATTGGTTGCCGGAATTCGGGGAGGGCGCCGACGCCACCGTCGAGCGAGAAGGCGCGAAACTTTTTGATGCTCTTGCGGAAGCGGTGCGGCGGGAAACCCATAGTGCCTCCAAAGTCGGCGCTTTTCTGAGCGGCGGGCTCGACAGTTCCACCGTCTCCGGACTATTGGCGCGGGAAATCGACGGGGGGGCCGATACCTTTTCCATCGGTTTTCCCGTAGAGGGTTATGACGAAATCGCCTATGCGCGCACTGCGGCCAAGCACTTCAATACCCATCAGCATGAGTATTATTTGACGCCGGACGATGCGGTGACCGCCATTCCCTTAGTGGCTGCGGCATGCGACGAGCCTTTCGGCAATTCATCGGCCTTGCCGGCCTATTTTTGCGCGAAGCTGGCGCGCGAGCATGGCGTGGATCGTTTGTTGGGGGGCGATGGCGGCGACGAGCTGTTCGCCGGTAACGAGCGTTACGCCAAACAGCTCCTGTTCGAATATTTTTGGAAAGTGCCTGCTCCGTTGAGGAACACGCTCCAGTCTGCGTTGAATCGAATCCCGCCGGCTTTACAGAAAGGCATCGTTCGAAAAGCGGGGCGTTACATCGAACAAGCCGCGACGCCGTTGCCGGATCGGCTGCAGGACTACAATTTCCTGCACCGTCACGACGTACGTGAGATTTTCCATCCGGATCTCCTGGCCGCAATCGATACCGGTGCGCCTTTGTCGGTGCAACGGGCGTGTTACCACAGGCCGAACGGAGCCTCTTCGCTTAACCGGATGCTTTATCTGGATTGGAAAATCACGCTGCACGACAACGATTTGGTGAAGGTCAACCGGATGTGCGAGTTGGCAGGGGTCGACGTGGCTTACCCCATGCTGGACGATGCCGTGATCGAGCTGTCTTGCCAAATTTCGTCTCAGGCCAAGCTGAAAGCCAATAACCTGAGATGGTTCTACAAGCGGGCCATGCATGGATTTCTGCCAACAGAGATCATCAACAAATCGAAGCACGGTTTCGGTCTGCCTTTCGGCATCTGGCTGCAGAACCATGCGGCGCTCAAAGCGCTGGCCTACGGCAGCATCCAGCAGCTCAAAGGGCGCGGCTATTTCCGGGCGAAGTTCCTGGATCACGCGATCGCCATGCACCAATCGGTTCATGCCGCTTATTACGGCGAATTGATTTGGGTGTTGATGATGCTGGAACAGTGGTTTCAAACCCATGCCATCCATTAATTCTGCAATGGAAAGCATGGCGCTCGGCCTGCTCAAGGCGGCCGGCAGCTTTCTGTGCGGTTTCGGGAGAGAGCGCAAGCTCTCGATCCTGATCTACCACCGCGTGTTGGCCGAACCCGATTTCATGCGCCCGGACGAAATCGATGTTCACGCCTTCGGTTGGCAAATGGACCTTCTGGCGCGTTACTTCAACGTGTTGCCCTTGGCAGAAGCGTTGGACCGCTTGCGCCATGGCGATCTGCCGCCAAGGGCCGTATGCGTCACCTTCGACGACGGCTATGCAGACAATGCAACCTTAGCGCTACCGATTCTCCAACGGTGGAATCTGCCGGCTACTTTTTTTATTGCGACGGGATTTCTCGATGGCGGACGCATGTGGAACGACACTGTGCTCGAAGCGGTTCGCGTACTGGATAGCGAATGCCTGGATCTTTCCTCGATAGGGCAGGGCGTTCATGCGGTTGCGACACTCGAGGATAAGGCCCGAACGGGCTACGAGCTGTTAAAGCGCCTCAAGCATCTGCCCACTAGTCAGAGGACAGAATACGTCAACCACATTGCTTCGTTGGCGGGCAATCTGCCGGACGATTTGATGATGTCTTCTTCGCAAGTCAGAGCGATGCACGCTCAAGGCATGGAAATAGGGGGGCATACGGTCAACCATCCCATTCTGGCCAATTTGTCCGATGACGAGGTTCGAAAGGAGATCGGCGAGGGAAAGGCCAAGCTCGAAGCGATCATCGAAGAAAAGATTCGCTTTTTTGCCTATCCGAACGGCAAGCCGCTCAAGGACTACAAGCCGGAGCAGATCGGAATAGTTCAAGAGTTCGGATTTCAGGCGGCTGTGTCAACCACCTGGGGCGTCGCGAGTAACAAAAGTGATATCTGGCAGTTGCCGAGGTTTACGCCCTGGGATCGAAGTCCATTGCCATTTATGGCCAGACTCGTTACGAATTACACAAAACCAATAACTTAATGCAGATCAACCATGTCGTACGCCGATCTCAAGGACAGCGCTTTCCGATTCGCTCGCGCGGCGTTGACGAATCAGATTGCGCTTTTGTTTCCGCGACTTTACATCAAACTGACCAGGCAGACGGGGCGGGGCTCCGGAGAAGAGTCATTCGATGACATCGCTGAATACTTTCATCTGTGTTTTCACGAGTACTTCGAAAGATTGGCGATTACACCCGAGCGGATTCCGCGATTCCTGATTGGAAAGCATCTTATCGAATACGGTCCGGGGGATTTTCCCGGGGTAGCTATCCTGATGTATGCCTGGGGAGCCGAGAAGATCTACTGTGTGGATCGCTTTCCCATGATGGTCTTTTCGGAAAAAAATATCGCGGCCTTGAGGAGGCTTCTCGATTGCCTACCACCTGAGCAGAAACTTCGCGCCAATCATTGTTTTGTTTCAGTCGGCTGTCCGGAATCCAGGCTTAGACAGGATTGCATCGAATACATCGTTAATGGCCTCCATAAAACCAATAGGCTCGATTTTTTGACGTGGTCCAACATTGCTTGGCGCCTCATGTATAGCGGCAAGGGGGTCCCCAATCGTCTGCGCGTGGACCGATATCGTAAGGCACTGGATCAGTCAGGTTTTAAGATAGAAAACATTGAGCCAGTCGAAATTGCTCCGCAAAGCGAAGTTGAGGAAGTGCGCCTTTATCTGGCCAAGAGCTTTCGCGATCTAAGCAACGAAGATCTCAGTTGGCTCAGTTTTTGGCTTATCGCACGACATTGAGCAGCAAAAGTCAGCAGCCTCGCCTCTTGGTCTTCACCACCGTTTTTCCTAACGGTGCTCAGCCCAATATTGGCCTATTCGTGCGGGAACGCATGTTTCGAGTGGGAAGGCGTCTTCCGCTCATCGTCGTGGCGCCACAGCCCTGGTTTCCGTTTCAAGGGCTGATAACCCGATTCTGGAAGCCCCATTTTCGACTGCCTGCTCCGTCCCATGAGATTCAGTGCGGCTTCGATGTTTATCATCCGAGGTTTATCTCCATTCCCGGACTTCTTAAGGGTTGGGACGGGTTTCTCATGGCGCTGTGCTGTTTTCCGCTCTTGCTCAAGCTACGCAAAAGTTTCTGTTTTAATGTGATCGATTCCCATTTCACATATCCCGACGGCTATGCCGCTACTTTGCTGGCGAACTGGCTGAGAGTTCCGGCTACGATCACCCTGAGGGGAACCGAGGTCCCTCTGGCGCGTTATTCTGCTCGGCGAGTTCGGATGTTAAAAGCGCTTAGATATGCTCGACGCGTATTTAGCGTAGCAGAGGCGCTAAAAGGCCATGTCGTCGCAATGGGAGCTGACACAGACAAGATAAGCGTCGTCGGAAATGGAGTTGATATTTCGAAATTCCATCCTGTCGATCATGTTGAGGCTAGGCGTCGACTCGGCTTGCCGAAGGACGCTAAGGTCCTTATTTCCGTTGGAGGCTTGGTCGAACGAAAGGGATTTCACCGGGTGATCGAAGTCTTGCCGCGCCTGTTGCAGCGCTATCCCAACCTCCATTACTTAATCGTAGGCGGGGCGAGTGTCGAGGGAGACATGAGTACGCAACTTCGAGAGCAAGTCCGAGCCTTAGGATTATTGGATCGGGTGCATTTTCTCGGTTCTCTTGCGCCCGAAGAACTTAAAGTTCCGCTTTCGGCCTCCGACGTATTCGTTTTGGCAACGCGGAACGAGGGATGGGCTAACGTCTTCCTCGAAGCCATGGCATGCGGGTTGCCCGTCGTTACCACCGATGTAGGCGGAAACTCGGAAGTGGTGTGTCGTGAGGAACTCGGAATCATCGTGCCGTTTGGAGATGCCGAGGCACTCCACGATGGACTGATCACGGCATTGATAACGTCTTGGGACCGAAAGCTTATTGTCGATTATGCTCGAGAAAACGATTGGGAAAAGCGGGTAGATATCTTGGTATCAGCATTCCAGGATGTAGTAGCCAGCGTGGACGCTATGAAGTCTCTTGGCGTTTCTGGCGGCTCTTCCGGATAACAAAAGCTTTGAGTCAATAAAGCAAAGCGTAAGCAGTGACGACGATGCCGGCAAACAAGATGCGTAGTTTAGCGGAGTTCGGTGACCCGTCTAGCTATCTCGGTAATAGGACAAAACAATCCCAAGAATTAACCAAAAAACGCTCTATTGATTCGGTCACCACAGCGAGATTATGACGTCCGAGAAGGATGATCAGACGTCCAGTGAAACGGCGGAGCGATGCAGCGCTGACCGAGGCCCGGAAGACAAGGGGGCGGATGGCGGGCTGAAGGCTACACCGCCCAGGCCATTGCCACGATCTGGGCGGTGCCCCCGCACACCGTGTCCCGCTGGGACAGTCAGGCCCGGGCAGGGGGCGACCCGGCCCTCGCGGTAAACGGACGCGGGCGCCGAAAGGGGGAGCCGCGGCGCCGGAGCCTTGGGCAGGACATCGCCCTCTGGGCGCCGATGTGCCGCCAACACCGAAGACGGTGGGTTTGCCGGTTGCCCTGTGGACCCGGCAAGCGGTTCAGGTGTTGATTGCGAAAGAGACGAAGGGGTGGCTGCCGATCCGGTCGGTGGGGCTTGACCCCGCAACAACCGCTTAAGCAAGCCTACACGCAAGAGCCTGTGGCGGTGCCCCGATGGCTACCAATGCGAAACCGGCGAAGCAGCTTCGATTGAACCTCATTTCCAGCATCACGGACCAGGGCCTGATGCGTTTTAGGGGTGACGAAGAGACGTTGACGGTCCAGGTCTTGATCGAGTTTAGGCGCCGGTTGATGCAGGGCCAGCCGAAGACGATGTTCTTGATTTTGGATCACCGGAAGGTGCCCCGGAGCCAGGCGGGGCCCCCTGGGGGGAGACCCGGTGG
>Ga0196972_1000306_pt1 | contig 30998 bp, 25 predicted proteins | sample S1v_2013CmetaG_FD_148618 | JGI IMG/M metagenome (GOLD analysis project Ga0196972, IMG submission 148618) | Soil microbial communities from Anza Borrego desert, Southern California, United States - S1+v_20-13C | ecosystem: Environmental > Terrestrial > Soil > Desert | place: USA: California...
GGCATGCATTACACTGACATGCCTGCTGAATTTCTCAAAAGAAAAGATGAGTTCGCGGCCAATAAGGCCATTGTATTTGACGGAATTCATTACCTGCACGTATTTATGTACCTGCTCACCAAACGATATGACAAACTCGCCGATAACCTCGTTAATATAAACAATATGTTCCCCAGCAGGGAAGCCGCGATTGAGGTGATGAAGGAACGAGCGAGGAGGATTGCATAACGTTCAACATATAACGTTTAACCCCAATCATGAAATAGAAAAATCGTACAGGTTCGAACGTTATTTGAATAGGGAGTGGGAATTAGGAATTTGGGAATTGCTAAATATTCAGGGAAAACGAAAACTTGATTTACGAGCAATTAAAATATGGAGCGATCAAGACCGTTGATCGTTGATCGATGCAGGGAAAATAACCCACTAATTGTCTGGTTAATTATTTTTCATCGGAACAATCATCTCAAAAGCCGGAATATTCACTTCGAACATCTGCTTGCTATTGAGATTTTCCATTTGGTAGGTACCTTCCATTTTACCCATTTCAGTGCGGAGATTGCATCCACTCACGTATTGATAGCTTTCGCCCGGCTGAAGCGTGGGCTGCACCCCTACCACGCCTTCTCCTTCTACTTCGCGGTGAGTGCCATTGCTATCAAATATTTGCCAGTTACGACGATGCAGCTTAATGGGAAACGAATTGTGATTCTCAAGCGTAATGCGGTAGGCAAACATAAACTCCGACTGCAGCGGATTGCTGTAGTCAGGCTGGTAGAAAGTATCTACACTTACCTGTACCCCTTCGGAGATTATGCTGTTCATAAATTCGATTTACGTAAAAATAAAGAAAAAGACTGATGTCCGATAATCCTCTTTAATTTTGCGCCTTTAATAACATTGCCCTTTATGAAGATCGCAGTAGCCAAAGGAGATGGCATAGGACCCGAAATTATGCAGGCAGTTCTCAATGTATTCATTGCCAATAAAGTACCTCTCGAATATGAATTTGTTGAAATGGGTAAGTGGGTATTTGACAAAGGATTTTCGAATGGCATGACGGAACAGGCCAAGCAAACTATCGAAGACCTTGGAATTTTATTCAAAGGGCCCATGGAAACTCCCAAGGGAAAAGGTGTAAAAAGCGTAAACGTGACTGCGAGAAAAACATGGAATACCTACGCCAACAATCGCGTCTTTCAAACCCTTCACGGAGTAGATACAGTTTTCAGCAAAGCCGGAATTCCCATTGACGTTACAGTGGTCAGGGAAAATATCGAGGATACCTATGGCGGAATTGAACATATGCTCACGCATGATGTAGCTCTCAGCAGGCGATTCATCACCCGTCCCGGCAGCTTACAGGTTATTAAATACGCGTTTGAAATGGCGCGCAAGAAAAAGGCGCGAAGGATCACCTGTGGTCACAAGGCCAACATCATGAAGATCACCGATGGCCTCTTTTTGGAATGTTTCTACGAAGTAGCAAAGGATTATCCTGAACTCAGGGCTGATGACGTGATCGTTGACGATCTCTGCATGAAACTCGTTACCCGTCCTGATACTTTTGATGTGGTAGTGCTTACCAACCTGCAGGGCGACATCGTTTCAGATCTTTGCGCCGGCCTGGTTGGCGGCCTCGGCTTCGCTCCTTCGGCCAATATTGGCGACCATATCTGCATATTTGAAGCGGTGCACGGAACAGCTCCTGACATCGCCGGAAAAAATATTGCCAATCCCACCGCCCTCCTCCTGAGTGGCCTCGCCATGCTTCGCCATTTAGGCTTTATGGAAAACGCGGCAATCATTGAAAATGCTCTTTTGTATACCTTGGAAAGCGGCGCGCACACCGGCGATTTTGGTGATAAAAGCACACCTTCTTTGAACACTACCCAATTTGCAGATACCATCATTGCCAATTTTGGAAAATTACCGGTAGTAAATCCAAAGCCGGTATTGCCGAACATGCCTGCAACTACAACGAACTTTAAGTTGGAAAAAAATCCAATGCTCGTATCAAAGGAAATGGCAGAAGAAACAATAACAGGAGTAGATATGTTCATCGAAAGCGCTGAACAGCCTGAAGCAATTGCTACCAAATGTCAACGCCATGGCGGGTTAAAATTCAGGATTATCAACGTGAGTAACCGCGGAACGCAGGTCTGGCCTACCGGATCAGTGTTTACCAACCTGGTAAATCAATATAATGTGCGCTTTGAAAGTATTGATGATTCAGCCCTTACCCAACAGGATGTGATTGGCCTCTATGTGAGCCTCAGTGCTGATTTTAAGATATGCTCGATGGAATTGCTGAATAAATGGGGCGACAAAAGAGCGTATAGCCTTGCACAGGGACAATAACCGGTAGGTTCATACTTTCTTTTAAATAATATTTGCCTTGATAAATCTTGACAACCCCTGGGTTCTGTGCGCAATCGGTGTGGTTTTCTGCATCTCGGCATTAATTATGTTTTTCAAATCAGTATTTGAGGAACGAAGATCCATCAGGTGGTCAATTTTCATCATGTTAATGGGGATTGTGTTAATAGGCATCGGCACGGCAAAATTTTTCGGCCTCACTATGTAACAGCGGCTAGTCTTGCAGCGTGAGTGGAACATGGAAGGTCATCGGAAATCGAACAACGAATAATGCATTCACTACAACATCTCATCGAGACCGCACTCGCGGAAGACGTGGGTAATGGCGATCACTCTACCCTCAGTTGCATCGATGCCGGTCAACAAGGCAGCGCTGTACTTAAGATAAAGGAAGAAGGGATACTGGCAGGCATGCAGGTAGCAAATGAAATCTTTCGCCACGTTGAAGAAAGCATGGATTTCACACCACATATGAAGGATGGCGATGCCATGAAACCCGGTGATTTGGCCTTTCATGTAGAAGCATCAATTCATACCATTTTGAAATGCGAACGCCTTGTGCTCAATTGCATGCAGCGCATGAGCGGAATTGCAACGCTTACAAGAACGTATACTGAAAAGCTAAAGGGTTACAAAACCCGCTTGCTGGATACACGCAAGACCACTCCTAATTTTCGATTGCTCGAAAAAGAAGCTGTGAGAATTGGCGGAGGGATTAACCACCGTTTCGGGTTGTTTGACATGATCATGCTAAAAGATAATCACATTGATTATTGTGGGGGGATAAAAAAAGCGATTGAAAAATCAGCAGCCTATGTGAAGAACAATCAACCCCATTTAAAAATCGAAATCGAAACGCGAACCCTTGATGATGTGAAAAAAGTAATCGAAACCGGCAAAGGAAAAGTCTTCCGAATTATGCTTGACAACTTTACGCCTTCCATGATATCACAGGCACTCCAGATCATCCAGGGTGAGTTTGAAACGGAGGCCAGCGGTGGCATTAATCTCGGGAATATTGAAGAATATGCCGCCACCGGTGTGGATTATGTGAGTGTTGGAGCGCTTATTCACCAGGCAAGAAGCCTTGATCTAAGCCTTAAAGCTGAATTACAAAATGCGGAAAAAAAATGAGCAAGAAGAACAAACCTGATAAGCGAGGTATGGTTTATAGTACCGATCCTGATTTCCGGTTTGAGGAAGAAACCGAACAGCAGGAAACCCTGCCTCCATCCAAACAAAATTTAAAAGTAACGCTTGATACGAAGCATCGGGCAGGTAAAGCAGTCACCATCATTTCAGCGTTTACTGGAACTGCCGGTGACCTGGAAGAACTCGGTAAAAAATTAAAAAGCCATTGCGGCACAGGAGGATCAGCTAAGGACGGCGCCATCATCATCCAGGGCGACCAACGTGACAAAGTGATGGCATGGTTAGTGAAGACCGGGTACCGGGTGAAACGGGTTTGACTTGCTGTAGGAATCGGGAATTTGGATTTTAGGGAAACCATGACTATTGGAAAGCTGACGAGCTTACTATGACGCCTGTGACAACCGGCCACTAAGAACCGACAGCTGGAAATCACTACTACTCTATCGACGTAAATCGAATCTCCTTCACCACCTCGCGGTTACCTTTCACTTTCATAAATACGTGCGCGCGAAAATTGCCTGATTTTGTCTGAAGCGTACCAATGCAATATTGTCCGCCAGGTGAATCACCCTTATGTTTTAATTCAAATCCCTGCACGGCATTATTGCCGAAGAAATCTTTCAGGATAATTTGTGCCTGTGCCTTACTATAATTATCACGCTTTACCGGAAGACCCAGTTCCACGTTATCATCAAAATGTTTTGATACCCCTGCTGCATCTCCTGACTTCAATGCGCTGATTACTTCATCAATAGCACCGGGCTGGGCAAATGACGACATCATTACCAATGACACGGCCAGGAAGGAAGTAAAAATTGCTTTCATAAAATTTGGTTTCATAGGTGTTTTAAATCGAAAAATATGCCATAGAAAATTACACAATTTCTGGCAGGCTCTAAAATACTAAAAACATACATTTTTGCAGCTCTTCAAGGCAATTACATGATTTGGATGTAGTTTTACACCTACATTTCTTTACGGAAAATTACGCTCCCCTTGCCATTGATCCCTGATAATGAATGTATTTATACGTAAATAGTTAAACCGTGGCCAAAAAACAAGTTATTCTCATTATAATGGACGGATGGGGGCTGGGCAAAGTTGCATCCGCTGACGCCATTCAGAACGCTAATGTACCCTTTACCAGTTCGTTATATGACAAATATCCCAACACCACTTTAACAACCTGTGGAGAACTGGTGGGCCTGCCAGACGGGCAGATGGGCAACTCAGAAGTAGGCCACCTCAACCTCGGAGCGGGCCGCGTCGTTTACCAGGAACTCCAACGCATCAATGTCGCCATCAGGGATGGTTCGTTCGCAAATAATGATGGTCTGCTTAACACCATTCGCTTTGCAAAAACAAATAATAAACCCCTGCACCTGCTTGGGCTGGTGAGTAACGGCGGGGTGCATTCGCACATCAATCACCTGAAAGCCATTCTTGATGTGTGTAAGATCGAAGGCCTGTCAAATGTATTTATCCATGCATTTACTGATGGTCGCGACTGCGATCCAAAAAGCGGCTGGAGTTTCCTCATTGAATTGCAGGAACATATTGACGTTACCGTGGGCAGGATAGCAAGCGTGTCAGGAAGGTATTACGCAATGGATCGTGATAAGCGGTGGGAAAGAGTGAAACTTGCTTATGATGCAATGGTAAATGGTATTGGCGAAACCACCACCAACGCGATAGAGGCGATGGCCGCTAATTATGAAAAGAAAGTGACCGATGAATTTGTGAAGCCAACCGTGGTGCTTGATCCGTCACAACAGCCCGTTGCCACAATTAAAGATGGCGATGTGGTATTCTGTTTCAACTTTCGGACCGACCGCTGCAGGGAGATCACCCAGGTTTTATCGCAAACTGATTTTCCTGAATTTTCAATGCGCAAGCTCAACCTGCACTTCACGACAATGACGCAATATGACCAGAAGTTTAAGGGCGTCAATATCATTTTTGAAAATGATGATTTGATAAACACATTGGGAGAAGTGCTTGAACGCCATGGTTTGAAGCAGATCCGCATTGCAGAGACAGAAAAATACCCGCACGTCAGTTTTTTCTTTAGCGGGGGAAGAGAAGTTCCTTTCGAGGGAGAAAAAAGGATACTCATTGCATCCCCTAAAGTGGCTACGTATGATCTAAAGCCGGAGATGAGCGCTTATGAAGTAACCGGGGCATTGCTACCTGAAATTGAAAAAAACACGGCTGATTTCATTTGCCTCAATTATGCGAATGCTGACATGGTGGGCCACACGGGTGTATTCCAGGCTGCGGTAAAAGCAGTGGAGACGGTTGACAAATGCGTAAGCCAGGTGGTTACAAAAGGCCTGGAAAGAGGCTACACCATTTTCCTTACTGCTGACCACGGCAACTCTGATTTCATGATCAATGATGACGGCTCTCCCAATACGGCCCATAGTCTAAACCCGGTGCCGTTTTTCATCATTGACAAAGATTGGAAGGGAAACATCCGCAAGGGAAAGCTGGGCGACATTGCCCCTACTATTCTTACAATGATGGGCCTGCCCATTCCGCACGAAATGACGGGTGAAATATTAATAAATGACAAATAAAAATTCCTTTTACTGAAATGATCAAGAAGATCCTCCTCGTATTGCTGGCCGCATTGGTAATAATCCAGTTTATACATCCCGCACGAAACAGATCAGAAGGACCCCAGCCCAATTATATCGGCAACGTACATGCCATTCCCGCAAATGTGAAAGCGGTTTTGGAGAAAGCCTGTAATGACTGCCACAGCAATAACACCCGTTATCCCTGGTATAGCAGGATCCAGCCTGTTGACTGGTGGTTAACTGACCACGTGAATGAAGGTAAGGGTCATCTGAACTTTGACGAATACACCCACAAGAGCCTTCGGTATCAATACCACAAACTGGAAGAAGTGGTGGAACAGGTGGAAACGAATGAAATGCCGCTGGAATCCTACACCTGGATTCATAAGGATGCTAAACTTTCTGCAGAAGAGAAAAATTTACTCATTGATTGGGCTAAAGCCAGGATGACTGACATGGAGGCAAAATACCCGATTGACAGCCTCAAAAGGCGTAAATAGCCCCTTTTTTAGCCCTAAATTTTGAATGGGGTGCAGCATTCGTAAGGAAAAAATGTCTAAATTACAGGCAACCCAAGGAGCATGACCGAGGAAGCCATTTTAAAAGGTTGTTTAAAGAATGATCCAGTTGCCCAGCGCGAACTGTACAATCGGTATAGTTCAAAGATGCTGGCCGTCTGTTATCGTTACGCACACAACCGCGAAGATGCCGAGGATATGCTCCAGGAAGGCTTCATAAAAGTCTTTCTTCAATTACACACATTTGAAAACAGGGGCGCCTTCGAAGGATGGATCAGAAGGATAGTCGTACACACCTGTATTAATATCCTGAAGAAAAATAAAAAGTTCAATGAAAGTGTGGACATCATTCATGCTACCGGGGTTCAGGTAAGGGAAGATAGCGTACCAGCCATCATCCAGGCCAAGCAGGTGGTTGAATGCATCAGGTTATTGCCAATTGGTTATAGAACTGTTCTTAACCTTTATGCCGTTGAAGGATATAGTCACCGTGAGATTGCCGGCATGCTTGATATCGAGGAAAGCACGAGCCGAAGCCAGTACACGAGAGCAAAGGCGATGTTAGAAGATGTACTGATTCGCAAAAAGATCTTACAAAAACCAAAACAAGATATTGATTGGCTTGTAGCAGTCAGTCAGCGATAGTTTTCGTATCCTAAACAGTGACTGGTTATGGAGAGTAATTTTAATAATGAATTTGAAGAGTACGTAAAAAGGAATGCCGACCAATACCGGATGATCCCCTCCGAAAAGGTATGGAAAGGCATCAACAGGAGCTTACACAGCCGAAGAAGGTGGTATGGCTTCGGTCTCGCCTTGCTGCTTCTTCTCACTACCGGATCCGTCACATGGGTGATGGTCTCCAACCCGGTTGACAAAAATTCCGGAATTGCTGACGCAAATGATATCCCCTTCATCCAACTGGAAGAACCGGGAAAAAATAAGAATAACAAAGCCCCTGTTGATGACGATATGAACGGGCTCCTTTCTTTCAACAAAAAGTTACTGAATGAAAAGCATACGGTTACTCCTTCAAACAGTGCTTCTACTGAAGTCACAACCGCGGCAGCTTCATTCAACATTGATTTCACTCCGGCTTCAAAATCACAGTCACCAACCGCCACCACCAGCAGAATTGCACAGGTGATCCATGAACGAAATGAGCAGTTGATCACAAATACTATCGATCACCTGAACCTGGCTCAGCAACCGCTTGCCTCACAGCCTGCAACTGCAGAGGAGCCCGCCCCGGCCAGGAAAACAACAGTGGCTGTTGACCCAATGACGATTGAAAGTGTAGTGAATTCTTTCAGGCCAAAAAAACTTGACCGTAGCCTTCGCTGGCAGGTTTATTTTACGCCCACTGTAAGCTATCGAAAACTCAGTGAGAATAAATCATACCTTAACTCCAATCCTTTTTCCGAGCCTACCAATTATCCTTTCGCGGCACTCAGCGATGTGAATAGTGCGGTAGTGCATAAACCCGATTTCGGATTCCAGCTAGGCGTTTCGGCAGGTTATCCCATCGCTAAAAACCTAACTATCACCGGCGGACTACAATTCAACATAAACAGGTATGACATTAAGGCTTTCGTGTACAACGGTGAGCAGGCTACCATCAACCTGAGTGCCGGTGCTGACGGTTCCTCTAATTCCGTCACTGCCTGGACTTACTACCGCAACTACAGCGGCTATAAATCAGATTGGCTGAATAATTTTTATTTCTCTGTTTCCGCTCCCATTGGCGCTGAGTTGAAATTATTCGGCAAAAAGAAAACATATCTCGGCGTGGCTGGTACGGTACAACCCACTTATATCATTAGTGACAGGGCTTACCTGATCTCTACTGATTATAAGAACTACGCTGAAGTACCCTGGCTCATCAGGCGCCTGAATGTGAACACCAGCTTCGAAACATTTGTTTCTTATACCAACAAGCGCAACACCAGGTGGCAGATTGGCCCACAGGTTCGCTACCAGGTACTTTCCAGCTTCCAGAGCAAGTACCCTGTCAAAGAAAATCTTTTCGACTTCGGTGTTAAGCTGGGTGTAACGCTTAACAACTAATAACCGATACTAATTGCTTTGCACGCCCGGCCTTTGTGCCGGGCCTTTTCATTGGCAGATTATCGTTGTTCACGATGATCTGCAATTTCATGCTCTCTAGCGGAAAACAGATAACCCCTGCCCGACCGCAGGCGGGGAAAACAGAAAACGTTATACTTTTACAGATGCAAAAACCAATCATCTTAATCGTCTCCGTAATATTATTTGCCTGTAAAGGCAAAAAAGAAAAGAATGATCAGGAAGCTGATGTGAAACTTTTCCCTGTTGTATCCTTTATCAATAGCCAGGTGGCACATGTAGACACCTCTCTTTATTCTATTATTGGAATCAGGGTGACTGAAGAGGGTCCGTCAGATACCGTCTATCACCGCCGCGAAGAATTCAGGGAACTCGCGAAAGACTTTACAGAATTACCAGATCTGACTGATTCAGATTATGAAGACCGGTATACAAAGGAGACTATCTATGATGAGTCAATGGGCCGGCTCATCATTACCATGCTGCCCGTGGAACCGGCAAAGGAAGAGATCCAGCGCCAGGAAGTGGTGATAAGGCCCGACCCTTCCGGTGATAAAGTAACCAGCATCATCATTGATTGGGTGCGAAATAACCGCGACAGCGCCATTCAAAAAAGAATGCTCTGGCAGGTAGATGAAAGCTTTCAGGTGACGACTATCAGGCAACTAATAGCGCAACCGGAAACCACCAGTACTTACAGGGTCATCTGGAACCAGCCCGAACCTGAGCCCGAATTTCCTGCCGAAGAGAAGAAGGAGTTAGAATGACCTCTTCAGAATTTCAAAATATAGCACCATCCATACCCCAACAGCCCGGTATTTATAAGTATTACAACGCGGCTAATGAATTGATCTATGTAGGCAAGGCAAAAAATATCCGCAAACGCGTAGGTTCTTATTTCAATAAAACGCTTTCAAGTTACAAGACCCATGAACTGGTTCGCAGGATAGCACGCATTGAATTTACCATTGTAAATACCGAGCAGGACGCATTCCTGCTGGAGAACAGCCTCATCAAGCAATATCAACCCATCTTCAACATCAATCTCAAGGATGATAAAACGTATCCTTATATCGTAATAAAGAATGAACCATTTCCCAGGGTTTTTCTTACCCGGATGAAAATAGATGATGGCTCTGAATACCTGGGTCCATACACGTCAGTGAAAAAAGTGCGGGAACTGCTCAACTTCATCAGGCAGACCATTCAATTGCGTACCTGCTCACTTAATCTTATTGAGAAGAATATTGAGAAAAAGAAGTTCAAAGTGTGCCTGGAGTATCATCTTGGCAATTGCAAAGGCCCATGTGAAGGTTTGCAATCAGAAGCTGATTACAGGGAGAATCTTACGCTGTTGAAGAATATATTGAAAGGAAATCTTTCACCCGTTATCAGGCATTTCAGGGAAGAGATGCGTGCGCTCGCCGGTGACCTTCATTTTGAAAAGGCCGAACACATTCGAAAGAAGATAGAATACCTTGAGAACTACCAGGCCAAATCATCCGTCACAAACGTGAATGTGGGAGATGTGGATGTATTCTCCCTGGTGAAAGATAAAGACGTAGCCTTTGTCAATTACCTGATGGTGCGAAACGGCTCCATTGTGCAAACGCAAACCAACAGGGTAGAAACTCATCTCGATGAAACTGAGGAGGAGATCCTCAGTTTCTCGATTGCACAGCTTAGATCTACTTTCAACAGCGATGCAAAAGAAATCATCATTCCCTTCCCGATTGAATACCCGGAAGCTGACGTCAGCCTTACAGTGACCAGGGGCGGCGATAAGAAGAAGCTTTTAGATCTTTCAGAAAAGAATGTGACCTATTTCATAGAGGAGATCAGGAACAAAGAACGATTGAAATTGTCACGCAACGTGGACCAGATAAAGATTCTCGAAGGGCTGCAACGTGATCTGCAATTGCCGGAGCTACCCTTACAAATTGAATGTTTCGATAATTCAAACTTCCAGGGGAGCTATCCCGTATCAGCCATGGTCAGCTTCAGGAATGGCGAGCCCAGCAAAAAGGATTACCGGCACTTTAATGTAAAGACGGTTGAAGGGATCAATGATTTCGCCACTATGAAAGAAGCCGTTTTCAGGCGATACAAACGCCTGAAGGAAGAATCACTGCCCTTTCCTCAACTCATCATCATTGATGGAGGAAAAGGACAGCTTAGCGCGGCTATTGAAGCAATGCGGGAACTCAATGTGGAAGGAAGATCTACATTGATAGGGCTTGCCAAGAACGAGGAGGAGATCTTTTTTAGCGGTGACCAGCAATCGCTTAAGCTATCGTATAATAGCGACAGCCTGAAACTCATTCGCAGGATTCGAAATGAAGTGCACCGGTTCGGCATCAGCTTTCATCGAAATAAAAGAAGTAAAGGCACATTTAAAAATGAACTGGAAGATATACGCGGTATTGGAAAATCAACTGCAGAGCAGCTGTTGAGAGAATTCAAATCTGTAAAGTCTATCAGGGAAAAAACACTGGATGAACTGGCAAAAATCGCGGGAACTGCGAAGGCAAAATTGGTTTATTCCTATTTCCATCCTGATAATGGTACAACGGAAGGGCAGGCTGGTTGACATATGTCAAAAAAAAATGGGGCCCGGATAGAAATCCAGCCCCGTTTTTAAAATCCAATATCCTATGAAAAACCGAGACGAAAATACAACCTTTTTTCTATTTTCCTATAGGAGTTTTACGATTTTTGGAACTTTTTTTAAACTATTCTAAATGAAAATTTTAGATAAAAAAAATACCCTTTGAAAAAGGGCATTTTTTTATATAAGTTCTAACGGTTGTTAGCGTTAATATGACCACAGATCCTGCTCGAAATTGAAGATCTTTTCCTTCACATTCTCCCCTTCCAGGAGGCTCAGGATAGGATCTTTCATATAACTCTTAATCGTTCTGTTAGAAGAGTTATCAAGGGTTGACTTGGTGATGTAGCTGCTGAACATGCGGCTTTCAAACAGCTCTTCCCAGGTCATACGGCCACGGCCCATATTCTTTGGATTGTATACTTCAGCCTTGGCAAGCATGGGGCGAAGGTCAGGATAGTATACCCAGAAGAGAACAGACGAACCTCTTTCCTGGGTGGTATTGGGTATATACTCAGTCTTGAGGAACCCGATGCCGAGGATTCGTACGAACATCCTGCTGGCTTCCCGGTCAAACACCCACTCTTCTTTCAGGCGGAGTTTGTTAACTGTCTTGGGATCAAAGCTGGAACGGGTAACTTTATAACCTTCCACCTTTGTCATGTCAGTAAGCGAATAAACGGGAGTTGTGTCAGCTTTTCCTGCAGTCAACTGCTGGATTTCTGAAACCTGCATGGGGATAGAGAACCGATCATCCTGGAAGGCAGTAACCTCTCCATTCATGACGGCTTTCATGATCATGCTAACGAAAACCTGGCTTCCGTTGTCATCCTCTGCCTCATAGCGAAAGCTCTGGTTGAGTTTTTCGCGGAGGTCGAGCTCTCTCCATACTTTCTGGGCGTAGAAGGCATCATCATGCCTCAGGTGCTCATATACGAGTGGAGTGAGTCCGTTAACGGCGCTCTTATCGTAGGCATTATCATTACGCAGTGATGGTCTTGCCTGGTCGCTGTTGAGCCCTGATGAGTCAACAGTGATGGGCAATCCACCATACGGATCATAACCTGCGGGTGGTTGGTTGTTGTTGGTTTGCTCAGTGGAGGGTTCAGCAGGCTTATTAGACCTCCTGTTTGACCTGCGCTGCGCATCGGCTTCCTGCACCAGCAGAACGCCAAGCAACACCACCAAACCTGATTTTAATAAAGTACTTTTCATTGCTACACTATTTAATGTAATAGAACAGTGATGGAACACTTGTTACACGACCATCTGGTCCTTTCACCCTGATATTTTCAATAGTTACCATTCTGCCTGCCTTTACGTGACGGTCCATTGCGGTTTTCACAGCACCCTGGAACAATGCTCCCTGGGCAGGAATAGAAACGATATCATCATCCGTATCGCAAGTGAATGTATAACTCACTACGTTATAATCTAACTGGAAAGGGAAGTTCTTGATACCTGCTGCCACACCAGGCTGAGCCTTGAATGCACCCGCAGAAACCTCGGAACCGCTGGGGTTACCACCCACATATGCCTGCGCATCAGGAATGGTACGAACCCTGAAAGGAGCTGAACCGGCGACTTTACCTTCTACATATACTGTAATGATAGTATTATCATCAACTTTAGTTACACGAGCATTCCAGGTGCCATCAGCCGATTTTGTAATTGTACCATTATTGATAGTTGCAGTAACCTTATCAGCTCCACCACCACTTGCAGCAATGGTTACCGGGTTATCCACTCCGATGTACAATACATTCATTTTATTGAGGGCAATGGATGCACTCGCCTGCCCAACGGTATACGTAACCATTTCTTCAATTACCTTCTTTTGTCCATCCTGGTCAGTATACTCAATCTTAACTGGCACTGACTTATTTCCTATTGAGTTGCCGGCTTCAAGAGTAGTTTCAGCCACTCCCTTTTCATTCAAAGGAATTTGCTGACCACCAATCCAAATGGTTGGAAGAGCCGCCTTACTGAAAGCACCGATACCAGCTCTAATGTCAACCTTTTGACCAGGCATCAGGTAATTAGAACTTTGCCCTACAATTGGTAAGAAGGCATCATAGCGCACAACAACTTCACCAACCTTGTTATGACATTCCTGCACGATCCTGTTTTCTGTAGTCTTGATGTCATTCTGGAACTTACTCAAAATTGTCAATGCGGCAACCGTAGGCACCATGTTGAAATAGGCCGCTTCCCAGGTCTTATTAGCCCTACTCTGGGTAACGGGCTTATCGAGATTGATAGGAAGAGTGTTTTCGAATTGTTTCCTGATCTCCGGATCGATATTCAATACAGCGTTTTTGTATTCCCCCAAGCGCTTAAGGAGTTCCTTTCCACCACCTTTACCCACCATGATGCGGGTAGCAGTTTCCTGGTCGCTTTCCTTAAACTTTTTATTAGGATCTTTGATATCACCTCCGGCTTCTTTAATGATTTGCGCTTTCTGGCCTTCAATGAAATCATAAATTGTCTTGGAAAGATTTACCACCTGTGCAGCCTTGGGCTCCCAAATGGCAGCCTTTGCAGCCGTTTTCTGATCACTCTTCTTGTCAGCCAGAGACTTCATTAAAGTCTCGGTAGAATTGTTAACTGTAGCGTTTGTTGTTTCAAGACTCGCTCTAACCGTCTTGAATGCGTTCAATATCTCGGCAGACACGTTCAAAGCCAACAGGGCTGTAAGAACGAGATACATCATATTGATCATCTTCTGCCGGGGCTCACGAGGTAAAGCCATGATGTTTGATTGGTTTTTTTTAAATGAAAAAGGTGACTTTCAATTTAGGATACGGATTCAAACGAACCAGTTGTTAGTTATTAGCTGCGACCCTGCATAGCACTCAACATGTTACCGTAGATATTATTCAAACGGCTCAGGTTGTTGGCCAATTGAGCGATCTGGTCCTGTGCTTTCTTAGCATCTTCCACGCTTCCCTGCATAGCTTCAGAAGCCTGGGTAAGATTGCTGTAGAACCTGTTCATCGCCTTAAGGTGATTGTTAGTGTCCTGCAGTTCCAGTTCATAAATGGTGTTGAGTGATGACAGGTTCTTCGTCAATACCTGCACCTGCTCGTGGAATTGCTTGGTACCGTCAGCTGCCTGGTTAAAATGCTGAATGCTGGTGGCAGCGCCAAGGTAAGCATCCTTCATGGTAGTCATGGCCTGTGCGGCTTCACGTGTCTTGGTTGTATAATCACCGGTAGCAGCCACCACGTCTGTGATATCAGACATCTTGGAAACTGTACCGCCTAATTTCTTAAAGTTTTCACTCAAACGGCCAAGGTTGGCTGGAGTGATATCTGCTTCACGAAGCATGTCTTCCATTTTAGTAAGGGCAGGGTTACCACCACTGTTACCTAAAGCAAGAGGAGTAACTTCAAATTTTCCTGTACGCGCTTTCTCTACATCAGGGTGTTCATTGATATTAGGGAAATAACGCTGCCAATGGGGTTCTTCAGGAGGTGGAACGAGGAATGCCATAACGAGGAACACGACAGCTTCTGAAATCAATCCAATCATGATGGCCTCATCGGCGCCCTTCCAGTGAAGGATTTTCATCATCGCGGCAAAGATTACGACCGCTGCAAAAAAGCTGAAAAGAAAGTTTAGTACTACCTGGCCTCGCGAGGTTTTAAAGAACAGCATAACGGGTTCGTTTTATAGTTTATTAAATTTTAAAAAAAACGATAAGAATAGAGAAAAATTGCTTTTTCAGAAAAGAAAAAGAGGTCGCAGAGATGACCTCAAGGGAAAATTAACCTCTGCGACGTCCTTTTTGTGGAGCTGCCGGTAAATCAATTACGTTACGGAAACCGATGTAAGACTTAGCAGAATCCTGGTACTCATATGTGCTGGTACCGGTTTGCAGGTAATAACCCACATCTTTCCAGCTACCACCACGAATTATTTTACGCTTCATGAGGGGAAGATCATCATCCTTTGCATTCCAGCGAACATCAGGGTTCATATCATGCTGGAAGTTATTACGTCCTTCATAGAAGATAGACGAAGTCCACTCGGCCACGTTACCTGACATGCAATACAGACCAAAATCATTAGGCCAGTAAGCATCGGCACGCACAGTATAGAAACCGCCATCTTCAGGATAGTTACCACGGCCGGGTTTGAAGTTGGCCATCAAACAACCTTTCTTGTTACGGAGATAATAGTTACCCCAGGGGAACATTGATTGTGAACGTCCGCCACGAGCGGCATACTCCCATTGAGCTTCTGTAGGAAGACGGAAGTCAGATTCCTGCACCCTCTTCTTTCCTTCCAGCCAGGAATTCAGGTAATGCGTTCTCCATTCAGAGAAGGCAACCGCCTGTTTCCAGTTTACACCCACTACAGGGTAATTACCGAAGGCAGGGTGTGAGAAATAACGCTTCGTCATGGGCTCATTATATGAATACGCGAAGTCGCGGATCCAAACGAGCGTATCAGGATAGATAGGAACGTCTTTCTTAATAATGAATTTTGACCTGGGCTTATCGGCATTATGACGTTGAGCCGCTTCTTTCAGGTCATGGATCTCTGAATGATAAACAAGCTTCGTAGGATCGATCTCCTTCTTTCCAAAGATCCTGTCATCAGGAGCAAGGATCAGATCAGTATTACCCAACTCTTCAATTGACTTGGGGTCATCCCACTTGAAGTTCTTCATCTTTTCACGATCCACGTACTCGATTCCGTCAGCACCGGTCTTAATATAATTAAGCTTGCGGGCAGCTACTGAATCACGAACCCAGAAAACAAACTGACGATACTCGTTGTTTGTGATCTCAGTCGCGTCCATCCAGAATCCACTAATAGATACGGAACGGTTACGTGAACTAAAGGCATATGCAGGATCCTCATCGCTGGGTCCCATATGGAACGTTCCCTGGGGAATGTATACCATGCCCGGCGGTTTGGGCAGGACATACCGACTACCCGGAGAGATCCCGTGCACCTGGCCATCATTAGGCAGGGTGCCACCTTTGTTCTTTTTTCCCAGTATTCCACAACCCGAAAGCATGATAATGCTGAGGGCTGCGAGCAGGGCGTAGTTTGGGTTCTTCATTTTCATACACTTAAAGGGTATTGGGCAAATATAAGTTTTTGGTCTATTCGTAAGCACAACGTTACTATTTATTTTTTTTAAAACAAATCGGTTTTTACGCAGTAAATTTTCAAACGATTACGGGCATCATTTTATTGTATTAACAGGAAATTAATTATCGCTATCTACCCTGTCTATCAGCGAAATAAATCGCATAATTGATTCTACGGGTTGTTTGCAGCTATAGTTCTCACACAAATAAATGAGCGTTTTGTCTGCCACTTCCCTGTTCTTCAATAAAGGATAGGAATCAGTCTTATGACCGGCGGTCATCAACACCTTATGTGGAAGGTAGATTGCACTCAATTCCCGTCTCAATCGCTCATGGTCCTTCCCAACAATCGCAATTTCCATGGTACCCGCCACCATCTCCTGCAAAAGGCTTGCCCATACTCCAAACGAAGTGGGATACCCAACAATTGCCTTACCCAGTGTTTTTACCATCGCCCTGCTCCTTTCTCCCCAATCCGTGCGATCAAAATAAATGGAAAGTTGGTAAAGATTGTGCGCCATTATTGAATTTCCGGAAGGTACCGCCCCGTCATAGATCTCTTTTTTTCGAATGATCACATCCCTTTGGCGATCACTTGTAAAATAAAAAAAGCCGGTTCCCTCCTCACTAAATCGCTCAATTACCAGTTCCGTCCACTGCCTGGCCTTTTCCAGCCAATCCTGCTCCCCCGTTATTTCCTGTAATTGTATTAACGCCTGGATCAGGAACGCGTAATCATCAAGGAAAGCGGGGTATTTAGCCTTCCCTTCTTTCCAGGTATGATGCAAGCCGCCTTCACCATCCTCAAAGTTGGTCAGGAGAAATTCCATATTCCGCACAGCCAGTTGCCTGTATTCCCCGTTGCCGGTAGCGGCATACGCTTTTGATAAAGCTGTATTCATCAATGCGTTCCATCCCAACAATACCTTATCATCCAATTGCGGCCGAATCCTTTTTTCCCTTTCCGTCATCAACGTACCCCTTCCTTCAGCCAGCTTTTTTTGAATGCGGTCTGCATTCTCGCCCATTTCTTCCGCAAAAAGCTCCAACGGCTTTTTCACCCTCAGGATATTCTTCCCTTCCCAGTTGCCTTTTGCTGATACATCATAGTATTTGGTGAACAAGGAAGCATCTTTTCCTAAAATATTTTTTATTTCTTCTTCTGTCCAAACATAGTATTTCCCTTCCTCACCCTCACTATCAGCATCCAGTGCGGAAAAAAATCCCTGCATGGGATGAAATAATTCCCGATTGACAAACTGAATGGTCTCCTCGATAACCTCCCGATATCGGGACTTACCGGTGAGAGCATACGCCTCCGCGAGCGCCATTACCAATAGTGCATTATCATACAGCATTTTCTCGAAATGAGGAGCCAGCCATTCAGTATCGGTTGAGTAACGGGCAAAGCCACCGCCCAACTGGTCATAAATACCGCCTTCCATCATCTTATCAAGACTCAGCAAGGCTTGCCTGAGCCCTGGATCATGACTGGCTATTTTCGCAGGATGATGCAAATGATAATTTCGAAGGAGGAATTGTATGCTGAAAGTTTGCGGAAATTTAGGCGCCTTCCCAAATCCTCCCCATTCCTTATCGGCAGCCTTCATTACATTCTGCAAAATTTCGTCTACCCTGGCCCTTGAGAATATTTCACCACCAGAAGCTATCCGCTGTCCAATGGAATTTGCTTCCAGCAGGTGAGCCGTCAGGTTTTCAGCCTGTGCGTCTATTTCATGACGTTTTTCTGTAAATGTTTTCGAGACGCTCATCAATACTTCCTGCCAGGAAGGCCGTTCATATGCCCGGCGGGGCGGAAAATAGGTGCCGCCGTAAAACGGTTTCCCCTCGGGAGTGAGAAACACGTTCAGCGGCCATCCGCCGCTACCGGTCATGGCCTGCACGGCGTCCATATATATGTGGTCGAGATCGGGCCGTTCTTCGCGGTCAATCTTTATGTTGATGAAGTGACTATTCATGATGCCCGCCGTCTCCTCGCTCTCAAAACTCTCCCGCTCCATTACATGGCACCAGTGACAGGCAGCATAGCCAATACTTACCAGGACGGGTTTGTTCTCCTCCCTTGCCCGGCTCAATGCCTCCTCGCCCCAGGGATACCAGTCAACAGGGTTGTGTGCATGTTGTAAGAGGTAGGGGCTTGTTTCCTTAGAAAGTCGGTTTGGCAATTTGAAAATTTGAAGATTTGAAGATTTGAAACTGGCAGAATCTTAAGTTCTACCGAAATTAACCAGTTTGAAAAGACTTCTTCAAATAAGAAGCCCATTTTCAAATTTTCAAATCTTCAAATCTTCAAATTCTAAATTTTCCCGCGCAAATAAAGCTCTAATGCGGCCACCATACTCGGCGTCTGCGGTTGCGGAGCCTTGATTCCCAGCTTTAGACCGGCTTCTTCGGCCGCCTTGGTGGTATTGTTCCCAAACGTACCGATCACGGTTCCGTTTTGTTTGTATTTGGGAAGATTATCGAAAAGACTTCTTACGCCGCTTGGAGTGAAGAAACAGATAACGTCATATTCATTCTTCGTAAGCAATTCCTTTACGTCAGTACTCTGTGTGCGATACATAAAGGCAAGGGCATGTTCGCACTGGTTATTTTTCAACCAGTTTACGATCTCGTTATCCTGCTGGTTTTCTGAACACACATACAGGAATTTTTCATTGCTTTTGTGCTTATTGATCACGTCAAACATGCTCTTATTGGTACCATCGGCCCCATAAAAGACCTTTCTCTTCCTGTAAAGGATGAATTTCTGGAGATAGAGCGCCACAGCCTCGGTAATGCAGAAGTATTTTGTATCCTGCGAAACGATCACTTTCATTTCTTCGCAGGTGCGAAAGAAATGGTCGATCGCATTACGACTAGTGAAAATCACACCGGTATAGTTCGTGATTTCGATCTTTTGTTTGCGAAACTCACGGGCAGGTATGCCTTCAAGACGAATGAAAGGCTGAAAATCCAGTGCTACATTGTACTTCCTGGAAAGCTCAAAGTATGGAGACTTATCACTTTCAGGGCGTGGTTGGGTAATCAGGATTTTTTTCATGCTCTTGGTGGTGTATTAACCTTCACCGCATTTTTTTTCAAATACAGCCTGGCAATTTGAGTGCAAAGGTAAAATAGTTCTACCGAAAAAAGAATAGCAACGCCTTGTAAACCAATAATAGGGGTGCCACTTCAAAAGCAAGTAAATAAATCAAAAAATGAAAGAGATTGAACCTGATAAGATTACGAACTGAAACATAGGTTAATAAGAGCCGGTAAAGTAATAATAAGCCAATTCCACACCAGGAAAGAACGAGCGCCACCGTAAAAGCATTTCCCCTGGTAAATGAAAGCAGCACTATGAACGGCAGCAGAAAGATCCCAATCACCTTGTTGATCAAAAAAACCACGAATATGTAAGCGTTCGCGGCTTCATTCATGTTGAACAACCAGCCGGAGATCTTCAGACCCAGGAATTTGACGGCGTAGATGACGGACAAGCCCAAACAACAATATAAGAAGACCAGCCAGTAATTATCGACGGGTTGTACCTCATAATAGTGAACCAGTAAGTTGATATAAAAGCCTGTGGTAAGCACAAAAAACGCATTGAAGAGCAAAGAAGGCAAAGGCGTTTGAATGAGTTGTTCCCTTATCTGGCGCTGTTTAATCGTAGTCCGGAAGAAAAGCCTGAAAAGGTCCATGAAATATTTTGAAAAAGCCTGCCTTAATAAGGCGAAGAACAACAGGTAACCGATAAGCGTATAGAACATGAGTTCCTTTCCACTGAAGGTCTTTATTCTCGATTCAATCACAACGGGCGTGGAGGCAAATGCAAAATAAGGATGGCGCATGAAAACCTGATAAGCGAGCGACATTGCAGTATCGGGTTCCCATGCATCAAGAAGTAGAGGATTAGGAATGATTGAGTCAGGCACATTTACAATCGGAGGGGTGGTAGCCGGTTGCATGGTGACCGTAGTTTCAGGCGCAACCCGCTCCTGCGCCACAGTGTCATGCTCTGATTGAGCGGAAACTAAGCGGGAAAATAAAAACAGAAGGCACAGCAGTGGAAATCGTAGCAATTAGTTACAGATTATTTTCACAAAAATAGATGGTGAAATGGATTGTCGATATTAAAAATAGTTCACGAAGCCAAAATGTATTTTCGACTGGCGAAGGTTTAATTCTGTATCATTACGCTTGCCTACTGCCCAGGCAAAATTGAAAACGCCCACCCTGGTCTCAAAAGCAAGGCCCATACCGGTTCCAAAGTAAGTGTAGCTTTCATTAATGTTCTGGCTATTGTTGCGCCCCCAGCCTCCGTCAGCCAGTACGTAGAAATAGGAGTTCTGATCAACCAGTAACCGGTATTCAATAGTACCGATTGCGAACTGCGAAAGGTATTGGCTTTCTTCATCAAACCCCCGTAACAGCTTGTACCCTCCTATCTGGAAAAGCTCATTCCTGAAAATGTTCCCGCTTTGCAGTAATGCGGCGTTCACACCAACTTTCACGGTGCTTCGGTTCTGCCTTCCAAGAGGAAGATATTTTGCTGCTGACAGCCTGGTCCTGAACTGGTAAGTTTTCAGTTTGATAGTATCATACAGAGTTTCGAAATTGTAACCGGGGTCATCTGCATCTTTTAGCTCAAGCACCTGGTTGTTCTTCCTGATCTTCTTGGAACCGGCGGAGGCCACTACCCTGAGTTCACTTCCGCGGGTAGGATTTCGTCGGTAATTGGTGCTATTGAATTCATAATCGACCCCGAGATTAAATAAGCTCACGTCTGCTTCCTCGGGCAGTCGCCGATTCTGCAAAATGAAAGCCGTATTTATTCCATTTACAATCGTAGAAAAGCGTTGAATGAAAATCTTGCCCGATTGCCTTGCATTAAGAATATAACTGGCGCCTATTTGAAGGTTCACGTTGAGAAAAGTGCTGTCCTTCCTGAACATATCAAACGCAAAGTCAAAACCAATTGGCGTATTGAAAACATACGGGTGCTGGTAGATCAGATTGAGCCTGGGTGATTTCACCTGCAATTGCTGCCAGTTGAAGCCAATCGTTTCCCCCGCGCCCAGCGCATTTTTCAGGTTAATATTCGCCTCTCCGGTAATGAGGATCTTTTTGGATGAAAGCTGGTCATTATTAGGAAGAAACCCGATGAGGACATTCACCTGGCTGCTCCGTTTGGGCTTGAGATACATTTCCAAAATGGATCCGCTTCCGAGCCAGATGAGTTTTGAGGGATATTCTTCCTCCACATATGGAAGTTCCTTCATACGAGTGCTAATACGCATCAGTTTTTCCCTGCTGAAGGTGCTTCCATTCATTATATCCAGGTACCGTTGAAGGTAAATGTTGGAAACTTTCACATTTCCATGCAAACGAATGCTATCGATCTTATAGAGTGGCCCTTTGACCACCCGTAATTCAGCGCTTACCTGCTCGTTAGTTAATTGAAGACCGTCGAGGTACACTTTTGCAAAAGGATGCCCATTGTTTTCCAGGTAGGCGAGTATCTTTTCCTGCCACAATTGCACTTCATTGAAGTCCATGGGTCGCTCTTCAAACATTCTTTGCCTCCATCCTATGGCGGTAAGAATTTCCTTATCCACGCTGTCAGCGGTGAGCCTGGCCCAGCGGTAAACTTCACCCGTGTACAACACCATATGTGCGAAAGTGGTATCGAATGAAATGCTGTCAATGGATGCGGTTACATACCCTTTTGACTTTAGCGTTTCAGGAAGTTTGTTGATGTATTCAACGCAGGCGGAACGAGAATCGAATTGCGAAGGAATATTTAATTGATGGGAGATAAATTCTGCACTCCGGTCAACTCCGCGGGTATAAAGAATGTATTTATCCTGTGCATTTGACTGCCCTGAAAGCAATAAAAAACCCAATGCGAGTATAAGCAGTCTTAATTTTGTCATGGATCAGGATACTTGCAAAATACAAGTCAAATAAAATTATTCAATATAAATCAAAGCAGGGTACTGAAATGACCGGGGTCAAGGCTACCTGGTCAGTATCGGCATCAAACGGGCAATGGCAGGCATCTACATTCATATTCCATTTTGTAAACAGGCTTGTAACTACTGCAATTTCCATTTCGCCACCTCGCTCACGCATAAGAACGAATTGCTGGCTGCTTTATTGAATGAGATTTTACTTCGCCAGGCATACCTTGATGATGAAATAATAGAAACCATTTATTTCGGAGGCGGAACTCCCAGCTTGCTGGAGAATAATGAAATTGATTCCCTGCTTAATTGCCTGAGATCAACTTTCAGGGTGTCAGGAAACGCGGAGATAACCCTGGAGGCTAACCCGGATGATATTTCAATTGAAAAACTGCAATCGTGGAGGTTGAGCGGCATCAACAGGCTGAGCATCGGGGTTCAGAGTTTTTTTGAGGAGGATCTGCAATGGATGAACAGGGCACATAATGCGCAACAGGCGATTGCAGGATTAAGGCTCGCGCTTCAATATTTCGAAAATATCACCATTGACCTCATTTACGGAACCCCACAGCTCACTGATGATAAATGGAAGCGAAACGTGGATATGGCGATTGCATTGGGCGTTCCGCACCTATCCTGCTACGCACTAACAGTGGAGCCTAAAACGCCATTACAAAAAATGATACTCCTCGGTACCAAAGATGATGTGGACCCGGCTAGGCAATCAGACCAATTTTTACTTTTAATGGCCTGGCTGGAGGAAGCCGGTTACGAGCATTACGAGATCTCGAATTTTGCAAAGCCGGGATTCAGAAGCAGGCACAATTCATCATACTGGCAGGGAAAAACATACCTCGGGATCGGCCCTTCCGCACATTCATTTAATGGACTATCGAGGGAATGGAACGTTTCAAACAATTTGAAATACATCGAGTCAGTAAAGCAGGGCATCATTGCAACCGAAAAGGAGCAACTAACGGAAGTGCAGAGACAGAATGAATACATCATGACTTCACTCCGCACCATGGAAGGAATGCAGGTGAATAAGATCAGGCAGGAATGGAGAAAAACAGTGAATGACCGGATCAGTAAGTATATAGAATATGGCCTCGTAATAAATGAAAATAATAGCTACCGGTTGACGAAAGAAGGAAGATTACTGGCAGATGGAATTGCGGCTGACCTGTTCATTGAGGAGCTTTAACAACTGTTGGCCGGGGAGTCAACAAGAAAACTAACTTTACTTACATGAAATTTGGAATTATTGGCAGCGGAAGTTGGGCAACTGCACTGGCAAAGGTACTTACTGACACCGGGCATTCTATCAATTGGTGGGTACGCAATCAGGAAACGATTGCTTACATGCAAAAGCGTAATCACAATCCGCATTATCTAAGTTCGGTTGACTTCCATCCCGGCAGCATTACCCTATCTGCAGATGTGCGCGAGGTTGTAAAAACCTCTGACACGATAGTAATCGCAGTTCCTTCAGCGTATGCCCAAGAAACACTAGAAAAACTTGAGCGCGGTGATTTGAAGAAAAAGAAAGTGATTTCGGCTATCAAAGGATTATTACCCCAGCGTGACATACTGCTTAATTTTTATTTGAAAGAAGAATTCGATTTTCCGATAGAGAATTACTTTGCTGTTTTAGGACCCTGTCATGCTGAAGAGGTGGCGGAAGAAAAACTATCGTACCTCACATTTTCGGGAGCGGATATTTCCTTCGCTTCTGAACTGGCATCGCATTTTACCTGCGACTACGTGAATACGGTAGTGAACCATGATATCCTGGGGGTGCAGTATGCCGCGGTACTGAAAAATATTTATGCGCTGGGTGCAGGCATAGCCCACGGTCTCGATTATGGCGATAATTTTCTTAGCGTCTACATTGCCAATGCGGCTGATGAAATGGCCTGCTTTCTTAAAAGCTCAGGAGCGCTTCACATTGTAGTTGGCGAACATGAAGGGGAAGATCCATTCACTCATCGAAAGTCTCCCAACTATGCCGCATCGGTCTACCTGGGTGACCTGCTCGTAACCTGTTATTCGCTACATAGCCGCAACCGGACCTTCGGCAACATGATAGGAAAAGGTTATTCCGTAAAAGCTGCTCAGTTAGAGTTAAATATGGTGGCTGAAGGATACAATGCCGCGAAATGCATATTTAATATTAACAAATCAATCGGCGCTTCCATGCCCATTGCCGGTATGATCTATCAAATTCTTTGGGAAAATGTTAAAGCCTCCGCCGGCTTTAAGCGCATTGAAGAAGTGCTGGTCTGAATAGAGGAACAAACTATCAGACTATGCCCTTTTCTTATCATGGCTTTGCCCCCTCAGCGATACTTTTAATGATAGTGTGTATTATATTGTCGTCGATTGTGAAGTATATCGCGCGGAGGAAGACTGTTAACTAGTTGATGAGCTAACTAGCTAGTATTGTCGAAATTCTATTAATCTTCAATTTTGTTAGCTGGTCAGCTTGTCAACTAGTCAGCTGGTGAGCTCGAAAGCTGGTTACCTCATCAGCCTATCAGCCCGTCGGCAGATTATTTAAACAACTCCTCCTCCTTCACAACCGTCACCTTACTCCCCTCCTTCAGCGCCTGGCTAACCGCGGTGTAGGGACCGGAAACCACTTCATCACCTTCCTTCAAGCCACTGATTATTTCAATATGACGGATATCCTGGATGCCGGTTTTCACAGGGACTTTTTTGACGGTGCCATCGGCTTGCAACACAAATGCAATCACTTCCTGGTCATTGTCATCACTAATGGTTTGTTGCTCTGCGCTGGCATTTGCCTCCTGCATCGCTTCCTCCTGCTTCTTTTTATCAGCCATGCTTTGACCACTACCCTTCACCCGCGTAGTTACGGCCATTATAGGTACGGCCAGCACATTTTCATGACGCTGCGTCTTAATTTCAGCACTTGCATTCATTCCCGGCCTGAAGGGAAATTTCTTTGGCTTCGCCGGATCAATCAAATCCTTGTATGAATCATAGTCAAGGCGAATGCGCACTTCGTAATTCGTCACTTCATTTGACACAGCGGCGGCTGCACCTGAACTTTTTGTACTGCTGGCAATTTGTGTTACGATTCCTTTAAACTTCCTGTCATTGTACGCGTCCACCTCCACGTCAGCGGAATCGCCAATGCTTACTTTCACGATATCGTTTTCACCCACATCCACTCTTACTTCGAGCACTGACATGTCTGCAACCGTCATCATTTCCGTACCCACATTAAAATTATTACCTGCTACTCTTTCTCCTTTTTTGATCTTTAGTGATGATATCACTCCATCCATCGGAGCAAATAGCGTGGTTCTGCTAAGGTCTTTATTGGCTCTCGTCAGCCCCGTCCTGGAAGCCTGAACCCCCGCCTGGAGGCTGCGAATGTTTTCTTTGGCTGCGTTGTAATTAGCAAGTGCCGAACGATACGTGACCTCAAAATTTTCGTATTCAGCTTTGGAAATTACTTTCTGCTCGTAAAGTGTTTTATTCCTGTCAAGAGCCAGCTTTGCCTGGTCAAGGCTGGCTTTCAAAGCCTCGAGTGCAGCATTACTGTTGGCTACAGTTGCCTGTGACTGATTAACCTGTGATGCCGCCTGGTCGCGCTGCAATTCATAAATATCAGAGAATATCCTGGCAAGCACCTGTCCTTTCTTTACGCTGTCGCCTTCTTCCACATTCAGCTCCGTTACTTCACCGGCCACGTCAGGGCTGATGCGCACTTCTACTTCCGGGTATATATTGCCACTGGCCGTAACAGTTTCAACGATAGTTGTCTTGATTACTTTTTGCGTGGTCACCTTCATGCCATCGTTTCCACTGCCACCCATCATTTTCATGACGATGACTATCAGTACGAGCACACCCAGTGAGATCAATATCCATTTTAATTTCTTATTCATAGTATTTTTTATTTGGCATTAATGTGACGAATCCTGTCCTTCATGCCCTTACTCTAATTTTAAACCCTGGCCTTTATAAAACTCCAATAATTTCATCTTGAATACATAATCAAACTGTGCTGCCAGCATGTCGATCTTCGCGATCTGGAGATTATTTTGTGTGGTGATCAATTCAAAAGTTGACAGCAATGCCAATTCATAACGTTTCTCGGCAAAATCAAGCGCGCGCTGGGAGGTTTGCACCGTCTTTTGCATGGCATTGAATTTCTGCATGGCAGTGACGGCATCGTTGTAGGCCGTATAAATATCCTGCTTCAACGTTCTATCATCCTGTTCCTTGGTGAGTTCAAGCTGGCGATATTGCAATTTTGACCGATCCCAGGCTGACCTGGCCATTCGTCCATTAAATATCGGGATGCTTAGACCAATTCCTATGCTTTGACCAAAGTTGTTCCTGAATTGTGTGCCCAGAGGTATGGTTCTCTCTCCTACCTGCACAAAACTTGGCGAACTGACGAAATAATCCGTGCCACCCACATTTACAATATTAGGTGTGAGTTCGTATGGACCCACAGCATATTGCGGAATAGTAATATTCACATAATTAGTGCTCAGGCTTCCAAAAGCGGAAATGGTAGGATACATGTTTGCTTTTGTTGATGCGATGTTCCTGCCCGCAGCTTTCAATCGCAGCTCATTTACTTTTTGCTGGGGCAGATTGGCCAGCGCTGATGCGTATACCGCCTCCGGTTGCAGTTCGGCCAGTGGTTCTATTGGTATCAACCCAACGGGCGGAACAACAATATCGAATGGCGTTGCTGCATCAAGATTTAATAATGCTTTCATTTGAAGCAGCAATTGCTGCACTGCACCTTCCGCGGTTACGAGTGAAGAGCTATCTCTCGCTAACTGGGCTTCCAGCTCAGCGGCGTTCAATTCAGGAAGCGTTCCAGCCTCCACCCTTTTCCGGGTATTATTCAACTGCTCGCTGGTTTGCTGCACCTGCACCCGCCAGATATTTACCTGCTCACGGTTCAGCAATATTTGCAGGTAAGCCACGGCAACGTTCAATGCGATATCATCCTGTACCTTCTTCGTTTGCTGCTGGTCAGCCTGGAGTGTATACTTGCTCGATTCGATCGCATGTTTTAATGAGAACCAGTTGAAGAGGGTTACCTGGGATTGCAGTTGCATGCCGGTATTGAAGAAATTATTGTCTTCCAATACGCCGGTTGTCGGGTTTTCGGAACGTCCAAACCTGAAACCAGAACTTCCGCTAAAGTTTAATGTTGGCCACCTGGTTGACCTGTTCTGCAAAAGCGCGAGTTCAGAAAACCTGGATTGCAGATCAGCCTGTTTAACAGAAATATTGTTAGCCAGCGCATAGTCAACACATCGTTTCAGGTCCCATTTTTCCTGTGCGAAAGGAGTATGACTAATGGCTATAATAAGAGCAATAATGATAATTCTCCTCGTCATTTGACAAAAATAAATGAAATGGACAGCCGCCCGATTGATTTTTCAAAAAGACCGGTTAAATTTTATCAAGTGCCTGTGCAAGGTCGTTTACCAGGTATTGTGGTTCTTCCAGTCCTGTATATAATCGAATGTACCTGTGTTCTTCGTTTTGCGGGTCAAAGTCAGCGGGAGCTATTCCCGCGCATTTAGGAAGGATAAGGCTCTCATGTCCGCCCCAGCTCACAGCCATTATAATATGTTTTAGTGATTCGCAAAACAGGATTATCGACTCCATTTTGCTTGTCTTTAGTAGCAAAGTGAGCAAACCACAGGCACCGCTCATTTGCCGGCTGGCTAATGTATATTGGTCAAAACCGGGATCAAGCGGAAAAATCAATTTTTCAACCTTAGGATGCTCTTTAAGAAAGGAAACTATTTGCCTGGTGGTGGAAGAAATTCTTTCGAGTCGTGCAGGCATTGTTCTCAAACCCCTGATGAGAAGCCAGGCATTAAAGGGTTGAATACCGCTTCCAACACAAAGGTATTCGCTGTCAAATATTCTCTTCATCATCTGATGGCTGCCACTTAGCACTCCCCCGAGCGTATCACTGTGGCCTCCAATGTACTTCGTAGCCGTCTGCATGGAAAGGTCGATGCCCATTTCAATTGGGCGCTGGTAAATGGGTGTGCAGTAGCTATTGTCGATCATTGTTGCAATCCCGCGCTTCTTCGCGAGTTGTGCAATTCCTTTTAAATCCTGGATGGCGTAATTCCAACCATTGGGAGATTCAAGGTAATACAAACTGGTAGTTGAACGGGTGGCTTCTTCCCAGTTATTCAATTGCCTGCCATCGATGTAACTGGTAGTAACATTGAAGCGGGGAAGGATAACGTCAAACAGGTGCTTTGCCCAGGTATAAGGGTTGCGAACGGAAACAATGTGATCACCTGCTTTTACAAGGGGAAGCACACCTGCGAAAATGGCTGCGGCGCCGCTGTTGAATACGAGGCAATCTTCTGCCCCGTCAAGTGCAGCCAGTTTCTTCCGGAGAATCCCGACAGTGGGATTCAATCCCCTGCTATAAAGATAACCGCCCATTTCGTCAGCGAATGCTTTCCGAAGATCTTCCACTTTGTTGAAAGCGAAATTGCTGGTCTGCATGATGGGCGGGGCAACTGCATGGAAATAGTTTTCCCGTTCTTCTCCCAGTTCATTTATAATGTAAGAAATGTCCACGATTATTTTTTTCTCCTAATCAAAAAATAAAGCAATGTAAATCCAACGAGAACCGCGGTTCCAGTCAATGCTATCCCCGGACTGTTAACGATGATGCTGCCGCAAACGAACACATATGCAAGAATAAAAAGCACCGGCATCAGGGGAAACAACCGCATCTTATAAATCCCTGTTCCGTCCAGGTGTTTCGTTCGCTTTCGAAGGATGAATATGGTGGCGGCGGATGTTGCCATTCCAAAAGAATCCAGGAAAATGCTAAATGCGAGGATCTTTTCGAATGTTTCAGCAAAGAAAACCACTACGAAGGCAATAGCAGCAAATACAGTAAGCGCAACAATGTAAACCTGTTTCTTCTCTGACCTTTTCTGGAAAATGGAAGGCAGTGCACCGTCCTCGCTCATAGCGTAGATCACCCGGGGGTTGCTCATCAGAGATACGTTCACATAAGCAAGAACCGAAAGAAACAGCAACACGGAGAAAGCGTTGGCACCATCCTGCCCGAACATCTTGCCTACTACTATGGATGCTATCTCCCGGCTGTCTTTTATCTCGTTAAAGCCTACCACCTTATAGTATACGATATTAACCAGCAGGTACAAAACGATGATGACGGCGATGCCAATGAAAATGCCTTTCGGAATATTTTTCGCGGGGTTTTTGATCTCGCTACCAAAGTTGATAGTTTGCTGGTAGCCCCCGTATGCAAAGGAAACTGCAACAAGGCAAAGACCGAATGATCCGAGGATCTCCGTCCATGAACCTTCTACCGGTTGAGTGAGAGGTACATTGTCAGGATGATGGGATGCGGGGTAGAACAATGCGGATATCAACAGCAGCAGCATGGCAATCTTGATCAGCATGAGTACATTCTGCGTCTTTGAACTCATGCGAAGGCCCAATAGGTTCACGCCATAAAAGAGGAATATCGCGGCCATAGCAATTCCCATGGTGATGGCCTCGCCCGCGTCATGAAAAAAAACGGAATTGATATAACCTGCACCTATCAATGCCACGCCTGAAACAGAAGCGGCGTTTGAAATGAGTATACTGCAATTGAGGGCAAAGGCAATCGAGGGATGGTAAGCGTAAGAGAAGATTTTGTAGTAACCGCCAGTCACCGGATACCGCGAACCGATCTCTGCATAGGTCAATGCCCCACACAGAGCAATCACTCCCCCGGCAATCCAGGCCATGAAATAAATGGAGGGCGTAAGTGCTGCATTGCCGGCCTCCCTGGCCGTTCGAAAGATGCCCATTCCAATCACTAATCCGATGACGATCATCGTCAGGTCAAAGAGCCCCAGCCTGGTTTTTAATGCCATGGGATGAAGATAGCAAAAAAACGTTCTAACTTTAGGTGAACCAGCCGACCGAATTCTATGCTAAAAACTACAACCTTCCTGTTTCTCTTTTTCCTTTCACATTGCTTATCATATGCTCAGCTGAATAATGATGACACCACCAAAACATTGGAAGGTGTGGTGGTTCGCGCATTCGAACAAAACCGGGCAAGCCTTTTATCCACCGCAAACGTTCGCAAAATCTCACCAAATTCAGACGCCGGGAATAAAACATCATACCTGCAATCATTCAACGCCATTTCAGGAGTCAGGATGGAGGAACGATCGCCCGGAAGTTATCGCATCAACATTCGTGGAAGTTCACTTCGTTCCCCGTTCGGAGTAAGAAATGTAAAAGTTTATTGGAATGATATTCCTGTCACTGACCCCGGGGGTAATACTTACTTCAACCAGTTTGCAGTTAACAATTTTTCCGGGATGGAAATCTTCAAAGGCCCTGCAGGCAGTTTATATGGAGCAGGAACAGGCGGGCTCATACTCATGCATACGCTTGAGCGTTTCAGGCCTGGCGCTTCTATTGAATACCTGACAGGCTCCTACGGTTTGCATAATATTCTCGCCAGCGCATCATTCGGAAAGAACGAGACAAGGAACCTCGTCAGCTTCGCCCACAATCAA
>Ga0196972_1000307_pt1 | contig 30940 bp, 31 predicted proteins | sample S1v_2013CmetaG_FD_148618 | JGI IMG/M metagenome (GOLD analysis project Ga0196972, IMG submission 148618) | Soil microbial communities from Anza Borrego desert, Southern California, United States - S1+v_20-13C | ecosystem: Environmental > Terrestrial > Soil > Desert | place: USA: California...
GAGGTGCTGGCATTGCCGCGCCGGATATGGCGTTCCTCGCCAAGGTACACCGTCACGCCGATGCCCTTGTCCTTGTTCTGCTCGATGGTCTCGATCTTGCCCTTGCGCACCGTTACCGCCAGACCACTGCCTTCGCTGATCTCCACGGAAGCGTCCGATGCCCCCTTTTCCCGGGCGAAACGCATTACATCCTGCGCGATCTCTTTCAGCTGGTCCTGGCTATGGGTAAATACGGGGTTGCTCATGAGCTTGTTTTTTTGGAAGTGGCTAAAAGGGTTATCATAGCAGTCGTTTACAGAATGGCTTTGATTCATCATGGTTAATCCCAACCGCGGCAGCGGCGGCGTCGGCTTCCGCTCCGACGAATTCGAACAAAAGTACGACCGCCCCTCCAAATCCCAGCTCAAGCGCGAAATGACCGCCTTGCAGGAACTGGGTGAAGAACTGGTTTCGCAGCCCAAGGACCGCGTGATGCGCGTGCCGATGCCGGAGGACGTGCGCGAAGTAATCCTCGAGTGCCAGAAGATCAAGGACCATGAAGGCCGCCGGCGCCAGATGCAGTTTGTCGGCAAGAAGATGCGCACGCTGGAGGAAGAGGAAGTCGCCGCCATCCAGAGAGTGATCGACAGCTGGAAAGGTGCCTCCAAGGCCGAAACCGCCGCCATGCACGCGCTGGAACGACGCCGTGAGAAGCTGCTGGCCGACGACAAGGCGCTGACCGACCTGAAGGCGGAATTCCCCGAAGCCGACGTGCAGCAACTGCGCACCCTGATCCGCAATGCACGCAAGGAGCAGGCAGAGAGCAAGCCGCCCAAAGCCTATCGCGAGATCTTCCAGATCCTCAAGCAATTGCAGCGGTCCCAAGTCTCGGCGCCCGCTGATGAACAGAATGACAACACCGAAGAAGAGTAATCCCGACGAGCTGCTGATCGGCCTGGTGTCGATTTCCGACCGCGCTTCCAGCGGCGTGTATGAAGACCAGGGCATCCCCGCCCTGCGCGACTGGTTCACGTCCGCGCTGGCCAGCCCATGGAAGATGGAAACCCGCCTAATCCCGGACGAGCGCCCGCAGATCGAGAAGGCACTGATCGAACTGGTGGACGAGGTCGGCTGCGACCTCGTGCTCACCACCGGCGGCACCGGCCCGGCGCGGCGCGATGTGACTCCCGAAGCGACGCTGGCCGTAGGCACCAAGGAAATGCCCGGCTTCGGCGAGCAAATGCGCCAGATCAGCCTGAAATTCGTGCCGACGGCCATCCTCTCGCGCCAGGTCGCCGTCATCCGCGAAACCGCCGACCACGCCGCCCTCGTCATGAACCTGCCGGGCCAGCCGAAATCCATCAAGGAAACGCTGGAAGGCCTGAAGGATGCCGACGGCAAGCAGCTCGTGCCCGGTATCTTTGCCGCGGTCCCCTACTGTATCGACCTGATTGGCGGCCCGTACATCGAAACCAACGAAGCGGTGTGCAAGGCATTCCGCCCGAAGTCGGCCATCCGGCAGAAATGACATGAGCGCTCCGAGCCTGGAATCCATCGAGATCGAAACCGGCCTGAACCCGACGGTGGCAGTCATCTGGTTGCATGGCCTCGGCGCGGACGGCAGCGATTTCGTGCCCATTGTGCGCGAACTCGACCTGGCGGGCTGCCCGGCGATCCGTTTCGTGTTTCCGCATGCGCCGACAATGCCGGTGACGGTCAATTACGGCTATGTGATGCGTGCCTGGTATGACATCCTTGGCACCGACCTGACCTACCGTGAAGACGAGACCGGCCTTCGCAAGTCGCAGGTGCTGGTCGAAGAATTGATCGCCCGGGAAAAAGCACGTGGCATTCCCGCAAGCAGGATCATCCTTGCGGGCTTCTCCCAAGGCTGTGCAATGACGCTGCAAACCGGCCTGCGTCATCCGGAAAAACTGGCCGGCCTGCTTGGCCTGTCAGGCTATCTACCCATCCACACGACAGTGAGCGCGGAGCGCCACGACGCCAACCACGACACGCCGATCTTCCTCGCCCATGGACGAAGCGATCCTATCGTCCCGATCGAACGAGCGGAGCAGTCACGCGACTTCCTGCGGGCGCTCAGCTACGAGGTGGAATGGCGCGAGTATCCGATGCCGCATTCGGTATGCGAAGACGAGATCGCTGACATCGGCGCGTGGCTGAAGCGCGTGCTGACTTAGAGCGGTTTGAATGTCAGTGCAAGGGAGGTCAGGTCGTGCCGAGAAGCGCAACCGTACGCGATGTACGGTGAGCATCGCAGGCACGAGATGGCCCCCTTTCGCTGACAGGCAATCCGCTCTAAACGCTTGACGACTGTTTCCCGAACTGCTTCCGATACTCCGACGGCGAAGTATTGAACGCCACGCGGAAATGCTGGCGCAAGGAAAGTGCCGAACCGAAACCGGCTTCCTGTGCGATAACCTCGATGGCCTGATCGGTCGTTTCCAGCATGCGCTGTGCGAGCGCAAGACGCTGGTTCAACAACCATTGAACAACCGTAGTCCCGGTCGTTTGCCGGAAATGCCGCGTGAAACTGCGCCGGCTCATCGCGGCGCGCTGCGCCAGCGTATCGATGTCATGCGGCTGATCAAGATGGCGTGAGACCCACTCCAACACCTTCGACAGGCGATCGTCGCTCTGCGACACCGGCAGCGGCTGCTCGATGAATTGCGCCTGGCCTCCCTGCCGATGCGGTGCAATCACAAGGCGGCGCGCAACACGATTGGCGGCCTCGGCACCACACAGGCGGCGCAGCAGATGCAGGCAGCAGTCGAGCCCGGCGGCGACGCCGGCCGACGTCAGCACATCCCCTTCATCGACATACAGCACATCGCGGTCTACGCGCACCGCCGGGTAGCGCTCGGCAAGCGTGCGCGCGAGATACCAGTGCGTGGTCGCCGTCTTGCCATCCAGCAGGCCGGCTTCCGCAAGCACAAAGGCGCCAAGGCACAAGCCGACGATGCGCGCACCGCGATAGCGGGCTCGCCGCAACGCGTTGAGCAAGGCGGGCGGCGCCGGCCGGCAATCGTCGTGCCATGAGGGCACGATCACGATGTCGGCCCGCTGTAGCGCCGCCAGGTTGTGAGGCGTGGAAATACCGAAACCCGCGGACGTGTGCAACTGGCCCTTCTCCGCCGCACATACCATGACCCGAAACGCCGGGATGCCAAGATCGGTTCGATTTTCTCCGAATACGAGGCAAGGCACCGACAAATGGAACGGGCCGATGCCGTCAAAGGCGACGACAGCAATCGTCAGACCGTTCGGGTCAGAGGAGGCGGAAGCGAGGGGCGGTTTAATCATGGCCCGATTATATCGGATGATGGCCTTCAGGCCACTTTTTGCCAATCTTGCAAAGACCGAGAATGCTGTTCATCGGGCAATCGACGCCCTTCAACACGAAAGGAGAATCCCATGAGTACCACACCCCGCCGCGCATTGATCGTCATCGACGTACAAAATGAATATGTGACCGGTAACCTGCCGATTGAATACCCCCCTGTCCAAACCTCGCTCGCCAACATCGGCCATGCGATGGATGCAGCGCGGGCGGCGGGCGTACCGGTCATCGTCGTGCAGCACGACGCGCCCGCATCATCGCCGCTGTTTGCAAAAGGTTCGGATGGATGGAAACTGCACCCGGTCGTGACCGGCCGTGCGCACGATCACCACATCAACAAGACCATGGCCAGCGCCTTCACCGGTACCGATCTCGCACAATGGCTGAGCGACCGCAAGATCGACACCTTGTCCGTCATCGGTTACATGACGCATAACTGTGACGCGTCGACAATCCTGCATGCCGCTCATTCGGGCCTGAAGGTGGAATTCCTGACCGATGCAACCGGCTCACTGCCCTATGAGAACGCAGCCGGCAAAGCCAGCGCCGAGGAAATCCATCGCGCGTTCAGCGTCGTGTTTCATTCGAACTTTGCGGCCGCGACGACGACTGACGATTGGATCGCCGCCGTGCAGGCAGGCCAGGCGATCCAGTGCGACAACGTTTTCGCGTCGAATCAGCGGGCACGGGCATCGGCCACGCGTGCACGCGCTGCCTGATCAAGGTTGGATGGAGAATCGTCCGGCACGGACCGGCGCCGGACGCATGAGGGAGGATTACTTGAACACCACGGTCTTGTGACCGTTCAGCAGGATGCGGTGCTCGACAAACCACTTCACCGCACGCGCCAGCACCACGCACTCCACATCGCGGCCGATGGCCGTCAGCGTGTCCGGCTCCATCGAATGATCAACGCGCTCGACGTCCTGCTCGATGATCGGGCCTTCGTCCAGGTCGCTGGTAACGAAATGCGCGGTCGCGCCGATCAGCTTCACGCCGCGGTCATGCGCCTGATAGTAAGGCTTGGCCCCCTTGAAGCTGGGCAGGAAGGAATGGTGGATGTTGATCGCCTTACCCTTCAATGCATTGCACATCTCGGGCGACAGGATCTGCATGTAGCGCGCCAGCACGACCAGGTCGATGTCGTTGTTCCTGACGATCTCCAGCACGCGCTCTTCCTGCGCACGCTTCGCTTCGGGCGAAGCGCCGTTCGCCAGCGGCAGGTGATGGAACGGAATGTTGTAGCTGGCGGAGAGCTGGTAGAAATCGGTGTGGTTGGACACGATGGCCGGAATCTCCACCGGCAGCAGCCCGCTCTTGTAGCGGAACAGCAGATCGTTCAGGCAGTGGCCGATCTTCGACACCATGAGCATCACACGCGGCTTCTTGTGGGCGTCATGGAGCTGGGCGTCCATTTGCAGCTCTTTCGCCACGATCTCGAAGTTCGCCCGCAGCTGGGTATCGCTGATCGTCCGATCCTCCGCAGCGAAATGCACCCGCATGAAGAACAGCTGCGACTGTGCATCGCCGAACTGTGCCGAGTCGATGATGTTGCAGCCATGCTCGGCCAGGAAGCCGGACACGCGATGGACGATGCCGCGGTGGTCCGGGCAAGACAGGGTAAGGATGTATTCCGGGTGCGTCGTGGTCATGATTGCAATGCGACTGGCGAAAACCCCTATTGTCGCATGGTACGGATAGACAAACAAAAGCCCGGATACGCTAGTGCGATATCCGGGCGATCCAGGACGCCGGGAAGCGCCCCCTTCAATTGCCGCCTCTGGCCAGTAGCGGCGATTGCAAGTGCAGCTATAGCTTTGCCGACGCGGTTACTCCAAGCGAAGGCAAGTCACACACTTGTTCTTGCTATTTGATGCAGAGTGCCGCAGCGTCTTAGCCGACCTTGGCGACGGACAGACCCTTGTTGGCGGCAGCAGCGGTGCCGACCTGAATGTCGCCGGACAGCTGACCGCCCTCTTCGATTACGACCTTGCCGTAGCGGACCTTGCCGGAGACCTTGCCGGTCGAGTAGATGACCAGCTTCTGGCGCACCGTCAGTTCGCCGTCGAATTCGCCGTGGATTTCAGCGATGTCGATCTCGGCGGAGCCCTTGAACGCGCCGCGCTCGGCGATCTGGATCACGCGGGAATCGATGGTGGCTTCAACACGGCCTTCGACAACCAGCGTGTCGCAGTCGGTGATTTCAACGCCCTTGAGCTTGATATTCGGGCCGACGATCAGCTTGCTGCCGCCTTCGTTGGTGCTGGCAGCGGTGTCGGCACCCATGGAAATCGGCTTGGAGATACCCGAGGTACCGGTCGGAACGATGCCGCTGGCGGTGCTGAGGGGCGAATTTGGCGTGTTGGTATCGCGCTTGCCAAAGAGCGTTTCGGAACGAAGCATGTTATCTCCAAAAAAAATTTGTGCGTTGGTTAAAAACGGTTTGCGATGTCATGGAAACGCGTTCAGCATTCCCATCGCGTCGTAAACGTGGCAACACTTAACTTGCGTTTGCGCTGCAGGAATCAGAGCCAAAAACTCCAGCCTCCCCACCTCTTAAGCCACAGCAATGTTGCGGCTCCTCACTTGGTCAGCATGATGGTTGGAAAGTTCCGATGAATTCCGGAATGTTTGAATCTGTTACACTTTTGCAAAAAAGCACGACCGTTCAATTTGATGTATGATCGATTTCACCTAACCAATCCCAAAAGGAGACAAGATGACCACGACCACTTTGAGCAACCAGCAGATCCGTCTGGGAGCGCGCCCTGTCGGCATGCCCAAGCGCAGCGACTGGAAATTCACGACCGAACCGGTCCGCGACATTGCCGACGGCGAGATCGTCGTCAAGACGCTCTATCTCTCGCTCGACCCTGCCATGCGCGGCTGGATGAACGAGGGCAAGTCCTATATCCGCCCCGTCGCCATTGACGAAGTGATGCGCGCCGGCGGCATTGGCAAGGTGGTCGCTTCGAAGTCGCCGAAATTCGCGGTCGGCGACTATGTCTCCGGTGGCATCGGCGTCCAGCAATACTGGGTCGGTCCGGCGGATGACAAGACCGCCGCCTTCTACAAGGTCGATCCGAAAGCCGCTCCGCTGCCAAAGTACCTGAATGCGCTCGGCATGCCCGGCATGACCGCCTACTTCGGCCTGCTCGAAGTTGGCCAACCGAAGGCCGGCGAAACCGTGGTCGTTTCCGGCGCCGCCGGGGCGGTCGGCCAGACCGTCGGTCAGGTTGCCAAGCACAAGGGTTGCCGCGTGGTGGGCATCGCCGGCGGCAAGGACAAGTGCGATTTCGCCGTGAATGAGCTCGGCTTCGACGCCTGCATCGACTACAAGAACGAGTCGGTGCGCGAAGGCCTGAAGAAGCATTGCCCGCAAGGCGTCGATGTCTATTTCGACAATGTCGGCGGCGACATCCTGGACGACGTCCTCACCCGCATCAACTTGAAGGCGCGCATTATCATCTGCGGCGCGATCTCCCAGTACAACAACACCACGCCGGTGAAAGGCCCGGCCAACTACCTGTCGCTGCTGGTCAACCGCGCCCGCATGGAAGGCATCGTGGTGTTCGACTACGCCGATCGCTACCACCTGGGCGTGGCGGAAATGGCAAAGTGGATGAAGGAAGGCACGTTCAAGACGCGCGAGGACATCGTGGAAGGCTTGGACAACTTCCCGGAAACGCTGCTGATGCTGTTTGAAGGGAAGAACTTCGGCAAGCTGGTCCTGCAGGTCGCAAAAGACTGAGCAGCGGATAGCCCATCAAAAAAATGGCGCAGGAAACTGTGCCATTTTTCTTTTGCTGCACCTGAATGCGTCGCTAGCGCATCGGTCGGCACTGACGCAATTCGCATTGCGCCATGAAGGTGGTGCCGTTATCGCATTTCATCCGATAGACCTCAACCGGTCCCTTCTCCGTAACCAGGCCGGCGCCTGCCGAACCGTTGCAGCCGAACCGCTTGGCCAACCGCTCGACAGTGGCAGATGATGTACCGGAACGGAACTCGACGGTCTGGACCACTACCTCACCGTTACCGTCATCGACCGTGATTTCCCCAGGCTTGGCAACCTTTTTCGTCTTTTCAGCGGCCACCGGCTCTGCTGCAGGTTGTGGCTTGAAGGCGGCGGGAATCCAGTCGAGCGGCTTGAATCCCGTCGACGAGCAACCGGCAAGCGCAAACAGCATGACCAGCATCCCCAGGCTGCGGATGTTCTTCATTCGACTCTCTCCATGTCTTCATGGCTTGAACAAGCCTGTTGCATGCCCCGGAAATCGGGCCTTTTCACTTTCGCCCGCAGTGACGACGCGGACGCGAAAACGCCGACCAGTTTATACCGCTCCCCGACCGCAATGCAAAGCCGGCGTAGCGAATGTCGCCTCAATCGTTGGATTCCGCGCCATAAAAAAAGCGCTGCGGATATCCGGCAGCGCTTCTTCGAGAGACAAGGGCAGATTACTTGCTGCGGCTCTTGTACTCGCCAGTACGGGTGTCGATTTCGATCTTGTCGCCGATATCCACGAACAGCGGAACCGGAATTTCGAAACCGGTGGAGATCTTGGCCGGCTTCAGCACCTTGCCCGATGTATCGCCCTTGACTGCCGGCTCGGTATAAGTGATTTCGCGGACAATGGTGGTCGGCAGTTCGACCGAAATCGGCTTGCCGTCGTAGAACACGACTTCGCAGGTCATACCGTCTTCCAGGTAGTTCAGCGCATCGCCCATGTTCTCGCCTTCGACTTCATACTGGTTGTAGTCGGCGTCCATGAACACGTACAGCGGGTCAGCGAAATACGAGTAGGTCGCTTCCTTCTTGTCCAGCACGACGACGTCGAACTTGTCGTCACCGCGGAATACGCTTTCGAGGGGCGCGTTGGTCAGAAGATTCTTCATCTTCCACTTGTAGGTGAAGCCGGTACGGCTCGAACCGTTGACGTCGGAGCGCAGCACGATGAAGGGCTTGCCTTCAACCATGATGATGTTGCCAACACGAACTTCTTTTGCAAATTTCATAGGAAATGGTCGTAAAAAAATAAGTTACTTGAAAACTATCTTCCGCCTCATGGCCAACAGCGCCGCAAGCTCGCTTGATCCAGAACAAGCGTTATAGATATAGATTAACCGTGCATTGTACCTTGTTTTATCGGGTAGCTGAGCGAAGGGAGGCCACAAACCTCATCAAATTGGTTGCCAGATCTCCGTTTGCCAGCACTTGCTCCCGCCAATCGGCACATGCGGATGCAATTTTTGGCATGTCTGCTTGAAATTTCGTCCATAGAACAGACCAACCGCCTCGTTCTACCATGCCATCCGGCGCCGCCCCGTTCCAGCTCAAGGACAAGGCAGCCAAACTTTCCATGTCAGCCGCGTAACGATCCAGGAACGCACGCAGTTTTACATGATGAAGGTTTTTGTCCTGAGGATAGATATGCCAGATGAACGGCTTGCCCGCCCATTGCGCTCGCACGAAGGAATCCTCTCCACGCACAAAATTGAGGTCGCATGCCCATAGCAGCTTGTCGTAGTCCGGCTGCGCAACAAAGGGCAGGACGCGTACGGTGAGCGCGTCACGCGTTCGCGCCGCACCCGGTTTTGCATCCTCACCGAGAAAAGCCCGAACTTCCTCGGCCGCAACCCCTTCCGGCACTAGGCATGTAATTGCGGTATCGCTGCCTTGCCATGTATTGAACAATGCCGGAACCGGCGCGTACGGGTAGCAGAACAAGGACACCTTCAGAGATGTCATTTCCGCCGGCGTCACGCCGAATTGTCCCAGAAAAGCCGCCATGACCGCCCGATCCGACTGAAATTGCCGCCGCTGCTCTTCCAGCGAAGACTCATGCAATAAGCCACCAGTCTTGCTCGTGAACCCAGGGAAGAAGAAATATTTTCTCAGTGGCAGGCGCGGGTGAGGCGAAGGCAAGGCATGGCATCCTTCGACCCACCCCTCGGCGCTCAAGCCCTCCAGGTTGAGCCAGACCGGACGCGGATCACATTCTGCCATTGCGGCAATGTAGCCCGGCGGAATATCGACCCCGAAAAATTCGATGACGATATCGGCGATGTCATTTGCCGAAAATGCGCCCTCCTGATCGCGCCAGTGGCGTACCGTGACGTCGGCAACCCGCTGCAATTCGGCATTGATATCGACTTCGGGGCAAATCCGCTGAAAACTCCGTAAATCGTCTACCCACAAGGTGACGGCGATACCATGCTCTTGTTGCAACTGCCTTGCCAGGCGCCAGCAGATACCGATGTCGCCAAAATTGTCGACGACCTTGCAGAACAGGGCTAAAGATAAGGAACGCGCCATGCGGTGCAAACAATGACCATAGAAAGAAAACTCTATGGTGCGGCGAAAGCAGAAAAAAGAAAAACGCCACGCAATTGCGTGGCGTTTGATTTGGCGTCCCCACGGGGATTCGAACCCCGGTACTCACCGTGAAAGGGTGATGTCCTAGGCCTCTAGACGATGGGGACAGTAACCTGTCGAACTGCAGCCTATTATATTTCTTTTTATCGCACTACTTGTCGCTGGTGGAGGTAAGCGGGATCGAACCGCTGACCTCTTGCATGCCATGCAAGCGCTCTCCCAGCTGAGCTATACCCCCGTGTGCGAAGAAACGAGAGTATAGCAAAGTTTTTTCTGGTGTGTAAATGCTCTTCGAAAAAATTTATTGGATAAATTTTTGCAGGCGCGTCACAACTGTCTCGCGACCGAAGAGTTCCAGCACAGCATCGATCGACGGCGTCTGAAGCTGACCGGTGACGGCAAGGCGCAGCGGCATCGCCAGTTGCGGCATCTTCAGCTTGTGCGCGGCCAGCACTTCCTTCATCGCCGCGGAAATTGCTGCCTTGTTCCAGTCGATGGTTTCGCACATTGTCGCGAACCGCCCGAGCGCCGGTTTCACCGCATCCGTTATGTGCTGCGCGACCAACGCAGGATCAGGATTGGGATCGCGATAGAACAGCATCGCCGCTTCCGCCAGTTCATTCGTGGTATTCGCACGCTCCTTCATCAGCGCAATCACCGATTGCAGTCCGGGCGCGCCCTCGAACTTCGCGCCGTCCTGCTCCATCAGCGGCCGGACCAGGCCCTCAAGGCGGTCATTGTCCGCCTGCTTGATGTAGTGATTGTTCAGCCATGCCAGCTTTTCGGGGTTGAACTGCGCAGGCGACTTGTTCAGGTGATCGACATCGAACCACTGGCAGAACTGTTCCATCGAGAAGATCTCGTCGTCGCCGTGGCTCCAGCCGAGGCGCGCTAAGTAGTTGAGCATTGCTTCCGGCAAGTAGCCCTGCGCCGGATATTCCATCACGCTCACGGCACCGTGACGCTTGGACAGCTTCTCGCCGTCGGCGCCAAGGATCATCGGTACGTGGCCGTATTCCGGCAGCGGTGCGCCGAGCGCGCGCAGGATGTTGATCTGGCGCGGCGTGTTGTTGACGTGGTCATCGCCGCGGATCACGTGGGTCATCTTCATGTCCCAGTCGTCGACCGCGACGCAGAAGTTGTAGGTCGGCGTGCCGTCGGGACGCGCGATGACGAGGTCGTCAAGCTCACGGTTGGAAATCGTGATCGGTCCCTTGACCATATCGTTCCAGGTGACATCGCCATCCAGCGGATTCTTGAAGCGCACCACCGGTTTGCGGCCTTCCGGAATCGCGGGCAGGGTCTTGCCCGGTTCGGGGCGCCAGGTACCGTCGTAACGGGGTTTTTCACCGGCCGCGCGCATGCGCTCGCGCATTGCTTCGACTTCCTCGGGCGTGCAATAGCAATGGTAGGCAGTACCTGCTTCCAGCATCTGCGCGACCACTTCGCGGTAGCGGTCCATGCGCTTCATTTGATAGAACGGGCCTTCGTCATGATGCAGGCCGAGCCAATTCATGCCGTCCAGGATCGCCTGCACCGCCTCCGGGGTCGAGCGCTCCAAATCGGTGTCTTCGATGCGCAGGATGAAAGTGCCGCCGTGGTGGCGGGCAAATGCCCAGGAGAAAAGCGCAGTGCGCGCGCCACCGAGGTGGAGGTAGCCGGTCGGGCTGGGTGCGAAGCGTGTACGGACTGTCATGGCAACTCAAATAAAACGAAGTTTCTGTGAAGGCGAACTGGCGCAGCGAGTTAAGCAGCTAAAGCCGCGGCCGAAACTAAAAACGGCCTTGGATCACCAAAGCCGTGGAATTGGAAGGAAAGTGCGTATTTTACCTTGTCGGCGGCATCAATCGTTCTTGATCACGATGCTCGGGAACTTGCTGCTCATGTCCTTGGCCTTTTCGGCCACCTTGACCGCGACCTTGCGTGCGATTTCCATGTAAATCTTCGCCACGTGTCCGTCCGGATCGGCGACCACGGTCGGCTTGCCGGAATCGGTCTGCTCGCGGATCGACATGGTCAGCGGCAGCGCGCCAAGGAATTCGACGCCGTATTCCTTGCACATCTTCTCGCCGCCGCCGGCGCCGAAGATCGGCTCTCCATGGCCGCAGTTGGAGCAGACGTGGATGCTCATGTTCTCGACGATGCCGAGGATGGGGATGTCGACCTTTTCGAACATTTTCAAGCCCTTGCGCGCGTCCAGCAGCGCGATGTCCTGCGGCGTGGTGACGATCACGGCGCCGGTGACCGGCACGCGCTGGGACAAAGTGAGCTGGATGTCGCCGGTGCCGGGCGGCATGTCGACGATCAGGTAGTCGAGGTTGCGCCAATTGGTCTGCTCCAGCAACTGCTGCAGTGCCTGGGTCACCATCGGGCCGCGCCAGACCATGGGCTGGTCGGGGTCGATCATGAAGCCGATGGACGAGACCTGGACGCCGTGGTTCTCCAGCGGCTCCATCGTCTTGCCGTCAAGCGACTCCGGCTGGCCGGAAATTCCCATCATCATCGGCTGCGAGGGGCCGTAGATATCGGCGTCGAGGATGCCGACCTGGGCGCCTTCCGCCGCGAGGGCCAGCGCCAAGTTGACTGCAGTGGTCGATTTGCCGACGCCGCCCTTGCCGGAGGCGACTGCAATGATGTTCTTGACGTTGGACATCAGCTTGATGCCGCGCTGCACCGAATGGGCAATGATTTTTGAATAAACGTTCGCTTCGACATGACCGATGCCGGCCAGCAGGCGTACAGCATTCACGGCCATTGCGTGGATCGGGTCGATCTGGCTTTTCGCCGGATAACCCAGTTCGACATCGAATTTGACGTCGGCGCCGTTGACTTGGACATTTTTCACGGATTTGCCCGCCACAAGATCCTTGCCGGTGTTCGGATCGATAACCTGGGACAGCGCCGCCTTGACGGCCTCAACGGTGATGCTCATTGCTTCTCCTGAAATTTGTTGCAGCAAGTCTAAACCAAATCCCTGCCATTCCCGCCCGGGTTTGACACCCCGGCCCTGCTTTATACGCCCCCGCACTGCTAAAATGGCAGTTTTATTTCTCCAAGCATTATTGCCAAATGAGCACCACTCCGCACCGCAAGCTGTTCGTCACCACTGCCCTGCCTTACGCCAACGGCGCGTTCCACATCGGCCACATCATGGAATACATCCAGGCCGACATCTGGGTCAGGTTCCAGCGGATGCAAGGCAATGAGGTGCATTTCGTCGGCGCGGATGACGCGCATGGCGCGCCGATCATGATCGCGGCAGAAAAGGCGGGCGTGACTCCGCAGGAATTCGTCGCGCGTATCGCCGCCGGCCGCAAGCAATACCTGGACGGTTTCCACATCAGCTTCGACAACTGGCATTCGACCGATGCGCCAGAAAACCACCAGCTATCGCAGGACTTGTACCGTCGTCTGCGCGACCACGCGAAGCTGATCACAACCAAGACCATCGAGCAGTTCTACGACCCGGTCAAGAACATGTTCCTGCCGGACCGCTACATCAAGGGCGAGTGCCCGAAATGCGGCGCCAAGGACCAGTACGGTGATTCCTGCGAGGTGTGCAGTGCCGTTTATTCGCCGACCGAACTGAAGAACCCGTACTCGACGCTAACCGGCGCCACGCCGGTGCTGAAGTCGTCCGAGCATTATTTCTTCCAGCTGTCGAATCCGAAGTGCACGGAATTCCTGCGGGAATGGACCCAAGCACCGAACCGCCTGCAGCCGGAAGTCGTCAACAAGGCCAAGGAGTGGCTGGACAGCGAGGAAGGCTTGGGTGACTGGGACATCAGCCGCGATGCGCCGTATTTCGGCATTGAAATCCCGGACGCGCCGGGCAAGTACTTCTATGTCTGGCTGGACGCGCCGGTCGGCTATCTCGCGTCGCTGAAGAACTACTTCGACAAGACCGGCCGCGACTACCAGGCCTTCATGGAGGACAACTCCACCGAGCAGTACCATTTCATCGGCAAGGACATCATCTACTTCCACACACTGTTCTGGCCGGCGATGCTGAAGTTCTCGGGGCTGAAGGTGCCGACCAATGTGTTTGTGCACGGCTTCATCACGGTTTCCGGCGAGAAGATGTCGAAGTCGCGCGGCACCGGCATTTCGCCGCTGCGCTACCTTGAGATCGGCATGAACCCGGAATGGCTGCGCTACTACATTGCGGCCAAGCTGAATGCGAAGGTGGAGGATGTCGACTTCAACCCGGATGACTTCGTGTTGCGCGTCAATTCCGACCTGATCGGCAAGTACGTCAACATCGCCAGCCGCGCGGCTGGCTTCATCACCAAGCGTTTCGGCGGCAAGCTGAGCGACCCGATCACGGGCGGGGAGGCGATGACCTGGCGCCTGCGTTTCGGCGAGCAGGAAAACGATATCAAGGATGCCTTCGAGGCGCGTGAATTCGGCAAGGCGATCCGCCAGATCATGGCGCTGGCCGACGAGGTGAACCAGTACGTCGACACCAAGAAGCCGTGGGAGCTGGCGAAGGATCCGGCCAACGACCAGGAACTGCAGGACGTATGCAGCAACCTGCTGCGCAGCTTCTATTGCCTGACCATCTACCTCGCCCCCATCCTGCCGGAACTGGCGCGCAAGGTATCGAAGCTGTTCGGCATCGAACGCGACCTGACCTGGGCCGACCTGCAGAACAGCCCGACTTCCATCGGTACCTTCGAGCACCTGATGCAGCGTGTCGATCCGAAGATGCTGGATGCACTGTTCGAAATGCCGGCGCCGGCCGCGCACGCCGCGGAGAAGGCGGAAGAAGCGACGACCGGCATCGAACCGCTCGCCCCGGAGATCAAGATCGACGACTTCGCCAAGATCGACCTGCGCATCGCCAAGATCGTCAACTGCGAACACGTCGAGGGCTCCGACAAGCTGCTGCGCTTAACGCTCGACGTGGGCGAAGGCCGCACGCGCAATGTATTCTCCGGCATCAAGTCGTCGTATAAGCCCGAAGACCTGGTTGGCAAGCTGACGGTTATGGTGGCCAACCTGGCACCGCGCAAGATGAAGTTCGGCATTTCCGAAGGCATGGTGCTGGCCGCCTCGGCCGCCGACGAGAAATCCAATTCGGGCATCTACGTATTGAATCCCTGGCCGGGCGCCGAGCCGGGCATGCGGGTACGCTGAGCCATGCCAGCCGGAGAGTGTCCCAGTTGCCTGTTCCTGAAGGCGGAGCAGCCATGAATATCGTCGTCCGCGAAGCCACCCTGGAAGACGCCCCGCTGATTGCCGAACTCACGCGCGCCGCGTGGGCCGGCAAGGTGGCTGTCACCTCAAGCGGCCATCGTGAAACCGCCGTGCGCGTGCTGCAGGACCTGCAGGCAGGCGGCGGTTTCATCCTGCTGCGAAACGATGCTGCCATCGGATCGGTGCGCTGGGTGCCGCTCGAATCCGATGCTGATGTCTGGGAAATCATGCGCATGGGCGTCCTGCCCTCCTACCGCGGAGAACACCTTTCCCAGCACCTGCTCGAAGCAGTCATCCACCGCGCCCTCGCCTCCGATGTCCATGAGTTGCGCCTTGGCGTACGAGCGGACCAGGAGCGGCTGCTCGACCTGTATTCCGCATACGGATTCGAACTCGCGCCGGAACTCGAATACACCCATGCCAACCCACTCGAGCCCGCGCCGATGGTGATGCGCCGGGCGCTGGGATACTGAGCGTGGCGCGCCGCCCGATACAAGCGCACAATACCGAAGGCCGGGATGCATCCCGGCCGAACAAAAAAGACTCAACAAGGCCGCTACAGGGGAGCAGCACTGCATGAATCTTTCCAGCCTCCGCTTTCGTCCCGCGTTGATCGACGCGCTCAAGGGATCAGACAAGACCCGGTTCGTACACGACGTTGCTGCGGGTCTCACGGTGGGGGTGGTGGCGTTGCCGCTGGCGATGGCCTTTGCGATTGCTTCGGGCGCGAAGCCGGAAGCCGGTATCTTTACGGCCATTATCGGAGGCTTCCTGATCTCTGCGCTCGGCGGATCGCGTGTACAAATTGGCGGTCCGGCCGGCGCCTTCATCGTCATCATCTACGGCATCATCGAGAAGTATGGCCTCGGCGGCTTGCTGGCCTCCACCATTTGCGCCGGCGTGCTGCTGTTTGCGATGGGGATGTTCCGGATCGGCAGCTGGATCCGCTACATCCCGGTCCCGATCGTCATCGGCTTTACCAATGGCATTGCGGTACTGATCGCGCTGTCCCAGCTGAAGGATTTCTTCGGCCTGGAGATCGACAAAATGCCGGGCGACTTCTTCGCGCAGATCCGTGTGCTGAGCGCCAATGTCCACACAGTGGATCCGGCCACATTGGCCATCGCGGTGTGCTCGCTGGTGCTGATGTTCCTCTGGCCGGCCGTGTTCCGGAACAATCTGGACGGCTCGCCGAAAGCCTTCCGCTTTCCCCGCATCGCCAGCCTGCTCAAGCCCGTGCCCAGTCCTATCCTGGTGCTGATCCTGAGCACAACCGCCGTGACCTTGTTCAATCTTCCGGTGGAAACGATCGGCTCACGCTTCGGCGGCATTCCGCAGGGACTTCCCGAGTTCCAGCTCCCCCAACTTTCATGGGAAGTGGTCAAGCAATTATTCGCGCCGACAATCACCATTGCGCTGCTCGGCGCGATCGAATCGCTGCTGTGCGCGCGTGTTGCCGACAACATCACAGGGCAGCGGCATGATCCGAACCAGGAATTGATGGCGCAAGGCATGGCCAACTTCGTCACGCCCTTCTTCGGCGGCATGCCTGCGACGGGAACGATCGCGCGCACCGTGACCAACATCCGCACCGGCGCGACCTCGCCCGTCGCCGGGATCGTGCATGCAATTGCGCTGCTGGTGATCGTCCTGGTCGCAGCGCCGCTGGCGACGAATGTGCCGCTGGCAGCACTGGCGGCCATTCTGCTGCACGTCGCCTACAACATGGGTGAATGGCACGAATTCCGCCGGCTGATGAAATTCTCGATGAACTACCGCATCCTGGTAATCTCGACCTTCCTGCTGACGGTCATCTTCGACCTGACCGTCGCGGTCGAGGTCGGCCTGGTTCTGGCCTGCGTGTTCTTCATCTTCCGCGTCTCCAGCCTGACCAGGATCGAGCCGATTCCCGCTCCCGCGCTCCCGGTCTGGCCCGCGCCCGGCGTAACGGCCTATTCGATCTTCGGCTCGCTGTTCTTCGGCGCGGTGGGCAAGATGGAAATACTGACTCTGCCGGGCTGCATTCCGGACAAGGCACTGGTCCTGAAGATGACCCAGCTCATCAACCTCGACACGACCGGTCTCGATGCGCTGGAGAACGTACACAAGGCCCTGCAGAAAAACGGCTGCACGCTGATCCTGTGCGGCCCGAACCACCAGCCGCTCAGCCTGATGACGCGGACGGGATTTCTCGACCGGTTAGGGGTGGACAACTGCGTGGAAGACCTGACGCACGCAGTCATGCGTGCGAATGCGATTGCAGCAGGCTGACGTCTGTTTCGTGCCGGGCGAATGCCGCGTCGAGCATCGCCGCCAGCTCATCCCCCGTGCACGACTTCTGCACGAAGCGGTACACATTGCCGACATTGATCGCGTCCGCCAGCAGCGCGGCGTCGCCATTGTCGCTGCACATGATGCGAACTGTGTGCGGGTACATGCGGCTGACGCGGTTCAGGAACTCGATGCCGCTCATTTCGCTCAGGCGCTGGTCGCATACGATTACACCGACATCCTCGGCGGCGAGGATATCGAACGCCGTGCCCGCATCGCCTGCCTGCAGGATGCGGCAGGACGCCGTGCTGGGTATCTCGATCGGCGCTGCACCCTGCCCCGCCCCGCCATCGATGAGTAGCAGGGTACGGCCGGAATGACGCCGGCTGCGCTGCTCCGCGGGCAGCTCCCGCCGTTCCTGCAACAGCGCGGTGCACATGTCGACCGGCAAGGCCGGGCTGAAGTAATCGCCCTGCATTTCGTCGCAGCCGTTCTCGGCCAGCAATGCGAGCTGCGAACCGCTTTCCACGCCTTCGACTGCCACTTTCATTCCCAGCTTGTGGGCCATGGTAATGACCGCGGCCGTCACGGCGAGGTCATCGGGATGGCGCTCGACCTCGCTGACGAAGCTGGGATCGAGCTTGATGCGATCCACCGGGAAGCGCTTGAGGAAGCCAAGGTTGGAGAATCCCGTGCCGAAATCGTCGATGGACAGGCCGACCCCGATCTGCTTCAACTCCGTCAGCACCCGCAACGAATCGGCCGGATCGTGCATCAGCAGCGACTCCTTGAGATCGAGTTCGAGCTTGGACGCATTGACGCCTGTCTCCTTGAGGATCGCGGCAATCGCCTGCGCAAAGCCCGGGTTGAGGAACTGACTGGCTGATATGTTGATCGCTACCGGCCCGTGCAGCAAGCCCTGCTGTTCCCACTGCATGTACTGGCGGCATGCGGCACGTACCACCCATTCGCCAATCGCGTCGATCAGGCCGGCCTCTTCCGCCACCGGGATGAAGTGCAAAGGCGGCAACAGGCCCATTTCAGGATGTCGCCAGCGGATCAACGCCTCCAAACCCACCACGCGGCCGCTGTCCAGTTCGATGCGCGGCTGGTAGTGCAGTTCGAACTCCTCACGCTCGAGCGCTTCGCGCAGGCTCTTCTCCATGGCCATGCGCACATTCATGCGTCGGTTGAGTTCGCTGGTATAGAACTGGAAGTTGTGGCGGCCCAGCTCCTTGGCGCGGTACATCGCCGTGTCGGCGTTCCTCATCAGCGTGTCGACATCCCGGCCATCCTCTGGATAAGAGGCGAAACCGATGCTGCAGCTCGGCGTCACCGCGCAACCGTCGAACAGGATCGGCTCGGCGATGCTGTCGAGAATGCGCTGCATGACATGCGCGGTCGCGAGTTCGGTCGACTGGTCATAGAACACGATCACGAACTCGTCCCCACCGATGCGGGCAATGGTATCCGACTCCCGCACGCAGGCCTGCAGGCGGTACGCAGCCTCGATCAGCAACTGGTCGCCCGCCTTGTGGCCGAAGCGGTCGTTCACCCCCTTGAACTTGTCGAGGTCGATGTAAGCAACCGCGACATGCCCGCCATAGCGTTCCGCGAAACTGATCGCCTGATGCAGGCGATCGGCAAGCAGGCTGCGGTTCGGCAGACCGGTCAAGGGGTCATGCCCTGCCTGGTAGCCGAGGCGGTCCTGCGCCCGCTTGAGCTGAAGGTGCGCATGGATGCGCGCCTTCAATTCGGCGACGCGCAGCGGTTTGGTCACGTAATCGATGCCGCCGCAATTGAAGGCTGACACCTTGATGTCGGTATCGTCGTAGGCACTGATGAAAATGACGGGAATGCTGGCGTGCTGAAGCGACTGCTTGAGCCGGCGGCACAGCTCAAAGCCGTCCATGTCCGGCATGTTGATGTCGAGCAGGATGAGGTCGGGGGGTGCGGCATCAATTTCTTCCAGCGCCCGCTGACCGCCGTGGACCGTGCGTACCCGGTAGCCTTGCGCGGTGAGGATCGCCGCCATGAAGTGGCAATCGGCCGGGGTGTCGTCGACGACCAGGATATCCGGCACATCATCGTCAGGAGCCAGGAACATGGCGCGCCTCTTCTTCTGCAGCCCCTCGCCATGACGGCCGTCATGGCAAAAGGAATTACTTTCTGGAAATAATACTGGCATTAGCGCGCGTGCGCCACTTTTCCACAAAGCCCCGTTATCGATGTGACAACTTCATATCCATGGGGCCACACAGTGTCGTCCGGTTGACGGAACAGCAGGGAAGACGAGGTAAAATAGCGCCTGCTTTTCCACTGTGAGCCCATATTCATCATGAAATTCAGCAAACAACAGACGGGGTATGTGTCCGATTTCACCAAGTTCATCACCGAACTGAAGCAAAAGAATCCGTCTCTCGAAGAAAAGCAGCGTGCCGGCCGCGCCATCCTCTGGGACAAGGCCCCGATCGACCTCGACGCCCGCCGGCGTGATGAAGAATCGCGCATCAAGCAGCAGCCCTACGTCTACCAGACCAAGTTCTGATGTCCACGCAGGACACGCTGCTCGCGCATTTGCCGGCTGACGCCCCTGAACAGGCGCTCGCCAGCCAACCGGATTCGACACCGAATGTGGTGGACGGCATGGCTTTCGCAAAACTCTACGGCGAACCGCTGTTCAAGCTGCCGACGGATTTGTACATCCCGCCGGATGCGCTCGAGGTCTTCCTCGAAGCCTTCCAGGGGCCGCTTGACCTGCTGCTCTACCTGATTCGCAAGCAGAACTTCAACATCCTCGACATCCCGATGGCGGATGTAACACGCCAGTACCTGGAGTATGTCGACCAGATCCGCAAGCGCAATCTGGAACTGGCCGCCGAGTACCTGCTGATGGCGGCGATGCTCATCGAGATCAAGTCGCGCATGCTGCTGCCGGTGAAGAAAGCCGACACCGGCGAGGAAGCGGAAGACCCGCGCGCGGAACTGGTACGCCGCCTGCTCGAGTACGAACAGATCAAGCTCGCCGCGCAGCAGCTCGACACGCTGCCGCAGCTCGGCCGCGACTATGTGCGAGCGCAGATCTTCATCGAACAGAGCATGACGCCGCGCTGGCCGGACGTGAACATCTCCGAGCTGCAGGCGGTGTGGGCCGATATCATCAAGCGCGCCAAGCTGACCCAGCACCATACGATCACTCGCGAAGAGCTGTCCGTGCGCGAGCACATGACCGGCATCCTGCGTCGGCTGCAGTCGGCCAAGTTCGTCGAGTTCTCCGACCTCTTCGATCCTTCGCGCGGCGTGCCGGTCGTGGTGGTGAACTTCATCGCGCTGCTCGAACTGGCCAAGGAAACCCTGATCGAGATTACCCAGGCCGAAGCCTTCGCGCCTATCTATGTGCGTCTCGCGTATTCACCGACCTGAAACCTCTCATCCGCCGCTCGAAGCAACGTGGCATTTACCGTAGAGGGTGTTATGAACTGGATTGGGGGTCGCGTTCTTACGAGAAGGGATGCAGTGCAGGGCGCGCCGCGACGCTCAGGGTGGGTCCCTGTGCTAGCGGCGCAACACCGCAATGCGTCCCTTCTCGCAAGAACCCGAAGGGCAGTCCCGAGAACCGGCCACCTGCGGTGTTGCAGCTCCTTGCCGTGGAACCACCACGTCGCGTCGCTGCGCCTAGCATTCGGCCGGTTCTCGGGGCTGCGCGACCCCCAATCCAGTTCATAACACCTCTAGGCTGTCCTATGAAAATCATTTCCTCCATCGATGAACTGCGCGATCAGCTGCGCGGGCAACTGCGCACGGCATTTGTTCCCACCATGGGCAACCTGCATGAAGGCCACCTGTCGCTGATGCGCCTGGCACGCAAGCATGGCGACCCGGTTGTGGCATCGATCTTCGTGAACCGCCTGCAGTTCGGCCCGAACGAGGACTTCGACAAATATCCGCGTACTTTCCAAGCCGACGTAGAGAAGCTGGAAAAGGAAGGCGTGTACGTGTTGTTCGCTCCGACCGAGAGAGACATGTATCCCGAGCCGCAGGAGTACCGCGTGCGTCCGCCGGACGACCTCGGCAACATTCTTGAAGGCGAGTTCCGCCCCGGCTTCTTCACGGGCGTGACCACGGTCGTGCTGAAGTTGTTCTCCTGTGTGCAGCCTCGCGTGGCCGTGTTCGGCAAGAAGGATTACCAGCAACTGATGATCGTGAGGAACATGGCGAAGCAGTTTGCGCTGCCGACCGAGATCATTGCGGCTGAGACCTGGCGCGCGGACGACGGTCTCGCACTGTCCTCGCGCAACGGTTACCTATCCGAGACGGAGCGTGCGGAGGCGCCGCAGTTGTATCAACTGCTCAACGAAGTTGCCAATGAAGTGCGCTCGGGTCATCTCGACATGTTCGAGCTCGAGCGCCACGCGATGGCCAAGCTGGCCGGACGTGGCTGGAAGCCGGATTACATTTCGGTGCGCAAGCGTTCCGATCTGCAGCCGCCGTCGGCAGGCGACCTCGCGCAAGGCGCGCCGCTAGTCGTGCTGGCTGCCGCAAAGCTCGGTACGACACGCCTGATCGACAACCTCGAAATCTGAGCAAGCCCCGCCAGACCGCCATGCCGCACATCCGGTTCAAGCGCCTGGCTGCCGCCTGCGCGCTTGCGCTTGCATTGCCCGGCGTAGCAGGCGCTGCGGTATCGGTTGTCGACGATGCCAAGCGCACCGTCACCCTGCCCGCCTCCGCACGCCGGATCGTCAGTCTGGCGCCGCATGCGACCGAGATGCTGTTCGCAGCCGGCGCGGGCGCCTACATCGTCGGCGTCACCGAGTTCAGCGATTATCCGCCCGAAGCAAAACGCATCCAGTCTGTCGGCAGCGGCGTTTCGCTGGACCTGGAGCGCATCATCCAGCTGAAACCCGATCTTGTCGTCGGCTGGAACAACGGCAACGCCGCGGCCCAACTGGCGAAGCTGGAACCTCTCGGCATCCCGATCTACAAGAGCGAGCCCTATGACTTCGCGACTATCTCCTCGTCGCTCGAACGCCTCGCCCGGCTTGCGGGTACGGACGCAACTGGACAGGCTGCGGCACAGGCCTTTCGCACAAGACTGAAGAAACTGCAGGACACCTACCAGCAACGTCGCCCCATCACCGTCTTCTACCAGATCTGGCGGACGCCGCTGATGACGCTCAACGGCGCCCATCTGGTGTCGTCCTCCTTGCGCCTGTGCGGCGGGGAGAACATCTTCAGTAAGCTGCCGCAACTGGCGCCGACGATCGGCGAGGAAGCGGTGCTGAAAGCGGATCCGGAAGCAATCGTCGCCAGCAGCGGCGAACAAGACGATGTCTTCGCGCCCTGGCGGCGCTTCCCCAACCTGAAGGCCGTTGCGCGCGGCAACCTGGTTTCGGTCGACGGCAACCTGATCAACCGCGCCGGTCCGCGCATCCTCGACGGCACCGAGGACTTGTGCCGCAAGCTCGACGCGGTGCGCGCAAAGCAGCAGGCGCGCTGATTACATTGCCGGCCGGTCTTCTTTCTACTCAGACATCAGCATCAAATCGGTCACGCCGGGATCGATACCGCATTGCGACAACAGGATGGTTACCTGTCCCCGGTGATGCGTCTGATGGTTGAACAGATGCGAGACAAGCAGCCATGCCGGACGCGTGCGCGTCGACTTCGTGAGCCCGCTGTACCAGCTGAAGTCTCGTGCCAGCCATTCCGGGTCGACCGCTTCCGACCAGGCAAGGATGTCCTCATCCATCGCAACACGGACTCGCTTCAATGCATCCCATTCCTCGTACAGGTCCGTCCCGAGCGTTCCCCTCGGATAGTCCTTCGCCAGCGCAGTGCCTTGGGTGAACCGACCCAGCCACATATAGTCGCCCCACAGCAGATGGTTCAGTGTCGAATGGATGGAGCGGAAGAACGCACCGCGGTCTGCCTTGCGCTGTTCATCCGGCAAGCTGTCACAGGCGGCATAGACCTTCTCGTTCATCCAGCGGTTGTACCGTGCCATCGTGTGGACATATCCGGGCGTAATCATGCTGCACTCGCAAAAAACGACAAGAACACCACGATATGCGATTGCAGCAATCGCCGCCACTTCCCATGAAAGCGGTATTGACGGTGCTTAAACCGTCCCTATAATCAGGCAGTTTTGCACGGCACGCTGCACGCCTTGCAGAAATCTTGTTCGACGCCGGCCCCGGCGCCAATGCCAGGGGCAGTTTTCATCGCATCGCAGATTCAGTGGAAATGGTTGGGCAACATGAACGACAAAGCTGCAGACTCCCTCCCTTACCTGCCCCTATGGAAGCGCGCACTGGCCGTGCTCGGCTGCGCCATCCTGGTCCTGGTTGCCCTCATGTTCTATCCGCCTGCGTTCGAATCGGCACGGATGATGCTCGCCCGCCCCATCTCCAGTGCAATCGCTTCTGACGCAGGCACGATCATCTCGCCGTCCTCTGCACGCCGGCAGCAAGTGTCGAATGCAAAAGCCGTGGTGCACGGCACATACCTCAAAGATCCGTACGGCTGCGTCTACATGGTCGAGTACGTGGCCGCGATGCTCTCCGTAGTACCCGTGCTGGACGAACAGCGGCAACCGGTTTGCCCAGGCCGCTGAGACAGCCCCCTCAAGACCTTATTGCTGCACCCAATTCACCAGACCCTGCCACTGCTCCAGATCCTTCTCGACGCGCGACGGCGCGACATCCCAGACGGTCGCACCATGTGCCGCCAGCTGGACATAGTTCTGCGTGTCGCGCAGGTATCCCAACACCGGGAGGCCGAGATTGCTGACGTAATGGGCCAGCTGGTCGGCCGCCCTGGTGCGAACATTGATGCGCATGCCGAGCACGCCGACCGACGCCTTTCCATGGCGCCCGGAAGCCAGTCTTGCCAGGAATTCCTGCGTCGCGAGGATATCGAACATCGACGCCTGCAGCGGCACCACTACCTTATCGGCAACGCGCAAAACTTCCTCGAGGCGCGATCCGGCCAGTCCGGCGGGAGTGTCGAGGACGATGTGGGTCGTGCCCTTGGGAGGTTTCGCGACATGTCCCTCGGCGATTTCCCAGGCAGCGATTGGAGGCAGGCTGCCGGGCCGCAGCGACAGCCAGGCCCGTGACGACTGTTGGATGTCGGAATCGCCGAGCATGACCTTGTGGCCCTGCTTGGCGAAAAAACCGGCGAGATTGGTGGCGATGGTGCTTTTGCCGACGCCGCCCTTGGGATTGGCGATGACGATGACTGGCATTTCTATCCTCCGCTGGTGGGTTTACCCTCTTTCCCGTAAGAATAGCATGGCGTTTTTTCCATATTGCAACTCGGGATCAGCGGATATTGCGCGTTTGCGTCCTTACCAGGGCGTCGAGCAGCGGTCGGGCCGCGTCGGCGATCCTGTCCAAGCTTTGCTCGCGCAGTCGCGCCAGGTTGACCGGCTCGACCTGCTTCAATCCCGCCCATTCCAGCAAGGCCGTCATGGCCTGCGGGGCGTCGAACACCCCGTGCAGATAGGTTCCCAGCACTAGGCCGTCGGCGGAACGCGCGCCTTCCGGCCGGCCCTCAATGTAAAACGCGGGATTGGCGGTTGCAGGGCCGTCCGAGACGCCCATATGGATCTCATACCCGGCCACCTTCCCGTCGGCGAAGGCGCAATACCCGCTCACCTGGGCGAGCGTCTTGTCCTTCGCGAGTTCGGTGTCGATTTCCAGCAAGCCCAGCGCAGGCGATGTCCCCGGCGCCTCTTCCACGCCGTGCGGATCGGACACGGTGCGGCCCAGCATCTGGTACCCGCCACAAATGCCGATGACTTTTCCGCCATAGCGCAGGTGCTTGCGCAGTGCTTCCGGCCAGCCGTTTTGCTGCAGCCATGCGAGGTCGGCGCGCGTGTTCTTGCTGCCGGGGAGAATGATCAGGTCCGCCGGCGGAATGGCTTGTCCGGGGCCGATGAAGCGCAAGTCCACCTCCGGCTGCGCGCGCAATGCGTCGAAGTCAGTGTGGTTGCTGATGCGCGGGAGCACCGGCACCACGACGCGGAACGCGCCCTTTGCGTCCTGCGCCGGCTGGATCGCGTCCTCGGCATCGAGAAAGAGACCATGCAGGTAGGGCAATACTGCCAGCACCGGTTTGCCGGTTTGCCGTTCCAGCCATTCCAGCCCGGGCTCCAGCAGGCTGATATCGCCGCGGAAGCGGTTGATCACGAATCCGGCGATGCGCGAACGTTCGCTCTCTGACAGGCAGGCCAGCGTGCCGACGATGTGCGCGAAGACGCCGCCGCGATCGATGTCGGCGACGAGGATCACCGGGCAATCGACCGCTTCGGCGAAACCCATGTTTGCGATGTCGCGTTCGCGCAGGTTGATTTCCGCCGGACTGCCCGCGCCTTCGACAATGACAGCGCTGTAGGCACGCGACAGCCGGCGATACGACTCCAGCACGGCCTGCATCGCGACGGTCTTGTACTGGTGATAGTCGCGCGCATTCATGTCGGCGCGTACCTTGCCGTGCACGATCACCTGCGCGCCGGTATCACTGGATGGCTTCAGCAAGACGGGATTCATGTCGGTATGCGGCTTGAGCCCGGCGGCCTGTGCCTGCAAGGCTTGGGCGCGGCCGATCTCGCCGCCGTCGCTGGTGACGGCACTGTTCAATGCCATGTTCTGCGGCTTGAAGGGGGCAACGCTGACGCCCTCGCGGGCAAGCAGCCGGCATAACGCAGCCACAACGGTGCTCTTGCCGGCATCCGAGGTGGTGCCTTGGACCATCAGGGTCGAATACGGGAACTTCATTGGCGGCGCTCCTGCCATGCACGGACCAGCGCCGCAATCTGCGGCAAACCTTCCGTGATCGCGCCCGGTCCGGGCGCGAGGATGTCGGCCGACTTGATCTCCGCGACCATGCCCTCCTTCACCGCGGGGATGGCGTCCCACCCAGGACGCGCACAGACCGTCTCCGGCCGGAATTTCTTGCCGCACCAGGAGCCGATAATGATGTCTGGCTCACGGCCCACGACGTCGAAGGGTACGGCGATGATACGTTCCTTCGCGCTCGCATGGCAGGCCAACTCTTCGAAAATGTCGTCGCCGCCGGCGATGCGAATCAGTTCCGAGACCCAGCCGATGCCGCTGATCAGCGGCTCGTTCCATTCTTCGAAATAGACCTTCGGGCGGACGACCCACTGGCTCGCCTGCTCCCTGGCCGCATCAATCCGTGCCTGCAGGTCCCGCACCAGGGCATGGCCTGCATCCTGTTTCCCCACGAGTGCGGCCAGCACGGTGATCATGCGAAAGATGCCCGCCACGTCGCGCTGGTTGAAGAGGTGCACTTCCACGCCGGCCGATGCCAGGTCGCGGCAGATGTCGGCTTGCATGTCGGAGAAGCCGATGACGAGGTCGGGTTCCACAGCAAGGATGCGCTCGATCCGGGACGACGAGAAGCCGCTGACCTTCGGCTTTTCGGCACGCGCACGCGCGGGTCTGGTCGTGAAACCGGAAATGCCGGCGATCGTATCCTCGGCGCCGAGCGCGTACAAGGTTTCGACCGCCTCGGTACTGAGACATACGATTCGCCGGTAAGTCATTGGCGCTCTCCCCTACGTTTTCTTGCCTGTTCCATTTTTTCGCACAATTGTGCGGCGCCTGCGATGATGCGCGGTCCCGACCGGTTGAACAGATCGCCCTCCAGCGCGAACAGGTTACCGCGGCGCACGGCAAGCATGGATGGATACTGTTTCCAGAACTCGACGCCGCTGACCGCCTGGTCGCGCCGGTCACCAGTAACAATCACTTCCGGGTTTTCCTGCAGCACGGCTTCCGGATTAAGGCTGGGCGCGACGAGTGGAAGCTTCGCAAAAATATTCTCTCCGCCGCAGGTACGAATGACATCGCTGATGATGTGGCGCTCATTCAGTGTGTAGAGCGGCTTGTCCCACACCTGGTAGAACACGCGCACCGTCGGGCGGTTCCGGTAGCGGGTGTTCAGGCTGTCCAGTTGCGCGCGCAGCTGCGCCGCGCTTTGCTGCGCCTGCTGCGTCGTGCCCATCAGTTGCCCGAGGCGCAGGATGGCTTCAGGAATTTCCTCCAGCTTGTGCGGTTCGCTATAGAACACGGGGATGCCGAGTTTGCGGAACTGCTCCATCTGCCGCGAGGCCGCGTTGTGCCTCCACACGACCAGCAGGTCGGGCTTGAGCGAGAGAACGCGTTCGATGTCGACCAGGCGGTTGTCGCCAACCCGCGGGATGTCTCGCGCGGCGGGCGGGTAATCGCTATAGTTGACCGCGCCGACGATCCGGTCCCCGCCGCCGGCTGCAAACAGCATCTCCGTAACATGCGGCGCGAGCGAAATGACGCGGCGTGCCGGCTGCTGCAAGGTGACGGTTACGCCATCGTCGTCGACCACAGTGATCGATGCATGCGCCTGCGTCATCGCAAGCAACGATACGAGAAACCAGAATGTTTTCATCACGCTGTCCTGCTCGTCGCCTGCCAGGCGGCCAGTGCTTCTTCCAATCTCTGCCAGCCGGATTCCTCCGATGGCAACCCGATGCGGATGCCGCGCCCCTTGTCCGGAAAAAGGCGAACCCAAATGCCCCGCGCCGCCATGTGCGCATGGAACGCCTCGGCCTGCGGCTCCGGCCACCAGCGGTATAGTGCAGTGCCTGTCGCGGTGATACCGAAGCCGGCAAGCATCCTTTGCAGGCGATCCCCCGCGTGCTGCAGCCGCGCGTATGTCGCTTCCTGCCACACACGATCTTCCAGTGCCATGCGGCCGATCGATTGCGCCGGGCCGCTGACCGACCATGGCCCGAGCCACTCGGAAAGACGGGACAAAATGCCGTCCTCCGCGCCGACAAATCCCAGGCGCAGTCCCGCCAGTCCAAAGAACTTGCCGACCGAGCGCAATACGATCAGACCGGGTTGCCCAGTCCGATGCGCGACGCTCGCCTCCCGTACGACGTCGCCAAAGGCCTCATCCACTACCAGCCAGCCGCCGCGCGCAGCGAGGCGTTCCGCCCAGCCAAGCAGCACATCGGGCGCAACGAGCGCACCGGTGGGATTGTTGGGATTGCACACGACCATGACCTCGGCCTCGTCCACATTCTGGTCGAGCAATGGGTAAGGCACTTCACGTACCGCATGCCCTGCCTGCCGCCAGCAATGCGCATGCTCCGCATAGGTAGGCGCGGAAACGACGACGCGCGAGCGGGTGCGCAGGCGCGGCAATGCCTGGATGACCGCCTGCGTTCCAGCCACGGGCAACATGCACGGCGCGCCGTAATAAAGGCCTGCGGCAGCCGCCAGCGCCGGATCGTTTTCAGGCAGGCGATGCCAGGCATCTGCAGCAAGCGCAGGGGCGGGATAGGGATGCGGATTGATGCCGGTGGAAAGATCCAGCCATGACGCAAGCGGTATTCCGTAACGCGCGGCCGCATCGCGCAAATTGCCGCCATGTTCAAGCATGCAGAATCCTTTCGATGATGAATACGCCAACGGCGGACACGGCCAGCCACACGATGCAGCTATGTACGACCAGGCGCCAGGCGCGTTCGATATCGCCTGCGGCAGCGCTCCGGCCCAAGCCGAGAAGAGGCCGCTGCTCGACGACACCGTCATATTCCGCACTGCCGCCCAGCGCCAGGCACAAGGCGCCGGCACCCGCCGACATCACAGGCCCTGCATTCGGGCTGCTCCATGACGCCGCCTGCGTCCGCCAGCAATGCAAGGCGCATCGCGTATCGCCCAACAAGGCGTAGGTCAAAGCCGTCAGCCGTGCCGGGATCCAGTTCAAACCATCGTCGGTGCGAGCCGCCATCCAGCCGAATGCATGGAAACGCTCGTTGCAGTAACCCCACATCGCGTCCAGCGTATTGGCGAGCCGAAACAGTAACGCACCGGGCCCGCCGGCGATAGCGAACCAGAACAAGGTACCGAAAACGGCATCGTTGCCGTTTTCGAGGAGCGACTCAACCGCTGCCTTGGCCAGTTCGGGCTCGTCAGATGACCGCGTGTCGCGCGTGACGATGTACGAGGTCAGTACACGTGCGCGGGCGATGTCGCCGCCCGCGAGCGCTCCGGCAATCGGGAGCATGTGGTCACGCAGACTGCGTAGTCCGAGAGCGAAGTAGAGCAGCGCGGCATGAGCGGCGAAGCCAGCCACAAAATGCCATTCGCCGGATTGCCATGCCAGCAATGCGGATACCGCGACGAAAGGAACCACCGCGATTGTCCATGCCGCAATGCCCCTGCACTTGCGAAAGGCACCACGATTCAATCCTTGTTCGATTGCTTTTGCATATCGGCCGAAGCCGACGAGAGGATGCCAGCGGCGCGGTTCGCCCAGCAGCCAGTCGACCGCAATCCCTGCCGACATGAGCAGTACCAGCGTTGCCGGATCCAGCCCTGTCAGCACGCCTGTCCTTTCAGCCATAGTGGTATGCCGGCGGCGACCCAGACCGCACGCTGGCAGCGCGCAGCAACGGCCTGGTTAAGGCGTCCGGCCTCGTCGACAAACCAGCGCGAGATCGCCCCTTGCGGGACGATTCCCATGCCGACTTCGTTGGAAACGAAGATGACATCACCGCTCACCTGCTCGATTGCATGAAGCAAGGCCGCACGTTCGTTGTGAAAGCGTTCAGGCGGATCGATATGCCCGACCTCGGGATATTCGCGGCTCTCGCTGAACAGGAGATTCGACAGCCACACTGTCAGGCAGTCCACCAGCACCACACGATCCGGCGCACACCATTCCTCCAGCACGCAGCCAAGCGAAAGCGACTCCTCGACCGTTGTCCAGCCGGCTTGGCGTCGAGCACGGTGATGAGCAATGCGTACGGTCATTTCCGCATCACCCGCCTGTGCAGTGGCCACGTAGACCACCGGCTTGCCGCTCTCCACGGCGAGCGTTTCCGCGTACGCGCTCTTGCCTGATCGCGCGCCGCCGAATACGAAAGTGCCTGTCATCGCCTCACCATTCGACACCCGGCTGCGCGGCAATGCCCGCGGCAAACGCATGCTTGACCGGCTGCATTTCCGTCACCGTATCGGCAGCGGCAATCAGTTCCGGCGGCGCCGCGCGGCCGGTCACGACGACATGCTGCATCGGGGGACGGGCACGCAGGTCTTCGATCACACGGTTCACGTCGAGATAGCGGTATTTCAGCGCAATGTTCAGTTCGTCCAGCACGACGAAACCGATCGACGGATCGGTCAGGAATGCCCGTGCGCGCTCCCAGGCCCGCTCGGCGCAGGCGATGTCCCGCTCGCGGTCCTGCGTTTCCCAGGTGTAGCCCTCGCCCATCGCATGGAAACTCACCTCGCCCGGGAAGCGCTGCAGGAAGAGTTCCTCGCCGGTGGATTTTGCGCCCTTGATGAACTGCACCACACCCACCTTCATGCCATGGCCAAGCGCACGAATCGCCATCCCGAAAGCGCTGGAACTCTTGCCCTTGCCGTTGCCCGTATTGACGAGCAGGACCCCGACGTTGCGGTTGGCTGCCTGGATCTTGCTGTCGACGACTTCCTTCTTGCGCTGCATGCGCGTGCGGTGACGCTCGTTGATGTCTTCAGTCATGGTTTCCCTCCTCGGCGGGGATAAAAATAGTCCGTTTGCCGTGCCGCACGGTCTCGATGGGATAGCCGAGGCATTGGCTCAGTATCGGAGCGGTCATGACCTCGGGAGCCGGACCGGCACGCCATTCGCCGTTACCCATCAGGAGCAGCGCATGCGTGGCAACGCTGTGTGAAAGATTCAGGTCGTGGCTG
>Ga0196972_1000308_pt1 | contig 30846 bp, 27 predicted proteins | sample S1v_2013CmetaG_FD_148618 | JGI IMG/M metagenome (GOLD analysis project Ga0196972, IMG submission 148618) | Soil microbial communities from Anza Borrego desert, Southern California, United States - S1+v_20-13C | ecosystem: Environmental > Terrestrial > Soil > Desert | place: USA: California...
GCATTAATATTTGAAGCAGGATTGGCTTTCCTATACGTTCTGAGCGGCTCCTTTGAAACCCTTACAAACTTGGCAATATTTGCTATTTGGATATTCTTTGTTATGGCAGTTGCCGGTATATTCATACTAAGAACAAAGCTGAAGCACTTGGAAAGACCATACACTGTTCCACTATACCCAATCATTCCTATCATTGGTATAGGCGGCGGTATCTATATATTGATCAGCACGCTTTTAACCAGCACGGCTTATGCATTATATGGTCTAGCTATTACAGCTTTAGGTTTACCGGTTTACTACATTATCAAGAAAAGAAACAAATAATTAGATATCAAATCCCCATGCTGACAATACAGCATGGGGATTTTTCATTTACTGAATTATTTACTCTTTAAAAATTCAACCATAGCCTTTGAAGCCTCAATGATTGCTTTCAGCTTGTATTCCCTATTTCTTTTTGTAATGCTGATAAAATCAAATCTATCCGCTTTAACATGGACCAGCAGCCTTTCAAAATTCATTAAAGTACTCATGGCGCCATTACCGCTTCCGCCTGCTGCAGCAACTGTTATAAAGGGCTTATCTTGAAGATATGTGACCTCCTTCTTCCAAGCCTCAGACCGCCTCACTCTGTCAAAGAATAATTTTGCCGATTCACTGATGTCTCCCCAGTATACCGGGGAAACAAAAACAAATCCGTCAAAATCCTCCATGCTGTTATGCAGCCTTTGAAAATCATCCTGCACCTGACATTGATGCTGATCCAGGCAGGGTCCCCACCCATTGTCACAGGCCTGACAGCTGCCTATTTTCCACTGATTCAAGTCCACCATTGTCACCCTCGCTCCAGCTGCCTCTGCACCAAATCTTGCAGCATTGCCGCAGGCCGCTGTGAGTCCATCCTTGTTCGGACTGCTGGTGATAACCATCACTTTCATAAAACAACCTCCCACTCAACCAAATTATCATAATAATATTATGGAGTCGGTACTGTAAATTGTAAATATGGCGAATGTTATTTTTTGTCTATTAACCCTGATCACTTTCTCAGTTGGCTGAGAAGTACAAACTAAAGAGGCATACCATTTTCAGGTATGCCTTCATTATAACAAATTCAATTTTTTATGCCTTATGCTTATACGGCTTTATGATAAAGCCCATAAATGCTGCTACAAATAATATACATGCTGCAATAATAAATGCCAATCCGTAAGAACCTGTCTTATCTGCAATTGCACCACCCATAAGCGGTCCTATGGTACCTCCTGCACCCCATGCAGAGAACAGAATGCCATAATTCATACCTAAATTCTTTGTACCATAAAAATCACCGCAAGCTGACGGATAAACAGCCAACATTGCACCATAAGCAAAATAAACCATTGCTGCCCCGGCTAATAACGCGAGGAAGCTTGTATAGCTTGCAAAGAAAAGTAAAGTTGCTCCTTGAAGAATATACAGTACCATCATAGTCTTTCCACGACCAAGCTTGTCTGAAATAACACCAGCTGCCGGTCTGCCAGATGCATTGGCTATTGCAGCAAGCGCCACAAGGATAAAGCCTGCATTTGTCCCCAATTGAATAGATGCGATTTTGGATAAATGTCCAATAATCATCAGTCCACCTAAGGCTCCAGAGAAAAACATAAACCAAAGCTGATAGAACTGCTTTGTTTTAAGCATTTCCTTCCAAGTTAAGTCAGCAACTGCATTGGCTTTTGCAGAGCTGTTCATTGGCTTTTCAGGATTTACTACAAACTGAGATAAAATTGCAACGATAAATAAGAAAGCGATACCTAAGAATCTAAAGGAGTTAAATACCCCATACTCTGCGATTAAATAGTTTGTCAATGGCGCAATGTATATAGACGCAAGTCCAAAGCCGCCAACAACAATACCTGTTATCAAGCCTTTCTTTTCCGGCGGGAACCACTTAACTGCCGCTGGAGTTGTCGCTGCATAGCCTAGGCCTATACCTGAACCTGCTAAAACACCAAAAGAAAAAATCAAGCCTGGTATGGAAGGTAAAAAACCTGCCAAAATTAATCCAAGACCTGTAAGTATGCCGCCCAGAGTTGCTACAAGCTTAGGTCCGATTTTATCCTGCAGCTTGCCGGCAGGAATCATCATGGCAGCGAACATAATTATAGCCACCGTATATGGGAGTGATGCTTCGGATTTTGACCAGCCTTGAACATCAATCAATGTCTTTGAAAAAATGCTCCAAGCATACAGTACTCCGAAAGCTAGGTTAATACCGGTTCCTGCTAATACCACAGACCAGCCTTTTTTGTTTGAATACAAAATAATACCCTCCTAATCAATGTAAAAAAATTCGACAAAATACTATTAATTTGTATTAATTTTATCAATACCTTTTTATATTATACAAAAGCAACCGCATAGTAAAGAGGTTTTAAATGTCAAATCTAGTATTAGCTGAAATTAATATTTTTTAACTAAATAATTTTTAGATTTTCATGGGTTTTCAATAATGCGATAAATGATAAAGCCATCATATCAATAGTTACGTATTGGTATGATGGCTTCATTATTAGCAGGTATTATTTACCTATGTATGTGGTACTATTCTTATATCTTTCTGGTAGTCTTCCTCACTATTAATTCCGGTTCTAATACGATCCGTTTTATCTCTCTTTTAGAGTTGTCTTTTAACTCTTTCAGCAAGAGCTCTATAGCGTATTTACCCATCTGATATTTGGGCTGTGCAATTGTGGTCAATTGAACCTGCGGCAGATCAGCATAGGGTATATCATCAAACCCAATGATTCCAATATCCTCCGGTACTCTTAATCCCTGCTCTTGAGCACATTGCAATACGCCTAGTGCTATGACGTCATTCCCTGCAAAAACCGCATCCGGAATGTTACCTGACCTTATCATTTGCTGCATAATGTCATAACCGCTCTTGCTTCTAAAGGCCCCATTAACAATTAGGGATTCATCCGCTTCTATCTTATACTTATTGAGAGCCAGCCTAAATCCTTCTTTTCTTTCAGCGTTTGAAAAAGAGCTCTCATTTCCGCCTATAAACGCAAGCTTTTTGTAACCTGCCTCTATTAGGTGCTTCGTTGCCAAAAATCCGCCCCTGACGCTGTCTACTTCAATGCTGCTGTAACTGCCTACGGTAGGAATCCTATTCAGTAGTACTACGGGGACATTAAAATAGCTATAGTGGTCTTCATCCACATGAAAGGCAGGGTGAAGAATGATTCCATCCACTCTTTTCTCCTGCAGTGTCTTCAGGTACAGCTTCTCTTTTTCCACATCCCAGTTTGTATTGCAAAGAAAAACACTGTATCCCAGCAAAGCCGCTTCATCCTCAACACCTCTGGCAATCTCGGGAAAGAACGGATTGGTTATATCAGGTATTACTAATGCCAGTGTATGAGTGTATTTCAACACCAAGCCTCTAGCGATGGCGTTGGGTTGATAACCCATCTTTTTGGCTTCCTCTAATACCAGCTCCCTTGTTCCCTCATTTACGCCGGGTCTTCCATTTAAGGCTCTAGATACAGTAGCGTAGGAAACCCCTGTTTTTTTTGCGATATCTTTAATCGTAACCTGCATAATCTTCTCCATTGAATCAAAATTTTACTCGATTATCCTGTCGTTTTATGGTGTCGTTACCTATCAATATATCAGATGATTTAAAAAATATCTACCAAATAGATGAATATTCAGTAGATATTTTAAACGTTTACGAAAGTTCAAAACGACATGCTATTCTCCCAAAGACTTCTCATATGCCTTTTTCATAGCATCCACCAATGGCAAGCTTTTGCCTGTTAGAAACCTGACCATGGCGCCTCCTGCAGTACAAACATAATTAATTTTCTTAAGGTCAATAAACCGTGTTGCTGCACTTACAGTATCCCCACCGCCTATCACAGAATACCCTTTTGATTCCGCAATTGCATTCCAGACTCTCTTGGTGCCCTCTTCAAACAACTTGTTTTCATATACGCCGGCAGGCCCATTTACAAAGATGGTTCCTGCATCCGCAATAATTGCCTCAAAGTTGTTTATGGTTTTCTCTCCGATATCCATAAACATCTCGTCCTGCGGAAGCTCTTCAATATTTAGTTCTCGTCTTACACCATCCTGCTCATAGGCCAAGTCTTTCGGTAGGATAATCTTGTCAGAATAATCCCGAAGCAGCTCTATAGCAGGTTGGATGAAGTGATCCAGCTCTCTATCCTTTATAAACTTCTCAGTTTTCTCCCCCAGCCTCTTACCTTGCGCTATTAGCATGATTTCCCCTGTAATGCCGCTGGTTAGTATCTTGTCAGCAGTACCATTTTCTAGTACCTGCTTCATCATACCAAAGGCGTCTGATATTTTGGCACCACCCAGCACAAATATAGATGGTTTATCCGGTTTTTCCATGACCATTGTCAAGGCATTGATTTCCTCGACGAATTGCCTGCCGCCCGCCGTAGGCAGTATCTCCTGAAAGGCAACCATAGACGGCGCATTGCGATGTGCTGCTGCAAAAGCATCATTAACATAACAATCTACCAGCGGTGCGAGATTTCTGACAAGATAGGTGTCAAGCATTTCCTCAGGCTTTAGCTTAACAGCATTTTCAAAGGTGGATATCTCTTCACAAAGATACCTGAGATTGCCTAAAAGTACCGCTTCGCCCGGCTGCAGACCTTCGACCTTCATTTGAGCTGCAGGACCTGCAACGTCGTCTATATATTCAATATTTATTCCGAGATATTTAGATAGCTTCTCCGCATGTTCGCTCATGGGGATAAGGTTCTGATAATCCAAGGTATCTCCTTGATGAGCAATTATTACAAGCTTTGCCTGCTGTGCAAGTATATCCTTAATTGTAGGAATACTTGCTTTTATTCTGTTTTCGTTGACGATTTTCTTTGTCACCGGATCAATGGGCGAATTGATATCCACTCTCAGAAGCACAGTCTTGCCACTATAGTCAAATTCATCAATGGTTCTTATCTTTGCCAAAGATTTTACTTCCATCTTCCCAACCCCAAATACTTATTTGTTTCTGCAACAGCCTTCAGTCTGTCACCCTCCATCTCCATAGCAGCTCTGATCGCGTCTATTGTCTCAGGGATAGTCACCGCTTCCTGAGGAATATTGATTGCGTACATGATATCATCACCGGATTCCACGATGGACTCTTCCCAAACCGCTATTTCATACATATCGCCCCTTGGGTTGCCTAAGTCTCTTGCATACCTAAACAAGGAAGCATTGCCAAGGAATCCGTCAGCCAGTCTAACTACTCTGATTCTGTCATGTGTCTTAAAGGCTTCTAATGCTGCCTCCTTAGTGATCTTTGTCTTTCCCTTTGCTACTACTGTAATGATATGCCCGTGAGTCACAGGGGTATGAACCAATATGCCGGTAGCATCAATATGGGGCATGATAGTCATCAGGTCGACTGCCTGGTGACTAGGCGCCTTATCCACCTGCAATGCATTTGTAAGGCCTCTATGATAATCACCCGGGTCTGCAACACGTCTTATAATAGTAATTGCAACCTTGTCTATACCGAATATTCTATCCAAGCAATCTACCGACCTGATAAGTCCAGTAGTATTGCAGGATGTCAGTTTTAGGAACTGCTTTGCTAACCCCTTCTCATAGTTGGCATATCCATGGAAGAATACATCTGCTACGCTATTCTTTTCACCACCTTGGAATATTGCCTTTTTATTGTATCTTGCGTACAGCTCCTTATTCTTGGCCCCAACACCTGCACTCGTTGCATCAAGGACCACATCCACTTTTTGCACAAGCTCCTCTAGGGTTCCTGATACAGGTATATTCAGTAACTCAAAATCCTTTGCATTATCAGGTACTGCAAGATACAAATCATAGGGCATACCCTTTTCCTTTAGGGCTCTTACTGCCAGAGTCGGTGAAACATCTGCTATTCCAATCAACTCCATATCCTTCTGAAGTGCAACACCATCAGCCAATCTCTGTCCGATTACACCATAACCGACTACGCCTACTTTTATCATAAACTTACCCCCTTAATTTTTAGTTCATTCTGTTGCTTGTGTTTGAACAACCGGCAGTGTGGACCCGCCATAAGGCATTAGTAGTATTTCTGAGTCATCCCCCGTATACTGCATTGCATGCTTTATCGCAGTTTCTATATCCTTATATGGTTCAAGAAATATCTTCCTTACAAATTCCTCTTCTAGGTCAGAAACAAGGAAAACTCTCGCCTTCTTTAAAACCATTGCGATTGCTGCTGCCTTATGACCCCCAAGCTCAAACCTGTTCTGTATGTTCATAATCATCTCATCCGGTGAAGAAGCTGTAGTCATCCATCTTTCAAACACATGTTCACCCAAGCCTTCCTTGCAGGATGCCACAAGTATTATAATTCCACCATCTCTTACCGCATGCTTTGAATTATCCAAGGCTTTTTGCGCCTGATAAAGATTTATGTCCTTGGGATATCCTCCCGGTGATACAATCACAATATCTGCAGGCCTTTTTATAGCTACTTTGTATAAGCTGTCCAAGAAGCGGCAGCCTTCTCTATGTGCTTCCAAATAATGCCCTGCCACTGCCTTAATGATGTTCTTTTTTTCATCTAGAACCACATTTAAGATGAAATCTATCGGAACAAGCTTAGCTACTTCGTCTATGTCTTGCCTAAGCGGGTTTGAATCAATATCCCCGGCTTTTGCCGCATCCAATACCATCATGCTATGGTTCTTCTGTATGGCATCGCGAGTAGCTACACCAGGCATGATTGCTTTTGCACCGCCGCTATAGCCCGCAAAATAGTGATATTCTATATTGCCCAGGCAAATTCTCCTATCTGCCTCTACTACTGGTCTGAATATATTTACAGGTGTCCCTGTTGATGTAGTTCCCATCGGTATGCAATTGTCGACATCCAAATCAATACACTTTACATTGTTATAGACCTGCTCACCTACAAGGTACTTCTTTTCTTCTTCTGTGTGCTTTCTGTGGCTGCCCAATGCAAAAACTATAGTGATGTCCTCATTTGGGATTCCGCTTTTATAAAGTTCCTTCAGCAGGATGGGAAGAACCACCTTGCTCGGCATAGGTCTTGTTATATCACTGGTGACAATGGCTATCCTCTCCCCCCTTTTTACCATTTGATGAAGGGGAGGCGAAGCGATGGGGGATGCTAACGCTCGTGCTACTTCAGCTTCGCCTGTAGTTAGTATATCTACTTTGTTGGGTTTCAGAATGTCCATCAAATTTCTTTGATCTATTTCAAAGCTTATGTCCTGTTTGCCAAAGCCTAGTTTAAATTCCATTATATTCTCGCCACCTTTGAGTTTCTCGCTGCTTCAGCTACTGCCTTAGCCACTGTTTCTCCCACTCTAGGATCAAAAGGAAGTGGAAGGATATAATTCTCACTCAGCTCATCGTCACTGACCAGGGAAGCTAAGGCATATGCCGCTGCAACCTTCATCTCATCATTTATATCCTTTGCTCTGACATCCAAGGCGCCTCTGAAAATACCCGGAAACGCCAGCACATTGTTGATCTGGTTCGGAAAATCAGAACGCCCGGTACCGACTACTCTAGCCCCGGCTTCCTTAGCCAAATCCGGCATTATTTCAGGTATAGGGTTTGCCATTGCGAAAATAATAGGATCTTTGCCCATGGTCTTTACCATTTCTGGTGTAACCAGATTGGGCGCAGACACTCCTATAAATACATCAGCTCCTGCCAATACATCCGCCAAGCTGCCCCTTTTCTTACTGCGGTTGGTTATTTGTGACAGCAAGATCTTCTCCCCATCCAAGCCTTCCATACCCTCATAAATAGCGCCTCTCTTATCACAAAGAATAACATTTCTCAACCCCATACTCATAAGGAGTCTTGTAATCGCAGTTCCAGCTGCCCCTGCTCCATTTATAACAACCTGGATATCCTCCAGCTTCTTATCCACTACCTTCAGCGCATTGATCATTGCTGCCAAAGTCACCACTGCAGTCCCATGCTGATCGTCGTGGAATATTGGAATATCACATTCAGCCTTCAGCCGTCTTTCAATTTCAAAGCAACGTGGAGCAGAAATATCTTCTAGATTTACTCCGCCAAAACTGCCTGCCAGCAGTCTTACGATATTAACGATTTCATCCACGTCCTTGGATCTTATACAGAGCGGAAATGCATCAACGCCTGCGAAGGTCTTAAAAAGTACGCATTTTCCCTCCATAACCGGCATTCCGGCTTCCGGTCCTATATCTCCGAGACCCAGTACAGCTGTGCCATCCGTAACTACAGCTACCATATTCCATCTTCGTGTCAGCTTGTAGGATAGATTTATATCCTTTTGAATTTCAAGGCAAGCCTCAGCTACACCAGGCGTGTAAGCCAGAGAAAGATCCTGTCTGCTTGTAACAGGGGCTCTGCTTATCACTTCAATCTTGCCTTGCCATTCCCCATGCAGTCTTAGGGATTCTTGTTTAATATCCATTTATGACCTCCTGCTATAGCTTTATCGGTTTGCCTTCTTCCAAGGACTTCTTGGCAGCCAGGCCAATCAACACAGGCTTTAAGCCATCAATCCCGGATACTGGAGTTGCTGTATCATTTACAATTGCTTCAATGAAGCATTTCATTTCAGTTATAAAAGACTCCATGTATCTTTCCAGGAAGAAGTATTTTGGCTTGTCGCATATTACACCCTCCTCAGTACTAAGTACTGTTGTAGTAGGGGTATCGTTGGCTGCTGCTACACAACCCTTTGAACCAAATACTTCCACTCTCTGGTCATAGCCGTAAGCGGCTTTTCTGCTGTTGTCTATAACCCCAATAGCACCATTCTTGAACTTTAATGTAATCACGGCTGTATCAACGTCGCCTTCTTGACCTATAGCTGGGTCTACCAATACAGCGCCATTTACATAAACTTCTTCAACCTCACTGCCGGATAAATACCTTGCCATATCGAAATCATGTATTGTCATGTCAAGGAACATTCCACCAGAAACTCTTACATACTCAATAGGTGGTGGCGCCGGATCTCTCGAAGTAATCTTGATGATATGCGGCTCGCCTATTTTACCCTCCAGTATGATATCTCTTACCTTTCTGAAGTTGTGGTCAAATCTTCTATTGAAACCGACTTGGAACTTTACGCCAGCTTCTTCTACTGCCTTCAAGGCGGCATCAATTCTATCCAAATCATAATCGATTGGTTTTTCACAGAAGATATGTTTTCCAGCTTTTGCAGCCTCAATTGTTATTGGAGAATGCGTATCTGTAGAGGAGCATATCAGTACCGCATCGATTTCTGGGTCATTCAAAATCTCCTTATAATCACTTACGATCTTAGGTATTCCAAGTCCATCTGCCCAGCTCCTGACTGCATTTATATTGATATCAGATACTGCTTTCACCTCAGCCTCGGGTATGTAAAATTTAACACTTTCCGTATGGATTTTGCCTATACGTCCTGCACCAATTATTCCGACATTCACTTTCTTTGTCATTTTAACAGCCCCTTTTCATTCTATTTCAACCTTATAATCCTGTTTTTTCAGCTATAAACTTTCTTGCCCTCATTGCATATTCCAGTGGATTCGCCTTTGCCGGGTCTTGTTCAGCCTCAACTACAAACCATCCTCTGTAATCGTTTTGTTCAAGCATCTTGAAAACAGGCTCAAAATCTATCATGCCGTCTCCGGGAATCGTAAACACCCCACTCTTTACACCCTGTAGGAAGCTTAAGTGCTCAGCATATACACTGTCTAACACTTCTTTTCTGATATCCTTTAAGTGTACGTGCTTAATTCTCTTTATGTGTTTATTCAATACTTCAATAGGGTCTACATTACTAAAGATCAAGTGCCCTGTATCAAATAGAAGATAGACAAGACTTGGATCTGTCTCATCCATCAGCTTATCAATTTCTTCCATAGTCTGAACACCAGTACCCATATGGTGATGATAGGCCACTATCATATCTTTTTCTGCAGCAAGTTTTCCAAGATGATTCAGGCCTTCTGCAAGCTTCTGCCATTCTTCTTCCGTAAAAACGGGCTTGTTGTCAATTACAGGTACATCCATCATTCCTTGTATGCTGTGACCTTGCTCAGCAACACCTATAACCTTGGCCCCAAGTGCATGCAGAAAGTCCCTTTGTCTTACAAATGCATCTACCGTCTCCTTTAATGGTTTTGTTGTAAGGAACGAACTGAACCAAGCATTGCAAATTCTGATTCCTCTTAAATCAAGAGCCTTTTTCAGAATCTCAGGGTCTTTAGGGTACTTATTGCCAATCTCACTGCCAGTAAATCCTGCCAAAGCCATTTCACTTACACATTGCTCAAAGGTATTTTCTCCGCCAAGCTCTGGCATATCATCATTTGTCCAAGCTATTGGGGCAATCCCCAAACTCACATTTGCCTTATCAAACATTGCGATCCCCTCTTTCATTAATATTTCCGCGCCTTTTCTATATTGTTTTTCATTTCCTCATAGGCTGCCTTTCCCTTTTCGTTGTTGGAAAGTTCTGCAACCCCTGCTCTCCACCAAGACTCATATCCGTTTGTCATGGTTTTTGGCAGTACCTTTATGTCAATTAATGTGGACACTTTTTGCAGCTTGGAATCTTCTATGGCATATCTTAGCTCTTCTTCGTTACGCACACTGTAAGTTTTGCAGCCGTAGCTTTCCGCATTCTTTGCAAAATCGATAGGTATCAGCTTTCCATCTAACTTTCCAGTTGCGGGGTTTCGATACCGGAACTCTGTGCCGAAGCTGCCCATTCCATTCCCCATCTGGAGATTATTGATACAACCAAAAGACATATTGTCAAATAAAACAACATTTATTTTCTGCTGCTCCTGAATAGAAGTTGGAAGCTCTGAATGGAGCATCATGTAGGAGCCGTCTCCCACCATGGAGTAAATTTCCTTGTCCGGCCTGGCAAGCTTCGCCCCCAGAGCCGCATTTACTTCATAGCCCATACAGGAGTATCCATATTCCATATGGTAGGTATTAGGCTTCTTAGGTCTCCATACCCTTTGCATATCCCCAGGCAAGCTTCCCGACGAGCCTACTACAATGGCATCCTCATCCAGCATTTCATTCAGCATGCCCAAGACTCGGGTCTGAGTAAGGTATGAGCCTGTTTGCTCTCCAAATTCCTTCAGTACATGGTCAATATGACCTGCCACTTCCGGCTTAAAGTCTTCACCCTTATACTCCAAGGAATCAAGTCGATTCAATTCATCAGCCCATCTTGCTCTTGCTTCCTGAATCTCTGTTGTATATTGAGATTTGTATCCGATTTGATCCAGGCCTCCCATGACGGCTTCCAGCGCTTCCTTTGCATCTGCTACAACCTTGACTGCATCCAGCTTGTAAGCATCAAATTCAGCAGCATTAATATTGAGGAAGGTTACATTCGGGTTTTGGAATAGCCACTTGGAAGAGGTCGTAAAGTCTGTGTATCTGGTGCCAACTCCTATAACCAAATCAGCCTCCTTCGCAATGATGTTTGCAGAAAGATTGCCGGTCGTACCTATGCCGCCCAAATTCAACGGATGACTCCATATAATAGCACTTTTACCCGCTTGTGTTTCGCCGAATGGTATGTTAAACTTCTCGGCAAAGCTTCTAAATGCTTCTGCTGCTTCAGAATATCGAACACCGCCACCGCATATCATAATTGGTTTTTTCTTGCTCTTTATCAATTCAACCGCATCTCGAACCGCTTCTTTTGTTGGAGGTCTTCTATCTATGCGGTGCACTCTTTTTCTTAGGAATTCCACTGGATAGTCATAAGCTTCGCCTTCTACATCCTGTGGCAAGGCAATGGTCACAGCCCCGGTATCCGCAGGATCCGTCAGTACCCTCATGGCATTGATCATTGCTGACATGAGCTGTTCAGGTCGATTAATCCGATCCCAATACCTGCTGACAGCCTTAAAGGAATCATTGGTTGTTATTGTATAATCGTGAAAACTATCAATCTGCTGCAGTACAGGATCTGGTTGTCTCGAAGCGTATGTATCTCCCGGAAGGAAAAGCACCGGAATACGGTTTGCACTGGCGGTAGCCGCTGCAGTAACCATATTTGCAGCACCCGGTCCGATTGACGAAGTACATGCATAAATCTGTTTTCTATGATTCTGCTTGGCAAAACCCATTGCGGCATGAGCCATACCTTGCTCATTTCTGCCCTGATGCACGAGAAGTTCTCCACCATCTTGCTCCAATGCTTGACCTAGACCTAGAACATTTCCGTGGCCAAAAACCGTAAATACGCCCTTTACAAACTTTATTTCCTGGCCGTCAAACTCTACATATTGATTATCTAAAAACCTTACAAGAGCCTGAGCCGTAGTCAACCTCACAGTTTTCATTTTCTATCTCCCCTTTTTATTTATCTGGCCAGATCACTGCATCTTCCTTTGTAACCCATAAATGCTCCGGCACAAAAGTAGGCTCTATATATGGATTACCCTCCAGATGCCTTATCACCCATAAATAGTACATTGCATACCCCGGTGCTGTTGCCTGGGGGTGAGTCATCCCTTCCGAGATTTTGACTGTATCATTATGTCTAACCTTAAATACTTCTTCACCTAACTCGGCATATCCGAAGCCATTCTCAGGGTAAAAGCGATAGAAGTATATTTCAGGCTGCGGATGGTGATGGGGCGGATAACTGGACCACTTGCCGGGGTGATCTATGACCTCCCCCAAAACCAAATTTGATTCCTTCCTGTTTGAGTAGTCAAAAACTGTTCTTACCGTTCTTGTTGACGTCTCCTTCATGGTACCCTTGCCGCGCTGCTCACTTCTGCATTCCTCTGCTGAGTACAGCTTTGACTCAAAGCTTCTTTCATTCAACGTTTTCATGACGGCTATTTCGCTTATGTCAGCTTTAGCTGTAATTGTTACTTTTACGTCCTTTGGCACATGCAAGCAAATGGGATTTTCATCGAAGCAGGAGCTTCTTTCTGCATGATATATTTTATCTTCCCATTCAAAAGCAACCTGTCCTTGTATCAAAAGGTAAGCTCTTTCCTTACTATCATGATCCATATGCCGTTCTCCAGCAGCCAACTTTAAAATGCCGTAATCCATCAGCATATCACTGTGTTTGCCGTTCAATTCAGTGATGCTATTGTAACCGTATTCAAAGGATCCTTTTTGTTTAATCACCATAATACATCATCACCCTTTTATCAAAATACCTAGTAAACGTTTACGATGCTCTGCTAAAAATAAGTAGCATAAAATACTACCTATTTTTTCTTTCATCCAGAATAATGGCTGCCACAATAATTAAGCCTTTCAATATCTGCTGCCAATATGCTGATACGTTCAAAAGGTCTAACCCATTATTCAAGATGCCTATAATAAGAGCGCCTACGATGGTTCCCCACACAGTACCTATACCGCCGTTCAGACTGGTTCCGCCTATTACTGCTGCAGCAATGGCATCCAACTCGTATCCAGTTCCTAAGCCTGGCTGACCTGAGCTTATTCTTGAGGAAAGCAAAATACCCGCTAAGCCTGATAGCAAGCCCGCATATGTATATATAAGCACCTTGTATTTCCCTACATTCAAGCCGGATATAACCGCAGCATTCTCGTTGCCGCCTATGGCATATACATATCTGCCAAACTTTGTATTGGTAAGCAGCACGTGTGTAATTACTGCCATAATTACCAAAATAATAATTGGAAAAGGTATTCCCAGTACTTCTCCTTGACCAATGAAGTTGTAGGAATCCGTCAAGCTGCTTATAGGTCTTCCATCACTGTATAACAGTGCCAGACCCCTTGCGACTGTCATCATACCTAAAGTAGCTATAAAAGGAGGTATCTTGAATTTTGCAATGATAGATCCATTCAGAAACCCACAAGTAGTACCAACTGCAAGGCCTACCAAAACAGGTATTATTACAGGCAGACCAACAAGATTCGGATACATTGCAGCGTCCCAGCCCACTCTCTGTGCCAAGCTGGCTGCAACAACCGCTGCAAGTGCTATAACAGAACCTGAAGACAAGTCGATGCCAGTTGTGATGATGACCATCGTTACGCCCATACCGATCAGACCTATGACAGAAATCTGTCTTACAACGTTCAATAGATTCCTAGTCTTCAAAAATGCAGGAGAAAGTATAGACATTAGGATAAACAAAGCTAAAAGAATAAGAACTATGCCGTATTTCTTCAAAAAAATTCTGGCCGCCTCTTTATAATTTTTTTGTTTAAATATCTCTTTCTTGGGTAAATTCGGTTGGCTATTCGCTTCCATTTATATCCTCCTCGATATTAAATTTTCGTATTTTGCATCAGTTATTTGTTCCAGTCGCACATTTCATAATCTTTTCCTGATCAACATCGCACCTTAAAAACTCGCCTGATAATCGGCCTTCATGCATGACCATGACTCTATCACTCATGCCCAAGACTTCCGGCAGTTCCGATGAGATCATCATGATGGCCTTGCCTTCTTGTGCAAGCTTTGACATCAATCTATGAATTTCAGCCTTTGCTCCGACATCAATTCCCCTAGTAGGCTCATCGAGTATTAGGATTTCCGGACTTGTTAGCAGCCACCTCGAAATCAATACCTTCTGCTGATTACCACCGCTTAGAAGCTTAATCAGCTGTTCCATGCTCGGAGTCTTGATTCCCAGCTTCCCCTTTTCATTCTCACAGACCTCGGCTATTCTCTTCTTGTTTAAGAACATCCCCCGCCTGTATTTGTCTATACTGGCCAGTACCATGTTATCCCTTACAGACAGTACGCTTAAAATCCCGGTAAGCTTTCTATCTTCAGTAAGCAATGCCATACCATGCTTTATGGAGTCCTGCGGGGTCTTTATATCTACTTTTATATTGTTGATAAAGATCTCTCCTTCATCGTACTTAGCTACGCCAAATATACACTCCATGACTTCAGTTCGACCTGCTCCCATCAATCCTGCAAAGCCTAATATTTCACCCCGTCTCAACTCAAAGCTCACATTTTGAAACTTGCCTTTTCTTGTAAGGTTTCTTACTGATAGAACTACATCTCCAATTTCTGCAGCAGACTTTGGAAATATCTGGCTCAACTCTCTGCCTACCATCATGGAGATAAGACCTTCCTTGTTGGTCTCGCCTGCAGGCAAGGTTTTTATATGACGGCCGTCCCTAAATACCGTAATATCATCCGATATTTTAAAGACTTCATCCATCTTGTGCGTAATATATATGATCGATACCCCTTCTTCTTTTAGTGATCGAACGATCCTAAACAGGTGTTCAACTTCTTTCTCTGTAATCGCAGAAGTAGGTTCATCCATTATAATCATGCTGGAATCATAAGATATGGCTTTTGCGATTTCTACCATCTGTGTATTTGCAATGCTTAATTCTCTCATCAAGGAATTTGGATTTATATTTAGCTCCAGCCTCTGAAATAGTTTTCTAGCATCCTCAACCATCTTTTTCTTATCTATAAGACCTAGTTTATTTACGGGTTCTCTTCCTAGGAATATATTCTCTGCAACTGTCATGTAAGGTATCGGGCTAAGCTCCTGATGAATCATTGATATTCCCATTTTGAGCGCAGTGTTCGTGTTGTCGATCACAACCTTCTGATTCTTAAATGTTATGGTGCCTCCATCAGGGGTATAAATGCCTATTAGTATCTTCATCAAGGTTGACTTGCCTGCACCGTTTTCTCCCATCAGTGCATGAACAGTACCCTTTCTTACCCTTAATTCAACATTGTCTAATGCTTTGACCCCCGGAAAGGCTTTTGTGATATTCTCCATTAATAAAATATATCCGTTATCCATTTAAACACCCCTTTAAATGCTCTCTTAAGCCTGGCACTTTCGTGTCTGAGATACAACCTTGCATAAATTTGTATAGTTTGTCAGCCACTTAGATTAGGGTAAATCTTATCCAAGTGGCTGACATTAAATCCTCTTACTTCTTGAACTCTTTATAGTTGTCAGGGGTTACCAGTTGGAATGGTATCCATACACGGTTCTCTATCTTCTCACCCTTTGCAAGACCATACGCAGCTTTTATCGCACCTGAGCCTTGGCCTGCAGCATCTTGGAATACTGTAACATTCAATTTGCCTGCTTCTAATTCAGCAATAGCGTCCGGTGTAGCATCTACGCCTCCAACAAATATCTGGCCTAACTTGCCTGCAGCTTCAATTGCCTTTATCGCACCAAGTGCCATATCGTCATTGTTTGCAGCAACTGCATCAATCTTATCGCCGCTGGACATCCAGTTCTCCATTAGGGACATACCTTCTTCTCTTGACCAGTTCGCTGTTTGCTTCTTAATGATCTTCATATCCGGGAATTTCTTTGCTACCTGTTCAACGCCTTCTGTTCTCTTCAATGCAGCTTCATTATCAAGCTTACCCATCATTATAACTACGTTACCTTTGCCATTTAACTTCTCAGCGATGTATTCCATTTGGAATATGCCGGCATCTATTGAGTTTGAGCCAACGAATACTACGTTGTCAGGAAGGTTCCCAGGTAATCTGTTCACATATACTAGAGGAACCTTGGCGGTATTGCACGCCGTTGTAATTGGTTCTGTAGCCTCTGTGTTTACAGGCACTATTACTACAGCATTGATACCTTGTGCTATGAAGTTCTCAACCTGTGACAATTGCTTAGCCGCATCTTCTTTGGCATCAACATATGTAACTTCTACGTCCGCACCCAGTGTTTTTGCAAACTCATCCATACCGTCCTTCATGTACATAAGGAATGTGTCATCAAAGTTTGAAATAGATACACCGATCTTAATCTTCTTAGCCGCTTCTGGAGCAGGTGCTGCTGTCTCAGCACCAGGAGCTTTGGCACAACCTGTTGCAAACAGAGTCACGCAGATTACCATTACCAATACCAAAGAAAGCACTTTCTTCACTGTCATTGAAATTTCCCCCTTATATTTTTTTTATACGAACCCATATTATATGACCTACAATATGAGTTAATATTCCAGAATAGGAACTTCGACCATCATTGGAACACAAGCTATATTCTAACTAGCTGATTCTTTCTGAAGGATTCTGTTGCTGCATATGCTGCTTTTGTTGATAGGGTACCGTCGTATACAGTAACCTCTGGTTTTCTGTTTTCCAGTATGCAGTTTACAAACTCCTGTACCTCATTTAAGTAAGCTTGTTCAAATCTCTCTAAAAATCCTGATACACATTCCTGTACTGCTCCATTTTGATCATATATAGTGACCATGTTTTTCTGAGGCACGGCACTTACTCTCAAAGTGCCCTTCGTTCCTACAATTTCCGTTTCCACATGATAGCCGTGAGGAGCAGTTCTGCCCGAGTACAGCATAGCCATGGAACCGTTTTCAAATTGCATAAGCGCACATGCATTATCACAATCTCCGAACTCTTCAAACTCCTTATGCACATAACTGCCGCCTATGGCATAGACATTGATGGGATTGGAGGCTAAGTACCATCTCGCTAAATCTATATCATGAATCGCCATATCCAGGAATATCCCCCCACTGGTCTTTGCAAAGCGTATAGCACCCTCCACCAGATTTTCCGGGTCTAAGCCATATGCTCTAACCAATATAGGTGTTCCAATGTTGCCCTCTTCTATCTTTTTCTTTGCATAGTGATAAGAAGCATCATATCTCCTCATAAACCCCAACATGAAAACCTTATCTGCATAAGCTTCTACTGCTTTCTCCGCGGCTTCACATTCCTCCAGATTGATACCCAGAGGCTTCTCACAGAATACATGCAAGCCAGCCTTCAATGCTGCTTCAATATGTCTGCAATGTTCACCGGAGGATGACGCTATGAGAACTGCATCCAATTCCTCATTTTGAATCATTTCGTAGTAATCCGTATAGCCATGCAAAATACCCCATTCGTTTTTGGCTTGCAATACCTCTTCCTCTTTAATGCTGCAGACTGCCGTAAGCTCTGCATTAGGAATCCTAAAGGCAACATTTTCGGCATGTTTTTTACCCAAACGTCCTAACCCAACGACCCCAATTTTAATTTTTCTCATTTTCCGCTCCCTCACAATACATTTTCGTAAACGTTTGCATAGAATTTATATTTTCATATTACAATATGTCTCAATTTTCTGTCAATACAGCAAAAAGGCCTTGGAGTTGTTATAAACTTAACAATTCCAAGGCTCAAGGCTCGAGGGGTATTTTCCCAAAATAAATATTTTTTTCCATTTATTTGGCATGAAATATGCTTATAATTATGTAGTATAATCAAATTGTATGCATATTTTTCTTTGTTTTCGGTTTATCATTGCAAACGTTTGTGTAAATAATTTTCGATGTTTGCCAATTGATTCTTGATTTCTCAGATTAGTGCCAGCACTAAATCCTCCGTACATAATTTATGTGTCCTGTTAATATACATACAGTAAAACTTCCAATTTCTTATATTAGGAGGTAGTTTATGTTCATATGCCCATACCAAGATTACTTCAGAATGCTCAGAGCACAATACAGCATCACTATAAAACCTGAAGAGAAACGCCTGTACTTGATTCGTGACAAGCAGATATTCAAATCCTATCCCATAGCTGTGGGCAAACCTTCCTCCCCAACACCCAAAGGCACCTTCAAAATAGTCGATGTTGCAGTAAACCCGGGAGGCCCCTTCGGAGTCAGATGGCTGGGACTTGACGCACCCAATGGCGACTACGGCATCCACGGCACCAATAATCCATCTTCCATAGGCAAGGCAATATCCAACGGCTGCATCAGAATGCACAACAAGGACATCCTGGATTTGCTTAAATATATCTGGGTAGGAACTGAAGTGAAGATCGTGTAGAAATATAAAAGGAATGCTGCTCAATAAAACGAGCATCATTCCTTAGTTTGCCTCAAACAATAATTTTATAACGCTGGTGCCTGACACCAATTTTTATGACACTACAGCTTAAACTACTGATAAGAAATTTTCATATCAGTACTATTAAAATAAATCAAATCTCCACCATTATAATTCCATACTGCCTGCAATTTTGTCGGCCTATTTATTCCGTTGATTACTTTATAGTCACTTGTAAGAGCAGACCACTTTTCGTAGGTATTAGTTTCGGCGCAGAGCCTTTTTTCAACTATACAGCTTATCATTTCATAATTTTTATTAAAATAGAAAGTCCCTATAGTTTCTGCATCATTTTTTCTTATTGTTGCTTCTACGCTATAGTCGTCAATTTGTTTGTAGGTAATATTGTCTTGAAGTGCAAGGCTAGGATGCATTAGACACTCTGACAAATAAGCAGCATCAATAATGTCAAAAGAATTGTTAAATAAAACTATATGCTTTGCAACAACACCTTTCATAGATCCTTTTCCATCTTTGCATATATCAATTCCTTGGAAAGGTATCCCATACATTTTTGAGTCTATCAGAGCAACCCTGGTAGGCTCCTTCACATAGTCATAGACCATATAATCAATTTTTACATTAGGCTTATTCACCCCCACAGAAAAGTCTACATCTTTAAAATCGAAAATCACAACGCTTGCACTATCTATTCCTACATAGCCATTTTTGATAAAATACTTCTGCAAGACTTCTGGTAGAACTTTTAAATCCGCTTGTTCAATTTTATATTTTGGCAGCCTAAAATCTTCATTAAACTTTTTAATACTACTCCAGTATTCCGTTTTTACCGGTGAATATGGTATTGATAAGTATGTAACGATACCTACAATTATCCATAACATCCCAGCTAATATCATCTTTCCTATCCCTCTTTTATTCATATAATGTTTCCTCTCTACCCTAGTTTCAATATGTTTTTCTCCAGCTTTTTCATCGTCAAAAACACCCCTTCTATTTCTTCATCCGTTATTCCATCATATAAGCTTTCTAGGAACTCTTCTTCCTTGCTTTGTCTGCTTGTTAAGTACCGAAAACACTTTTCAGTTATAGTAATTCTTAATACCCTACTATCGTTTATATCCCTTTGCAACTCTAATAACCCTGCTTTTTCTAAATGCATTGCAAGTTTTTTTACATTTTGTCTACTATATCCTATAACTCTTGAAACCTCTGTAAGTGTTGGATTTTCAACTCCGCTTCTTATAATTGAATTTAGTAAAAACCATTGTTTAGTTGTAATTTCAGTAAACAACCTATCTCCCGCGTTTTGTATTCTATTCGAAAGATAGAATATAGACCCGAATATATACGCTTTCCTTTGCATGCCTATCATCCTCCCCAATTAGGTAACTAGTTACCTATGTATATAATATAGGTTCTGGATGATTTTGTAAACAAGTAAAGCCTTAATTTAGGCAAATTATATAATTTCGGTTCGCGGCATCATATCTATTTTCCTCAATATATTACATAGGAGTAAAATGCCAAGTTCGTTGCTTAATCGGTTCTATCAGGCCTATCCAAACTAACAATCTAAGCGTCGTGCTTGGCACTTATTCATATGCTGTCCTCTTGTCTTATCTTTGACATGACATACCGCTTGACAACGATACCCCATCTCCATATAATACTTTTAACATAAAGACAGGGATGTTTTGATTAGCCAAATAGTTAATCAAATTAACAAAGAGGGGGTATGTTGGGTCTCAAAACACGCTATGCTACCTTTGTATGGGATTTTAAAATCCAAGCAGGGGCATAACCTAAGGATTCTTTGTTGAGAACACCCTATCAGCTATTTATGCGTCGGTATCAGCTTTATCATAATCAGGTGCTGCATGTATCGTTCCATGGTACGGACCTTACTTAACGTCAGTCACTGTCATGCTATACTGTATATTAATTAATTTAAAACAAGGAGGATTCTATGAAAGCTTATAAAAATGAGTGTATTTTAAAAGATGGTCAAAAACTTATTGTACGAACTCCAGAAGAAGGTGATGCACAAGGTTTAATCAATTTAATACAAACTGTTGATAGTGAAACAAAATTCTTAGCACGTGAACCTGGTGAATTTAATTTTACACTGGAACAAGAAACAGAATTTATTAGAAATAATATGAACAATGAAAACAACCTTTTTCTAATTGCGGAAATAGACGGCAGCATCATAGGAAATTGCTCAGTCGGAATAGTTATGAATAATAGAAGATTTCTTCATAGAGCAGCACTGGGCATTGCTGTAAGAAGGGATTATTGGAATATGGGCATTGGTAGAAACTTGATGCAGGAATGTATTAAATGGTGCAGCGAAAAGGGTGTTGAACAACTTGAACTTGAAGTTGTCACTCAAAATAATCGTGCTGTTTCGATGTATCAAAGTTTTGGTTTTGAAATCTATGGTACAAAGAAACATGCACTGAAATATGCAGATGGATCTTATTCTGATGAATACTTTATGTGTCTATTCTTAAACGCCATTAAACCTGAGTAAGGTTTTTGTACATAATATTCTTTTAAGGCGAAGCAGAAGATGGCGAAGATTACAGTATTTGAAATATCCTAAAGCCTACGCTCCTTTGGCAGCTAAAGCAGCTAGGGGGTAGGTCTCTGGAGTATGATTCAGGGGCGTCGTGAGTGCGGAACGTTCTCTGAAATGCGGCGGAAAAGACGCGTCGTCCTTGGCACAAATACAAAAAGGAAGTGATCACCTATGGAATCCATAAGAATTGAAGCTGTTCGCATAGCACAATTGGCAGGGAAGAAAATCAAGGAACTTCGCGATACAAAAAACTATCAGGAATCCTTAAAGAACAGTTATGAATTAGTAACAACCGCAGATCTGATTTCCAACGAAATTATCAAATCTGAGATTAAAAGGTTGTTTCCTCAACATCATTTACTATCAGAGGAAGAAGCAGCGCAGAAAGATTTGTCTATTGAAAAGCCGACATGGATTGTTGACCCAATCGATGGTACAGTAGGATACGCCAATGATCATTATCAGGTAGCAGTTTCAATTGCATTTGCCGTTGAAAATAAGGTTAGGGTAGGTGTTGTTTACAATCCTTTTCTTGACGAATTGTTTTATGCTACAGAAGGACATGGTGCTTTTCTAAACAATAAGCCTATAAAAGTTAAAGATGTTTATTATTTAAAAGAATGTGTTATAGGCACTGGTTTTCCTCATAAAAGGGATAATATAGCAAATATCATTGAGATGTTAAAAAATATATTGCCAAATGTAAGAGACATTAGAAGACTTGGTTCTCCAGCCCTAGACATATGTTGGGTAGCTTGTGGCAGAATGCAGGGTTTTTACGAAGAAGAGTTATCTCCGTGGGATGTTGCTGCGGCAAAGCTTATTGCTGTTGAAGCAGGGGCAAGTACTGGATATTACTATGTTGAAGAAAATACATATGTTCCTGATTGCATTAATGGTAACTGTGTAATTATATCAAGCCCTAAAATTTTTGATGAGTTCCGAGATAAACTTACTATGAATGTTTGAGGCGCAGCATCCGTGCTGCTCTAGCTACGCGGGTCCGGATCAAAGCCGTCGTATATGCCTTCGTTATATAAAATTAGCCTCAAAGGCCTCCAAATCGTGCGGTGGGATGGGATGAATGTCATTTAAACCTCAATTTGTTAGTTTAATGTAATAATATCATATAAGTTTAGATGGAGGATATTGGAGATGGCTATCAGAAATGCGACGAAAGCTATCATTTTACGTGATGGAAAGATATTGTTAAATAAGTGTAAAGGGTATGATGATGAACTCTATTATGATTTGCCGGGTGGCGGTCAAAAGCAGTATGAAACTATGGAAGATGCTGTAGTTAGAGAATGTTTAGAGGAAACAGGATACTTAGTCAAAGTTGTGCGTTTTGCAGCACTTGCTGAAGAAATATACAATAATACAGAAATAAGGCATAAGTTCCCTGACTATTCACATCGGGTACATCATATTTTCATTGTCGAGTTTATTGATGGCATACGGCATGAGCCAACAGAGATAGACTTTCAACAAGAAGAATGCCAGTGGATTGATATAAAAGAGGTATCTCAAATCGATTTAAGACCAAGACAGATTAAAGAGAATTTTGAAAAAGTAATATCCTCTGCAGAACCAATATATTTAGGATCGGTATACATTTAAAAATCATAGTGCCGGGCGATAAAGCTATCCTTTTATCCGGGTATCGTATCTGTCGGCAAGGCAATATCAAACGGTTGCATCCCAATGCACAACAAGGACATTTTGGGTTTGCTTAAGTATATTTGGGTAGGTACTGAAGTGAAGATTGTATAAAAAAAGGAATGAGTACACTTTCGTGTGCATTCATTCCTTTTTCTATCAGTATATCTATTCTATTGACTTCACACCAGCTCAGCGATATCAATTCTTTTTCTTCCCGCCAAAAGGTCGGATTAACCTCGGCGCCAGGCACCATGTCTCAATTGTTTTTATTTAGAATAAACATATACTCCTCTATTTAAAGCATCTTTAGCAGCAGAAATGATTTTACCACTTCTTAGAGTAGCTCCTGTATATGTATCTACTTGATTTGTTACGATCTCTCCTGGCTTGTAAAGATTCACTAACCCTTCTCTAATATCTTTTCCAATTAGATATTTAGCCAGCTGCTCATATTGGTCTCTCAATCCTACAATTTTATTGTTTTCTTTCTCTGTTGTATAGTTTATTCCTTTGTATTCTAGATGTTTTAAGTTAAATGCTGTAATGATATTGTTTTTTAATGTAAACTCCACACCTACTGGTCGATAACCACCATCTACATATGCTCCTCTATAGGTTCCATCTTCATAGTTCTTAACTATCAATTGACTTGTTTGCGCATTAGCTTCGGGCTTGTAAGCTCCTCTTTTTAGGGCATCTCTAGCAGCAGAAATGATTTTACCGCTTCTTAGAGTAGCTCCTGTGTATGCATCTACTTGATTTGTTACAATCTCGCCTGGCTTGTATAGATTCACTAACCCTTCTCTAATATCTTTTCCAATTAGATATTTAGCCAATTGCTCATATTGGTCTCTCAATCCTACAATTTTATTGTTTTCTTTCTCTGTTGTATAGTTTATTCCTTTGTATTCTAGATGTTTTAAGTTAAATGCTGTAATGATATTGTTTTTTAATGTAAACTCCACGCCTACTTGTTGATACCCACCGTCTACATATGCTCCTCTATAGGTTCCATCCATATAGTTCTCAAGCACTGCTTTACTTAAATTTTCAGTAGTTGATGGCTTATAGACCCCTCTATTTAAAGCGTCTCTAGTAGCAGAAATGATTTTGCCGCTTCTTAGGGTAGCTCCTGTGTATGTATCTACTTGATTTGTCACAATCTCTCCTGGCTTGTATAGATTTGCCAGACTATTACGGATATCTTTGCCTATTAGGTAATTGGCTAGTTTATCATATTGTGCTTTAAGCTCGATAATTGTCTTATCTTCTTTTTCTTTTATGTAATCTTTACCTTTGTACTCCAGGTGCTTCAAGGTAAATGCCGTAACAATATTATTTTCTAATGTAAACTCCACACCTACTTGCATTACAGGGTTATCTACATAAGACCCCCTATAGGTCCCATCTTGATAGCTGATCTCTTGTGACTTCCCATTAATTAGGACGGCTTTGTTTTTACCATCCCATGTTACTTCCCTACCTAGGGCTTCTGAAATAAAGCGAATAGGTACATATGTAGTCCCTTGGTGTACAAACACTCCTTGCTCACCTGAGGGTGCCTTTTGTACCCCATCAAAATAAAACTTCACTGCTTCAAAAGCTACTTCAAGTTTTGTTCCTGAAGCATGAGCTACACCACTCATTAAGCTTATCCCAATTAATAAACCGGCAACAAATTTCTTCATAAACATCCTCCTATAATATCTGTTCCTTGTTGAAAACTCATTTTTACATTACTGCCTTATACCCTAGAGTTGTGGAAAAAGTATATTCCACATATAGCTTGATAATGATAATCATTCTCACGATTCCTTTCAATAGTAGCATATCTATTTTTACTTGTCAATTAGATTTTTCCAAAAGAATGTTTTATTCCAGACATTGAACCCTATCATCCATGATATTGAGCATATACTTAATAGGCCTTATTATATGCATTAGCTTGCAGATATCGAGGACTCCTTGTATTCATATCTCATACATTATGCATCCGGTCTCACTTGTCAAAATAAATCATTTCAACATATTGAAAATTAAAGGATTCGCATTTTTTATATCGAATATTTAATAGTCGTTTTCCGATAGATTGGACGATGAAGGGAGACCTTTTCAAGCTATGGCGCAAGAAATGAGATTAAAAGAACTAAACTATGGCGATTTTATTTGTTATATTTTTGACAACATGGATGACTATAGGTTTTTAGCCTGCAGTTATGTTATTGACGGATTACAAAACAACGATAAGGTCTTATTCGTGATTGATGAATACCCTAAGGAGCTGTTAATTGATGATCTCATAAAGGAAGACATAAATGTAGAGCAATATATCAATTCGGGACAGTTGGTAATTAGCAGCAATAAAAATATATACTCCAGTAATTATAGTTTTGATATCAATGAAACAATAGAGAACTGGAAGGAAAAGCTAAGGTCTGTTGAGAAGGAAGGATTTTCCGGTTTTAGAGCAGTAGGTGAAATGCTGTTTGCTGCCGACGGATGTCAAGAGACTATAGAAAAGCTTATGGAATATGAGCTGCGTGTACATAGGGAGATGCTTGGTGTAAATGACAAGCAACTGAACCTGTGCGTTTTCAATAAAGCTAAGTTTTCTCCTACTGTTTTAGGCGATATGATTGAAAAGCACAGTGTAATAATCCATAATAGAGAGATCATCAAACCAAACCCTTATTATCTTGATACAATTCAAACGGCAAAACTTCATTCTAGAAGGCTTGAGCTCAGAAGCAAATTCAAGCTGGATCCAGGTTGCTACAACTACAATTCGAATTCCGATGCAAATGCAAAACATAAAGATATCGAGGTATTAAAACATGTCCTCAGTGTTACTGGGGAAGGGGCATGGGAGCTAAGCTTTGATACTCGTCAGATTGAATTAAGTCATAACTTTTACAATATCTTAAAATATGATGACGCCCAACATATCCATACCTATAATGATTTCTTGAATTTAATTCACAGAGATGATGTAGAAGTCTTCCAACAGGAATTACAACAATTCTGTGAGAGCAAGAAAGAATATTTGGTCAATCAAATAAGGATTAGAGATAATAACAATGATTGGATATGGTTTCTAATGAAGGGAGTGCCTATCGTACGGGATACTACAAACGGCAAAGTCCTTAAGGTCGTTGGCATGTTTAATGATATTTCCTATATCAAAAAAATCGAAAGAGATAATATTGTAAAAAAAGAAATTGAGATTGAAAACTATGAAAAGATCCGCATGCAGCAGCAGTTGATTATACAGACAGAAACCGAAAAACGTCAAGCACTTGAAGAAGCTATGAAGCTTAAGGACGAATTCCTCTACTTGATTACTCATGAGTTCCGGACTCCTATAGCAATTGTAAATAGCGCCTTGCAAGCGATAGATTTGTTATATAAAAATGAAGTAACCAATAATATAGGGAAGCACTTAAACACAATAAAACAAAACACAAATAGGCAGCTCCGATTGGTTAATAACCTCCTAGATATCACAAAATTAAATTCCGGCGCCATCAAACTAAGTTTGAATATGTTTGATATCAACTACGTAACGCAATCCATCGTTAGTTCTGTGGAAGTCTATGCCAAGCAAAAGGGTATACATATATCATTTACATCAGACTTCCCAAACAAAGATATATTGATGGATGAGGAAAAATACGAGCGCATACTGTTGAACCTTCTTGCAAACGCTCTTAAGTTCACTTCAAAAGGTAAGCATATTGATGTTTGCATAGGTGTCAACGCATATAATGAGCAGGACATGATATGTGTAAGTGTAAGGGATGAAGGAATAGGCATCCCAGCAGATAAGCTGGAAACAATCTTTGAGCGGTTCGGACAAGCGGATACAAGTTTATCGCGTCAAGCAGAAGGCACTGGTTTGGGGCTGCATCTTGTAAAGCTACTGGTCGTCACTCTCAATGGGGAAATTATGGTGGAAAGTGAAGTAAACAAAGGCTCTACCTTTACAGTTCTCTTCCCGATAATTAAAAGCGCTGCAGCATCTGATGTTGCGGCATCCCTAGAGGCTAATGAGCAGCTTCACATTGAGCACCAGCGCTTGACTCAAGCACTGTCCATCGAGTTTTCGGATATATATTTTTAAGCATAAAGGTCTGCGATTAGTACAATCGCAGACCTTTATAATTTATGTAGAAGCGGAACACCTAGGCGTCCTTTTACATATTATGGTAACACATTGCATATTAGAGGTGGTAAAGATGTCAACCCGCATTACCGGCACTCAATGTCCGGCAGGATCCGTACCTTATATTGTCAGAGAGCGTGATACCCTAGGCAAGATAGCCTTCTTCTACAGCACTACTGTTCATGATATAGTCCGAGCCAATCCCGGCATCAATCCAAATGTATTGCAAGTTGGCCAGCAAATATGTGTGCCTATGAAGGTGCAGATGTATCCCTCATGCCCGACAACCAATTACTATGTGGTGCAAAAAGGAGACACTATGGACTCCATTGCAAGCATTTTCAATATCACTCCACAGCAGCTTTTGTATTCAAATTATGGAATCAAGCCTGAAGCCTTATATCCGGAGCAATTATTATGCATACCCGTTGCCCCCTCTCCAGCCAGCATTGAAGTTAATATCAGCAAGCGTGCGTTAACGCTATACAGAAACGGTGAAGTATATAAAAGCTATAGAATCGGTCTTGAGAATCCTGCTGCACCGTTGCCACGGGGCACCTTTCAGATTATCAATAAGCAGGTGGATCCTGATGCAGAGCAGGGAGCCAGATGGCTGGGGCTATCAGAGGCAGGCTTTGGCATACAGGGCGCAAATAACCCTCAGTTTATTGAGACTGTTTCAGAGGGACGGAGCATCATATTATCCAATCAGGACATCAGTGAGCTCTTTAACCTCGTTCCGGTAGGCACAAGAGTCACAGTTATTTGATGGCTCCCAATAACAGAATTTGAGGTGATCGATATGAATAGGGATCCATTATCCCGCCAATGCCCGATTAACGCTTCACCCTATATCATCCAAGGCGGAGATACCATAGGAAAAATCGCGAAGAACCATAATATTACCGTTTCCGATATTCTTGCGGCAAACCCAGGCATCATACCGGAGCAATTAAGTGTCGGGCAGACAATCTGCATTCCGCAAAATTCCTCCCAGCAGGGAGCTGCTGCATGTCCCATTGGTTCTTCTCCTTATGAAGTGAAGAAGGGTGATACAATTTCCGCTATTGCAAGGAGATTCAATACCACAGTGGAATCTATCCTTCTTGCGAATCCAAATGTTAACCCGGAAGGCCTCTATGTGGGCCAAATCATCTGCGTAGTCCAAGAAAAGTCGGAACAAGCCAATTGCCCCCTCATGAATTCTTATGTGGTTCAAAAGGGAGATTCTATAAGCACTATTGCAAAAGCATTCAACGTATCCCTGCTAAGCGTGTTGAAGGCAAATCCCACTGTAAAACCTGAAACACTATATGTGAACCAGGTGATCTGCGTTCCTGTAGCACCGCTTCCAATGCGGATTTCAGTTAGTATAAAAGCAAAGATACTCTCCGTGTACAAAAACGGCAGCCTATTTAAGACCTATCCGATTGCCTGCGGCAAGGTTTCAACACCCTCGCCTATAGGTACCTTCAAAATAATCAACAAGCAAGTGAATCCCGGAGGGCCTTATGGTACAAGATGGATGGGTTTATCCGAACCGCACTATGGCATACATGGCACAAACAACCCGCCATCCATAGGCACAGCTGCCTCCAATGGCTGCATCAGAATGTATAATAAGGATGTAGAGGACCTCTTTAACTATGTTACGGTGGGTACTCCGGTTACTATATATTAAAAAATACCCCTTGGCTCTTACACCAAGGGGTATTCCTATAAATCAATTATAATCCGACTATAACCTTTCTCTTACCAGGGGCATACTCATGCACCTTGGGCCGCCGCGGCCTCTAGATAATTCGTAGGAATCAAACTCTAGAACCTCGATACGATTTTTTCTTAATACTTCATTAGTGACATAATTACGGTTATAGCATACAACCTTTCCAGGGGAAATTGCCAAGGTGTTGCTGCCATCACTCCACTGCTCCCTGCTGGCAGCAATACGATCTCCATTTCCGCATCTGATAAGATTTACCGACGGCAAATTCAAGTGGCTCTTTAAAACTGAGGATAGGTCTTCATGCTCGTATGTAATTTTAATATCATTATTCCTTCCCCTTGTAATGCTATACACATCCAGGGGCAGCTCAATACCCGGATAAATTGTGAACTGGTCATAGTCGACCATTGTAAATACAGTGTCCAAATGCATATAAGCCCTCGTCTTTGGAATATCAAAAGCAAGAACCGTCTCAAAGGGCTCCTCAGAACTTAATAGCTTATGTGCTAGTCTTTCTATGGCAGTAGGGTCTGTTCTATCACTGATGCCGATTGCAATTACTTTTTCAGACAGCACTAAGATATCTCCGCCTTCTATAGGATGGGTTTTATCCCTGTTATACCATCTAGGCACATTACTGAACTTCGGATGATAATTGAAAATATATTTGGCAAAGATGGTTTCTCTATTCCTAGTCTCATTAGCCATCACATTCAATGAAATTCCACTGCCAATGGATGCAAAGGGGTCCCTTTGGAAATACATATTGGGTATTGGATCAAGATAGAAAGGATATGGATTCTTCACCATATCTCCCAATGCCTTTGGCTTTATATGAAGCAGTTCTTCCTTTCTTACGCCCACAATACATTTTCTAATCAGCTCCAAAGGAGTATAATGGCTGAACAGCTCTAAAAGCGCCTCTTGAAGTCCTTCTGTAACAGCCTTGCCCTCATTCATAAATTCAACTAGAAACTCCTGCCTGACCTTTGGATCCTCCAATATATCTGCCATCAAATCCGTTAAGTAGACAACCTCAGTTCCCTCCTTGCGCAGGATATCCGCAAACTGGTCGTGCTCTCTTCGTGCTTGCTCCAAATATACGATTTCATCAAACAATAGCCTTCTCAGATAATCCGGGACTATATTCTCAACTTCTTCTCCGGGATAATGAAGAAGCACACACTTTAAACCGCCTATTTCATTATAGACTGAAATGCTGGAATTCGAGCTCATCAGGTTCATCCTTTCTGTTTGTACTCTACTCGTTAGTATTCCGTTTCAGTAAAATATTATGTTACAGGAACATCTCATAAAAAATGAAAAAAGCTGCTAATGCAGCTCTTTATTTCATTTTGTAATTAAAATAATCATTCAATTTCTTAGGCCCTGCCAACACTTCCCTGCCGATAAAGAGCGTGCCGTCCTCCCTGGTGCTGACATGCCACTTAACCAGCAATATGAAACCGTTTATGATTTCAATGGCAGTTATGCAGCGAGGGTGTACGCAGCATCCGTCATTAAAATACGGGGCTTCGCCTACCTCCGGAAACATGGGTCTGTGGTTGTGTCCCGCTATCAGCATCTGCTTTTCCTTTACAACCCATTCCGTAAGTTTGTTGCCCACCGCCTCTTTCTTGTAATAGTTTTTTGCTGTTCTTGTGGGATCATTGACCCCATAGGTCTCAAGAGGCCGCCATAGGTATCGGACCAAAAATCTGGCCAATCGCCAAAGCTTATCGTTTAAAAAATCCACTTGATGCCCATGCATCAGGAAAATCCTGTCCCCCGTAGATGTGTGGCGCAAAACCAGTCCCTCATGCACCTTGATATTTTCAAACAAAGGC
>Ga0196972_1000309_pt1 | contig 30555 bp, 33 predicted proteins | sample S1v_2013CmetaG_FD_148618 | JGI IMG/M metagenome (GOLD analysis project Ga0196972, IMG submission 148618) | Soil microbial communities from Anza Borrego desert, Southern California, United States - S1+v_20-13C | ecosystem: Environmental > Terrestrial > Soil > Desert | place: USA: California...
AGGTATCAATAACCGCATCAAGGTCATGAAACGCATGGCTTACGGCTACCGGGACAGCAGCTACTTCTTCCTTAAGATCAAGGCCGCATTTCCCGGAAATCCGTGAAGAACCTTTTTTTTGGCCCCGGCAAGCGTTGCCATTTCGGGGCCCTTCTCTAATGAAACAACATAGGTCTTGCCATGACCGATTTGTGGACCCATACTTGCCATAATTGCATCATTTTGGAGTCAATTGCTTGTGGACCTCGACGACAAACAGACGCCCAGCCGAATTTCCGGCTCAAGTCCGGTTCTTGAACGAGTCGACCTGAGAAACGATGGCTTTACCGATAGCGGCTCAAATGCGTCCAAGTCCGCGTTCTACATGGAGAGCGCGAATACCACCCCGAAAGACGGTCATTTCCAGCATCACGGACTGGCGGTCGAAGCAGCAATCGCCCACTACGCAGATCTGTACGACAGCGCTCCGGTCGGCTATTTCCGATTAGATAGGAACGGACTCATCCTTGAGGCGAACCTGACCGGCGCCGGCCTCCTTGGCATGACGCGCGCGTCATTACAGCGGCGACGGCTCGAGGATTTCATCTCGCTCAACATGCGCACGTCATTCGCAAGCTTCTTGCAGCGCGTATTCCGCAGCGATTCGAAGGAAACCTGCGAGCTGATGTTCCTCGATACGGACAAGAAGCCATTCTTCGTCCATGTGGAAGCCAACGCGGACAAGGTCGGGCAAACCTGCCGCCTGATCCTGTGCGACATCAGCAACCGCAACCAATCCGAATTGAGCCTCATCGAAAGCGAAGAACGTTTCCGTTTGATGGCCGACTCCGCCCCGGTCCTGATCTGGATTACCGGCCCCAACCGCGATTACCTCTGGTTCAACAAGATGTGGCTGGACTTCACCGGCCGTGCACTTGAAGACGAGCAAGGCAACGGATGGACGGCCGGCGTCCACCCTGACGACCTCCCCGCCTGCATCAATGCTCATGCCTCCGCTTTCTTCTCACGACAGCCGTTCACAGTGGAATACAGGCTGCGCAACCGCGAGGGAAATTACCACTGCATGCTTGCTCATGGCGTGCCACGCACCGCCCCTTCGGGCAGGGTGCTCGGCTATATCGGCACCTGCATTGATATTTCGGAGCGCAAGAAGATGGAGGAAGCCTTGCAACACTCCCGGCAGATGTTGCGCCACCTCGTATCGCACCAGGAGCGCGTTCGGGAGGATGAACGCAAGCGCATCGCACGCGAACTCCATGACGAACTCGGCCAGACCCTGCTGGCGCTACGCATCGATGTCGCCATGCTGCATAACCGGACGGGAATATCGCATCCGCGGCTGAATGAACGGGTGCAAATAGCGCTCAGCCACATTGACGCGACAATGAAGGCTGTGCGCGCCGCGATCAACAACCTGCGTCCGACGGTGCTCGATCTCGGCCTGAATGCGGCGATCGAATGGCAGGTCAAGGAGTTCCAGCGGCGGGGCAATATCGTGTGCGAACTGGTCATGAAAGACGACATCGTGCTCGACGACAATCGGGCGACCGCGCTGTTCAGGATCCTGCAGGAGTCCCTGAACAACGTGATCCGGCATGCCAAGGCGACCAAGGTGGAGATCGAGCTTTCACGCGGCGACAACGAGGTCTGCATGAAAATCGCGGATAACGGTATCGGGATCTATCCCGACTGCAGGAGAAAAGCGAATTCCTTCGGGCTCGTCGGCATCGAGGAACGCATCAACGCGCTCGGCGGCGCGCTCGAGATCAAAAGCGATGAAAACAGCGGCACGGCACTGACGATTACGCTACCCATCGACTCGCACTGAACGACTTGGAGCGAGTCGACAGGCCTTGATTACTTCGCCTCCTCGATCCAGGCCGCCTGGATCGCCTCGAGGACTTTCTCCCCGCCGCGCTTGTGGTCATCGTCGAAGTCTTCCAGTTCAACGACCCAGTTGTGCAGGTCGGTAAAACGGATCTTCATCGGATCGACGTCCGGATACTTGTCGTGAAGCTCTTCCGCAATGCGGGTAATGTCAGTCCACTTCATGATACTCCCCGTCAGTGATTTTCGCTGACCTGATTGATGGTGTACTTCGGAATTTCGATCACGAGGTCTTCGCTGTCGACGACGGCCTGGCACGAGAGCCGGGATGTTGCCTCCAGTCCCCAGGCACGGTCCAGCAGATCCTCTTCCTTTTCTTCCGGATCACCGAGCGAATCGAAACCCTCCCGGACGACCACATGGCAAGTCGTGCAGGCGCAGGACTTTTCGCAGGCATGTTCGATCTCGATGTCGTTCTCCAGCAGAACATCGCAGATCGACTTGCCGGAAGGCGCTTCAATCACGGCGCCTTCGGGGCAAAGGGTGGCGTGGGGAAGAACAACGATTTGGGGCACTTGGTTTACCTCGATGAAATGTTATGTGTAGTCCGGCTCTGTTACACGACCTGGTCAAGCTTCTTGCCGGCAAGGGCGGCGCGCACGCTGCGGTCCATGCGCCGTGCCGCGAACTCTTCGGTACCTTTGGCGAGCGCTTCCACGGCGGCCTTGATCGCATCGTGATCCTCGCCTTTCGCGGTGAGGCGTGCAGCCTCCATCAGGCTGGTGACTGCGGCCCGCTCATCATCCGAAAGCAGGTCGCCATCCGCATCCAGAGCAGACTGGGTTGCCAGCAGGGTACGCTCAGTCTCGACCTGTTCCTCACGCAAGGCACGCAGTTTCATGTCCACGTCGGCCGACTGGTAAGAGTCCTGCAGCATCCGCGCGATTTCATCATCACCCAGGCCATACGACGGTTTCACTGTGATCGACGCTTCCACGCCAGAGCGCTGCTCGCGTGCGGAAACCGAGAGCAAACCGTCGGCGTCGACCTGGTAAGTGACGCGAATGCGCGCCGCGCCCGCAGCCATCGGAGGAATGCCGCGCAATTCGAAGCGGGCGAGCGAACGGCAATCGCTGACGAGCTCGCGCTCGCCCTGGACGACATGAATCGCCATGGCGGTCTGCCCGTCCTTGAACGTGGTGAATTCTTGTGCACGCGCACAGGGAATCGTCGAGTTGCGGGGAATGACCTTCTCCACCAGTCCACCCATGGTCTCGATCCCGAGCGACAGCGGAATGACGTCGAGCAGCAGCCAGTCGTCGCCGGGTGCGCGATTGCCTGCGAGAAGGTTGGCCTGAATGGCGGCACCGAGTGCGACCACCTTGTCGGGGTCGATATTGGCCAATGGCGTGGTCTGGAAAAACTCTCCGACAGCCTTGCGGATATGCGGCATGCGTGTTGCACCGCCGACCAGCACTACACCGTCGACGTCATCGGCAGTCAGGCCTGCGTCGCGCAGGGCCTTCCTGGTCGGCGTAATCGTCTTGTTCACCAGATGCTGGGTAATCTGCGCGAAGGTCGCCGCGGTGATCGTGAGGTGAACCTCTTCCCCGGAGTTCAGTACGGCATCGATATGCGTCTCCGACTGCGTGGAAAGCAGTTCCTTGACCTCGCGTGCCTTCACCATCAGGATGCGCATGTCCTTTTCGGACAACGGCGCGAGATTCGACTGTTCGATCATCCAGCACATCAGGCGATGATCGAAATCATCGCCTCCCAGTGCGGAGTCGCCGCCGGTAGCGAGCACTTCAAACACGCCCTTGGTCAGCTTGAGGATGGAAATGTCGAAGGTACCGCCGCCCAGGTCGTACACAGCATATATGCCCTCCGAGCCATGGTCGAGGCCGTAGGCAATCGCCGCGGCCGTCGGCTCGTTCAGCAAACGCAGCACATTCAAGCCGGCGAGCTTAGCCGCATCCTTGGTCGCCTGGCGCTGCGCATCGTCAAAGTAGGCGGGAACGGTGATCACCGCACCTACCAGCTCGTCGCCCAGCGCGTCTTCCGCGCGCTGGCGCAGCGTGGCGAGGATTTCCGCCGACACCTCGACCGGGCTTTTCACGCCGGCCACGGTTTTCAGCTGCACCATGCCCGGCGCATCGACAAAGTCGTACGGCAGGTTTTCGGCATAGGCGATGTCCTTGAGCCCGCGCCCCATGAAACGCTTGACCGAGACAATGGTGTTTTTCGGATCCGTGGTTTGCGCCGCTTGCGCCTTGTAGCCGATATTTGCAGTGCCGTTCGGCAGGTAGCGGACAATGGACGGCAACAGCGAGTGCCCTTCCTCATCGACGAGAACTTCGGGAATGCTGCTGCGGACCGTCGCAACCAGCGAATTGGTCGTACCCAGGTCGATACCGACGGCCAGCCGGTGCTGGTGCGGCGCGGTGGACATGCCGGGTTCGGAAATTTGGAGTAGCGCCATATCTATCTTCAGTCTGTCGTTGCGGCTTCGGTAGTAACGTCGAAACCGGCCGCATCCCTGTCAGTGTTCTTCTTCTCAGCCTTCAAGCTTTTCGAAAACGGCGTGGACTTCGTTCCCGAATTTCTCGAGGAACATCAATTGCCGCACGCCCTTCGCCGCCGCTTCGTAGTCCTTGGTGTCGAGCATGCTCCCGATCTGCTCAAGCTCGGCATTGCGTGCCTTGCGCAGCTCGCGCTCGAGCCCTTCCAGCGCGTCGATATCCTTCGCAGCTTTGGCGTCTTCCAGCGCTTCGCGCCATTCCATCTGCTGCATCAGGAATTCGCGCGGCATGGCGGTATTGGATTCGGTCTGCAGGTCGATGCCGTTCAGCTCGCACAAGTAGGCAGCGCGCTTGAAGGGGTTCTTGAGCGTCTGGTACGCCTCGTTCGCACGCGTTGCCCATTGCATCGCGACGCGCTTCTCGGTATCCGTGGCATTCGTGAACTTGTCCGGGTGGACACGGTTCTGCACTTCGCGATACGCCTTGTCCAGCGCCTCCGGATCGACGGCAAAGCGCTGCGGCAAGTGGAACAGCTCGAAGTGGTTTTGCATGGTTATCTAAAACAAAAGCCTGTTCGTACTTCAACAGGCTTGGGATGCGATGCGAAATTCCAGGCCCCTTGGCAAAGGGGCTTGCCGGAATCGTTCAGATACGGAAGCTTTCGCCGCAGCCGCACTCGTCCTTCACGTTGGGATTGTTGAACTTGAAGCCTTCGTTCAGTCCCTCGCGCGCAAAGTCCAGTTCCGTCCCGTCGATGTACGGCAGACTTTTCGGATCGACGAACACCTTGACGCCGTGCGATTCGAACACTGTGTCGTCGGGCGCGCTCTCGTCCACGTACTCGAGCTTGTATGCCATGCCCGAGCAGCCGGTGGTGCGCACGCCGAAACGCAGGCCGATACCCTTGCCGCGCCGCTCCATGTAACGGTTGATGTGCTTTGCCGCTTTTTCAGTCAGTGTAATTGCCATGACGCTTACGTTTCTTCTCCGATTCAGCCCGGCACCCGCCGGGCCGACAAATCAGGCCGCTTCCTTCGTCTCGGCACCGTGCTTGGCCTTGTAATCCTGCACGGCGGCCTTGATCGCATCTTCGGCAAGAATCGAACAGTGGATCTTCACCGGTGGCAATGCGAGCTCTTCCGCGATCTGGGTGTTCTTGATCGACAGAGCTTGGTCAAGCGTCTTGCCTTTGACCCATTCCGTCACCAGCGAAGACGATGCGATCGCCGAACCGCAGCCGTAGGTCTTGAACTTGGCGTCTTCGATCACGCCATTGGCGCCGACCTTGATCTGCAGCTTCATGACGTCGCCGCAGGCCGGCGCGCCGACCATGCCCGTGCCTACCGTTTCGTCGCCCTTTTGGAAGGAACCGACGTTGCGCGGGTTTTCATAGTGGTCGAGAACTTTTGTCGAATAAGACATGTTGATGCTCCTTTACTTTGTCAGTGCCGCGCCGCTCAGTGCGCAGCCCACTGGATAGAGTTGAGGTCGATGCCGTCCTTGTACATTTCCCATAGCGGAGACAGTTCGCGCAGCTTCCCAACCTTGCTCTTGATCAGGTTGATCGTGAAGTCGATGTCTTCTTCCGTCGTGAAACGGCCGATGGTGAAACGGATCGAGCTGTGCGCCAGTTCATCGCTGCGGCCGAGTGCACGCAGCACGTAGGACGGCTCCAGGCTGGCCGACGTACAGGCCGAACCGGACGACACGGCGATATCCTTGATCGCCATGATCAGCGATTCGCCTTCCACATAATTGAAGCTGACGTTCAGGTTGTGCGGTACGCGGTGTTCCATGTCGCCGTTGACGTAGACCTCTTCGATCTCGGTCAGTCCCTTCGCGAGGCGGTCGCGCAATGCCTTGACGCGGGCGATCTCGGTGTCCATTTCTTCCTTGGCAATGCGGAAGGCTTCGCCCATGCCCACGATCTGGTGCGTCGGCAAGGTGCCGGAGCGCAGACCGCGCTCGTGGCCGCCGCCATGCATTTGCGGCTCGATGCGAACGCGCGGCTTGCGGCGGACGTACAGGGCGCCGATGCCTTTCGGACCATAAGTCTTGTGCGCGGTGAAGGTCATCAGGTCGACCTTCCACTTCTCGAGGTCGATATGCACCTTGCCGGTTGCCTGGGCGGCGTCGCAGTGGAAAATGATGCCCTTCGAACGGCACAGTTCGCCGATCTCCGGAACCGGCTGAATCACGCCGATTTCATTGTTCACCAGCATCACGGACACCAGGATCGTGTCCGGGCGGATCGCTTCCTGAATCTGCTCGAGGGTGATCAGGCCATTGTCCTGCGGCTGCAAGTAGGTCGCCTCGAAGCCCTGGCGCTCCAGTTCACGCACGGTGTCTAGCACGGCCTTGTGCTCGGTCTTGACCGTGATGATGTGCTTGCCCTTGGTCTTGTAGAAATGCGCGGCACCCTTCAGCGCGAGGTTGTTGCCTTCGGTCGCGCCGGACGTCCAGACGATTTCACGCGGATCGGCATTGACCAGGGCGGCAACGTGTGCACGCGCCTCTTCGACCGCCTTTTCCGCCTCCCAGCCATACATGTGGCTGCGGGATGCAGGATTGCCGAACTGCTCGTGCAGGTACGGAATCATCTTGTCGGCGACGCGCGGATCGATTGGCGTCGTCGCCGAATAATCCATGTAAATGGGGAAATGCGGTGCCTTGATGGTATCTACCAGGCTCTTTTCCAATGGGGCGTTCATACGGTGACTTACTCCAATCATGCGGCTACGTGCGGGCGTGGAACCACTACCACGTTGTGTTCGGTATTCTTTTGTCGCTGCTGGTCTACCAGATCCTTCAGGGAGACGGAGTCGAGATACTCGACCATCTTCGCGTTCAGGGTTGCCCAGAGGTCATGCGTCATGCAGCGGGAACCATGTTCATGTCCGGGGCTGTGACAATTTTCCTTGCCGCCACACTGCGTGGCGTCGAGCGGTTCGTCGACTGCAATGATGATATCGGCGACCGTCACGTCTTCTGCGCGACGGGCCAGCGTGTATCCGCCGCCCGGGCCGCGCACCGACTCCACGATCTCGTGGCGGCGCAGCTTGCCGAACAACTGCTCCAGATACGACAGGGAAATTTCCTGCCGCTGACTAATCGCGGACAACGTGACGGGCCCCTTGTCCTGGCGCATCGCGAGATCGATCATCGCGGTCACTGCAAAACGGCCCTTGGTAGTCAGACGCATAGACTTCAACTCCAATATGAAACTTTGTCCAAGTTCATCACTTTAATATCCCCGATTCCCGAAGATTTTGGTCAAGTATATCAAAGTTGAGTGATTTTGTCAGGTATTCCCGATTTTGTGAGCAAGCACAGGAAAAGAGGGAGGAACACGATGGCGAGGAAGGGTGCGGACGCAAAAGCCCGGAAGGACTGTTTGTTGCAGAGCAACGATATTATTTCACATTTCGCATGACTACGCCGGGAGACGCGGTGCAAGCCATGCCAGGCGCGCTTACTGGAGCTTTACCCGAACAAACATCATGTATGCCGTAGGCCCGGAGCCATAGGACGACTCCATGTTCGAAGGCACAAAGTGGCGGGAAATGAAGGCGCCGGCATCGAGGCTGAGTGAGCTGCTTACGCGCAGGTCCTGCGAGTAGCCGAGCGTGAACTTGTTCATCTTGAATAGCTGGCGCTGCATGGACTCGTTGACGCGGGAGATCTCATCGCTTCCTACCTGCTCCACCCGGCCGAACACCGTGTGCACGCCATCAAAGCGGAACGCCGACTCAATCAGATAGCCGACTGTCGGCTCACGGAATTTCCGGGAGTTACGTCCCCAAGCGAGCGTCGTTTCCCAATCCCCCTCCGCAAACGACCGCCTATACGCCGCCGATATTGCAGTGCGGCGGATTTCGTCACCTGCGACAAGGTGGTCCACGCTGCTGACTCTACCTCGGCTTAACCGCACGACCCAGTCGGTGGCCGGGGAAAAAGATAATCTCGCAGAACGAGAGTCGATCCGCAGAGCATCCGGACGACCCGGGACTACACCACCGCCTTGGCTTGAGTATGCAGAACTCTCGAATGTCAGCATGCGCGCAGGCTGGATCGCGAAAGTCTGTGCTACGCCATGACTCTTCACCAGCCAATGCTCCGGCGAAATCAACGGCCTGGTGTCAATACCGGTCTGGTGCTGAATGAATGAGGCAGATGAGTTGGGAGAAGAAAAGGATTGCGCGCCGATTGTTGCGGAGTTCCCGCCGAAAAGGCCTAGCCGCAGCGCAGTTGACGAGGTTGCCACCCTGCAGCCTGTGGTCGACTTGGAAATCTGAGCGTCTGCCGATTGCCAGAACTCCGATGGGCAAGCCTCTGCCGCATCTCCGCTCTCCCCTGGAAATGCAAGCTCGTAAAAGTCGGCGTCCGGCGTACCGGCCAAGGCCACGCCGGCAACTAACCACCCAATCGATGCAATCGCTAACCGTAACGTGTCCATGATGCCTGCCAACTCGACAAAACATGCTCACGCGGAGCCTACGCAATCTCCATACCATCTGTATGGATTTAGCCACTCCCTTGTTCTGCAAGGTTTTCAGGCTCGGGCTCGACCGAGTGCAGATGCTCTTTTACATATCACGGCACGTACTTTTTACACTGCCGGGTGCACTTTGCAGCAAACGAGACGCCACCGATTACATATGGGAATTCGACGCTCGTGGCGGAAATGCCCATGTATTCGGGTGAACATTCAGCTTGGTGTGTGATGTCAACAGCTGCGGGGACACATCAGCCACTTCCGCGGAAAGCGCTTCCAGCAAACCCTTGCATGCATCCTCAATCGAATCGAGCACGAGGTCGAAATCACGCTCGCTGCGGTAATACGGGTCGTGGACAATGGTTGCCCTTCGACCGCGCGCATATGGCATCAGCAGCCCGATCTTTGATTCACATCCCGACGGGCACAGGCCCTGCAAACTCGCCAGATTATTGAAATCCATCGCCAAAACCAGGTCGAACCGCTCGAAATCCGAAGCCTCAACCTTCCTCGCCCGAAGCGCAGACAAGTCGTAACCGCGGCGACGGGCGGCATCTTGAGCGCGCGGGTCGGGCGCTTCGCCCAGGTGATAATCGTGCGTCCCGGCGGAATCGATGAGTATTTGCCCCGCCATGCCCAACTCTTCAACATATTTGCGCATGACGCCCTCGGCAGTCGGAGACCGGCAGATATTGCCCATGCAGACAAACAGGAGTTGCGTAGTTTTCATGTATGGCCCTTGCGAACACCGGGCCGGCAGGATCACCGGCATGCTGTATCCCGGATGGTTACAGCATCGGCGGCCACAAACCATGAGATTACGCAATGTTTTGCAAAAAAAACAAATATGCAAAGCGATTGTGAATCCGCGCATGCCGCTTTAGGCTCCCCCTGCGGCTCGCAATCTACCTTTTCAGCAATTGCATCTGGCCGAATAGTGCCTGCATCGTCCCGTTTCCAATGAACGAAAGATTGTAGGGATGCTCAGACACTGCCTTCGGGAATTGTCCTACGGCTGGAAGGCCATTCAACTGCTCGGCAATTTTCCCCCACAAGACGAGTACGGGCAGACCAGTTTCGCGGCGGGCTGCATCGTGGGCAAGCGCTTCAAGGACGGTCGCAAGGAAGGGTTGCCAAGCCCTTGCATCCTTCGCCGGCGGGACTTCCGGACGAAAAACGAGAGAAGCATTCAGCAGCAGGAAACCGTGCCGTGTAAGGTTTGCCTGCAGTTCCGTCAAGGTCTGGATGAATGGCGAGCCGATCGCGCGCGCCTTCAGCGAGATATGCGCCAGCGCGTCACCGGACGTGTTTTGCTCTGAAAGCATGCCGTCGGCAACCAGCAGCATCTTCATGAAATTTCGCAGCGAAGTCGCCCGGTTGACCTGCTTGGACAAGCCCTTTTCGGACCAGAGTGATTCCACGGCACCGTCCATGAAACACACGCCCGTAGCACTCTGCTCCCGGGGATAGGGCCCCTCCCCCACCAGCACGTAGCGTACGTTCTGCAGCGGCTGCGTGAATGCCGCGAAGATGCGCCCCTGCGTCGGCAGATAGCTGCTTCGCACCAAGGCTGGAAGGTATTCCGGGTCGGCAGCTTGCACGGCATCCAGCCCGCGTATCAAAATCGGCCGCCAGGACGGATCGGCCAGTTCGAGCGCGTCAAGGATCGGCTGGGGAAGAGTATCGGGCATGGTCGTTCAGGCGAAGGAAAGGGACAAAGAGGCGGATTGTACCCTTTGCTCCCGCAGCCGCGGGAGCCCCTCGCCCCATCTACTTGCCCGACAACGAGACTACGTTGTCGAGTCCGGGTGCGCCGAATAACTGCTGTTTCAGTGTGTGCAGCTGGTCGCGCACTTGCGCCGCCTTCTCGAACTCCAGGTTCTTGGCATGTTCGATCATGAGCTTTTCGAGGCGCTTGATTTCCTTGCTGACCTGCTTTTCGCTCATCGATTCGTACTTTGCCTGCTCCTGGGCGACCTGCAGCTCGAGGCGTGCCTCCTGCGGGCTGTAGACGCCGTCGATCAGGTCACGGATTTCCTTCTTCACACCAGCCGGCGTGATGTTGTTGGCCTGGTTGAAGGCAACCTGCTTGGCACGACGGCGCTCGGTTTCGTCGATGGCGCGCCGCATCGAATCGGTCACCTTGTCCGCGTACAGGATGGCCGTACCGTTCAGGTTACGTGCGGCGCGGCCGATGGTCTGAATGAGGCTTCTCTCGGAGCGGAGGAAACCCTCCTTGTCCGCGTCAAGAATGGCCACCAGCGAAACTTCCGGAATATCCAGCCCCTCGCGCAGCAGGTTGATCCCGACCAGCACGTCGAAGGTGCCGAGCCGAAGGTCGCGGATGATCTCCACGCGCTCGACGGTATCGATATCGCTGTGCAGGTAACGTACCTTCACGCCGTTATCGCCAAGGAATTCCGTCAACTGCTCCGCCATGCGCTTGGTCAGCGTCGTCACCAGCACGCGCTCGTTCTTCTTCACGCGCTCAGTGATTTCCGACATCAGGTCGTCGACCTGAGTGCTTGCCGGCTTCACCTGGATCACCGGGTCGACCAGGCCGGTCGGGCGGACCACCTGCTCCACCACCTGCCCGGCGTGTGTCGCTTCATACTCCGCCGGCGTTGCCGAAACAAACACCGTCTGGCGCATCTTGCTTTCGAATTCCTCGAATTTCAGAGGACGGTTGTCGAGCGCGGACGGCAGTCTGAATCCGTAGTCGACCAGGTTGACCTTGCGCGCGCGGTCGCCGTTGTACATGCCGTTGAGCTGGCCAAGCAGCACGTGCGATTCGTCGAGGAACATCACCGCGTCCTGCGGCAGGTAATCCACCAGCGTCGGCGGAGGTTCGCCGGGCTTCGCGCCGGACAGATGGCGTGAATAGTTTTCGATTCCCTTCGTGAAACCGAGCTCCTGCATCATCTCGAGATCGAACCGCGTGCGCTGCTCAAGCCGCTGCTCCTCGACCAGCTTGTTTTCCTTACGGAAGAATTCGAGACGTTCGCGCAATTCCTCCTTGATGGTCTCGATCGCACGCAACACGGTCGCGCGCGGCGTGACGTAGTGCGAGCCGGGGTAGATGGTAAAGCGCGGAATCTTCTGCCGGACGCGCCCGGTCAGCGGGTCGAACAACTGCAGACTCTCGATCTCGTCGTCAAATGTTTCTATACGCAGTGCCAGTTCTGCATGTTCGGCCGGGAAGACATCGATGGTATCGCCGCGCACGCGGAAAGTACCGCGCCCGAAATCGACCTCATTGCGCGTGTATTGCATCTGGATGAGCCGCGCAATCACGTCGCGCTGGCTGACCTTGTCCTTCGCGCGCAGCGTCAGGATCATCTGGTGGTATTCGTTCGGATTACCGATACCGTAGATCGCCGAGACCGTTGCCACGATGACCACGTCGCGACGCTCCATCAGCGACTTGGTACACGACAGGCGCATCTGTTCGATGTGCTCGTTGATGGACGAGTCCTTTTCGATGAACAGGTCGCGCTGCGGAACGTATGCCTCCGGCTGATAGTAATCGTAGTAGCTGACGAAGTACTCGACGGCGTTCTGCGGGAAGAACTCGCGGAATTCGCTATACAGCTGCGCGGCGAGCGTCTTGTTCGGCGCGAACACGATGGCCGGCCGCCCGAGACGGGCGATCGTGTTGGCCATGGTGTAGGTCTTGCCGGAACCGGTTACGCCGAGCAAGGTCTGAAAGGACAAACCGTCTTCGATGCCCTCGACCAGCTTGGAGATGGCTTCGGGTTGGTCGCCCGCAGGCGGGAACGGTTGGTACAACCGGTATGGCGAATCGGGAAACGTGACGATTTTCGATTCGTCGAGGGTGCTAGATACCTGGGATAAATCTGCCATCTGCTTTCGACCTTTGGTAGAATAGAAAGTTGCACATCGGTTCCGGCGTTCTTGCGTGGAACTGACTACAACCCGTCTGCAAAAGCCCGCTTTTACAGTCAACTTTTCATGTTATCACGATGAGCCAATCCCATCCCGCTTCCCTCCTTAGCGCCATCGAAATGGCGCCGCGCGACCCGATCCTTGGAATTACCGAAGCCTTCAACGCCGACAAGAACCCGAACAAGGTCAACCTCGGCGTCGGCGTTTATTACGATGACAACGGCAAGGTGCCGCTGCTCGATTGCGTGCGCAAGGCAGAATCGCAGCTGATGGAAAAGGCCTCTCCGCGCACTTACTTGCCGATCGAAGGTCTGGCCACCTACGACAAGGCTGTGCAAGAACTGGTATTTGGTGCCGACAGCGCCGTCGTTCAAGAGAAGCGTGCGATTACCGTGCAGGCCCTGGGCGGCACCGGCGCGCTGAAACTGGGCGCAGACTTCCTGAAGCGCTTTTCGCCGAACGCACAGGTCTGGATCAGCGATCCGAGCTGGGAAAACCACCGTGCACTGTTCGAATCCGCAGGCTTCACGGTCAATAACTATCCGTACTACGATCCGGCGACCCGCGGCGTGAACTTCGAAGGCATGTTGAAGGCATTGAAAGAAATGCCGACCGGCTCCGTCGTCGTGCTGCATGCCTGCTGCCACAATCCGACTGGCGCGGACTTGACCGAATCCCAGTGGACCGACGTGATCAAGGCTGTCGCCGAGCGCGGCCTGGTTCCGTTCCTCGACATGGCCTACCAGGGCTTCGGCGACGGCATCGCGGAAGACGGCAAGGTGGTGCGCCGCTTCGCGGAAGCCGGCGGCCCGCTGTTCGTCTCGAATTCCTTCTCGAAGTCCTTCTCGCTGTACGGCGAGCGCGTCGGTGCACTGAGCATCGCCGCCGCCAGCGCTGATGAAGCCTCCCGCGTACTCTCCCAGCTGAAACGCGTAGTCCGCACCAACTATTCCAACCCGCCGATCCATGGCAGCCAGGTTGTCGCTACCGTGCTGGCAACCCCGGAGCTGCGCCAACTCTGGGAAGACGAACTGGCCGGCATGCGCGTACGCATTCGCGAAATGCGACAGGCGCTGGTGCAAAAGCTGAAAGACAAGGCTCCGGGTCAGGACTTCGACTTCGTGATCAAGCAGCGAGGCATGTTCTCCTACTCCGGCTTGACCAAGGCACAAGTCGAGCGCCTACGTAACGACTTCTCCATCTACGCGGTGGACACCGGCCGCATCTGCGTCGCTGCACTCAACTCGCGCAATATCGACGCAGTGGTCGACGCGATCGCGAAGGTGCTGTAATCCTGTTCCTGTCCGCGGACGGCGCGCCGAAGCCGTCGTCCGCGGACGTCATTGATTTGCTTCAAATGTTTTGACACGGACAGAAAAATCGGCCTATAATAGCGTTTCTGCTGTTCCCTGATAGCTCAGTCGGTAGAGCGACGGACTGTTAATCCGCAGGTCCCTGGTTCGAGTCCAGGTCGGGGAGCCAAAAAATTCCAAGGGGCTTACGTGAAAACGTAAGCCCCTTTTGTTTTGCCTTCGCGCATTGCAATTTGCCCAGCCTCATAACAAGGCAAGGCCTGCTCATTCGGACGATTAAGCATTCCACAATCGCGTTCGTGCTCCTCTCTTTGTCGAGCGACCACAATCAAACGAACTGAAGCTGCATTTCCCCTGTTCCGCATGCGCAAGAACGCTTGCGAAAAGTCAAATTTATCTGCCGAAACACTGCTAGATTGAAATCGATTGCACCATAGAAACCGAGGATTTCTGTGTCGCAGATCCTTTCCAGACTTTTCGCTCCATCCGTCAGGACGCACTTCACCAGAACGACGGGCAGTGAGTTCGCTTTGCCTTTTTCATCAACCTTTTCCCGATCCTTCACCTTTCCGCCTTCGCCCCTACCGACGGGAAGCGAAGAGCCTCATGTCATTGATCTATTGAATCCGCCAACGGAGGCAGATCATGAAGACCGCAGCGTCGCATTCCACAAAGACGGTTTCGGCTCCATCGTCAGACCGGCTTCAGCTCGGGTGTCTTGCGGCAAGCCCGGCAGCTGTCCAAGCGGCCATCGATAACGGGGCGGACTGGGTGCGCATCCCGTGTCGGCAGCTTGGGGTAGCATTCGTGAACGAGTTGCAGGAATTCATTATCGGCAGACTGGCCAAAGCGATACGATATGCGCACCGCGAAAGACGCAAGGTCGTGCTGGACCTGAATTTGCCGGTGACACCGGCAATGTGGCCGCACTTCCGGAAAACGATTGCGTGCGCATGCGATGAAGGCGTGGAGGCACTCATGCTATCCGATCCCGCACTTGCCATCTGCTGCGCAGTCCACCATTCAGGACTGGCATTGCACTTTGTTGCGCCGCCAATCGTGACCGCCAACACTGCCCGGCAGCTGCGGCTTCAGCTTGGGACTTCCCGCCTCCTGCTTCCTCCGACGCTGTCGGTCGCCCGCATCGGCGAAATCGCCGCCATCAACGGACTGGAACTGGATGTGCTGGGATTCGGCGCAGGTGTCCCGCAAACGGAGCGGCACGAAGACGACTCAGCATTGCGCGACAACGTTGATAGTGCATCGAACGACGCCAGTTTCTCTCCCGGCAAGCTGGCCGCCGGGACATTGCTCCAGCTGCCAAGACTCGCCGAGCTGGGCATCCGGACGATCCAGATTGAACCTCGAATCGAGGCCCCAGCCGAAGTCGCTCAAGTAACCAGGGTCTGGCGTACGGCCATCGACAAATGCCTGGATGATGCCACTCACTACGTCGTCAACCCCTCCTGGGTCCGGCAGCTCGACGCCCTGCGCGTGGCGCGATAGCCTGCTGCGGCTACCGCAGCTTGACGGGCAGGTTGCGCTTGGACAGGGTTTGGGTGGCGACGAATATCTCGCGCAGCAGATACACGAAACTGCCGATCAGCGAGAACATTCCGATCACGAAACTGAGCGCAATGATATTCGCGAGTCCAAGATTGAGCGCGTCGCCGATGAACAGCGCCGCAATGACGACGCAGACAAGCAGTCCGCACGAGGTGCTGAGGGTGATGGCGCGGTTGATGAGATGCATGCGCCTGTACAGGGTCAGGAGCTCCTCATGTGCTTCAGCCAGTTCTTCGCCCGCCTGGTCTTTCAACCTGTCCTCCAACACGCGAGAGCGGTCGATGATGCGCGCAAGACGGTTGGTCAGGACAGCCAGCTTCGTCCCGACGCCCGTCAGCAAGAACACCGGCGCAATCGAAAGCTGAATGATGTGGCTGATATCGCCGAGATGAATATCCATGATCGAAACTCAAGTACAGGATTGTTATGCGGAGAGGGCCGGTTTACCTGCGTCCGGAGCGAAGCCGCTTGCTCGTGCCGGCAGCCTCGCCCTCATTGAGCGTCGTAGTGTACCAGCAATATCCGTGCATTCACTCCCGTAATTCCTCCCCTGGCACCAGCATCTGGAGTGGGAACAATGTCCGCCCCTGGGTCCGCACAAAACCCGTTCGGCCCGCATCCGTTGAGCAATCGCAAAGAGACCAATGCGCGCTGGAACCGGAAGACGTTTTGCTTACCATATCGCAATCGGCCGGTTGTTATTTCTCAATCCGGCTTCACTTTGGTCTGTTAATTTGAGCTGGTCATGGTCTTAGGCTGATATACGAAGGCGGTCGTCACTGCACAGGACATGCGGGACTGCGATCATCGCGTCTCTGACTGCGGAAACGATACGACCGCCTCGCGCCGGGAATCAGCGAAGCACCCCGGGTCCTGACATGCAATCGCTTGGTCGAAAGCATCCGTGCATTTGACGCTCCGGGATATGCGATTTCCCAACATCGGAAACACGCAGCCGATCAGGCGGTCAACAAGTATCGTAATGGGACCGCTCATGAGCATGGATGACTGGGAAGCGGGCATTGGCGACAGAGAATTGCGATGACCACACAATTGGAATACAGCACAGGCACACTGCCGAACTTCATTACTTCGCTATCGCGCTTCCCTGCCGCCAAAGTCGGATCGTCCCTGCTTTCGGTCATTCAGTCGGCGATGGACGGTGTGGTCATTGTGGATGCGATGCGGCATATCGTCCTCGTGAACCAGAAGATCGAGCGGATGTTCGGCTATCCGGCCAAGCATCTGCTCGAAAAACCGCTGGATGTCCTCATCCCACCGCGTACCGGTAATGAGTCGCGCAGGCATATGGACCGGCTCTCCGTGGCGCGCCTTTCCGGCCGCAGGAGCAAGCTTGAGCTCAAGGGGCTGCGTGCGGATGGAAAACCGCTCACGTTCAACGCCAGCATCTCGCGAGTCACGGTGCATGGCGAACTGTTCCTTGCGCTGATTTTGCACGAGCCCGGCAGCCATCAGAGCGAGCCGGAATCGAAGCATCGCTTGATCCGGACGCACGACCTGCGACGATGGGCAGTCTCGTCGCAGCAGGCGACCGAAATCGAGAAAAAACGCTTTTCCCGCAAGCTGTACGACGATATCGGACAGCGCCTCAGCGTGCTGAAACTTGACCTGGACTGGCTGGAAAACAGCCTGCCGGAGACGGACGACGGGTTGCCCGCGCGCTTGGCCCAGATGCAAGGTTTGCTCGACAATGTCATTACCATGACGAAGAGCATGGCTTCCGCCCTGCGGCCCCCGCTGCTCGACGATTTCGGACTGCTCCCGGCAGTGGAATGGATGGCGGAGAATTTCCGCAAGAGAACTGCTATCTCGGTCACGGTGGAAAGCAGCGGCATCACGGGCAAATTGGACGACCCGATCGAGTCGGCAGTGTTCCGGGTGGTGCAGGAAGGCCTGTCGAATATCGAAAAACACTCCCATGCGAGTAATGCAAGAATCATATTCGAACGTAACGAGAACCAACTCGATGTTATGATTCAGGATGACGGCATTGGCATGCCTGCGGGCAGCGAGTACCAGCCCGGCTGCTACGGGTTGATTGCCATGCAGGAACGCATTTTTGTTTTGGGAGGTACAATCAGCATCGAAAACGTGACGCCCCACGGTGTGGCGATCCACGCTTCAATCCCGATTGAGCCCATTTTCACCACAGACCAGAATTCTCACCCGCCGACGACACATCCATGATCCGCATTGTTATCGCCGACGACCACACTATCATGCGCGAAGGCTTGAAGCGCATTCTTGATGGAGCCGACGACATCGAGGTCGTGGGCGAGGCCGTCGACGGTTTTGAAGCGCTTGCACACGTCCGCAAAGGCGGTTTCGACCTGCTGATGCTGGACCTGTCCATGCCCGGCCGCAGCGGCGTCGAATTGATCCGCCAGATCAAGGATGAAGTCCCCAAGCTGCCTATCCTCATCCTGACCATGCACGAGGAAGAGCAATACGCCGTTCGCGCCATTCGTGCCGGCGCGCGTGGCTACCTGACCAAGGAAAGTGCGGGAACGCAGCTGGTCAGCGCCATCCGCAAGGTCGCATCCGGACGTCCCTACATCAGCCTGGAAGTGGCCGAGCAGCTCGCGATGGATGTGATGCCATCCAACGAGGACCTGCCTCACAAGCAGCTTTCCAACCGCGAGTTCGAGGTGTTCACGCTGCTGGTCAGCGGCAAGTCGATCACCGAGATCGCAGACCTCCTCCACCTCAGCGCCAAGACGGTCAGCACGCACAAGACCCGTATCCTGACCAAGATGAACATGAACTCCCTGGCCGAGATGGTTCAGTATGCCGTACAGCACCGCCTGCTCGGTCCCTTGAAGAACTAAGCAATCAGGCAAATACCACGCTCCCTGCGAGCCTGTTTCAGGCGAGATCGGCACGCCTGGATACACGGTTCTGTTTCCCGTGCTCACTTAACCGCCTGCCCCTGTCCCGTCGCGCCTCACGCCCGAGAAAGTCCTATAGGAAAATATCTCGGCTCCTTGTAGGGAAATTCCTACAAACCTCCCTGCCTACCTACATTTCAATTCAGACCACACCGATAGCAATTGCCAGTTGCGATTGCGATACTGGACACGAAGCGAACATGCCAAGCAAACAACGCACTCTTGCCCCTGCGCATCAAGGACCGGGCAACAGTTGCTCGGCGCGACCGCCACGACGACCTTAAGTCGCGTATCGCTCTTCCTGGCGCCGAATGAACAATCCGAATTACCCTGAATTAGGAGATGCCCATGTTGTCCACGCAAATGACTGATCCCCGCTCCGAGGCAACGCCCCCCGCGCTGCACTCGTCTTCCGTGGAAGCTGGCTGGCAGCGCCAAGGCAAGCTCTGGTCCAACTTGAAGGAGCTTTGCGACGTGCTTCGCATTCCTTCGGCCGCCGTGCATACGGATGAAGAGCTCCTGTTCCAGCATGTCCAGTTCAAGACCGGGCAACGTATTCATACCATCGGCCAGCCTTTCGATACGCTCTACATCGTCCATTCCGGCTTTCTCAAGACTGTGCTCATCGACGAGTTCGGCAATGAGCAGGTTCTGAGTTTCCCGATGAAGGGCGACCTGTTCGGCGTGGACGGCATCCATACCAAGCGTTATGCATCGGAAGCCGTGGCACTGTCCAATTGCGACCTGATCCTCCTGCCGTTCAAGAAACTCACCGCCCTCGGCCGCGCCCATCCGGAGTTCGAGCATGCGATGTACAGCGTGATGAGCCGCGAACTGGTGCGTGAACAGGCGATGGTCAGCATGCTCGGTGCGCTGAGCGCCGAAGCACGTGTCGCCCGCTTTCTCGTCAACCTGTCGGAGCGCTATGCCGACATGGGGTATTCGAGCAAGCTGTTCAACCTGCGCATGACGCGCCATGAAATCGGCAGCTACCTCGGCCTCACACTGGAAACCGTCAGCCGTACGCTGTCGGCCTTCAACGAAATCGGCCTGATCTCCGTCGACCAACGCTCCATCGGGATCAAGGATCTCGACGCTTTGAAAACCTTGCGCCGCCTGCCGCCGTCGAGCGCCCGCGCAAAGCAGGTTGCCGCAAAGAAATCGAAGGCTGCTGCCAAGGAAACGGACCAGCCGGACAACGATTGGGGCGGGCTGGCCACCGCCTAATTCCTCTGCTGGAGGCGCCGCCTTTCCCGCCGCTGCGTGCGTTTCCAGCCCCAAAAACCAAGCCCTGTCCAACACAGACAGGGCTTTTTTCTTGAGGATTCGCCACTTGCCGGACGTCGAGCCCAGCGCCCGCCGGCTTACTTCTTCCTGCCTCCGCCCGACGGCTGGCCGCCCCGCTTGTCTTCTGTTGCCGAAGCGTCCGCTTCGGCCGCCGCCGCGGCAGCCGCGCGCGACATTTGCGTTGCCACCATCGCCGCCTGGTCTATCCCGCTGCTCGCAGCCTCCTGCGCATTTCCTGTAGCGGTTTCTACATAGGAGGCCATTTGCTGCGCGGACCGGCCGGCGGCCTGTTCAACGGCGCCGCGTGCTGCCACCATATTCTTCTTCGCCAGTTCCGCGACTTCCTTGAATGCCGATTCCCAAACCGAAAACATGCTGGTCATCGGATTGAAGACGGTATCGTTCGCCTGCGTCTGTGCTGCCTGGAGAGGGCGGGTCGTGCTGGTCGTGGCATTCGTCCGGATCTGTTCCATGTAATCCTGCATCGACCGTGTCAACTCGTTCTGCATCTCGGCAACAATGCGCACAATTTCCTTCTGGTAGCTCATCGCATCATCCGGGTTGCGGCTGAACAAACTCGACTGCAAAGTCGACCCGACCAGACGCGGATCGCGGGCGCTGGTGATCGCCTGCGCCAGGTTCAGTTGCTCATTGAAGACACGCTGGGTCGCTCCCCGCATGACGCGGTCAATTTTCTCCGTTCCCGAGAAAACGGCTTCGGCGAACCTGCGGGATGCTTCAATTTGCGTGTTGTACATCGTCAGCAGTGGATTGGTTGCATTCTGCATGGTGACTCTCCTGGGAAATGAAGGAAGAGAAAGCTTGGAATTCGACTGGAACCCGCCTCTGTAGACCTGGCCATCAAAGGAAATCGGCACAGCATGGCGGCAATCGATGCGCGCAAATGCCGGTGCATGAAGGCTCTGCCGGGGCGGTACTCGGGCTTCGTATATTCTGTTCGCATTCAACCCTCACTTCCACTCGCCCGGCCCTGCGCTTGAGGCACATCAAGCGGCACATTCTCTCGCGAACGTCCGCGCCCGGCATGCCGGGCAAATGGAAATGGGGAACCATCTATTGCATGTGCTGGCCGCCGTTGATCGCGATATTGGCGCCCGTCAGGTAACCGGCATCATCCGAGCACAGATAGGCGATCAGCGCGGCCACTTCCTCCGGCTCTCCAAGACGCCCGACTGGGATCTCGGGAATGATCTTCGACTCGAGGATGTCCTTGGGCACCTTCATCACCATTTTCGTGCGCATATATCCGGGAGACACCGTGTTGACGGTGATGCCCTTGCTGGCGACTTCGAGCGCCAGGGCCTTGGTAAAGCCGTGCATGCCCGCCTTCGCAGCGGCATAGTTTGCCTGGCCAAAAGCCCCCTTCTGCCCGTTGACCGAAGATATGTTGATGATGCGTCCCCACTGCATTTCCAGCATGCCGTGAAGCACCTGCTTGGTCATGTTGAATACGCTGTCTAGGTTGGTTCGAAGCACAAGCTGCCAATCCTCCTGCGCCATTTTCTTGAGCGTCGCATCACGGGTAATACCGGCATTGTTGACGAGTATGTCGATCCGACCCAGGTCGCCGAGAATATTCCTGACGGCCTCCTCGCACGATGCGTAGTCCGCCACATCGACTTTGTACGCCATGACGTCGACACCCTCCCTCTTGTGCATCTCCACCCATTCACCGGCGGAACGGTTATTCGGGGAATACGTTGTCGCTACTCGATAACCTGCACGAAACAGCCTCGTGCAAATTGCATCGCCGAGTCCTCCCATGCCGCCTGTCACTAATGCCACCTTCGCTTCGTCCATGTTGTACCCCTTGCGTTATGTTGAAGATGTCTGCCGTTGCAGGATGCGTCCTCTACGGGCGAGAAAACGCCTGGCGCGAGCACCAGACACGTTCGATGCGTGCAAGGGTGATAAGTTCTGCGGCCGGCGAAAGGGGGAACTGTCCGTATCTGAAACGCAGACATTACACTCGGAGCGGTGAGTTCGAGCGATGCAGGTCGAACCCGCACATGCCACCGCTGTCTATAGGCGTGAAACACTTGCATGCGCGTCGATGGTATCGCGCATATCCAATGCCGGCTGTGAGCCGGCCTCCTTTCCGATCAGGCTATGAGTGAATGCAGCCCAAGCTTTACATCTCATATTCGCCGGTTAAAGCAGGCTCGGTCTTTGCGCTGTTCTATTTCGAGTCGGGCAACGATGTCTACGGCTGGCACCTCGAGACGAGAGACCGCTACTTCTCGGCGGCGTTTTTCATGGTCGAGAACTTCTATGGCCAGAGAGAACCGCGTCTCTATCGCAGCATGGAGGATGACGTGTACAGCGCATGGACCATCGACCATCCGCCGACGAAAAACAGCATCCGCTGTCCGTTAAGCGAGGCTGTGCGTCACGAGCTGGAGCGCCAGCAATCATTGTTCGTGGAAGAGTGGCTGTTCTTCGGGAACGACACCGGCATCGACACGGAATGCGCCGCCTATCAGGTGCAGGGATTGCCGGTGCATGAGGCGAACATCAAGTGGCGCCGCTTGCACCGGTTGAAGAAGTTCGGCTCAGAATGGATCCACGCCTCGCCGGGCATGGACATGAATGTTGTCCAGTACCTGCGCAAGTACTGGCGGCTCAATGAGAAGGTGCAGACTGCCTGAACTCAGACAGTTTAGAGAGTGTGATGAGCCAGCGCGGCATTCCATGTCGCGATATGCCACTCGCAGCCGACACGGCCGGTCACATTGCCTTTGTTGTCCAGTCCCTCGATTGGACCGTGGAACACCGCGAACATGAGAGCGCCTTCAGGACTGACAGGCTGGTGTATGCAGCCCGCGGGCTCGAGGAGATACATGCCGGCGGTATAGCGCTGCTCCGGATTTTCTTCATAATGGAATCCTCCTTCGAGGACCAGTCCTTCGACCGCACCGACGTGGCGGTGAAGGGGGGCGTTACAGTTCTTGCCCAGGCGGATCATCAATGTGAAACGACCACTCTCGGGATCGCCGCTCAGGAGCTTGAAGTGGGCGTCCGGCATTGCCCATGGTACCCAGGGAAGATGCAGGGGATCGCGGACATGCACCTCGTGATCAGTGCGGTTGAAGTCGTTCGTGCTTGGTTGCGTCAGGTTAGTCATGTCGGAAATAGCGTGCAAGGCGCGCAATCATGCGCCGGGCGCCATCCTAACCGAGAGCGGCCCAGCGCGCTATACCATATCCGACATTCGCACGGTATCCATCATGTTGCCGAATGCCTGACCGGCAATACCACGCGGAAGCGTGTGCCCTTCCCAACTTCGCTGCGGACATCGATATGACCGCGATGCTTTTGCACAATGCCATAGGAAAGCGACAATCCCAGGCCCGTTCCCTTGCCGACAGGCTTGGTGGTGAAGAAGGGATCGAAGATGCGCGACATCACCTCCTTTGTCATGCCGCATCCGTTGTCCTCGACTTCGAACCATATGGTGGCGCCGTCGCCGCCTGTGCGGATCACGATCCGCCCGCGCTCCGCCGTGATGGCATGCGCCGCATTCACAACCATGTTCATGACAACCTGGTTGATTTGCGAGGGCAGGCATTCAATTTCCGGAATATCACCGTATTCCTTGATCACGTCCGCCTTGTACTTGATCTCGTTGTTGACGATGTTCAGCGTCGAATCGATACCCTGCCGGATGTCGGCCCACTCCCACCGGAGATGCGAGTCGACGCGCGAAAAATCCTTCAGGTCCTGCACAATCTTGCTGACGCGATCCAATCCCTCGCGCGACTCCTCCATCAGGTAGGGCAGATCCCCCTTCAGGTAATCGAGCTCAATCCGTTCGCGCAGTGCCTTCAGGCGGGCAAGCGCGTCCTGGTCCGTGAAGCCAACCTCAAATTCTTCATACATGGCGAGCATTTCCATCAGGCCGTTGAGGTAATTCTCCAGCGCGGCAAAATTGGACACGATATACCCGACGGGATTGTTGATCTCGTGCGCGACGCCAGCGGCGAGCTGACCGATGGAAGCGAGCTTCTCGGATTGCATCAGCTGCTCCTGCGCCATCGACAGCCTGGCATTCAGCTCGGTCAATTCCGCGTTGCGCCGCAAGAGCTCGGCTTCCGCCTCTTCGCGCTTGCGGATGTCTTCCTCGAGATGGCTGTTGGCCTGCGCGAGTTGGGTCGTGCGCCTGGCGACCAGGTGCTCAAGGTCGACCTGGACCTTGTGCAGGTTCCGCTCCGCCAGCTTGCGCTTGGTGACATCCTGCAGGGTTTCGATTGCGCCGACGATGCGGCCCTGATCGTCGCGCAGCGGTGCAGCGGAGAAGAACAACCAACGCCCGCTTTCGCCCATGTGCGGAAAAAAATCTTCCGCCTCGTATGCGCCGGGGATGATCGGAGAACGCCTGAACTTGTTGTGGTAATAGCTCTCCACCATCGTCTCCGCCGCTCCCGACACAATGAGATCGGCCAGTACCGGGCGCTCCTGCGCGTAGAACGGCGCCCACTGGTTGCGGCTGCCTATCATCTTCGATGCCGCTACGCCGATGGTGCGTTCGCAGGCCTTGTTCCAGTGCGTGACGATGTGGTTCGCATCGATCGCGAATGCCGGAACGGGGCTGCCATCGAAGAAGGCGGACAAGGCAGGGGCCATCGGACGCTCGCCGGCTATCCCGCCCCCTGATGCGCCGGCTTCCCGCCCTTCAACCATGAGGAAGGACGCCTCCGGCACGTCTCCGGAACCGCGAATGAATACCGCGGGATCATTGTCGCCCTGTGCGTGCGACACATGGTCTTTATCCTGTTCGTTTCCGCCCACGCCGCTGGCCTGCGCAAGCATTTCGGCACGACGAGTGGCAATCCGCTCGATCTTGACTTGCGCTTCATGCAGGGCTTCTTCGGCCAGGCGCATGTCGGTGATGTCCTGCATCGTCTGCACCGCACCGACGACGACGCCTTGCGCGTCGCGTAACGGAGAGGCCGAGAAGGCAATCCAACGCCCGCTTTCACCCAGGTGAGGAAAGAAATCCTCGACCTCGTAGGCACCCGGCACCAGCGGCACCGAGCGGAACCTCGTCCCCGGGTAGGCTTCGGCGACATCGCTCGCCGGGCTCGACAGCACATGGTCGGCCAGCACCTTTTGCGGCTGCACGTAGTACGGTTGCCAATGGTTGCAGGTGCCGGCCATCTTCTCGGCCGGGATGCCGGTCATGCTCTCGCATGCCTTGTTCCAGTGGGTGACGGTGTGGGTGATGTCGATCGCGAAGGCGGCAACCGGACTGCCGTCGAAGGATGCCGGCAAAGCCGCTTCCACATGCCTTGCCGCGTCGTTGCACGCGGTCGAAACAGGTGCGTCCCGCTGCCCGGCAGTGCGTGGTGGATGTCCGGCCTCGCGATCGTGTCTCATGGCCCTCCCTGGTCGCCCGGCCGTTGCCGGGGATAATTCATTATCGTACGAAAAGTCGTTGTCAACCAGAAAGGTCGGGCAGCAGTTCGGGAGCGATGGCTTGCGTGTCCTTGATCGTCTGCAGCACGATGTTGGAGCGTATGTCGAGAACGCCGTCGGTCTTGTACAGCTTCTCGAGGATGAATGCGGAAAAATGCTTGAGGCTGCGCGCCCGGATGCGCAACAGGTAGTTCGCCTCGCCGGTGATGATGTACGAGCCGACCACTTCCGGCCATACCTGCAGGGCAGCCGAGAAGTTTTCATGCCAGCGGTCGACGTCGCGCCGCATCGTCACCTGCACGAAAGCATCTACTTCCAGCCCGAGTGCCGTTGTGTCGAGGACTGCGCTGTAGCGGGCGATGATGCCGTTCTCTTCGAGCAGGCGCACCCGGCGCAGGCAGGACGAAGGCGACAGGAAAACCCGCTCGGCAATGTCCTGGTTGCTCATCCGGCCGTCTTCCTGCAGGAGCGAAAGTATCTTGAGATCGGTTGCGTCAAGATTCATTGAAATTTCCAGCGAATATGTCATTCATAAATCGAATTTTATTCGATTTTTCGCTTATCACACGCTTCAGTTTGCAATAAAACTCCGCAGATTTCGTCTTACACTTCACACATTCACAATTACAGGAAAACGTGAGACAAATGACAAGACCAAACCGGCTGTGGGACATCACCCCGCCCGTTTCGCCATCTCTTCCCGTCTGGCCGGGCGACACGCCCTTCAGCACAGCCACGACCTGGGAAATGGGCGACGGCTGCCCTGTGAAGGTAAGCCGCATCACCATGTCCACCCATACGGGCGCCCACTGCGATGCTCCCTCGCATTACGACGCCTCGGGCGCGTCGATCGACGCCGTCGCGCTGGACGCTTATCTCGGTCCCTGCCGCGTCATCGATTGCACAGGCGTGAAGCGGGTCGATCCGCAGCACGTCGCCCATGCGCTGGAAGCATTGCCGGCACGGGTACTCCTGCGGACCTATGCTGCTGCGCCGACGGACCGCTGGGACAGCGCGTTTGCCAGCGTGGCCGCGGACACCATCGCCCTCCTCGCCCGGCATGGCGTGCGCCTGATCGGCATCGACACCCCGTCGCTCGATCCGCAGGAGTCAAAGACGATGGACGCGCACAACGCCGTACGGAAGCACGGCATGGCGATCCTGGAGGGTGTCGTGCTCGATGACGTCCCCGCCGGCAACTATGAACTGATCGCATTGCCCCTGAAACTGGCCGGCATGGACGCCAGCCCGGTACGGGCAGTGCTGCGCGAATTGAACCAGGGAGAAGCATGATGATGACAAGAATGGATTGCGCCGCATTGGACGCACGTGACGAACTGGCCGGTCTGCGCGACTACTTCGCGCTTCCTGACGGGGTCATTTACCTTGACGGCAATTCGCTCGGCACACGTCCGAAAGCGGCGGTCGAACGCGCAAAGGAGGTGCTGGAGCAGGAATGGGGCAAGGACCTGATCCGGAGCTGGAACACCGCAGGCTGGTTCGACTTGCCCCTGCGTCTTGGCGACAAGCTCGCCCCGCTGGTTGGTGCCGGGCCGGGGGAAATCGCCGTCACGGACACCACATCGGTGAACCTGTTCAAGGTCCTGGCTGCCGCCCTGGATATTCAGGCAAGGAACAGCGCGTCCGCCGCACGCAGGACAATCGTCACTGAGCGGGCAAATTTCCCTACCGATGTCTACATGGCAGACGGTCTGACAAGCTGGCTCGATCGCGGGTACCGGCTGCGGCTGGTCGATTCGCCGGATGAGCTGGCGAACGCCATCGACCAGGATACGGCCGTCGTCATGCTCACCCATGTCAACTACCGTACCGGCTACATGCATGACATGAAAGCCGTCTCCGCCCATGCGCACGCGAACGGCGCTCTTGCGGTATGGGACCTCGCGCATTCCGCCGGCGCGGTGCCGGTCAACCTCAATGCAGACGGCGCGGACTTCGCTGTCGGCTGCACGTACAAATACCTCAACGGCGGCCCCGGCGCGCCGGCCTTCGTGTGGATCGCGCCGCGCCACCAGGCACACTTCCGGCAGCCGCTGTCCGGCTGGTGGAGCCATGCCACCCCGTTCACCATGCAGCCGGAGTTCCAGCCGGCCGCCGGCATCCGCCGCGCGCTCTGCGGCACTCAACCCATCGTCTCGCTCGCGCTTGTGGAATGCGGCCTCGATGTATTCGCACAAACGGACATGACGGCGATCCGCAAGAAATCGCTCGCCCTCACCGACCTGTTCATCGAACTGGTCGAGCACCGATGCGCGCGCCATCCGCTCACGCTGGCGACGCCACGTGACCACCGCGTGCGCGGCAGCCAGGTCAGCATCGCACACCCGCATGGTTACCCCGTCATGCAGGCACTGATTGCACGCGGCGTGATCGGCGACTACCGCGAACCGGAAATCATGCGCTTCGGCTTCACGCCGCTCTATACGCGATTCGTCGACGTGTGGGATGCGGTCGATGTACTGGCGGACGTCCTGGATGGCAACAAGTACGACGTCGACTCCCATCGCGACGCAGTGACCTGAGAGAGGAAAGAATGAGTTCCGAAAAGACAAGCAACTGGCATGGTGCGAAGATGGACTTCAGCCAGGCGATGAGCTACGGCGATTACCTGGGCCTGGACCAGGTGCTGTCGGCACAGCATCCGCGCTCGCCCGCCCATGACGAAATGCTGTTCATCGTCCAGCACCAGACCAGCGAACTGTGGATGAAGCTGATGCTGCATGAATTGCATGCGGCACTTCGCCAGATGCACAAGGACGATCTACCGCCGGCGTTCAAGATGCTGTCACGGGTCGCACGCATCATGGACCAGCTGGTGCATGCCTGGGATGTGCTGGCGACGATGACGCCGCCGGAGTACACCGCAATCCGCCCCTACCTCGGCCAGTCGTCCGGTTTCCAGTCCTACCAGTATCGCGAGCTGGAGTTTATTCTCGGCAACAAAAATGCCGCGCTCCTCAGTGTCCATGCATCGTCGCCAGAAATCCATGCTCGCCTGGACCTAGCCCTGCGTGCGCCGTCGATCTACGATGAGGCGATCCTTCTCATGGCGAGGCGGGGTTTCAAGATCGCCGAAAGCCGCATGAACGCCGACTGGACGATGCCGACTGTCGCCGACGAATCGGTGAAAGCAGCCTGGCTGGAGGTGTACCAGGCGCCGGAAAAGCACTGGGAGCTCTATGAGCTGGCGGAAAAACTGGTCGACCTGGAAACCGCCTTCCGATTCTGGCGCTTCAGGCATGTTACGACGGTGGAGCGCATCATCGGCTTCAAGACCGGGACGGGCGGCACGGCCGGGGCCAGCTACCTCAGGAAAATGCTGGAGGTAGTGCTCTTCCCCGAGCTGTTTGCCCTGCGTACGGCACTCTAAGGACGATGTTTCCGCAACAGGACTGGATTCGAGTGAATAATTCGAGTGAATAATCAGGGGGATAGCGCGACGGCAACAGGTATAATTACCGGCGAAGCACAGAGCGAGCGGTGAGCAATTGTTCAATACGCTGTAACGATGCCAATGTTCCCCCTAATGTTCGGGCCGCTTTCAATGCGGCCCGTTTCATTTGGCTGGCGGAACATGGTCTTTTGCTCATAGTGCGGCCGCATATATCGATAGCGTTTTATGTCCAAGAATCCAAGCAGCAAACCGATAGAAATCAAGATTTCGACAGTCGTTGCCGTTTCCGTCATTCTCCGCACGTCCGACCTCTCCGCACTGGACGCGGCGATGCAGGCGATGACCGGTGGAGCCTCCGACTATTTCGACAACGAATTCGCGATCCTCGACGTCACGTCCTGCGAGTCCCTGCCCACCGCGATCGAGTGGCCCGCACTGATTTCCCTGTTCAAGTCCTACAGCCTGAACCCGGTGGCCGTACGCGGCGCCCCGGCGGAAATGGAAGAATCGATCCTGGCCAGCGGCCTTTCCATCGACACGCTGGTACAGCCGCGCAAGCCGGTCGAGGAGGAAGCCCCGGCGGTTGTCGTGCCCGAACCGGCACCTGCCCCTGCTCCAGCACCGGTTGTCCAGGCAGCGCCGGCAGTTGCCCCCTTAGCGATGATCATCGACACGCCGGTTCGCGCGGGCCAGCGCATCTATGCGCGCGGCGCCGACCTCGTGGTGAATGCCATCGTCAATCCCGGCGCAGAACTGATCGCCGACGGCAGCATCCACGTCTATGCCCCGCTGCGCGGCCGAGCACTTGCGGGTGCAAGCGGCAACAATGAAGCACGCATTTTCACGCTGAGCATGGAAGCCGAACTGGTTTCCATTGCCGGCACCTACCGCACTTTCGAGAGCGGTCTACCCCAGGATCTGGCGAAAAAACCGGCGCAGGTCCGTCTTGCTGGCGACCGGATAGATGTCCTGTCCATTCGCGTCTAGTTTTTAAAGTTCTGAGAAAAAAGGAGTTTGTTCGTGGCCAAAATCATTGTTGTAACGTCCGGCAAAGGAGGTGTCGGCAAAACCACCTCCAGCGCCAGCTTCGCCTCCGGCCTGGCCCTGCGCGGGCACAAGACCGCTGTGATCGATTTCGACGTCGGCCTGCGCAACCTCGACCTGATCATGGGCTGCGAGCGCCGCGTGGTATATGACCTCATCAACGTCATCAACAATGAAGCGACCCTGAACCAGGCCCTGATCAAGGACAAGCACTGCGAAAATCTGTTCGTGCTGCCCGCCTCGCAGACCCGTGACAAGGATGCGCTGACCGAGGCAGGTGTCGAGCGCGTGCTCAACGAGCTGGCCAAGATGGGCTTCGAGTACATCGTGTGCGACTCGCCCGCAGGCATCGAACACGGCGCAGTGATGGCCTTGACCTTCGCCGACGAAGCGATCGTCGTCACCAACCCGGAAGTGTCCTCGGTGCGCGACTCCGACCGCATCCTCGGCATCATCCAGGCCAAGTCGCGCCGCGCGCTGAATGGCCAGGAGCCGGTCAAGGAGCACCTGCTGATCACCCGCTACGTGCCCAAGCGCGTCGATGCCGGCGAGATGCTGTCCTATACCGACGTGCAGGAAATCCTGCGCATTCCGCTGATCGGCATCATTCCCGAATCCGAGGCCGTGCTGCACGCGTCCAACCAGGGCAACCCGGCCATCCACATGACCGGCTCCGACGTGTCGGAAGCCTACCAGGACGTCGTCGCCCGCTTCCTCGGCCATGAAGTCCCGCTGCGCTTTACCGCCTACGAAAAGCCGGGCCTGTTCCAGCGTCTCTTTAAGGGAAAGTAAACCATGGCGCTACTCTCCTTCCTGTTCAATAACAAACCGAAAA
>Ga0196972_1000310_pt1 | contig 30351 bp, 22 predicted proteins | sample S1v_2013CmetaG_FD_148618 | JGI IMG/M metagenome (GOLD analysis project Ga0196972, IMG submission 148618) | Soil microbial communities from Anza Borrego desert, Southern California, United States - S1+v_20-13C | ecosystem: Environmental > Terrestrial > Soil > Desert | place: USA: California...
GACCCCTACACCTATCTCGTCGAGCTATTCCGGAAACTACCCTTGGCTCAGTCCGCCGACGACTTCGAGGCACTACTGCCCTGGTATCTCACCAAGGCGACGGCCTGACCCCTATCCAATCGCCTACAACCTCGTCTCACCAGGCTCAAAGACGTCGTTAAAAGAGCGCTTACATGTAACCCGGCAAGTCAGGCGCGTAATCCACCAAAGCACCTCTGGCAACCCCGGCCGAAAGTTCCGGTGCGCGGCGCGGCGATTGGGGATTTATTTCAACCCCGGAAACGGTGTTTTCGGGGTTGAAACTTTGTAATACCTCTACCCTACGGGAGAGGGAGAAGATCGGAGCGAGGATAGTCGACGTCTTTTGGAGCACTTTCAGTTCGACTGTACGGCGGCGGGAGTCGACGAGGTCCGAGTTCTCGTCGAGCCTTTTAAATCCCCCTCGATCCCCCTTTTACAAAGGGGGAAGAGAAGGTAATTCCCCTCTTTGCAAAAGGGGCCGGGGGAATTGCTTTAATCCCGCCCGTCGCAGTGTCCGTACAAGCGTCATGAAAACGCTCTAACGTCCCAGCCACTCCAATATCTTTGCTTCGATCGCTCGCCGGGAAATGCCGTATCGATCCAGCAATTCTTCCGTCGTTCCCGAGCGGGGCTCCTGGGTGATGGCGAGATGGTGCACGGGGACTGTGGAATTCAAAGCGGCCGCAACGGCGTCGCCAAGTCCGCCGTCCCGCCAGTGGTCTTCGACGACCAAGAGTCCGCGTGTTTCCCGCGCCGCCTGTTCCAAGGTCGCGACATCCAGCGGCTTGATCGAATAGGCATCGATGATCCGTACCGATATTCCCCGCTCCTTCAGGCTATTATGGGCGGCGAGCGCCTCGTGCACGGTGATGCCGGCCGCTACGACCGTGAACTGGTCGTTCCCGCTGGAACGCAAGACCTTGCTGCCGCCAATCGGAAAGGCTTCGCCATCGGGATAGATGACTGGAGTTGCCGAGCGCGTGGTACGGAGATAGACGATGCCCGGCGTCTTCACCGCGAGTTCAGTAAGGCGTTCGGCGCTGACGGCGTCGCACGGATACAGCACGGTACTATTAGCCAAGGCGCGGAACATGGCCAAATCCTCCAGGCCCATCTGCGAAGGCCCGTCCTCGCCGATGGATACGCCGGCATGGCTGCCGCAGAAGACGAGATGCGGCGGGCGGCTATGGCCGGCCATGCGGATGAAGTCGTAAGCACGCGATAGGAAACAGGCGAAGCTCGCGGCCACCGGAATCTTGCCGGAAACGGCCAGGCCGAGGGCGGTTCCGACCAGGTTCTGCTCGGCGATATAGCTTTGGAAGAAGCGCTTCGGGTAGCTCTTGGCGAAAAATTCGGTGTACGTCGAGTTGCTCACGTCCCCGTCGAGCACCACGAGTTGCGGCATGAGGCCGCCGAGCTTCTTGAGCGCATTCCCGAATCCCTTGCGCGTGGCGACCTTTTCGCCCGCCTGATAGCCGAGCTCGAGGGGCGACGTCGGTTCCGGCTCAGAATATCCGATCTCGCCGACCCGACGAGGCTCGACGGTCATGTGAACGTCCGCCTCGCCCAATTCCTTAAGGGCTTGCTCCATCTCTTCCCGGTTCAGGGCCTTGCCGTGCCAACCGTGTGCGCCTTCGAGGAAAGAAACGCCACGGCCTTTTTCGGTTTGGGCGATGATCGCTGTCGGGCCGCCTTTTCGGGCGCGGTACAGGGCGTCGAGAATGCCTTCCATGTCATGCCCGTCGGTTTCGATGGTCGACCATCCGAAGGACTGAAAGCGGCGGGCGAATACCTCGGTGCGGTGGCCGTATGGCGTGGGGCCGGTTTGGCCCAGGCCGTTGACGTCGACGATCGCGATCAGTCCAGACAGCTTGTTGAGAGACGCGAACTGGGCGGCTTCCCACACCGAACCCTCGGAACACTCGCCGTCTCCCAATAGACAATAGACCCGGCTCGGGATGCCGTCCAATCGATTGGCCAGCGCGATGCCGTTGGCCGCGGCCAATCCCTGTCCCAAGGAGCCGGTCGCCACTTTGACCCACGGATTGTTCGGGGTCGGATGGCCCTCGAAGGTGCTGTCGATCTTGCGCAGCGAACTCAAGTCCTCGCGACTGGCGCCGGATTCGTGGAGAGCCGCCCACAAAACCGGCGCGGCATGGCCTTTGGACAGAATGAACGAATCGACGTTACGGGCGCTCGGATCTCTTGGGTCCCAGCGCATCTCGTGAAAGACGAGAGCGGCGACGATATCGGCGCAGGACATGCTCGATGTCGGGTGTCCCGATCCCGCCTCGGTCGTCATAATGATGCTGTCCCGGCGCAGTTGGCGCGCCATTTCCTTTAAGGAAGCGATGCCATGGCGATTCGAATATTTCTGGCACTTGTCCGCCAGCTTTTCCAGCAGGGCGTCATAGGGATCGATGAATTTCTGAACGCCCTCGTTCTCCAATTGAGCGGTAACCAGCTTGAAATCGATTCCGAGCTTCGCCAGAGCGTCCATGACCCGGCGCGCCTCGTCCACGCCTTCCTCGATCGTGTCGCGGACGGTGCCGTGATCGGCAAAGGCGTCGATGGTCGCCTCGGGCATCGTGTTGACCGTGTGAGGCCCAATGAGTGGCTCCACGTACATGACATCGGAATAGTCCGGATTTTTCGTGCTGGTGCTCGCCCAAAGCATGCGCTGCACGCGTGCGCCCCTGTCTTCCAAGGCTTTCCAGCGATCGCTCGCGATGATCCGCTGGAAGCTCCGGTAAGCCAGCTTGGCGTTGGCTATCGCCGTTTTTCCCAGCAGTCTTTTCGGGTCCGGCTCGAGGTTGCGGGGCATCTCCGATGTAATCCGCTGATTTAGGAGCTGATCCACCAAGACGTCGATTCGGCTCAGAAAAAAGCTGGCGACCGAGGCGATGGTTTCCAGCGGCAGGCCGGCGTCGCGCCGCCGTTCGAGCGCCCTTAAATAAGCCTCGGTGACGGCTTCATAGCGTTCGATGGAAAAGAGGAGGGTGATGTTGACGTTGATGCCCTCGAACAGAAGCTGCTCGATGGCCGGGAGGCCCGCCAGGGTGCCCGGAATCTTGATGAACACATTGGGCCGGTCGACGACACGGGACAAATGCCGTGCCTGATCGATCGAGGCCTCTGTGAAATGGGCGATATGCGGAGACACCTCGAGGCTGACATAGCCGTCCAGCCCGGAGGCTTCGTCATAGACGGGACGCAGGATATCGCAGGCGGTTCGAATGTCGGTGGTCACCAGCGCTTCGTAGGTCTCGCGCACGTCGGGGCAGGAGCGGCCGCTGCCGAAGATGTTTTCGATTTGCTCATCGTAGTCGCTGGTCCCGGCGATGGCTTTCTGGAAGGTCTGCGGGTTCGAAGTCAACCCGCGCAAGCCTTCGCGGCGGACGCGGCATTGGAGTTCGCCGCTGGTGATCATGTGCCGCGTGAGATTGTCGATCCAATAGCTTTGGCCGTGCTCGATCAATTTTAGTAGAGCGTTCATCGTGTTCTCCGCGAGGATGCGCCCGCCGATACCATTGCGTTAATCGTGTAGGCCGGGATAAGCGAAGCGTTCCCGGCACAATGCTCGACCCATTGTCTATTGCCGGAAACGCTATCGCTTATTCCGGCCTACGAAAGGTCAGCGGGCCGTTGCCGACGAAGGCGTCTCATCAAAGCCTTCCTTTCAGATTCTGGGGGGCGATCGGGCCGGGTTCGGCAATGAGGTCGCGGGCTGCGTCGACCTTTTCCCAGACATTCCATAACAGCACGCCTTTGACCCGACCGTCCCCCAGGTAATAAACGATGCCTTTTCGGTTCGGCTCCGACCAATCGGCCACGGTTTCGAGGCGCGAGTCGGTTTCTCCGACCGCTTCGTATCCCAGCTCGAACAGATCCGAGTAAAAAAACGGAAGGTGATGGTATGGCACGTTTTCGCCCGCCATGTTCCGCCCGGCGCGTTTGCCCATGGTATTGGCATTGTCTTCGTGTTCGACCCGTAAACGCTTGTCCAGTGCCGGATTGTAGAAGTTGGCGACATCTCCGCTGGCATAGACGTCGGGAGAACCCACTTGCAGGAGTTCGTTCACCACGATGCCGTTTTCCACCGGCAGCCCGGCGTCTTCCGCGAGCCGGGTGTTCGGCACGATACCGATGCCGGCCACGGCAGCATCTACGGAAATCGTCCGTTCGTTGGTGGTTTTCCCGTCGCGTACGGTCAAGACGAGCTGGCTGTTCGATCTTCGAAGGTCGGTGGCCTGTTGTCCGGGCAGTACCTCGACGCCCTGCTGCCGATAGTAGTCGTTTAAAAACAGGCTGAGATCATGAGGAAACAGTCGCGCGCCGATTCCTTCCTCGGGAAAGGCCATGACCACGTCTTTGCCGTTCATCGCTAAAGCGGCCGCGATCTCGGAGCCGATGAACCCGCCGCCGATGACGGCAAAACGCTGTTTTTCCTGGCTCAGTGCGCGAAGCCGCTGGTAGTCCTCGAGGGTACGAAAATAGATGATGTCGTCGCCGCCGAAGGAAAAGCGCCGGGGGGTTCCGCCCGTGGCCAGCAGCAATTTATCGAAGGTGTACGAGGTGCCTCGTTCATCGTCGATGCGCTTAGCCGCCAAGTCCAGCAGGGCGGCGGTCCGGCCGAGGTGCAGGTCGACACGCCGTTCCGCGGTTTTTCGCCAAATGCGCTCGATGGGTTTTCCCTTCCAGAGTCCTTTGGACAGGGGCGGGCGGTTATAGGGCGGCTGCGCCTCTGCGCCGATCAAGCCTACCGACCCCTCGGTGTCGATCTCGCGAATGCCCCGAATTGCGGCGTCCGCCGTCATGCCACCGCCGATGATGAGGTAGTTGTAGTGCGGCATATCATCTGTCTCCGCCGGCGCTTTTGTCCGTTACACGTTTCGGAGTCGCAAGCGTCTTCTGCCATGGGGTCGCTAGACGAGCTTCGCCCGGAGTTTGATTTCAGCACCGGTGAGAAGCTGCGAGACCGGGCAGTTCCGTTTCGCGTCCTCGGCGAACGTCTGGAACGTCGCCGGGTCTATCCCCGGAACCTCGCCTTCGGTGTCCAGCTCTATCGTGGTGATCTTGAACCCTTCGCCCGCCTTTTCGAGATGGACTTTCGCTGTGGTCGCGATGCGGTTGGGCGTGTGCCCGGATTGCGCCAAACCGTGCGCCAGCGCCATCGAAAAACATCCGGCGTGCGCCGCGCCGATGAGCTCCTCGGGATTGGTGCCCTGTCCCTCCTGAAACCGGGACGAGAACGAATAATTGCCTGCGAAGGCGCCGCTGCCCAATCGCATGGTCCCTTTTCCTTGCGGGAGATTGCCTTCCCACTCCGCCGATGCGCTTCGTACCGACATATATCCCTCCTGCTGGCCTGTTTAGGGTATGAGACTTATCTCCGGGAAGAGAGTTGCACGGTAAGGGCACCGGCCTTGGGCCGAACGGGTGGCGGAGACCGGCGTCGGAAACCGTAACGGACGCATATGGGGCGATTTGCCTTCGACAATGCGGCGTTCCTGTGCCAAGATATCGGACCCGATGAAGCCGCAACTCATCCGCTGACTTTTGACTCAAGCCCTGCCGATTTTTCCGGCTACTTGTCGAAAACGCCTTACTTCCTGCCGCTGTGCAGGTTCTGGCGCGGGCGTTTCCCCCACGGGAATCGACGCGGGGAGCCTTCCTGCGCGTGCGAAATGCCGGCGTCTTCCATCTATTTTCCTATCACGACGTCATGCCGGCCGTCACTGCCCTTAACGACTTAGAAAACCTCTGCGCCTGCCACGAATGCGATCTATTGCAACGCAAAGTCCCGCTCGCGCCGGGGCAAAGAGCGCGCTGCCGACGTTGCGGCGCGCTGTTGTACCATTCGCCGGGAGACACGCTGGATCGGACATTGGCCTTTGCCCTCGCCGCGTTCATTTTGTTTGCGGTCGCCAATCTGTTCCCCATTTTGGGATTGAGTATCCAGGGCAAGCACACCGAAACGACTCTGTTGGGCGCCGTTCTCGAATTGCAGAAGCAGGGCATGGGCATGGTGGCCGGCTTGGTTTTGTTTACCACGGTTGTCGTGCCGGCCATGGAGCTTCTTGGATTGATGTACGTGCTGTTGCCGCTGAAGCTGAACAAACCGGTGCGGGGCCAGGCGGCCGTTTTCAGATTGATTCAGGTGTTGCGGCCATGGGGTATGGTGGAAGTCTTGATGCTGGGCATCCTCGTTTCCCTGGTCAAGCTGGCTCATATGGCGAACATCGTGCCGGGTTGGTCGCTCTGGCTGTTCGGCATTTTTATTTTCGTCATGGCAGCGACCGCGGCTTCGTTGGATAGCGAAGAGGTCTGGGCGCGGCTGGGGCAACGCTATTCTCGCTCCATGCCGCGCAAATCGAGGGCAGGCGTTTTGAGCTGTCATGCTTGCGGACTGCTCTCCTACGCCTCGGCCGAGCGGTTAGAGCCGCATTGCCCCCGGTGCGGGAGCGTGCTGCACGCCCGAAAACCGAATAGCATCAACCGGTGCTGGTCGCTCCTGATCGCCGCCTTGATTTTATATATTCCGGCCAATGTATTGCCGGTCATGTCCACCTCGTCGATTATCGGGGCTCAGGTCGACACGATCATGAGCGGTGTGGTCTATCTGTGGGTGTCCGGATCGTGGCCCTTGGCGCTGCTGGTGTTTTTTGCCAGCGTCATGGTTCCGCTGCTCAAGCTCATGGCGCTTACCCTGCTCTTGGTGACGGTTCAGACCCGATCGCGTTGGCGCCCGCTCGATCGTACTCGGCTGTATCGATTGACCGAAAGAGTCGGCCGTTGGTCGATGGTGGATATTTTCGTCGTCACTATGCTGGTGGCGTTGGTGGACGTGCGGCCTTTGGCCGCGATTCAAGCCGGGCCGGGCGCTATTGCCTTCGGCGCGGTGGTCGTCCTCACCATGGTCGCTGCGATGAGCTTCGACCCAAGACTGATATGGGATCCCATCCAGAACAATGTTCATACGCGATAACGATTCAAATTCTACTTCGAATGCCGAACGGAGCGATGCGCTGCCGACGGCGGTCGTTGCGCCGCCCAGCCGTTTCGCCTTTTCCATCGTTTGGGTCATACCGCTGGTTGCGGCGCTGATCGGTGCGTGGCTGGCCTGGAAAGCCATCTCGGAACGAGGGCCCGTGATCACGCTCGTTTTCAAAAGCGCCGAAGGTCTGGAGCCGGGCAAAACGGCCATCAAGTACCGGGACGTTGAGGTCGGCAAAGTCGTCGACGTCGCCCTGAGCGAAGACCGAACCAGCGTCATCGTCACCGCCGAGATGCGGGATGGGACCGAGGGTTGGTTGGTGGAAGACACTCGATTCTGGGTCGTGCGTCCGCGCGTGGTCGCCGGTAACATCTCCGGTCTGGGCACCTTGCTCTCCGGCTCTTACATCGGCATGGACGTGGGCAATTCCAAGGAGCAGAAATACAAATTCCGCGGTCTGGACGTGCCGCCCATTCTGACGTCCGATCTGCAAGGGCGGCGCTTTGTTCTCAAAGGAGAGGATTTGGGCTCTCTGGATGTGGGTTCTCCGATCTATTTCAGGCACATCGCCGTCGGCAAGGTGCTGGGGTTCGAAATGGACCCGGCGGGGACCGGTGTAACCATCCAAGTTTTCGTGGAAGCGCCGTATGACCGGTTCGTAACCGCCGACACCCGTTTTTGGCACGCCAGCGGCCTCGATGTAACGCTCGACGCCAATGGCATCAAGCTCGATACGGAGTCGCTGATGAGCATCATGTTGGGCGGGATTGCGTTCTCTACGTCGCCCGACAATGGAAAAGTGGACCCGGCGATAGAGAACACGGCGTTTACCCTCTATGACAACCGATCTGCCGCCTTTGCGCCACCCAAAACCGAGCGGCGTGCGATGGTTCTGTACTTCGACGAAACGATACGAGGGCTTTCAGTCGGTGCGCCGCTCGATTTCAGAGGCCTGCCCGCCGGGGAGGTCACTGGAATACGGGGAGAATGGGACACACGGAACCACCGGTTCCGCATTGCCGTCGATGTCGGTCTGAGTTGGGGCGGGACGATACGTAACCAAAAAGGCGAATTCATCACCACAACCCGCGAGGCAGTGGAGAAACAACTGAGCCGGATGGTGGAGAAAGGGCTTCGTGCCCAATTGCGGACCGGCAATCTGATCTCGGGGCAACTCTATGTCGCACTCGATTTTTTCCCGGCCGCACCGTCGGCACATTTGGACTGGACTCAAGACCCGCCCGAATTTCCGACCATGCCGGGTACGTTGCAGTCGCTCTCGGATAGTGCCGAGCACATCGTGAAAAAACTGGACAAATTACCGCTCGATCAGATCGTCGCGGATCTACGGCAAACAATGGGGTCCTTAAATCAGACGCTGCGCAGTGTGGAGCGACTGGCGTCCAATCTGGATCGTGAGCTGATGCCGGAGATGAAGACCACGATCATAGACGCCAGACGTACCCTGACCGAAGCGCAGAAGACGCTCGCCACCGACGGACCGCTGCAACACGATGCGCGCGATGCGCTAAACGAGGTGTCGCGAGCGGCCCAGTCGCTGCGCGTGATGTTGGATTATCTGGAGCGCCATCCGGAATCGCTTCTTATAGGCAAAGAGAATCAGCCATGACCCGTTTTCTATGGATGACGATATTTATCGGTCTTCTCGCCGGGTGTGGCGGTTCCGCGCCCGCGCGTTTCTACACGCTGATGCCGACGAACGATCCGGCTACGGCACGGGGCACGCTAAGCGACAGCACCAAAATTATCGTGGTGGGGCCGGTGACCGTCCCGGCCGCCTTGGATCAGCCACAGTGGGTCGTTACCAAGGACGAGCACGAAGTCGAGGTTTTGGAGCAGCACCGCTGGGCAGCGCCTTTGAAGGACGAAATCACGAGCGCACTGGCCGCTCGTCTCTCCCGGCTCGTTGGGGATGCGACGGTAGCCGCATACGCCCAATCGGCATCGCTTAATCCGGACGTACGGATTCTGGCCGATATTTCCCGATTCGAACTCCGTCCCGGAAACAAAGTCGTTTTCGAGGCACTATGGACGATCAAAACGAAGGACGAAGGGATAGCCGCCCGTCGTGGACATACCAATCTGTCGATTCCGGCAGCGAATAGAGATTACGCAGGTTTAGTAAATGCCCAAAGCCGCGCGCTCGATGCTATGGCCGAGGATCTCGCTGCAGCATTACGGATACGGTGACCAGAGACGAAATAACCCTCTGTCGAGGAAATCAACTCCCCCGATACGCCGGGAAAAATGTTTAATTAGATGAAGGCTACCGACCGGTCCGATGGATCCGGTCGGCGCTCAAAGTCGATTGTGTTGAATGTGCTGATCAGTTGCGGCGATCGCCATAGCCTCCGTTACGCCTTGCAGCCGTAACGAACGGATTGGAGCTGCCGTTGCGCTCACCTCTTTCCTGAGGAGGGCGGGCTTCGTTTACCGTCAGGTTACGGCCGCTTACCTCCTTGCCGTTTAAGGCCGCAATCGCGGCCTGGGCTTCCTGAGCGCTGCCCATTTCCACGAATCCGAAACCCTTGGAGCGCCCCGTTTCCCGATCCAGAATCACATGGGCCGAGTATACCGTGCCATGCGCCGCAAAAAGCTGGTGCAGGTCATCGTTCCCAAGGCCATAATTTAGATTTCCGACATACAATTTCCTGTTCACTAGATAACTCCTCAATACCCACTCAAATAACGTATGCGCCGAAGGTAAAACATATATTCCTCAATAACGGCTTCAGCTCCGCTCCTTGGTGTTATAAATAAACTATTTTTCTGCGCTTATTTCCATAAGTAATCGCCCGTAGGTAACTATATTCCCGTATGAGGTAATCGGTAGTCGCACTGTTCGGGTTATATCAGTAATGCGACAGGCATAGCGCCGATGTAACGAAAGTGCAATAACTCCCGTTAATTTCCGAATGCTTTTGGATAATTTGTTTTCGCAAAACGTGATTTTTCCTCAGCTAATATCAAGCCGGGTTTCTTGTTCCAGATGAGCGCCCTGAACCGCCTGCCCGGACAACAGGGCTTGTTTGATTCCATTCTTATCGATATGAACAACGCTTTCCTCGCGTTTAAATGACTCGGGGATGGCGGATTCGTCGTCGAGGATCACCTTTGGCGGATTTTGCTTAACCTTGATAATGAATTGAGGGCTTCTGATTTCACGTATATTGATCCGTTCCATCTGAATCTTGAGATATTGCCGTAAACCCGCCGCGCGGATTTCCAAAGCTCTTCGCCGCCGGCTCATCCGCTCTTCGGCCTGACGAATCAGTTCCGCTTCGCCCTCCATATGCAGAAGGGCGGCGGCGACATTCCAGGCTTTGAGGGAGATTTCGCCCGACAGTGCTTCTAACGTGTCGCTGACGACATCCGGGGGCAAATCCAGATTCGTGAGATTATTCAGCGCCTCCTGATATTGCTCAGCAATCTCGTAAAGCTTTGTTTCCACGTTGCTTACCTCGCTTCATTCGCAGTCGGTTCAGCCCAATCCTCCAATTTCTTGACGAGCCTGTCATAGATCTCCGGAGTCAACTCGTCGAAAGCGCTTATCTTGTTTTTGCTCGCAGCTTTAACCCAACGCAGCACCCGGTCTCGATCCAAGCCGAGCTCCGTGATCCGTGTTTCCAATTGCTCCAGTTGGGTCAGCGAGAGGCTGCTGAATCGGTAGCCTCGTCCGGAAACTTCCGGAGACGGTGTTGCTTCGGTCGGAATCTGATCGGCATCGCTTTCGGTGGGCTTGTTCGAAGCGGCTGCGGTTTGCGGCTTTGAACTTGGCCCTAACTGCATATCCTCCAGATCCTGGGTAAACACTTCGCTTAAGCCCGCCATGCGCAGCGTTGCATCGATATGCGCGGACTTTCCCGCCATCTTGAGGGCTTTATTCAGATCCCCGTTGTCCTGTTGCACGCTGCGTGCGCCTATGCCTTCGGCGACCGTCCGTTCCTGGCTGTCGCGCAATTCGCAGCGCAGAATGATCGTACCGAGACGCTGTCCTGATAGCGCCGCCTGCTCATATGCGGTGAGATTGGGGTAATGCACCGTGACCCCGAGCATGCCGCAAATTTTCTCGGCGCCCGGCTTGAACAGGCTGGGCTTGCTCCAGTGGCTGTTGATCGGGCACAACTCCGCTTCGCCCCGCTTGGCAAAGGCACATCTTTCCCGGTTGAAGAGGTGAATGCGCCCGTAGTCCGTGCCTTCCACCAAGGCTTCGCGTATCCAATTGAGGATCGCCGCACGATTGTGCTTGCGTCGCTCCAGTCCGGCCTCGAACACATCGTTCGGCAAATCTAGGGGAGAAACGCTCGGCACTTCGGTCTTTGCAGGTTTCCGTGCAGCTTTGCGCGTTGGCTCGACTTTCTCGGTCGAGGGCTTTTCGGTGCTCGTGAGAGACTTCTCATCGTGTTCGAGATAGGCGGCTGGCGGAATTGAAACCGCTGGGCCCTCTACGATGTTTTCGCGTTCTTTCACATGATTCATGACTTAGTAACTCCTGCCGTACAAACAACCTTCTCGTCTGTCATTCTGGGCAAGCACTTGCTTGCGAGGTGCTATGGTTTTGTATTGCTCGTCGAGGAAATAGGAAATAAAAAGGCCGGAATAGCCGGGTCGAAGAGAGGTTATTTAAGGTGCCTCGGATGGTTGCCGACACAATGCTGTCCTATGCTTTGTGCGGCGTGAATAAATGATCGGTTCTTGGAAATGCTCCCCAAATGCTTGCGGTAAATTATTGGCGATCGAGCGTTGGGGGAGCGGCTTTGCGCTTGACGATCGACAATGTGTCATAGAAGGCTATAACTTGTTTTTGACTTAAATTAAGCAAGGCAATGCTCTTTGCGTGCTGCGTACAATAAACAACCAACTTGTAAAGTATTAAACAAAATTCGACCGCAAAAGTTCCCTCAAAAATCAAATAAAAATGTGATAATACAAGGGCTTGCCTTGACTTTTATGGTGTAGACAAAGGATCTTACGCGCCTGTAAAGATGCTGTTCTAAATTTAGCTTGGAAAGCATTTTGCTTCACTTGCCGGTCTATAGGTCGATCATCCAAACATGTTGTAATCGACCATGAGCTTGGCAAGCCTTCGCATCTCGAACCGCTGCCTTTTTAGGCGGTTCAGCTTGGTTTTTGGCCTGATCTTGACGGCGTTTTTATGGAGTGGAGAAGGAATGGCAGGAGCGCTTGAAGACTACGTTAATGCGCCGGATAGCGCATACCGTTGGCGGTATGTGTCGGAGGCCCAAGAACCATGGGGAACGCTGATCCGTTTGGAGTTGATATCCCAGAAGTGGCATGGTGAGACATGGAGCCACGGTCTCGTGATCGTTCAACCCCGCGAGTTGCGCAATCCCGAGACTGCTTTTCTTCTGATAACCCACGATGGTACCGCCAGCATCGATCTGTTGAAAACGGTAGCTCACCGCGCCGGTGCCATTGCCGCCGCCATTACCGGCATTCCCAATCAACCGCTGTATGGGCGTAGCGAGGATGCGCTTGTCGCTTATACGTTCAATCGGTATGTGGCGACGAACGACAAGACTTGGCCCTTGTTATTCCCCATGGTGAAGAGCACGGTGCGGGGCATGGACGCAGTTCAAGAGTTTGCAGATCAAGCGATGAGCGCCGGTATCGAGAAATTTGTGGTCGCCGGCGCATCCAAACGCGGTTGGACGACCTGGTTGACGGCGGCTGTCGATGGGCGGGTTCAAGCTATCGCGCCCATGGTATTCGACATGCTGAACATCAAGACGCAACTGCAGTGGACCGAAAAAGTTTACGGCCGGCAGAGCGAGTATATCCACGATTACACCGATTTGGGTTTGCACCGGGCTCTTGACGATACTCCTATGCAGCGATTGCGCGTTTGGGTGGATCCTTATGCGTATCGGGAGCGTTACAAAATGCCGAAGCTGCTATTGCTTGGGACTAACGACCCGTATTGGACCGTCGACTCGCTACGTCATTATTGGCATGACTTACCCGAGCCCAAATTGTTGTTCCAAGCGCCTAATGCCGGTCATGGCGCGGGCAGTACTCTGGAAGCCAGGCAAACGCTTGCAAGCTTTTTCGAAATGGTCGCCGAAAATCATCCGTTACCAAGATTGGCATGGACGCATATCCGACGGACGGATGATAGCGAAATGATACAGGTCAAGACCGACGCGAAACCTACCGCGATACGTCTTTGGACCGCCGAGTCATCGGATCGCGATTTTCGTAACGATGCTTGGTCGAGCCGAAGCCTGGATCTTAATTCGGAGAGGAATGGCGCCACCATTCTCATCCATGCGCCTTGCGATAAATATCGAGCATATCTGATCGAAGTCGATCTGCGTTCTCCGAGTGGCCACCCTTATCAGTTGTCAACCGAAGTCCGCGTTCTTCCCGATCTCACTCATATCGAGTAAATCGATTTCCGACGGAATTCAGCTTATGAACTATAACCTTGGAGCGAGAAACCGTCGCCTAATCCCGACGCTCAGGAGTTGAAGTTGCTCTTTCCGATCGAGTTATCGGTCATCGTCGCACTGGAGTATGGACCGGCTTAGATCGGCAAAACAATAGGCGGGAATGTGGTCTCGTCTTTGCATAAAATACGGGGCATTTTGAAGGTAAGGGGGAAAATTCGATCCATGCGCGCTTTTAGGTTAACGCCGATTCTGACGACATTGCTTATCCTGTTTAGTGGATCTTCTGTGGCCTCGGGGGGACACGGCCACAAGCACAAACATCATAAGCATCATCATGGCCATCATCATGAAGATGTTCACGTCTATGAGCATCACCACTACTATGGCGACACGCATCGTTATGCTCCGATAGAACGACCGGGGTTGCCACGGCTCCCCGATTTGCCGCGTCTGCCCGATCTGCCGGTACCGCCTCCACTTCCGAAGCTGCCGCCTTTGCCGGGCAGATAGAATCGATTAACCCATACCCGCGAGAAATGGTCCCCGGCCGAATCGGCTTGATCGTTATCTCGTGGGATGCACCCTGCTCACATGCAGCATCGACGTTATTTCAGGACAATCGGCTTGCCCCTGAACTGGAGACGTTATAAAGTAACATACAAGAAGACAGCGCTTGAGGTCCAGCCAATGAATGTCAGGACTCCGCCCCATCGAGAAGAATACACGATGCCCACCCACGATCACCGCGGCTGTGTCGACAGAGCACTGAGCGTGGCGGAGCAATTGTGCGCCCAGCGCGAGGTTCGACTGACGCCGATTCGGCGCAAGGTGCTCGAACTCATTTGGGAAAGCCACCGCGCGGTCAAGGCTTACGACCTACTCGATAGGATCAAGCCGTTCGAGCAAGCCGCAAAGCCCGCGACGGTCTACCGGGCCCTGGAGTTTTTGATGGAGCAGAGCCTGATCCATCGCGTGGAAAGTCTCAATGCATTTATCGGTTGTAACTGTTCGGAACGGCGGCATGAGCAATTGCTGCTGATCTGTGAACATTGCGGGAATGTCGAGGAGAGACCGGGATCTGAAGTGATGACCGCAGTCGCGAGCGAAGTGAAGCAGGCGGGATTTACTCTTCACCGGAAAGCTATCGAGATTCACGGTTTATGCGCTCATTGCGCGCTGGCCGAAGCTGACGCTTGAGTCAAATCGTACCCGAATTGAGAACTACCGACGCGTCCACATTCGTTACATATATGTAACGCTATAACATTGGCCGGATAGATCCCTACAAGAATCGTGAACAAGCAAGTAATCCTGCTAATGGCTTCGGCTGCGTCTTTTGGCTCCTCGGTGGCAGCCGAAGAGGAATCCGTCAAGGAGCTCGAACCCGTATTAGTCACTGCGCCGGTGGAAAAGGTGGCCGAGGAAATGGCGCGTCCTTTCAATGCCTTGAAGGGCGAGGAATTGACGCGGAAAGTAGGCAATACCTTGGGCGAAACCTTGAGTCAGGAACTCGGGGTGACCAGTTCATCTTTCGGGGCCGGCGTCGGTCAGCCGGTCATCCGCGGACAAAGCGGCCCGCGCGTGCGGGTCATGCAGGATAGTCTGGGCATTCAGGACGTATCCACCCTGAGCCCCGATCACGCCAATGCCGTCGAGCCGATTCTCGCCGAGCGTATCGAAGTGCTGCGGGGGCCGCAAACGCTACTGTACGGCAGCGGCGCCATAGGCGGTCTCGTCAATGTCATCGACAACCGAATTCCGGACCAGCTGCCGGAGAAGATCGTCACGGGCGCGGCGGAGCAGCGCTACAACACCGTATCCGACGAAACGACCAGTGTTTTGCGGCTGGATGCGGGCCAGGGTGTTTTCGCCCTACACCTGGACGGTTTCTATCGCGATCGGAACAATGTCGAGATTCCGGGTTTCGCCATCGATGAAGAGGCGGAAGCGGCCTCGCACAGCGAGGAAGGCCATGAGGAAGCCATCGCCAATACCGAAGACTATATCGCCAACTCGGACGCGAGGGCTAGAGGCGGCACGGTGGGTTTCTCGTTCATCGGCGATCCGGGATTTTTTGGATTCTCCGTAAACCGCCTTGAAAACGATTACGGCATTCCGCCCGGCGCACATAGTCATGGACACGAACACGGCGAAGAAGGGGAGGGGCAGGATAGGATTCGGGTCGATATGGAACAGTCCCGCTATGATTTCAAGAGCGAGCTATACGATCCCGTGCCTTTCGCCGAGACGCTCAAAATGCGCATCGGTTACACCGATTACCGCCATGTCGAACGGGAGAACGGTACTGCGGGCACCGTGTTCAGCAACGAGGCGGTGGAAGGACGGATCGAGCTGGTTCACAAGAACATCGGCCCCTGGCATGGGATGGTCGGCGTGCAAGTTCAGGACAGCGAATTCGCCGCCGTGGGCGATGAGGCCGTAGTGCCCAAATCGGATATTTCTTCCTACGGTTTTTTCGCCGTAGAGGATATGCACTGGCGCGACATCCTGTTCGAACTGGGGTTGCGCGTCGAAGATCAGACCATCACCCCTGATAGCTTGAATAGCGTTTCTCATACGCCGGTCAGCGCCTCGGGTTCGGCCGTATGGAACTTTCGCGACGATGCGGCGGTGACCTTCGCGGTGACTCGCTCGCAACGAGCGCCCCAGGTGCAGGAGCTTTTCTCCAACGGTTTTCACGCGGCAACGCGGAGCTTCGAACTCGGCAATCCGGCGCTCTCGGAAGAGACGTCCTACAATCTCGACCTCGGCGTCCGCTATAACCCCGGTTGGGTCAGCGCCGAAGTCAATTTGTTTCACAATTGGGTGAACGATTACATCTTTCAGCGCAGCCCCGGCACGGTCTTCAATCGGGAAACCCAGGAATTCGAGGCCGTCTGCTCCGAAGAAGACGCGTGTATTCCGGTGCTCGAGAGTACGCAGTTGGACGCCACGTTCAAGGGCTTCGAGGCGAGCCTGAAATTTCCAGTGTTCGACCAAGCCTTCGGAAAGCTGGATCTCACCCTATTCTCCGACTATGTCCGCGGCCGGTTCGATGATGGCGGCGATGTTCCGCGGATGCCGCCGCTCCGGTACGGTTTTCAGGTGAATTACGGCTTCGAAAGATTTACCGCCTTTGCCCGGCTGATGAACGCCGAGGCGCAGGATAATCCGGGCGAGAATGAAACGAAGACGGACGGGTATTTATTATTCAACGTCGGCGCCGAATACCGGCTGGCAGTGGCCGACCATGCAGAGCTCATGGTATTCGTAAGAGGCAAGAACCTGCTTAACGAAACCATCCGAAACTCTGCGTCTTACCTCCGCAATATCGCACCTGAACCAGGGCGCGCCGGCGAATTCGGAATACGCGTCAATTTCTAGCGTGGCAAAGAACCCATAGGACCGGAACCAGGGTTATTTCTAACGATCTGTATACCGGCAACACCTCGTCATCGTGTTTCCGCAATACGAGTTGCAGTCCTGATGGCGCTGATCTAATCCATAATGGAAGCCGATAAATCTGGAAGACGATCCCGTCTGCCGATCGCCTTGCGAACTTACCGGGGACATCTGGAATCAAATAAAACAAATCATGTCCGGTGCCGTGAGGTTTTTGTTCGACCGCCGGGTGCCAATTTACTGCGATATCCTTCGTAATCAGGCGATTAAAAACGCATAACAAATAGCCAGCCGTAACCCGAATAATATTTGTATTCAATAAAACCCTTTTTTAACCGTATGCTAAGCGGGAATGAGTTGGAGTCCAGGTCTAGGAAAAGTCGGTATTTCTAGTCAGATCAAAGCCAAACGGAAACCACTATGACCAACGAATACGTCAATTTGACCGATCCCGACGGCAGACGTCTCGCGTCCTTACCGGTAATCAGAGGCACGATGGGGCCGTCCGTCGTGGATATCGCCAAACTCTACCGTGAGATCGGCTGTTTTACCCTAGATCCCGGTTTTTCGATGACGGCGAGCTGTGAGAGCGGAATAACCTTTATCGACGGCGAACAAGGAGTTCTGCTGTATCGGGGATATCCCATCGAGCAGTTGGCGGCCAGCAGTAACTTTCTGGAAGTCACATATCTGCTGTGGCACGGCGAGTTGCCGAATGAAAGCCAATTACGCCAGTTTACTCAAGAGGTTGTGCATCACACCATGATTAACGAATCCCTGCGGCTGTTCTATCAGGGGTTTCATCATGACGCCCATCCGATGGCGGTCTTGGTGGGGGTGGTGGGATCACTTTCCGCGTTCTATCACGATTACCTGGACATCCACGATCCAAGATCCCGCGAGTTGGCGGCGCTCCGGCTAGTTGCCAAGATGCCGACCATAGCGGCGGCCGCTTATAAATACACCATGGGGCAGCCGTTTATCTACCCGGATAATTCCTTGAGCTATACGGGCAATCTTCTGCGCATGATGTTTGCCATGCCGACTCAGGCCTATGAGGTAGATCCCGTCGCGGAGCGTGCGCTGGACTTGCTGTTGGTGCTGCATGCCGATCATGAACAGAACGCGAGCACCTCGACGGTCCGTTTAGCCGGGAGTTCGGGCGCCAATCCATTCGCCTGTATCGCCGCGGGAATCGCGGCACTGTGGGGTCCGGCGCACGGCGGCGCTAACGAGGCGGTCATCAAGATGCTTCAGGAAATCGGCGATGCCAGGCACATACCTAAGTTCATCGCCCGGGCCAAGGACAAGAACGATCCATTTAGGCTCATGGGGTTCGGCCATCGCGTCTACAAGAATTTCGATCCGCGCGCGACGATTATCCGCGAGACCTGCTATGAGGTGCTGGAAAAGCTCGCGGATTCGAAAGATCCGCTGTTCGATCTGGCGCTCCAATTGGAAGAGATCGCATTGAAGGATGAGTATTTCATCGAGCGCAAGCTGTATCCGAATGTCGATTTTTACTCGGGCATCATCTACCGCGCCTTGAAAATTCCGATGAGCATGTTTACCGCCATGTTCGCGGTCGCGCGTACGGCCGGTTGGATGGCCCACTGGATGGAGATGATGGCCGACCCCGAACAGCGGATCGGCCGTCCGAGACAGCTCTATACCGGCCCCGTCGCGCGCGACTATGTGCCGTTGAAAGATCGGGGCGAGGCGGATCGCGTTAAATGATTCTGGGTTCACAGCTTGGCCGACAAAAAGCCGGAGCCATCATCTGACTCCGGCTTCGCGCGTAATGGCCTTGCCGCGTTGTTTAGGCTTTCTTTCTTACTGGTACCGCATCGGAATCGACGATTACGGGCCACTCGGTCTTTCGGCCTTTGGCGAGAGGCTTTGCGGTAAGCGTTTCGTTCAGATAATCGGCGCCATGGCCATCGAAAATGTAGGTTCGATCGCGGCCTTTCTTCTTCGCGATGCGGCATGCCGCATCAGCGCCTCGGAGCACCGAGACCGCGTCCCTGCTCATGGCCGTCAAAACCGTGATTCCGATGCTTACGCCTACCCACACATCCTTTCCCGCCCATGACAGGCGGCAGTTTCTGACAGCGTCCCGGAGATTGTTGGCGACGATCCATGCCCGTTCGAGCGGACAGTTCTCCAGTAACAGGCCGAACTTGTCTCCACCGAGTCTCCCGAGAATGTCGCTCTGCCGCAACCGTCTTCCCAAAGCATGTCCCAATGACTGCAGCAATTGATCTCCGGCAGCGCGTCCATAGGTATCGTTGACGATCTTGAAATGATCGAGGTCGAGATAGCAAAGCACATGCTCGGATCGTCTTTCGCGCGTAGCAACCAAAAGATTTTCCAGGCACCGCTCGAACTCGGCACGGTTGAGCAGGCCGGTCAGAACATCATGGCTGGTTTCGTAGGGCAGCTTTCGGGTCAGTGCCGGCACCTCGCTTATGTCGCGGAATACGATCACGGCACCTGCTATTCCGTCATTCGATCGAATCGGATAGGACGAATATCCGGCCGGGAACGGCGTACCGTTCCTGCGTCTAAGCGTTGCAATGGAATGGCAGGCGATGCCTTCGCGCAAGGTTTGGTGAATCAGAGATTCCTCCCATGGATAAGGCGCGTCGTCCGGCCGACCGGTGCGGAGTTTGACGTGCACATCGCAGCCCAATAGTTCCTCATGGTCATAACCCAACATATCTAGAGCCGCCTTGTTGGCGAAGGTACAGCGGTTTTCTGTATCGAACCCGAGGATGCCCTCACCCATTGAATCAAGTAGCGAGGAGAATCGCGCTTCGCTGGCTCGCAATGCCGCTTCGGCTTGCTTGCGGTCGCACAGTTCCTTGTCCATGTTCGCGTTGGCGGCCTTGAGCAGATCGGTTTGCTTTTCCAACTGCTCCGTGCGTTGCGCTACCAGTTCATCGAGACGGCGGCGGAAATACTCCAATTCCTGCTCCACTTCCTTATCTTTGCTGATATCGATGAGCATGCCCTGCAGGAATAGCGGCCGGCCGGCGTCGTCGTGGACCACTTTGGCTTCATCCAATACCCAGCGTGCCTTGCCGTCGTGCGTGATCACACGGTATTCGCAACGGAGCGGCACGTGATGCTCATAGGTCTTTGCGAACTGTTCGATCACCGTTTCCCGATCGTCGGGATGAATCCACTTGATCAGCCCGATGCCCAGAGGATCATCCAGCCAGGTTTCGGGGCTATAGCCCAACTGTTCGGTCTGCGGGCTTACGTACACTAATTTTCCCGGAGCCTCGAGCGATGCGATATAGGTGATCGCAGGAATTTGCTCGACCAAGGCACGGTACTTGGCTTCGGTCTTCCGTAGCCGTTCCAGGGCTTCGTCCTTTTCCCGCAAAATTCGAGCATGTTGCACCGTCCGAGCAATCAAGTCCGCAAGCCGCGGTACAAACTCGGATCCGATACTTTTTGCAAGATAACCCGAAGCGCCGTTTCCGAGCGTGTCCATCATTACCGCAGCGCCGTCTTCGGAAGTCGTCACGATCACGGGGGCAGGTAATTTGCCCATTTCGGCGGCCAAGTCGGCGAGCAGATCGTTTGCATCAAAGTCTGGCAGTTGCCGATCGATCACAATGCAATCAGGCGACTCACTCCGGATCAGTTTCAGCCCCTGACGGCCGGTTCCAGCTTCGATGACCTCGAATCGATAGGTCGAATGCTGTTCGAGCACCTGTTTACAGCTTTGGCGGCAATCAGGGTCATTGTCGATAAGCAAGAGGCGGATAATCGGTTTGATGTTTAGGGCATTCATTGTAATAACTCGTTACAGTCCTGTAGGCGCATCTGGAACGGTTCGTTCCGAGGCCAAATCCAATGGCGGCGAAGGGTCAGCCCGTGTATGTGTTGTCTAATACTCGATGTCTATCCCCTTTAGTGGTGCAAAACTTTAGAGCAAGTCGCGGCGTTCGGTAATAAGTACTGTTGCCTATTTGACACTGAAGTTATTGATTTATGAGGCTTTTACGTTACGCTTGACGAGCGGCGACATGTGCCGTGAACGGCTATAGAGAGTGGAATCCACTGCACCGGAAGCGGGTTTCTAAAATGGCGAATAGGCGCCGTTCCAGTCGCCACCCACATGCGTGCGGCTTGAGTCCCAACCGGCGATTGGATTGCGCACGGCTGGCAATAAAGCTTTATTTTCGCTGGTTTACCGGTGATCTCCGGCTTGATATTGGTAGCGTGATCCTTGAATAGCGATACCGGATCTCCACAGCACATTGTTAGGTCTCGATGAACGCTACGCAGATTAAAAGTTTCTTAGCTCTAACCGTGCTCGCGATCATCGGTTTCGGCCCGCTATCACTGACATGTTTGATCGGCATGTTTATCGTAGTCAGAAGACCGAAGTGGTTTTACCAAGTCGTGGACGATCTTTATCGAGGCATCGCCTGTGGGCCCGCCGACTGCTCCTCGGAAACGACGACGGTCAGAGTCAAATGCTTTTTGTGCCTAGCCATCCTGCTGGTGCTGGATATCGCCCCGGTTCCCGTAACGGGCTCGATCGGCCTCTACGTCGTCGCTACGCGGCCATGTTGGTTCAAGACATTGGTGGAAAAAATTTACAAATGAGCACTGAGAAGACAGAAGCCACCCCTCCGCCCATCGGCCATATCGCCGAAGTCTACGGTCCGGTAGTCGATATCGCCTGCCGATCGTTGCCGCCACTGCATCGGGCGTTATATGCCACGATCGACGATGAGCATTACGTCTTCGAGGTTCATCAGCATCTCGATCCGGCCCGGGTTAGAGCGATCACCTTGCACCGGACGGCGGGCTTGAAGCGCGGCATACCGGTTTACGACAGCCAGGATGCCTTGCGGGTCCCTGTGTCGCCGGAATGCCTCGGACGGCTCCTGAACGTCTTCGGCGATCCACTGGACGGCGGTGACCCGCTGCCGGACGCTGAATTTCGAGAGGTTTTGGCGCCTCCCGCGGCGCTGCACGAGGCTGTTCCGGCCAGCCGCATCCTGGAGACCGGCATCAAAGTGATCGATCTGTTATGCCCGTTCGTGCAAGGCGGCAAGACCGGGTTGTTCGGCGGCGCCGGCGTCGGCAAGACCGTGTTGATCATGGAATTCATGCACGCGATCGTCGCTCTGCACCAGGGTTTCTCGGTGTTTGCCGGAGTCGGTGAGCGCATTCGCGAAGGGCATGAACTGTGGCATGAAATGCGCGATACCGGCGTGATGAACAATGCGGTGCTGGTGTTCGGACAGATGGACGAGTCGCCCGGAATACGGTTCCGGGTCGGGTTGACGGCGCTGACGTATGCAGAATATCTGCGCGACGCTCTGGGTAAAGAAGTGTTGTTTTTGATGGATAACGCCTTCCGTTTCGTGCAGGCGGGCAGCGAAGTCTCCGGATTGCTGGGGCGCATGCCGGCTACGGTCGGTTATCAGCCGACTCTGTTGAGCGAGGTCGCGGAGCTGCAGGACCGTATCGTGTCGACACATAAGGGCAATATCACGTCCGTTCAAGCGATTTACGTTCCGGCCGACGATATGACCGATCCCGCTGTGAGCGCCATTCTGAACCATCTGGATACCAGCGTAATCCTGTCGCGCGCTCAGGCGGCCAAAGGAATTTATCCAGCCGTCGATCCGCTCTTGTCCGGCAGCAAGATGATGGACCGCCATTTTTTGGGGGATCGCCATTACGCTGTCGCTGAAGGCGTGCGCGAACATCTCGCTCGGTATCAGGAGCTGGAAGATATCATCACGATGTTGGGTATCGAGGAGCTTTCCGAAAAAGACCGGCTCATGGTGCTTCGAGCCCGGAGACTTCAGCGTTACCTCAGTCAGCCGTTCCACACGGTTGCCGAGCACACCGGCATCCAGGGGGTTTCCGTGCCTTTGGAGCAAACCCTGATCGACTGCGAAGCTTTCTTGCGCGGCGATTATGATGGCGTACCGGAGGATCGCTGCTATATGCGCGGAGCCATGCAGGCCTAATGTTAGGCAAGTGATCGAGAATAGATAGAATTGTCCGGTGCTTTTCATCTTGCCGATGGAAAGCACTCTGCTAGCATTGACTGTCCTGTGACGGGGATCGGCCGGCAAACGGTCTTGTAAGATGCCAGGCCCACGTCTTTAGACCTCGACCGGTCGATAGCCCGTGCGGCAGATACGATAACTAACGATAGCAGTCGGAGCACATATTCATGGCAAGACCATTAATACAATTGGCGTTAGATTCCTTAGACGTCGACCAGACTCTAAGGCTTGCCGGCCTTACAGCCCCTTATGTCGATATCTTCGAAATCGGAACGCCCTGCATCAAGCATAACGGGATCGGTCTGGTTACCGAGCTGAAGAAACGGTTCCCGAACAAACTGATTCTGGTCGATCTCAAAACCATGGACGCCGGCGAGTACGAGGCCACGCCCTTCTATGCGGCCGGCGCTGACATTTGTACGGTTCTCGGGGTGTCCGGCCTTCCGACCATTGCCGGCGTGATCAAGGCGGCCAAGGCCCACGGTGCGGAGGTTCAGGTCGATCTTATCAACGTGCCGGATAAAGTGGCGTGCGCCCGGGAAGCGGCCAAATTGGGCGCCCACATCATCGGCGTGCACACCGGGCTCGATGCGCAGGCGGCGGGGCAGACACCGTTCGCCGATTTGCAAGCGATTGCCAAATTAGGCTTGCCGGTCAGAATTTCCGTCGCGGGGGGAATAAATCAAACGACAGCTCGCCAAGTTGCGAAAACGGGCGCGGACATCATCGTGGTCGGCGCCGCGATCTATGGCGCCCCTTCACCCGCCACCGCCGCGCGGGAGATCCGCGAACTGGTTGACGGCAAGCATCACAAGTTCATCATGTCGAAACTTGCGGGCGTGCTCGGGTCCACGGATTCCAACTACGAGGCAAGGCTGACCACGATGCTGGATCGGGCGTCCCGGGTCTTTATCGCGGGCGCGGGACGTTCGGGATTGGTCGCGAAGTTCTTTGGCATGCGCTTGATGCACGGCGGGTATGATGCCTACATCGTCGGCGAGGTCGTCACCCCGAGCATTCGGAAGGGCGATTTGTTTATCGTCATTTCCGGTTCCGGAGAAACCGAGACGATGATGGCATACACCAAGCGCGCCAAGGAGATGGGCGCCAACATCGCCTTGATCACGACGAAAGACAGTTCGACGATCGGCGACATGGCTGACGTCGTATTCCGGATCGGCAGTCCGGAGCAGTATCGCAAAGTGGTCGGCATGCCGATGGGAACGACCTTCGAACTGTCCACGCTGCTCCTTCTGGAAGCGACCGTATCCCACCTCATACACGCCAAGAAGATCCCCGAAGAGCAGATGCGGACCCGGCACGCCAATTTGGAGTAGCGGTCAAAGAAGCCGGCTGCTTGCAGCTTTTCCGAATCCCGCTCGCCCGGATATAGGACGGGCGGGATTTTGCACGGTTTACCGGTTTTCGACTGGTACCGGCGCCACCGCCAGGGCCTTGTCGTATTTCTTCGCTTCCCCGATCCGGTCCCCAGGCGATGGCAGCATCGATATCCCTCTTCGCAACCGCGTCCACGACCCGGCCTTCTCGGGGCGATCGGAATCGACAGGCTATTTAAGAGCCGGGTTAACAAATAACAAACGCACGAACGATAAGAAGCCCCAATGGCGCTCAAGAAATCCGAACTCTATTCCTCCCTTTGGTCCAGTTGCGATGAACTCCGCGGGGGCATGGACGCCAGCCAATACAAGGATTACGTTCTCGTTCTGCTCTTTATCAAATACGTCAGCGACAAATATGCCGGCCAGCCCTTCGCGCCGATCACCATACCCGAGGGCGCGAGCTTCAAGGATATGGTCGCGCTCAAGGGCAAGCCGGACATCGGCGACCAGATCAACAAAAAGATCATTGCCCCGCTTAAGGACGCCAACAAGCTGTCCGAAATGCCAGACTTCAACGATGCCAACAAGCTCGGTAGCGGCAAGGAGATGGTGGAGCGGCTCACCAATCTGATCGCCATCTTCGAAAATCCCGCGCTGGATTTCTCCAAAAACCGCGCCGACGGGGACGACATCCTGGGCGATGCCTACGAATACCTCATGCAACACTTCGCCGTGGACAGCGGCAAGAGCAAGGGCCAGTTCTATACTCCGGCCGAGGTCAGCCGCGTCATTGCGCAGATTCTCGGCATCCGCGAGGCGAGAACGGGACCGGACACCACCGTCTATGACCCGACCTGCGGTTCCGGCTCGCTGCTGCTCAAGGTTGCCGACGAAGCGCGAACGCCGGTGACGCTCTACGGGCAGGAAAAGGACGCCGCCACCAGCGGCCTCGCGCGGATGAACATGATCCTGCACAACAACCCCACGGCGCTCATCGTGCAGGGCAACACGCTGACCGATCCCAAGTTCAGGGACGGCGACACGCTCAAGACCTTCGACTATGTGGTCGCCAATCCGCCTTTCAGCGACAAGCGCTGGAGCACCGGCCTCGATCCGCTCCATGATCCCTATCAGCGTTTTCAGCCCTTCGGCACCCCGCCTGCCAAGCAGGGCGACTACGCCTATCTGCTGCATATCGTCCGTTCGCTGAAAAGCACCGGCAAAGGCGCGTGCATTCTGCCGCACGGTGTGCTGTTCCGGGGTAACGCCGAGGCCGACATCCGCCGCAATCTGGTCCGCAAGGGCTACATCTCTGGGCTGATCGGCCTGCCTGCCAACTTGTTCTACGGCACCGGCATTCCCGCCTGCATCGTCGTGATCGACAAGGAAGACGCCCACGCCCGCAAGGGCATCTTCATGATCGATGCGAGCGGCGGCTTCATGAAGGACGGTCCCAAGAACCGGCTGCGCGCCCAGGACATCCACAAGATCGTCGACGCCTTCAACAAGCGCCTCGAAATCCCCAAATACTCCCGTATGGTGGGCTTCGAGGAAATCGAGAAGAACGAATTCAACCTGAACCTCCCGCGCTACATCGACAGCCAGACGCCGGAGGACCTCCAGGACATCGCGGGCCACCTGCAGGGCGGCATCCCCGCCGCCGATGTGGATGCCCTCCGGCGCTATTGGGCCGTCTGCCCGCGCCTCAAGGAAACCTTATTCAAGGAACGGCGCCCCGGTTATTTCGATCTGGCCGTCGAAAAATCGGCCATCAAGTCCACGATTTACCAGCACCCGGAGTTCGCCGCCTTCATCGCCGGCATGAGCGACCACTTTGCCGCCTGGCGAGAGAAAAGCGCCACGACGCTCAAGGCTTTGCAAGCCGGTTGCCATCCGAAGGAAGTGATTGCGACCGTTGCCGAAGATTTGCTGGCCCACTACGCCGACCGGCCGCTCATCGACAAATACGATGTCTACCAGCACCTCATGGACTACTGGAACGAGACCATGCAGGACGATTGCTACCTCATCGCCGCCGACGGCTGGAAGGCCGAGACCTACCGCATCATCGAGAAGGACAAGAAGGGCAAGGAAAAGGACAAGGGCTGGACCTGCGATCTGGTACCCAAGGCTCTCGTCGTGGCGCGCTACTTCGCCGAGGAGCAGATCGCCATTGACCGGCTTGCAGCCGATCTGGAAAACGCGACCGCGCGCCTGACCGAACTGGAAGAAGAGCATAGCGGCGAGGACGCCGCGTTTTCAGGCTTCGACAAGATCAATAAAGCGAGCGTCACCGATAGGCTGAAGGAAATTGCAGGGAACGCCAAGCTCCAGCTTGGCGTGGGTTCGGCGCTCCACTGGGGCTCGGCGCTCCAGATGAAGAAATCGCCGTGCTTCAGACTTGGCTGAATCTCGCGAGCGAAGAAGCCGCGCTCAAGAAAAAACTGAGGGACGCCGAGGCCGCCCTCGACGCCAAAGTTTATGCCCACTTTCCCAAGCTATCGGAAGACGACATCAAGGCGTTGGTAGTGGACGACAAATGGCTGGCCGCGCTGGATAGAGACATCCATGGCGAAATGGACCGCATCAGCCAGGCGCTCACTCAGCGGATCAAGGATCTGGCCGAACGTTACGAGACGCCGATGCCGGAACTGACTGGTCGTGTGGAAGATCTGGAGGCCAAGGTCAACCGGCACCTGGAACGGATGGGGTTCGCATGGCACTGAAACCCGGGAACGCCGAGCCCCGGCTCGGCACGGAAAGAAAAGAGGCCAAGCTGGGGCTTGGCGCTCCCAGGATATCTCCCGGCTACAAACAGACCGAGGTGGGGGTGATTCCGGAGGATTGGAGCATTGTAAGCGCGTTTGATGCCTGCTCGAAAATCCAGGATGGGACTCACTTCTCGCCGCGGATCGGCGGAAACGATTATTTCTATATCACATCCAAAAACATTCGATTCGGTCATTTGGACATTTCTACGGCCAGTCGAATTGACAGAGTCCAGCATCAGGCAATTTACCGGCGTTGTGATGTCAAGAAAGGCGATCTTCTTCTTACAAAGGATGGCGCAAATACCGGAAACGCTGCACTCAATACGCTTGATGAGGAGTTCAGTTTACTTTCGAGCGTCGCGTTTTTGAGATTCCACCCGAGTCAGTACTGCCCAGCCTATTTCCTCCAGCAGGTGCTGACTTCGCAAGGACAACGCCAGATTCAAGATGCGATGGCCGGCAACGCTATTACCCGCCTGACTCTTGAGAAGATCAAGAAACTCCGCTTTCCCGTACCGCCCACTAAAGCCGAACAGGAAGCCATCGCCAAGCCATTGAGCGATGCGGATGCCCTCATCGAATCCCTGGAGCAACTTATCGCCAAAAAGCGCCAGATCAAACAAGGCGCTATGCAGGAATTGCTCACCGGTAAGAAGCGCTTACCGGGGTTTGAAATTAAACACGGTTACAAGCACACCGAGGTAGGCGTGATTCCAGAGGATTGGGACCTCGATTACATTGAAAATCTAGCTCACATCACCACGGGCAGCAAAAACACTCAAGATCACGCGGATGACGGCCAGTATCCTTTTTTCGTACGATCTCAGACGGTTGAGCGCATCAATTCGTATTCCTTCGACGGGGAGGCTGTTCTAACAGCGGGGGATGGAGTTGGAACTGGGAAAATATTTCACTACGTCAACGGCAAGTTCGACGTGCACCAGCGCGTCTACCGTATCTCTGACTTCAGCTTGCGGCTAAACGGCTACTTCTTCTATCTCTACTTCAGCAGCAGCTTCTACAACCGGATCATGCAGATGACGGCAAAGTCATCCGTTGATTCCGTTCGCAGAGAGATGATCGCGAGAATGCCTATCCCGCTGCCGCCGACCAAAGCCGAACAAGAAGCCATCGGTACAATAGTCTCCGACATGGACGCCGAAATCGCCGCGCTGGAAACCAAGCTCGCCAAGGCCCGCCAAATCAAGCAGGGCATGATGCAGGAACTTTTAACCGGCAAGATTCGGTTGGTCTGACACCGGGAACGCCAAGCCCCTGCTTGGCGCAATCGGTCTCCTGGAATACGCCGAGCCGGGGCTCGGCGTTCCACTGCCGGTGCTGGTTTCCGGGAATATGGCGTATAGACTTGTATAAACATCAATGGAGGGGGGTGCCATGCTGGCCACGAAAATATTCACCGAACGGCCGGGCTGTCCGCTTGCTCAAGGAGTTCAGGATGGCCACCGGTAAAGTCCTCGTTAGGCAATCAGGCGGCAGCCTCATTCTGACGCATTCCGGGAACGGGAACGCCAAGCTCCAGCTTGGCCCAACAGATATCCAGGCGGAGGAACGTGAAGAGGCCGAGCTGGGGCTCGGCGCGCCCGCCGCTCCCGGTCATAAGGGTTGGTATAGCCGGGGCTATTTGCCCCATTTCGATGCGGAAAAAGCACTTCAATTCGTGACGTTCCGTTTGGCCGATGCGCTACCGCAAGAGAAATTGCGGCAATTGGAGCAGGAGATCGCGCACGTACCGGCCGCCAGCCGGGACCGCAAGCGGCGCCAGCGGATTGAGCAGTGGCTGGATGCGGGGATGGGCTGCTGTGCCCTGCGACATCCGCGCATGGCGGAGGTGATGCAGCAAACCCTGCAGAAATTCGACGGAGAGCGTTACCGACTCATTGCTTGGTGCATCATGCCCAACCATGTCCACGTCCTGATCGAAACGCTGGCCCCGCTCGCGAGAATCGTGCAGTCATGGAAGTCGTTTAGCGGGCGCTGGGCGCTTTCGCACAATGCCGAGCTTGGGCTCGGCGTTCCCGGCCGAGAGTTTTGGATGCGCGAATATTGGGATCGCTATATTCGCGACGAGGCGCATTTTCACAGTGTAGAGAACTACATTCATAACAACCCGGCAAAAGCCGGCCTTTGCTGCGAGGCTTGGGAATGGCCCTGGTCCAGCGCGCACGCCGCACAGCCGTTCGGCCACGGGAGTCCTGACGGTCAGGGCGGAGGACAATGAACGACATCGGAAAATCTGAACGGCAGACCCAACAGCGCATCATCGCCCTGTTCTGCGACGAGTTGCATTATCGCTATCTCGGCGACTGGAGCGATCGCGACGGCAACAGCAACATCGAGGAAGGACTCCTCTCGGACTGGCTGGCGAAGTGCGGCTACAGCCCGGCGCAGATCGGCGTGGCCCTGCACAAGCTGCGTACCGAAGCCAACAACCACAGCCGCACTCTCTACGGCAATAACCAGGCTGTCTATAACCTGCTGCGCTACGGCGTGCCGGTCAAAACCGAGGCGGGAAGAGTCACGGAAACCGTCCACCTCGTTAATTGGACAGAGCCCGAAAAGAACGACTTCGCCATCGCCGAGGAGGTCACGCTCAAAGGCAACCATGAGCGGCGGCCTGACCTGGTGCTTTATGTCAACGGCATCGCCATCGGTGTGCTGGAACTCAAAAACAGCCGAGTCAGCATCGGCGAGGGCATCCGCCAGAGCATTTCCAACCAGCAGCCGGAATTCAACGCGTGGTTCTTCAGCACGGTGCAGTTCGTCTTCGCGGGCAACGATTCCGAAGGCCTCCAATACGGCACCATCAAGACGCCGGAGAAGTATTTCCTCAAGTGGAAGGAGGACGAAGAGGACAACAGCCGCTTCAAGCTGGACAAGTATCTGCTCAAGCTGTGCCGCAAAGACCGGCTGATTGAATTCATGCGCGACTTCGTGCTGTTCGACGGCGGCGTGAAGAAGCTGCCGCGCGTGCATCAGTATTTCGGCATCAAGGCCGCTCAGGAGCACGTGAAGGCGCGCAAGGGCGGCATCATCTGGCACACGCAAGGCAGCGGCAAGAGCATCGTCATGGTGCTGCTGGCGAAGTGGATATTGGAAAACCATCCGCATGCCCGCGTGGCCATCATCACCGACCGCGACGAACTGGACAAACAGATCGAACGGGTTTTTCGGGATGCCGGAGAGACCATCTACCGCACCAGCAGCGGCCGAGACCTGATGAATCAGCTCGGCCAAGCCACACCCCGCCTACTTTGCTCATTGGTCCACAAGTTCGGCCGGAAGGACGTGAACGACTTCGACGCCTTCATCAAGGAC